>MWWJ01000086.1_pt1 | contig 10868 bp, 21 predicted proteins | sample 1047271 | NCBI WGS metagenome assembly MWWJ01 (sample SAMN06349965, study PRJNA376086) | soil metagenome | isolation source: CN-4 sample Antarctic (ecotone) soil | place: Antarctica | collected 2015-01-13 | reverse complement strand
GCCGGCGGTAGCGCGCTGGCCGCTGGGCGGTTCGTGGTCGATAGGCGTCAGGCGCCCTTGCGCCCCATCATGAAGCCGATGATGGCGCCGACCACCAGAAGCACCACCACGATGGTGCCGATCGTGCCGAGGACGGACAGGACGGGGAATAGGAGCATCACGCACCTCGTACGCCCGCCATCATAGGTCGGGTCCAGCGGACGGCCCATACCCCCGCTGAGAAGCTCGCCAGCGCGCCGCCCGGCTCCGAGGGGGATATCCTTCGCTCAGCCGGGCGGCGTTGCTATTGCCTCTCTGAGCGCGCGCACGAGGCGCTCCCACAATGGCGGCCGGCGGCCTCGTCTCTCCGTCCGCTGATCGACCGGGCCGGGCGTGGGCTTCGTCACCGGGGCATGATCACCCTGATCACCATCTGGTGATCGCCTGGTGATCACCTCCGGCGCGCGCTCTGGCATCGCCTCCGGCATCCGTGCGACGAGGCCGGCGATTGACTCACTGAGGCGGCTGATCGTGCGCTGCTGCTCATAGGCGAAGGCCCGCCAGGCATCGCGATCAGCGTCGGCGGCTGGCATCCCCCGCGCGGCCGACGCGGCCATCGCTGACGGCTCCGTCACCGACTCCGGCGCATCCAGCAGCACCACCAGCCGCACACCGCCGGCCGTCTTCTCCTTCTCCGCCCGAACGACGCCCGCCTTGATGCGCCGGCGTAGCGTCGGCACGGATACGCCCAGTCGGGCAGCGGCGACGGCGAGCGGGAGACGTTCAACCACGCCGCCGAGTATACCGGCATTGGCCCCGATCAGGGTGATCACCACCTGATCACCATCTGGTGATCACCCTGATCATTGCCCCTGCGGCGTGTGGTATCCTGTATCTACCATTCACCAGCCTACGCGGCTGATCAGAAAGGCGAAGCGATGGCAGCCACAGCAGCGGCGATAGACGGCGCGATCGGCACGGCGGCGGCGGCGCGCTTACTCGGCGTGAGCGAAGGCCGCGTCCGGCAGCTCGCAGACAGCGGCGCCCTCCCCTCGGTGAAGACGGCGCTCGGCCGGCTCTTCGAGCCCGAAGACGTGGCCACGCTGATCGCCGCGCGAGAGCGGCGCGCGGTGACGATTCCCTAGACGCCGGCGGCGCGTGGGCTTTTCTCCTTTCACCACGCGGCCGCCGGCGCAGTCTGACCACGGAGGGCTATCCCATGACCACGGCGACGATTGACGAGCAGCGGACGGCGACCGAGGCGGCGATCCGGACCCTTGAGGGGCAGCGGCCCGCCCTGGCGCGCGACGCGGTGAACGGCAACGCCAAAGCCGCCGGCGCCCTTGCCACGGTGGAGACAGAGATCGCCACCCGTCAGGCGCTGCTCGGCCGGCTCACCCTCGCCGAGCAGGAGACGGCCCGCCTCGCCAACGCTGACCAGACCGCCGCGGCGGCCGCCGAGCGCCAGCGCCTTGAGGACGCCTACGAAGGCCAGCAGGAAGCGCAGCGGCGGCTCTACGCGGCGCTCAGCGCGAAGGTGGCCGAGCTGACGCCGCTGGTCACGGAGACGCTCACGCTCGCGGCAGAACTGGAGCAGAGCGCGAGCACGCTGGGACACCGCGCCGGCGCCAGCGCGCGCTACGTCGCCGCGTTGCAGATGACCGACTTCCTGCTCGGCGAGCTCTCCGCCGCCGGCCTCTATCCGATGGTGAACGCGCCGCGCCGGGCGCTGCCCATCTAAACGGCTGGGCTGCTCGCCGGTGGGGCCGACATCCCCCGCCGGCTTGAGCGGTCCGGTCACAGCCGCCGGCGGGGCGCTTCTCCTTGCCACCCGCCGGCGGCGCCCCCTTCCAGGAGCTGATCGCCATGAACCAACCGCCCCCGCTCAGTCCCGCCGAACGCCGCCGCTATCTCTCCATGACCGCGATCGGCCGCAAGATTCTCGACGATGAGGACCAGGCCGCGCGAGAGAACGGCAACACGCCGGCGGTGTCCGGGCTGACGCCGGAGCAGCGGCGCCACTATCTCGGCCAGTTCGGCGCCGGCCGGCGCATCCTTGCTGACGAGGCGAAGCGCAAACGCTTGCACGGCGACTTGAAGACCACTCCCAGCCGCACGGGGCGAGGCGGCTACTGATGCAAAGCGGCGGCAAGTGCTCGGCGACGCGCAAGAACGGCGACCCCTGCAGCGCGCCGCCGCTCACCGATGGCCGCTGCTTCGCCCACAGCGACACCACCGCCGCCGCACGCAACGCCGCCCGCCGGAAGGGCGGCGCGAACTCAGCGCGCGCGGTGCGCCTCCAGGCGCTGCTCCCCGCCCGTCTGACGCCGGTGTACGCCCGCTTAGAGGCGGCCTTGACCGAGGTGGCGGACGGTGAGATGGAGCCGAAGGTCGGCCAGGCGGTCGCGGCGATTGCCCGCGCGATGGTCGCTACCCTCCAGGCCGGCGAGATCGAGGACAGGCTCCGGCGCATCGAACAGGAGCGCGGCCATGCCTCGTAGTCTGTGGAGCCGCCTCGACCGGCTCAAGCCGGCCGCCACTATCGAGTACACCGAGGCGGAGAGCGCGGCGATGCGCGCCAAGCTGAACGCGCGGCTGGACTACGTTCTTGAGCACGAGCCGCAAAGCGCCGAGCACGTCTTTGCGGCCTTTGAGACTCACGTCCCCGACTGGCGCGAGCGGATCGCCAGACTGGGCGCTGATCGACCGGGAGGGCGGCGGCCGTGAGCACGCTTAGGAGCCGCCTCGACCGCGCCGCCGCCGATACCACCTGGCAACGCCGCCAGCACGCCACTGCGCCGGTCGATGCACAGGGGCTGCCGCTCGGCTTCGATTACGAGAAGTTCCATCGCATCTTTCAGGAAGTGCTAGGCAACGTCTCCGAGGACGGCCAGGCAAAGATGCTCGCCAACATGGAGCGGGTGACGCGCTGGCTTGAGGAGCGTGACTCGTGAGCGACCTCAGAGGGCGGCTGCAGCGGCTTGAGGGCGGCCGGTCGTCCCCGGTGCAGGTATGGATGACTGACCCCGACAATCCGGCCTGGGCGACCTGTCCGGCGACGGGCGAGCGGGTCAGAAGCGCGGTGCTGGAGCAGGCCGGCGTGCTCAACATCACGATGGATATTGGTGAGCCCTACAGCAGAGAGGAGACGGACCCGTGACCTACACCCCGAAGTCAACCATCAGCGCCGCCACGGAGCGGGCGCTGCGTCAGCAGGCCGCCGAACGGGAGGCGCGCGAAGAGACGGAGCGCCGGGAGCAGGCCGGGCGCGACCGAGAGAATAGCCGCGTGCGCGGCGAATACCTCGCCGGCCTTGAAGCCAAGAAAGCGGAGAAGCGCGCCGCGGTAGATGCCGAAGTAGACCAGGCCATCGCGCCGGAACGGGGCCGCCTCGAGCGCGAATGGATCGCTAACCATCCCGGCAAGAGCGGCGCCGACTTCGCCAAACACGCCTGGCCGCAGCTCCGTCCGACCATCATCGAGGGACGCGAGGAAGCGCAGCGGGAGGCGTTGCGGCGGGAGATGCAGGCGAGTGGGCGGTACGCGCTCTAGGGGATAACCCTGTCAAGTCATAAGTGGAATAGTGAGAACCTAACGCCAGCTTGACGCGCGTTATCGTGGTGCAACTCGCTCATGCTGCCCTGAGCGGCCCCTAGGCCGGCGCCGGTGGTCGCCTATCGGAGTACACGCCGATCGGCGCTGACGGGCGCCTAGCGGCTCCTGTGGGCGTCCTGGGCGGTGTGCGGCGGGATAGCGTCGCAGTGATGGACGCGGCTAAGGACGGCCCGATCACGCCTCCCACAACCGTCGCGCCAGCAGCAAGGTCGAGGCCGACAGCGGCGCCGGTGGAGGCGATAGACGGCCGCGCCCGGAGCGCGCATCCTACCGATCAGGCAGACACCACGCAGGAGCATCCACGATGAGTCCCACCTACGGCATCGGGGGCGCGATTGTCACCATCCTGGTCATCCTGGTGCTCCTCCGGGTCCTCGGCGTCATCTAACGCCACTCGGCGGGGAGCGGCCCCTAGCAGCGGCTGGTGGCGCTCTGCAGCGTGCGCGCCGGGATATACGCTATCCGTCGCAGGAGGAAAGACACGGCCGCCACCCCTACCGATCGGTGGGGCCGTCTCGGTTACTCCCACAGCGATTGCGCCGGCGTTGGCGGTCCATCAGCGCTCCCGCAGCTCCGCTAGCCACGCCCTATCCTGCCGCATCCGCTCAACCTCGCTGACCGGATAGCGCCGCGTGCCACGCTGCGACGGTTCCGCCGGCCGGAGCAGGCCGCGCGCCGTCCAGTCGTACACGGTCCCTTTCGACACCCCAAGGGCGGCCGCCACCTCTGCCGGCGTCAGCAGGCACTCCGGCTCTGTCACGCTCCCATCTCGTTCCCGGGTCCCTGGCGCCGCGCACGCGCAGACGCATGCCGCTCCCGCTGCTGCTCCAGCCAGACGACACCGGAGCGCACCCGTTCTACCTCCGCCCGGCTGAACCGCCAGTCCTTCCGCCAGCGTCGCCGAGCCACCGGACGCAGGACATTCCGGTCCGCCAGTTGGCGCAATCGCAACGGGGTTAACCCCAGCGCCGCCGCGGCCTCACCCAGTGTCAGCAACGGTTCCGGCTCATCAGTCATGTCGCCGCTCCCGAGATGCCACCGACTTCCCCCAGCAGGTCGATCACCAGCGCGCCGTTTACGAGCGCCGCCGCGTACCGCCGCGTTCGATCCGGCACGATGCCATAGGCGCGCAGAAACTGGTGGCCACGAACCACCGCCCCGCCAGACGCGTTCGCCCTCACTCGATAGGTGCCCGCCTCCCCCCGCCGTGCCGGATGCAAACCGATCCGCTGCTGCGCCGCGTCGTAGGTAAAGCGCACCGCCTCCGGCTGACCCACGAGCGTGTACGCCCCGCGATTCAGATAGATCATTCTGTCCCGCATCACCGTCGCCAGCGGCTCCCCGCGTTGCTTCCGCCGGGTCAAACCGACCATCATGCCGCGCCATACTTCCGGCGCAGCGCCGCCGTGCAGCCGCATTGTTCCGCTTCGTAGTGGCGCATCAGCGCGAGCGTGACCATCAGCGCCTCGCCCGGCGCCGCCATATCCGGCGTGCCGCCACCCATCACCGCGATACTCGTTGTGCCGTGGTCGCAATCAACCTCGGGCACGCGCTGGCCGGCGATACGTTTGCTCTTTACCGTTGCGGGCGTCATAGGGCGGCCTCCTGTGTCTCAGCAGCGCTGCATCGCCGGCAACGTGGATGCAGCGCCGATAGCGTTCGTTCGTTGCAGCCGGCGCAGATGGCGTAGTTGCACCACCAGCAGCAGGCGTCGCCCATAGCTTTGTCACAGTCAGGGCAGGCCGGGGAGTCTAATGAGTCTGATGAGTCTGATGAGTCTGTTTGCGGCTCCTCGTCATGCGTAAACACATGCGCGCGTTCTGATTGTGTGTTTCCCCCGCGTGAGGGGTTACATTTAGACTCAGTGGACTCATTAGACTCATCCCGCTCCGCCTCGTGTGGTTGGCCCGCTGGCGGCGGCGGTTCGTCGCGGAAGACCTGCCAGCGGACGGCGCGGTCGCGGGTGCCGGCCTTCGTCAGTCGGTGGCCGTCGTATCGAGCCTCCGCTTTCCCGGCGAGCGCGCGGCCGAGCTGGTGGCGTAGCGTGGGCTTTCCGAGCGCTGCAGCGAGCGGGCCCGGTAGCGCGTCACGGAGTTTCTCGAGTCCGTCTATCGGGTCGAGCTTGCGCGCCAGCTCCGCGACGGTGAACGGTTGCCCTCCGGCCCAGCCGTGCAGCACTTCAAGGAACCCGGCCCACTCGGCGTAATCTTCGTCTGCTGCCTCGTAAAAAGCGGCGATGTTGGCGAGCAGCGCCGGTATGCCGGCGTGGGTGAGGATGCCGCCGATCGTCGTGCTCCACCCCTCGAAGCTGCCCAGCGTGGGGTTGTCGCCGGCGGGCCGGCCGGCCTGTATCCAACCGCGCGCAATGGTGAGAAGCGCCGCCAGCAGCTCGCCGCGGTGGGTGGCGACGTGCGCTAAGAGGTGTGGATGGCGAAAGCCGGTGCGCTCCCAGGGCCGATCGACGCGGGCATCCAGCCGGCAGACGAGCGACCGGCGGGCGATGTCGCCGCGGACGCGGATGTTGTTGCCGGTAGCAAGCCATGAGACGCGCACGGGCAATCGCGCCATCTCAGATTTGCCCAAGATGCGGTCTTCCCAGGTGCGCGCCGTGAGCGCGGCCGCCAGGTGGCCGCTGGCGATGGCGGCGTCCACGTTGTCGAAGATGATCAGCGGGTCGCCGGCGATCAGCGCCGAAGTGATGAGCTTGCGTGTCTCCTCGCCACCACGATCCTGGCCGAGCGTCTTCATGCGCGCTTCTTCGCCGGTAGCGATCAGCGCCACCAGCTCGGCGAGGAGCGATGCGCCGGTACCGGCGCGCGGCTTGTCGAAGATGAAGAGCGGGGTAGGGCCGTCGATCAGCGGGCGAAGTGTGGCGGTCATGAGGGCCGCCCAGAACGTGGCGCGGTCCGCTGGCCCGAGGAACGGGAAGTCAACGATCAGATCGTCGATCAGGAGCACCGCCGCCACGATGTCAGCGGTGGTCGGGGTGTCCGGCAGCGCCGGCATAGTGAAACCGTCCGGTGGTGTATGCCAGAGCCGCGAGCGGGCGTCGTAGCCCTCCTGATGGTGCAGCGAGCCATCGGCATGGAGGATCGGCGATTGGGTAATGCCGGTCAACGCCGGCAGATTGGGCCATTCACCGAGGGCCAGGGCCGTACGGGCCACGTCTGATGGTGGCGATACCGCCTCCTGGCGTGGCTTGCGCGCTTTGTCGATCAGGTGATACCAGCTCGCGGACTCCGCCAGGAGCATCCGCACCGAGTCGACCGTGTGCGACGCGATCAGCGGCCGCCCGTCCTCATCACGGCAGACGCGGACCAGTGTGCCGGCGCGGATAAAGAGCGCCGGCGGTTCATTCCGGCGCACGAGCGCCGCCAGCGCCTCATTGACCAGCTCGTCGAAGTTACGGTCATCTGTGCGGATGCTAGGCAACGTGGCGCCGCTGCAGGTCGGGCAATCGGCGGGCGCCTGTTCGATCAGCGTGGCGAGCTGGGCAGCGTCGCCGCCGGCGTCCACGAAGTCGTACATATCTCCTTTGGGCGGGAGGTAAGGCAGCGCCAGCCAGCAGACGGAGGCGTTGACCCCGGCAAGCCCATCCGCGACCCGGTGCATAAACGCATGGCCATCGTCGGCGTTGTCGGGTGAGAGGGCGACGCGCCGGTCGCGTAGCGCCTCAAGCGCTACCCCGAAGTCGGTTTGACTTGATCCGCCGGCCAGTGATGTGCCGACCTGCCCCGGCGTCGCGTCGGCGGCTTTCTCGCCCTCGTTGAGCACGATCACCGCGCCCGTTGGCGCAGCGAGCACGGCCGGCAAGTTGTAGACCGGCAGCGCGGCTATTTCCACGTCGCCGCTGCTGGCCTTGCCGTTTGGCATCCGCCAGGTAAACTTCTTTTTCCCGTTGGGAAGGTTCGTCCGCTCTTTGGTCGCGATCAGCTCACCGCGAGCGGTGACGTAGGCCCAGGCCATCGCGTGTGGTGTGTTCTTCCGGCCGGCCGGCACGCCCGAGGCGGTGTACCAGAGGCCGCGCTCACGGAGGGCGTCAATCCTCTGCTCCGCGGTGCAAGGCCCGAAGCAGTTGACGAGCACCTTGTCAGCTTTCGTGTCCACGCTGAAGGACGGATCGCTGTCCCTGTGAGTGGGGACCGGACAATGGGTCGGGCCGCGCCCATCGCGGGCGGAATCATGGCACTTGCAGCGGTCCCTCCCGCACACGAGCGCGTCAAGGATGGCCTGTGCGGATGGTGGAGTTGGAGCGGCGCCCGCTTTGGTCTTCATAGCGGAAGGTCTCCATGTGGAGCCGCGACCAGGCCCAGTAGCGCCGGCAGAATGTCGATCTCAAGGTCGACGCCCACGCCATACGGCGCGATGGTGACTCCGCCGGCGCGTTCGAGGTCGTCTAGGCCGCGCTGCAGCTCCGTGCGTGTCGGCTTGCCACAACGCCGCCACCCGTAGCCGTCTGCGCCGAGTTCGCGCTCGATAAAGCCGAGCGTCACAGCGTCGCTGTCGCTTCTGATCAGCCATCGACCGAGGCCGATCGCCCTGGCCCGGCGCACCGGCGCGAGTCGGTCGAGGTGATTGCAGCCGGTCGGGGATGGGGTAGACTGAGGAAAGAGCTGTGCCCGCCTGGCCTGCTCAGTGGTGCCCGTGATGCCCTGGGGGTGCCTCCCCGGGGCATCGGCACGTCTGGTCTTAGTGGTCATCCCACGCTTACCTCCTTTGGGATTTCGCGCTGATCGAGCGCGGCCGCCAGCATCTTGCGGGCGAGGGCAGACGGCCGGCGGTCGTCAGCATCGGCCAGCGCGCGGAGCTTGCCCGCCTGGCCGGCGGTGAGCCGGACGCCAATCGTGATGGGCAGCGGTTCGGTGCTGTGCATCGGTCTCTCTCCTCTCGTGAGCATTGCTTACACCGCTATTGTCTCGCGTTGGCTTAGCCTCTGAAAGTGCCAGACAATTGTGTTCGGTAACGAAAGCCATTGTTTGGCAGTGCCAAACAATCACCCTCCTACCTCGTTTACCCACTGAGCCTTGAGGGTTTCCCACGGTGGTTGTTTGGCATCCCGTAACCGCTCGCGGGACGTGTTGAACTGAACCCCGCTTTTGGCGAGACATTCACGGTAAGTCGGGTGATTGGGTCCGTGCTTTAGCTGAGCGCAGATCGGCGTAAGCCGCGTATGCTCTGCATGGAGTTCGGCGATGTGCGCCTCGATGTCTAATGCCGGCCGCCCTACAGGAAGAATCAGATCGCGGTAAGCGACTGCCCAAGCAGCGAGCACTCGCTTTTGCTGAGGCCGGGGAAGAGCGGCTAGACCCGGCTTCTTGAGTTGGATGGCGCCACTAGGAACGCGAGCCGCTATGACTAACGGGGCCGGTCTCGCTTGGATGTCGGCATAAGCGCCGATCGTATTGATGAAGATGGTGTCAACGTGTGGAATGTCCATCACGTCAAAGCCGGTCCCGATGTTTCGGATATAGCGTCCGAGACATGGTTTCCCGATGGGTGCGTGAAGGTAGTACAGCTGCAGGTCGGGATATCCCGGAACGGCTGACCAATACGCCGTATCGTCGGCTGGCCGGTGCCCCTCTGGCCCGATGCACGGTTGCGCTGGTTGATCAGTCGTGCGATCTTTGGTCATAGCAACGGCCCTCACCGGCCGTTCTCATACCGCCGGGGCGCTCGAACGCCGCCGGCGGTTCTTTGTGTCTTCTAGACTTCGACCGGCTCACGCTCCCCGGCGGCGAGCCGCTGATCGAGCGCCTCTAGCGCCAGGTCCAGTATCCGGCCCGGCGCCCCTCGCCGGCCGCTGCCACGCTCCCACCGGCTGATCGTCATCTGGTCTACCTGAAGCCAGCGCGCGAGCTGCGCCTGCGATATTCCGTGTGTCTCACGCCACGCTTTCAAGTCCATGCCCCCTATACTCGCATACCCTAGCCTGTCTGAATCATACCACAGATAATCTAGCCTTTCTAGGGTAAAACGCTTGACTCTTCCCTACCTATAGCATAGACTATAAGTATGGAGGGGAGGGCACGATACGCGGGCAGGCCCGCCATCCGCAAGCGCAGAGCGGCGCCGAATCGGCTGTAACCGACCGGCGCCAGAGGAGACAGAAACCAATGACGAAAACCATCTCCCAGCCGGCAGTTTACCAGACGGTGCAGACGGTCCCGAGCGCGACCGTTGAGAACCTCCGGTACATCGTCTTCACCGACAACAGCGGCCGCCAGTCGTGTGGCTGCCGAGACTTTCAGTACCGCGGTGCCCTTCGCCCCTGTAAGCACATCACCGGCTTGACGAACCCGGCGTCGGTCGCGGCTCCCGTCACCGAAGCGTGCGACGTGTGCGATCTCTATGGCGCGAGCGCGGACTGCCGGACCTGCCAGGGTACCGGCGTCATCTCGGCGGTGCGGTCATGACCTGTCCGCAATGCTCGTGGCGGTTGCGGGAACGCTGCCGCTACGGGCCGAACGTCACCTTGAGCTGCTCGCGCTGCCGGACCTTCTACACGGTGGGCGCGAAGTTCATCACCAGCTAATCAGCAGCGCCGCCGGCTTCGCTTGAGGGCGATGAAGTAGCCGGCGGCGCTGCTTGCTCCCCATTAAGCGAGCTAACCCCACCCCGTTCCAACCACCCACAGGAGTAACGAACCATGACCGACCGAACCGCCGACTACTTCACCATGACCGGCGCGCACTACGAGGATGACCGCTTCGCCTTCACCAGCACGCGCACGCTGCCCGGCCGCTACGGTGGCGACCTGATCGTCAGCCTGCCAGCGACCGCGTACCAGGAGCGTGAGGCGAGCCGTGACGCGCTCTACGCGCTGATCGAGACGATGCCCGTTGAATGGGCCGGGAAGGTGGAGCGCGTCGCCTGCGACCTGGCCGTCAGCGAGTGGAGTCTCGCCCTCGCGAACGTGCTGCGCGGCTTCACCCGCGACGTCGGCGACCCGTCCGTCATCTACCTCGAGCCCGGCGGCGACATGGCTGCAGCCGAAACCTGCGCAGAGTCTGCGCAGGTTTCCAAGCCGGCGCCCCTCACCGATCGGACCCGGCGGTGGGTATGGCGCGTCACCGCCGGCCTCGCGGCCGCGCTCGCCGCCGGGATGCTGATTCGGCCGGGGGTGGCGACGATGAAGGGCGTGATCCTTGCCGGCGGTAGCGCGCTGGCCGCTGGGCGGTTCGTGGTCGATAGGCGTCAGGCGCCCTTGCGCCCCATCATGAAGCCGATGATGGCGCCGACCACCAGAAGCACCACCACGATGGTGCCGATCGTGC
>MWWJ01000085.1_pt1 | contig 10881 bp, 13 predicted proteins | sample 1047271 | NCBI WGS metagenome assembly MWWJ01 (sample SAMN06349965, study PRJNA376086) | soil metagenome | isolation source: CN-4 sample Antarctic (ecotone) soil | place: Antarctica | collected 2015-01-13 | reverse complement strand
GCGCAAGTGCGCTTCGGAAACTTCACGGCCATCGTCACTCAGAGCAACATGGGGCGTTCAGGCCGCGCGCCAAAGAGTGAACTCAAGGCCGGATACATCTGCGAGTTTCAGGTTAAGGAAGTAGATCAAAACAATCGTCGTCTTAAAGTTGAACTCTCGCAAGTTCCTGCGGTGCAGGGCGCGATGATGACTGTCAACGCAAAGAACGGCGAGATCATCACGGAAGTTGGCGGCTACGATTTCTACACCAGCAAGTTCAACAACGCGACGCAGGCTTTTCGTCAAACAGGCTCCTGCTTCAAGCCCTTTATCTACACGGCGGCAGTCGAATGGGGCATGACGCCCGACTCCGTCGTGAGCGGTGCGCCGATTAAAATCGGTAACTGGCAACCGCACAACTACGACGGCTCGCCTGGCAACGGTGATGTCCCTCTGAAAGTCGCGCTCGCGCATTCCTTAAACGTTCCGGCTGTCCACTTGCTGCAAGCCGTCGGCATTCAAACCGGCGCGCAGATGATCAGACGTTTCGGCATCACCGAGCCGATGGCTCCCTACCTGCCGTCCGCGCTCGGCGCAACTGAAGTCCCGCTTGACCAGATGGTTTCGGCCTACTCTGCGTTTCCGAACAAGGGCGTGCGCGTTGACAAGCATCTCATCCGCAAGGTGCTTGATCGCGATGACAACGTGCTTGAAGAATGGGAGAAGACAACGTACAAAGTGATGAGCGAATACGTCGCGCTGACGATGGTCAGTTTGATGCGTGGGCCAGTCGAGATGCCAGGCGGCACGGCGAACGCAGCGCGCGCTCTCGGCGTCCCGCTCGCGGGCAAAACCGGAACGGTCAACGATCACACGGATGTCTGGTTCATCGGCTACACGCCGACTTATGTGACGGGCGTCTGGATGGGTTATCCAGGACGCAAGAAGCCTCTCGGCAACGACATGACCGGCGGACACGGCGCGCTCCCTTTCTTCATGGACTTCATGAAAGATTTCCTCAAGGGCAAGCCCAAAGAAAATTTCGACAAGCCGCCCACGATGCCCGAAGACATGAAGGAACTCATCAAGCAACGCCAGCGCGAGATGTCTGACGAACGCGCCGAACTCGCCGCGAAGGTCGCCAGCTACAAACGCAACAACGCCGATGAAGGCCTGACAGATACCATCACCATGCCGAAGCTTGAACAGGTGACGCTGCCACCCGCGCCCAAACTCGGCGACGAGACTCCGGACAAGCCGTCCACAGAAACCGTACCCAAGAAAACAGAACCCGCAACCCCGCGCACAGATGCATTGCCGCCACCGCCATCGGCCATCACGCGCCCGCGCGAAGTCGAAGCCCCAAAGAAGAAAGAGGGCAAGAAGGGACGCGACGAACCCTGAAAAACTTTTGGGAAAAGGGGAAGGGGTAAAGGAGAAAGGATGAGCATGGAACACCATCGCTCGTCCTTTCCTTTTGTCCTTTACCCCTTCCCCTTTTCCCTTGCCCCTTCTTTTCGGTTTAGAACATCTTGCCGAGATAGTACGGCAGCATCTTACGCCACCAGGGCCAATCGTGATTCACGTCATGCCCCCAGAGGTCGAGCGTGTGCGGGATGCCTTTCGCCGTCAGGATTTCCGATAAGCGTCGGCTGCGGTCAGGGGCTTCATACGCTCCCTGTCCTGAAAGAATGAAGATCGCATCGGCACGTTTGAGCAGCGGCAGGTAGTAATCATCGTTGAGATTCGGAAGATAGTCTGCGGGGTTATTGAAATAGACATTGTCATCTTCGTAGCCGCGCAGGTACGAGCGAATGTCATAACTTCCGCTCATGGCGATCACGCCGCGTAAGAGGTCTGGATGACGAAAGTAAGCGTTCGCTGAAAGGAACGCGCCGAGGCTCGCACCCGTTGTGATGGGACGCGCCCCTTCGTCGCCCGTGTCTTTGCGAATCAATGGCAAAACTTCATCAACGATGTAGCGATCATATCTCGTCAACAACTCCGCTTTAACATTCGGGGGCGCTTGCTCATTAAGCAAACTGTAACGGTTGACGCTGTTGATCGAGTAAGCGCGAACCCTTCCCGCCTCGATCAAATCCTTGATGGCATCAACGAGATGAAATCTCTCATACTCCAGATAATCTGCGGCGGCGGTGGGAAACATCAAAAGCGGATAACCCGCGTGGCCGTAAGCCACGAGCGGCATCTCCATCCCCAAGTTCTGACTGTACCAGGCGGTTGTGCGACGCTCCATGCAAACACTCTCCCTCTCGTCTCGCGTGATCGCGCGAAGATGGAAAAACTTATTTTGAATTGCTTGTAGTTGAGATAACGGCAACAGATATTCTCGCACTTCGCGCCCGCGCGCAAGCTTACTCATCGCCCCCCACTCTTGCCACCAAGTGACCCGCTTGACGCTCAAGAAAACGTCTGCTATAAAAATTGCCGCGCTCCATTCTAAGCTTTCGAGCAAACGAAGGGGGCGCATTTTCCGCAGTAGCTCAATGGCAGAGCATTCGGCTGTTAACCGAAGGGTTGTAAGTTCGAGTCTTACCTGCGGAGTATTAGATAAAACGCCCTAACCCAATGTTTATGCGGGTTAGGGCGTTTTTATTGGCTTAATCTGAATTTTTATTCATTCCAGGATTGCACTGAACTGCACGGAATTGTACCGAACGCAATTTGAGAGTCACAAATTAGTCACTTAAACCCCTGGCATTGGCAATTAAAGCTGCCGATGCCGATGCCGCTATTAGCCTGCTTGAGTCTGTCGCATGGACATAACGCGATGTTTCGGTGATTGAAGCGTGTCCCGCGAAATCTCTCACGGTGGCGATATCCGCGCCCGAATGCAATAAAAAGGATAGGCAGGTATGCCGAAGATCATGAGGTGACCAGCCGCCCGCAACCTTACGTCCATACGGAATTCCGCAGGCGCGCGACACCGATCGGAATGCTTTTCGGATATTGTGATCACGAATATCGAATGCGTGGGTCTCGTTCCCGCGACCTTCTTCTTTTCGCTTCATTAGTAGTTCGACCACGGCGGGTACTAGAATAGTTCGCCATTTTTTTGTTTTGTAAGCGTAAAGTTGAAGCGTTCCCTTTTCCGCGTTGATGCGATCCCACATGATGCCCGATGTCATTTCCCTTTTCCTTACAACCGTGGGAACGATTTCATCGAACCGCCCGCCGGCTCCCAAAGCCACCAGGAAAAAATCAAGCACGTCGCGCTGGCGCTCGTTGGCTGCGAGCGCGGTTGTTAATAATTTGATTTCGTCGGGCGTTAAGATTCGCATGCGACCGACGCTGGCATCTTTACCGAGCGGCCGCTTCGGCACATGGTAGCCCACCAGCGTTTCGGGTTTGGTATCAAGCGCGTGGTTGATCGCGGCGTAGATAGAATTTACCCGGCGCGAGATGGATGACTTCGATAAACCGCGCTTCGTCTCGCTTGAGACGTATGCGACAAAATCATCGCGCGTGATGCTGCTGACTAAGCGATCGCGTCCGGCAAAGTCCGCCCAGTTCCGGATCGGGTTGAGTTGGGCTTTGCTTCGATGAAGATATTCTTCACCATAATCGCTTTCCCATTGGCTTTCCTTCTGGCGAATATATCCATCAACACATTCACCGATGGTCGGTGCTATTAAAGGCTTCACGATCTCGATTCCGTGTTGGCGCGCACGGCTATCTAACGTCAGTCGCGCGACTGCGGCTTCAGCTTCGCCCCTGGACGCGAATCCCGAAGCCGCCTTACGTTTTACTACACCGTTGATATCCCTGACGCGGACGCGGTAACACCAACAACGACCATACCTTTTAGTATCTTCCTGCCAAACACCATATCGAACTTGTGGCTTCTTCGTTTTGCTCATATGGCTAGATTAGCGTGATGTGCGATTTATTTTCCACCGTATATTTACTGTCTAAGCCCATGAGAGTTAGTGTCGCCGGTCTATGTTTGATTTTGAAGGCTATACCGATGATGAGTTGCGCGCACAGGGCGATATCGTCGTCGTTTACCGCCGACATGTGCCCTGGGACGCGCCGCGTGACTGGGTACTTGAGGATGCGATTGAATTTTCGAGATTCGACACGGTGAACTTTATACTAGCTAAGTTAAGACTTGATGCCTTAGACATGCGCGCCGTCTCGTTCACTTATCGATTCATCCAGGACGTCGACGATTACGATATTCGTAAGGTGCGAGCGCACATCGCGTCGGAGTTGGAGGTTCATTTAGTGCTGCGCCGGATAAGGCGAGATTTTTATACCCGTGAGTAAAGATTTACCTGGACTCCGTGGCACCTCATGATTATGGTGTCACGTATGACAAATCTAAAATCACTCTCCACTTTAGACGTTACTGACGACCGGTTGCGATTGTTAGTTGATGCGGGCGTTGCGGGTTATATGATCGCGGAAGAAGAACGCGAGCTTCGGCTCTATGTTGTATTCGTTGAGAACGAGCGCGGTCGAATTCCTTGGGAATTAGTCGAAGAAGAATCGATCGGAAAAGCCATGATCGAAGCGGCGAATATTTATGGCGAAGGGTGGACGATTAGTGTCTTGGACGCGGAAGTCGTGCCGATCTGCGAGATGGAGCGTTTGGCGCTTTCGTTATCGATTCTCGATAATTGGGACGAGTTTCTTGGCTTACCTGAAGGCACCTGCCATGTTTGCGGCGGGACTGGAATTATCACAAAAGACGAATGCATTGATGGGCATCTCGTTGAGATGTACGGCGACTGTGAAGGTTGCGCTGGATCAGGACAACTCTAATCTCTTACAGATAGAGATTGGGCGCAACGAAACCTCGACTTGGTCGCCGATCTTAGTTACTTCAACAGGCATGACTAACAACAAACTGCAATCACAAGTTGATAAGGATGAGCATGTGGTGATCTTCCTGCATTGCTTTGATAGAAAAACCGGCATCTATGTTTCCAGTGAGCCAATCGACTGCGTGCGACCGCGTGAGATTTTAATGACGTGGGACGCGCTTAACCGGATGTGTATGGTGACCATGGGCACGAATTTCATTACGGAAATGGTGCCGCTTGAGGAGGTGTCAGAAAGCGACTTCCGGTTGCTCCTTGACTGCCTTCACGCAAAGGGTGAGAAACATCGAAGTGATGCCGTCATCGGTGACTATGTGAGCCAACTGCTCGCTGCATAGTTATAGACAAGCCAAATCACACGTAAAGATGCCTGCCTGTATTAATACGGGCAGGCAATTTTCTTATATGTTTGGGAGGGATGCCAGATGCATCCAGATCTTCAAGGTCCTTGAAAGGTAAGAAAGCCGAAGCTGGGGTTTTACTTTATTCTTAACGCGCGTTCTTGGCGTCCGTCTTTGTGAATCACTACAAGAGTCAACTGCCCTTGCCCGTCACGCACAAATTGGGCGCGTCCTTGGAAACCGTTTACGCAGTTTTTGTAAATAAACTCTTGGGTAGATATTGGCATCAACTCGCAGAACTCTTCATTTGAAATGTTGAATAATTTATCGCCGCGCCGTTCAACCTTAATTTTGTAGCGACCATAATTATACTCACCGCTATATAAGTTCAACGTATCGGAGTTAAGCACTACTCGTTGGGCTTCGATCTTGCTATCAGCAAGGCGAGATTGGACTACTTGGTAAAGACTCATCCCACCCCAGATTATAGCGGCGATTATGGATAGACCTAAGCAGCCGACGCACCCCGCGCCTGGCGAATTGGAAAAATAGCCGACGACATTTCCGCCGCTGTCATGAACTGTATATTCCGCCATCGAAACCTCTTATCTCATCAAAACGTATAAACATTTCTGGCGCGCCAACCATCGTCGAACAGTTGGAAGTTCGCCGTTCCCCGTCTTACCCCGCCGTAATTTATTCCTGAATTTGGGCTTGAGAAAGCGATGGTCGCGGCGGGCGGTGGTTGCCGAATTTTAGCTTGGATATCATTCGGCAACGCCTTGAACTCTGGACTATCAATGACCAATGCTTTGCCAAGATCATTTGGTATCCATTGCCAGGTGAAGTGGACGTCGCTGGCGTTGCCTGATGTCGAAATTCCATTAATCTCGATGAATTCGGCGTGTGCAAGAGGCACGGCATAATCAGCTACCTCGAAGTTCATATCGCGCCACAGTTGCCTGCCTCTTTCCGTCAACAACGGCTTATCCGGATCGAGATAGCCGAGATAACGCGCGACTAGAAGTTGTGGATTGTTGGGCTGTATCTCGAATTTGATGTCCACTGTCTTCTGAAAAGCGGGCGAACTTTTTATCATCGTTGCGGCTTTCGCGCGGTTCAAGACTTTAGGATCATCAGTAATGCCAATCGTCTGGCAGGCGTTAAATACAAACAGCGCAATAAGCGCGATGGTGGCTTTTTTCATAAACTTCCTTCCCTGTAGCTAAAAAGTGTTATTGATTCTGCGGAGGCTGAGGCGATGGCGGAGTGCTGTTTGACGTCGGCTTTCTGAAGAATTGTGCGCCGACTAACCCGCCCACGATTGATGGAACAAGGAATACACACAGCCAGATCGCGCCCATCATGAGCGCGCTTAAAACGCTATACAATTCGTATGAAGCGGTCGGCTTAAAGGGCAGGTCGTAGCGTCCGAGTTGGTTTGTTCCGCTGGTAAAGAGAAAACTTTCGGCGGCACAAAGTAACCCGCCGATTAAGCCAGCGACCGCGCCGAGAACCACGCCATCAACGGATTGCATGGGGTCGGTCGAGCGGCGCGTGTAAAAGAACACAGCGATTAAGCCGGCGAGGAAAGCGGCAGGCAAAATACAGCAGTTACCAAAGAGCGGTAAAGCCGACGGGATGCCCATCACCACCCCGGCGATGATGGCTGCGAGCCATTTATCTCTGTTCATCGTCATGAGGAATCTCCTTAACCGAAAAAGCGTGTGCCCATAGTTTCAAGGCACCCGATGTTCTGCTATGTTGTAGGCGAATGATCACGCGCTATCACAAGCTGTTGTGATGGACGCCGCCGTTGAGTTATCGAAATATATACTCACGGCGTTACATTCAAGTCAGCGCACATTAGGGCAAATTTGCCCTAAGAGTCAAGATGAGAATGACAAAGGTGGGGCAAGTTCTATCGGGAGGGTTTCCTGATGGGACGAGTACGCCGCCCGAGTCCGGTTCGTTTAACGGAAAAGCTATTGCAGATACGCGAGGGTTTGGGCTTATCGCAAAACGGCATGTTGCGGAAGTTGGGTATCGAGGAAGGGTATGATCGCGCGACGATTAGCGGCTACGAACGCGGCGTGCGCGAACCACCGTTGCCGGTTTTGTTAGAGTATGCGCGGGCTGCAAATTTGTACGTTGAAGTATTGATTGATGATGGGTTGGACTTGCCTGTCAGGTTGCCAAGTCGCCGGAAAAGCGAGGGCGTAAAACACCGTGCCGGTAAGTTAAAGCATCCGTTACGCTGAAGCCCGCTCTGTTATCGTAACGGGCTTTATTTTTGAAAACAGACTTTAGTCGCTAGGAAGATGGAAAGCTAGAACAGCTAGCTTAACCTCTAGGGCGAACGCATCTTAAATTTCTCAAGTAAGCGAGTTGTGGCATTCTTCTGATGGTGTCAGTTGCCATTGCAAGGAGAACGTCACGATGAGCGAAGAACTTTCACTTTCGTCTGCGCTGTATGAGCCCCAAGCCATCTGATGGGTTAGTAGATCGGACTTAATGAGATGACCAGCCAGTTCCCTGCGGTCTGCCTCGTTCAACTCCGCGACGAATACGGGTTCGAGCAAATGATTCATGCTCGGTGCAGCGGCCTTGGCTTCGTCGAGCGCAGTCATCAGCTCGCTTTCGCGGAAGAGGGAGACGGGATCGGAAGCGATCCATACCCCCGTGTTTTCATCGAAGCGATGAAGGTACAGGATCATCCATTCATCGTGGTGTTCATTGTCAGTGTGCATGGTCGGGACACTAAGCGGTGAGCGGGGCACAGTCCAGCGACTGATCGCGCGAGAGGGCTGATTCCGGCCGGGGTAACCCGAACTACGGCTCGGGAGCTAGATGCTTGGCAGGCGGAAAGGCTCGATAAAAATGGCTACGACCTTGTGTTATAAGCACCCCAACAAAATTAGCTTAGGCCATCATTTGGCTGAAAGCTATTTTGTATTCCAAACCGATGTTACTGAAGATCGCCTTTATCTTCTTTTTGAATTTGGCGAATGAACCATAATCGCTTGGGCGCAGCCATTCATATTTAGCTTTCCGCCAAAATGTTTCCGCGATATTCAGATGTGGTGAATACTTCGGCAAAAAGAAAATGTATAAGTCCTTTTCCATCCATCTCTCAATCTGTTGCAAGAACTTCGCCGACCGATGCGTCGGCGCATTATCAAGAACCAGCACCGTCGGTTGATCTACATACCGACAGAAATCATCAATCGCTTTTACCAAAAACTCCGAGTTGATATTTCCCGCACTCTCATAGGTCACACAGAAATTGTCAGAGCGAAAGATGCCGAACAGATTCATTTTCTTATCTCGTTGCGGAAAGATTTCAATCCGCTCACCCTTTGCCAACAAAATTAGCTTAGGCCATCATTTGGCTGAAAGCTATTTTGTATTCCAAACCGATGTTACTGAAGATCGCCTTTATCTTCTTTTTGAATTTGGCGAATGAACCATAATCGCTTGGGCGCAGCCATTCATATTTAGCTTTCCGCCAAAATGTTTCCGCGATATTCAGATGTGGTGAATACTTCGGCAAAAAGAAAATGTATAAGTCCTTTTCCATCCATCTCTCAATCTGTTGCAAGAACTTCGCCGACCGATGCGTCGGCGCATTATCAAGAACCAGCACCGTCGGTTGATCTACATACCGACAGAAATCATCAATCGCTTTTACCAAAAACTCCGAGTTGATATTTCCCGCACTCTCATAGGTCACACAGAAATTGTCAGAGCGAAAGATGCCGAACAGATTCATTTTCTTATCTCGTTGCGGAAAGATTTCAATCCGCTCACCCTTTGGCGACCAACCGTAAGGCAGTTTCGGATTCATCGAAAACGCGCTCTCATCGCCGAAATACAAATCTATCCGCCCGCCCATGTATAACCACCATAAAACGCTCAACTGCTTTTGCTTTTCTTCTCGTTCAACTGCCACTTGCCGTGACTTGAGCGAAGTGCGTGCGCGACAGAAGCGGTACTCGTTTTTTTAAGAAGCGGCGCAAGGTTTCCGGGTGCATCACTAAATCTAAATCTTCTTCCAATCTGGCAACCACCGTTTTCACCGAGTTCGGATGCTTTTTGATTTCCATTTTCACCTTTTGCAGATGAACCGGATTCTGGTGGCTTAAAATCGGCGGTCGCCCGCGTCCCGCACGAGTTTCCAAACCTGCGACGCCTTCCTCCAAAAAGCGTTTGAGCCAATTATTGACTGCCATTTCGCAGCACCCCAACACTTCGGCAACTTCCAGGGACGTGCGCTTTTCACTTTTCAATAAAATCATCTGGCACCGCATTCGGAAGGTATGGCTTGTGCCTTTGCGATAACCCTTTTCCAGTGCGATGTGTTGTTCATCAGTTAATTGAACTATTTTTGTTTTGCCCATCTTAAGAAATAGTCTAGCCTATTTCTGTTGGAGTGCTTATCAATGGTGATAAAGGTCGAGAGGTTAAGCTAGGGCGAACGCATCTTAAATGTTAAGGACTTTGAGCATATAGCTTTCATCCCACCCTGCTTTGAGCCTCTTACTCTTGACGCCGAGTTTGCAACTGCGCTCTTGCTTCAAGAGATTGACTGCGATGTGTCGCAAGGTCGCCAGGTTCTCTGGCGCATGCCCTGTCCGTGTCCGACAGGCATCTTCGCGAAAGGCCACATCTAAGACCCAATGCAAAGAGTTCTCAATCCCCCAATGCCCGCGCACACAACGCAACGCTGCTGTGGCCTCTGCCGCAAGGCTGCTGATGAAATATCGGCGCTCAATGCTGGTGGCCCCTCCGCTCACTTCGCGCTTGGCCTCGACCATGATGAATGAACGCAAGCCCTCCCACCGCCCGTGCTCTGTGAACCACGCGGGATCCTCTGTCACAAAGCAGCGGCGCTCCTCAATCCGCCCATGATCTTTTTCCAATGTCCGGCAATAATCGGACTTCAAGTCTTTGAAGTTGCGGCTCTCAGCCCACGCAAAATACTCTTTGACTTCCTCGTGCAATCGGCACTGATTGCCTTTCAACGAGAGCACATAATCGGCTCCCTGCGCGATGAGCTGCGCGGCAATCTCGCGCTGACACCCCATCGCATCAATCGTCACGATGCAGCCCCGCAACTCCAATAACTCCAGGAGCCGTGGGATGGCCGTGATCTCGTTTGATTTCTCACGAGTCTTCAGTTGCCCCAGCACCAGGCGTTGCTCACCAGCCCACGCACTGACCATTCGCAAGCCCTCTTTGCCATCTTTGGTGCGTGCCCCGCGCGCGCTCTTGCCATCTATGGAGACGATCTCTCCGCTGGTCAATGAGGTCACGGCACGCACCCAGATGAGAAACGACTCTTGAAACTGCTGCGGGTTGAGGCGCAAGAAGACTCGCCGGAAAGTATCGTGCGAAGGAATCCCGTTGGGCAAAGCTAAGAACTTCCTGAACCAGCTTTCTTTGGCTTGCCCGAACTCGGCAATCTCTTCCCAGGTCTCGGCGGCGCAGATGGTGGCGCACACGGCGATCACCAGAATATCAACTAAGCGGTGGAGTTTGGTGCGCTCTCGGCGCGGGTCTGGGACTTGCTCTAAACTGTCAAATAACGAAAGTGAAAGTTCTTCGCTCATCGTGACGTTCTCCTTGCAATGGCAACTGACACCATCAGAAGAATGCCACAACTCGCTTACTTGAGAAATTTAAGATGCGTTCGCCCTAGAGGTTAAGCTAGC
>MWWJ01000084.1_pt1 | contig 10933 bp, 8 predicted proteins | sample 1047271 | NCBI WGS metagenome assembly MWWJ01 (sample SAMN06349965, study PRJNA376086) | soil metagenome | isolation source: CN-4 sample Antarctic (ecotone) soil | place: Antarctica | collected 2015-01-13 | reverse complement strand
ATTATTAACAGATATATTTGATGGCATTATTGCGAGGCAACTAAATATTTCAACACAAAAACTAAGGAGATTGGATTCCTTTGTTGATGTGATATTTTACATTGGGCTTTGCTATCGCAACTTTTATTCAATGTCCTGATTTCTTTAAAAATAATTCTATAAAACTTATATTTCTTTTTGGCATAGAAGGACTGACTTATTTAATAAGCTATTTAAAATTTAAAAAAGAAGTTGCTACACATTCAATAGGAGCAAAGGTTTGGTCGCTTACTTTATTTGCCACACTTATTCAAATTATATTACAATGCCAGTCAGTTATTTTATTTAATGTTTGTTTTTGGTTAGGAATGATAACCAGGGTTGAGATCATTGGTATTATTTTAGCATTACGGCAATGGACGAATGATGTACCTACATTATATCATTCCATAAAATTGAGACAAGGAAAGAAAATTAAAAGACACAAATTTTTTAACGGCTGATCGCAGAACATAAAACTAAAAATGGAAAATTTAAATAAGGTTCCTAAAATAACATTGATCTTTTGGTTAATGAAAATTGTTGCAACAACCCTGGGAGAAACGCTTGGTGATTTTATTTCAATGACATTAAACCTTGGTTATTTAATTGCTTTAATGGTTACTTTGCTTTTCTTTTTAATCGTTCTTTTTACACAGTTAAGTGTAAAAAAATATATCCCTTACATATATTGGCTTGTAATAATTGGCACCACAACTTTAGGTACAGAAGTATCTGATTTCATGGATCGCAGCCTGCATTTGGGCTATGCGTTGGGCAGCCTTGTTTTGGTTACGTGTTTATTTTTGTCGCTTTTTTTGTGGTATAAAAAATTCAGAAACCTGGAAGTTTATCCAATCTCCGGCAGAACAAAGGAGATGTATTACTGGATAGCAATTCTGTTTTCAAACAGCCTGGGTACGGCTTTCGGGGATTTTCTTGGTGACAATTTAGGTTTAAGTTATTTGAGTGGTGCAATGGTAACCGGTGTTATAATACTGATCGTTGTTATGCTGCATTATTTTACCAAACTAAATCACATAGTTCTTTTTTGGATCGCATTTATATTTACTCGGCCATTCGGCGCAACGTTTGGCGATCTGTTGACAAAGCCATTATCAAAGGGAGGATTAGATTTAGGAACGCTTAATGCTTCTCTGATTTCTATTGCAATCATGATTGTCTTAATTATCATCTCACATAAAAGTTTGAAAAAAGAGATGGTGAGAGGACGATAACCCAGAAATTTAAATGATAAGTCCGGGCTTGTAAATTATTTCCTTTTCTTTCTGTTCAACCCAATATTAATTCCTGCTCTTATTATCGGAACTAAGTTTCCATAACCATCAACATACGGCGAGTTTGCATCTTTTATCACATCAACCAATACGCTTAAATAAGTAAAACTATTTTTATCCGACCGGGAGGTTGTGTAGCCGCCGCCCAGCAATAAGCTTGGCACACGAAAGTTTTGTTTTGTTGTGAAACCGGTTGCCGGTATATATTTCACATCAATAAAATTATACTCCGGCTCAGCCTGGATAAATAAAAAATGAACAGGATAGATCCTTGTAAAGGCGCCAAGGCCATAAGTTGTGTTATGATATTTATTATTATAGCCATCCCGCTGGCTTTGATACTCAAAATTTGCAACAGCAGCAACATCTAACCATTTGGCAATGGTATAACCAAAATGCGGATGAACACCTGCGAGAAATAAACTGTAATATCCGCCACTAAATCCTAATGATACACTACCTCCCGTAAATAAATTGGTGGGGTCAAAACCTTTTTGTTTTTCTTCCTGCGCAAAGCAATTAAGGCTTGCAACAAGACTTAATAATATCAAGAGTTTTTTCATACCATAAATTTCGGTCAATTTTTTAATCGAAAATTTTTCCGGCATTTAAAATATTGTTAGGATCGAAAACCTTTTTTATCCCACGCATTAATTCCAATTGGGTTTTATCAAACACAATATCCATGAAACTTTTTTGTATCAACCCAATGCCATGCTCACCGCTGATTGTTCCTCCTAAATTTTTCACCAGTTCAAATAACGCACGCAAAGATTTTATTATTTCAGGATCATCCTGGCTGTTTTCTGTGCCTTCTTTTTTTATACGGATGTGAAGATTGCCGTCGCCGGCATGGCCATAACATACAGACTTAAATCCAAATTGTTTTCCCAGATCTTTTACCCCATGCACCAATGCCGGAAGTTCTGCTCGTGGCACTACCGTATCTTCTTCAATTGTGTAGCCATCAATTTTTACAGCCTCTGCAACCCGGCGGCGCAGCTTCCATAGCTCAGCTTTTTGTGTGGCATTATCAGCAAAATAAATTTCGCCGCAATCAAACTGAGCAAGCAATTCTGCGATGGCTTCCATTTCCTGCATTAAAGTTTCTAAATGGTTTCCATCAACCTCGATGATTAAATGTGCGGCAGTATCATCAGTTAAAGGGATGGTATTGCTATCAACAAATTTGCTTACAATTTGCAAAGCATCAATTTCCATTAGCTCTAATCCGCTTGGTGTATAGCCGGCTCTAAAGATTGCGCTTACCGCTTCACTTGCCTTCTCCAAATTTTTAAATGGTACAAGCATCAGCAGGTCATACATTGGCAATGGGATTAGCCGCAAAACAATTTTTGTAACGATGCAGAGCGTTCCTTCACTGCCAACAATTAATTGAGTAAGATTATAACCTGTTGAGTTTTTTAAAACATTTGCTGCCGTCCATATTATTTCGCCTGTTGGTAAAACAACCTGCAGGTTTATTACGTAATCCTTTACCACACCATATTTCACAGCTTTTGGTCCGCCGCTGTTTTCAGCAACATTGCCGCCAATAAAACAAGAGCCGCGACTGCTTGGGTCAGGCGGATAAAACAAACCCTTTTCTTTTACTTCATTTTGCAACACTTCTGTTATCACGCCAGGCTCTGTTGTTACCTGCAAATTTCTCTCATCAATATTTAAAATTGAGTTCATTCTTTCTGTAGAAATTAAAACACCACCAAGCTGCGGCAAGGCTCCGCCACTTAAGCCTGTGCCGGCTCCTCTCGGCGTTACCGGAATTTTATTTTGATTGCATATTTTAAATATTTCACTTATCTCTTCTGCAGTGCGTGGCTTTAACACAACTTCAGGTAAATAGTGAAGATGCTCAGTTTCATCATGTGAATATTTATCAAGATTTTCTTCATCTACAAAAACAAATTGCTCACCCACAATTTTTTTAAACAGGCCAATATGCCCGTTAGTTAATGATGATTTTATGATTTCTGCCATTAAAATTTTTTTATAAAAATCGCATACAAAGCCTGTAGCAAAAAATATTTTTTAAAAATTTGTAACTAAATACGAATTTAATCGTATTATTGTACGAACAAATTCGTAAAACCATTAATCACAATTAAACCTTTAGCAATGAAAAAAATCATCTCTAAAAAAGCAATTTTATTAAGCACTGCACTTTGCCTTGGTGCGCTTGTAACACTAATGTCCTTCCAGGATTCAAATAAAATCAATCATCCAAATAAGCAGGCAATAGTTGATACTCCGCCACAAAAAAATAATATAGACATAAGTATAAATTCAGAGGATATTGATAAAATAATTAAGAAAAGTTTGGAAGCTGTTGAAACAAGCCTGCAGGCTATTGACTGGAATAAAATTTCAAATGATGTTCAACAGTCCTTACAAAAAATTGACTGGGGTAAAATGCAAAAGGATATTGACAGATCAATGAAGGGCATTAACTGGGATAAAATGAAAAGTGATATTGAAAGATCAATGAAGCAGCTTGATAAAGAGAAAATAAAAGTAGATATTGAAAGATCAATTAACGAGGCAAAGAAAAGTATTAATATGGATGAGTTAAAAATGAATATGGAGAAAATAAAATCTGAGAATATGGAACAGCTTAAAATGCAAATGGAATTGCTGAAACAACAAATGAAAGAAGTGAGAGAGCAAATTGAAAAAGCGAATAAAGAAATTAAAGCCACTTAAAAAGTGGGGCACATGCTTTCCCTTTTATTACCATTGTAATCACTGTAATTTCCTTTTTTTATAACATTAAATTCTGTGGCACCTGCATAGTGATTAAAGTTGTGGAGTGAAGATGTAGTTACATCATAACTAAAAGTAAAACGAACATTATTTAATTCAAAACCAACCATGGGCACAAAAGCATCACCAGCACGATAATATAAGCCAAGAATAAATTGCTTAGAGCCATCGCCGGAAAGATCGTAAGCGCCGTTTAAACCAATTACTAACTCGCTGGCTTTGGCTTGTGTAGTAAAATAAGCATTTGGGTTGATGATTATATTATCGCTTACTTTAAAAAGGCCATTTAAAAAAGCAATGTGCCTCATGGCAACCCTTGTAGTGTCGGCTGTTTGATCTGTAAAAGATTCTACCGGTCGGTTAACATGCTGAACAGAATATCCGGCATTTACGTAAACATTTTCTGTAGGGAAGTAAGCGTAATTCATCCCGGCTTGCAAATCGAAATAGCTGATATTATTCCTGCTTAGAATAACGCCGGTTGGCAACCCATTATCAAAAAATTTCCCATCAAATTGATCGGGGAATTTTAATTTACTCTGGTCAATTCTTTTATTTGCCCAGCCAACATTAAAGCCCGCAGTAAGCAAGCTGCTATTGCCAAGCATTTGATGATATGCAATAGAGGCATAGGCTTTAGTGGATGTAAGGCTTCCGGTGCCTGCAACATCATGTAAAATAACTCCGCCTAAACCTACCCATCCATTTTCCAGCTTATTTCTAAAAACCTGTACATCTCCAAACACGCTCATGGTTTTATAAGGCACTGCCATTATGTTGGAATACTGATTTCTGTAAGAAGCTCCAATGCGATAATCTGCATCAGGAATAAAACCTGTATTAGCCGGATTGGTAAGCAAAGGATTATTAAAAAATTGGGAAAAATGCAAATCCTGTGAATGCAAAGAAGCTGCAAATAAAAAGCTGCAAATTGCAAATAGAAATATTTTTTTTAATCTTTTCATTATTTTTTAACTATCAATTCTCAACTCTCAACTCTAAACTTTCAATTATCTTATTAATGTTATATCACCCGTTTTTCTCGATTTTGTTCCATCAGAAAAAACTACATCTAAAGTGTAAGTATAAACATCCATTGGTTGTATTTTGCCTTTAAAATATCCATTCCATCCGCTTGAAGGATCAGTTGATTCAAAAACTTTTTGACCCCACCGGTTATAAATATTCCAATGCATTTCTTTTATACCAAAACCTTTTACGCTTACAACAGAATTTATCCCAAACTTACCCGGTGTAAATGCACTTGGTACATCAAGCAAGGGATTTATTATTGCACTTACCTTTATACAAGTATCATCGCTGCAGCCGGCATCATTAATTGCATTCAGGCATACATTGTACGTTCCGGTTGCATTAAATAAATGTTTGGGATCAACTTCTTTTGAACTGTCGCCATCTCCAAAATTCCATAGATAATTTGTTGCGCCAAATGATTGATTGGTAAATTGTATAAACGTATTCTCCTGTGGAGGATTTGGTGAAAAAGTAAATGAGGCTACAGGAATTGGATTAACTGAAATTGTAAAAGAAGTTGAATCAATTTTATTGCATGATGTGGAATCGAATGCATACAATTTAATAGTATAATTTCCGGGTGCTGTATAAAGATGAGTAGGATTATCCAATGTTGATTTTGCGCCATCTCCAAAATCCCAAATAAAATTTAAGCCTCCGGCAGAAGTGTTTTTAAATGCAGCATTATAAGGAACACATCCTTTTGCGGGAGTTGTAAACTGGGCTTTTACAATGGGTGATATCCTCAAAGTTTTTGTAATGCTATCCGGCGAATTACAAAAGGCAGTATCTGATAAAATTAATTTTACAATATACGTTCCTGCACTGGCAAAGGTGTGATTAACTGATGTTAATCCCGCTGCAATTCCCGGAGATCCATCTCCAAAATCCCAGGTAAAACTATTTGCTTTAAAGGTTGAAAAAACTGCAGTTGAGATATTATTAAAACTATAGGAAAGATTAGTGCACGGCGGTAATTTGTTTGCAATAAAATCTAATGTGGCTTTATTGTTTCCTGCTTTTATACGAATATATCCGGTGTCTCGGACATTACAAGTGGTGCTGTCAATTGCTACAAGCGTAACAAGATAGTAACCGGGATTATTATATGTATGATTAGTATTAAAACCGGTAAGCGTAACCTTTGGCGAACCATCTCCAAAATCCCAAATATAGGTTTTACCGTTTTGTACAGTATCAGCAAAGTTTACAAGAAGCGGTGTGCAGCCTGATGTATCATTTACAACGCCATTTATAGAGGCCTGTGGCCCTGCTTCCACACCCGCAAAATTCATTTTGATTTTCAGCATTCCTAAATTACAATGACCGCCATCAGTAGCATTGTTTGTTGGTGACCAACTTCCGGGAGTGCCAAAAAAACTTAACCCTCTGTAACAATTTGCACACATTGCCTGGTAAATAACGCCGTTCTTATCAAACCGGCTTGTGCCCCCATCAACGTGATCGCCAAAGTTTTGCGGGTTATCATTATTGGTAGGGTTATCTTCTCCAAAAAAGGTTCCGTATAATTGAGACGCTGCATCTTTTTTTATAACAATAAAATAAAAATCGCTGCCGGATGCATCGGTAACCGCTTTAATAGCATTAGGAGTTACAGGCAAGCCTTTGGTAGATGAATTATTGTATCCTAATTCATAATCAGCTTTTCCGCCCCAACCGGATACATAAACATTTTCACACCTGTCAACTAAAAAAGCGGTTGGTGAAATATTAGGATATACCGAACCTGATCCGAAAGTTGTTGAATAAATGTATGCGCTTAAATCTGGTTTTAATTTAGAGATAAACTGTTTGGAATTTGCAGCACCAAATATACTTGCATTTACTACCGGCCAAATGCCTTCTGTAGTTCCCATTACATAAACATTCCCGCTTTTATCAGTTTGTAATCCATATATCTGCTCGGCTGCAGCAGTTGCCGTTGGCGTTAATGGCGTTTGAGAAGTACCAAGATAAGTACCACGTAAAACCTTTGCGCCATCAGTGGATAGTTCCACAACAAATCCATCGCAACCACCCCCATTGTAGGTGCTGCTTATCACACCAGAAGTTGATATTTCAGGAAGATCGTTGCTGGCTGTTCCTCCGGCAACATATAAATTATTACTAGTTCCTAAATCAAGTACGTATGCTGCATCATCACCTGTACCACCTAAAAAACTGCTCCATAAAACTGAAGTGCAGTCAGGATTTAATTTTAAAACAACAGCATCCTGGTTAATGTTAGAGGATGATTGGTTTACACTGGGGTTTGGCTGGAAAACTCCCGGGGTTGTAGGAAATCTTGAACCCAAATTGGAAGTGGACTGAGTACAGGACGCAACATAAATATTATTGCTGGCATCAATTATAACTTCGCTGCGTGAGTCATCACCATAATTTCTATTAATAGAATTTGTGCCGTGAGCTTTTTCTTTATCAATAATATTAACACCATCATCTGCAGGGCCGCCAATTCTCATTGAACCAATTAATGCATTACCTGCTGCATTTAACTTTGTTACTACAATATCCCAACCGCCTCCCACCCCAAAAACATTATTAGAAGGATATGTTGGATAATCTGCAGAATTTGTTCGTCCTGCTAAAATTAAATTCCCCTGTGGATCCACAATAAGGCTATGAGGTTGATCTTCATTAGTGCCACCAATAAAAGTAGCATATACCCTGTTTTTTCCGTCGGGTGTAAGCTTCATTATGGCGATATGAAAATGCCCTCCATTAAATTTAGTTTGGTAAGCTCCCGGTGATACAGGATAATTATTTCCAAAGGCAATACCTCCGGAAAAAAAACTTCCATCAGGGCCGTAAGTTGCAGTGAACCCCCAGTTATCTACAACACTTCCTGTATAAGTAAAAAATACAAGGCTCGGGTCAATAATAATTGTGTTGTTGGGTGAATAATCTTTCACCTTAAATTTTACCACATCACCATCAATAGAATATTTTGCATCAAGTTCTTTACGCTCATTGTTAATAACCTGGTAAGTGTATGGATACAGTTCTTTATTTTCACCTACAGATGTACCAATGATAAGCTCTTTATTTTTTATTTTAAGATTGTTTACGCCTTTATATTTTAAAGCAATTTTATTTATGTCACCACCAGGATGAATAATAAAATCATACTTTAAATGTGATCCTGCATCTGCATAATATCTTACATCAATATTTGGATATACATTTTTATAAGTTACACCATTATAAATATGACAATCGGCAGCCCATTTTGTTTTATCATCTCCAATAAAATAATTGTTTACGGTTGGTAAAACTTTATCAGCAATTATTTCGGGCCTGGCATTACCTGTTCCTAAAAATTGTACAGTATAAGCATGAGAATGTAAAACCCTCTTGTCTATTGCATTTGAAAGTAAATTTTTATGTGCATGCCTTTTATCAATAAATTCTTCAAGGTCTTTTTCATTGTGCTGCATAATGGTAAAGCCATCTTCCTGTAAAAAGAAAGCGCCATTACCCGCATTGCTCATAAAATTTACTTTTTTATCCCACTGGCCTTTGTTCTCAATAAACTCAATTTGAGAAAAACTATTTTGTGCAATAAAAAATGTAGAAGCGATTAAAAGAATAAAGTAAGCAAGATGATCTTTAATAAATTTCAATGAGATATTTTTTACAATGTACAAATTTTTAAAACCAAATAATAGTAATGTAATTTATACAGGATATAAGTGGCATCGGTGCATAAATTTACGTAACAAAGATTACAGAAGTTTTAAAAACGCAGGCTCACTTTCAGGATTTAATATGGTATTAACAATATAAATACCTTGATTTTTTTTCAATAACCCTCACGAAATTTTACTCCATACGGTATTGCCTTTTTGTATTTGCAGAAAAGTTTTCAGTGGCCTGTTTCCTTCAGCATTTAATTGCGGATCATCCTCAATTATTTTCCCGGCAATTTCTTTTGCTTCCTCCAGCAATGCCCGGTCTTCAACAATATTTGCCAGCTTAAAATCTAAAATGCCGCTTTGCTTTGTGCCTTCAATGTCTCCCGGACCGCGGATTTCCAGGTCTTTATCTGCAATTTTAAATCCATCATTTGTATCGCACATAATTTTTAAACGTTGTTTTGCATCATTAGATACTTTGGTGCCGGTTAATAATATGCAAAAGCTTTTCTCACTACCTCTTCCTACTCTTCCCCGTAACTGATGCAATTGGGGTAAGCCAAATTTTTCTGCACTCTCAATAACCATTACAGAGGCATTAGGCACATCAACACCAACTTCTATCACAGTTGTAGAAACAATAATTTGTGTTTCGCCTTTTACAAAGCGCTGCATATTGGTTTCTTTTTGCTGAGATTTTTGCCTGCCATGCACCATGCTTATCCAATAATGCGGTTCCGGAAAAAATGCTTTTACTTCCTCATATCCTTTCATTAAATTTTCAAAATCCATTTTTGCAGATTCTTCAATCAAAGGATAAATAATGTATGCCTGCCGTCCTTTTTTTATTTCTTCTTTTATAAAATCCATAACCTGCGGGCGCTTAAATTCATAACGGTGAACAGTTGTAATGGGTTGCCTTCCTGGGGGCAACTCATCCATGATGCTGTAATCAAGATCGCCATAAGCAGTAAGGGCAAGGGTTCTGGGGATTGGTGTTGCAGTCATAACCAAAATGTGAGGATGCGTTTCATTTTTTTTCCAAAGCTTTGACCGCTGCTCCACACCAAAGCGGTGTTGCTCATCAACAATTGCCAATCCTAAATTTTTAAATTGAACAGTATCTTCTATCACAGCATGTGTGCCTATTAAAATATTTGTTTCTCCCTCTGCACATTCCTGCAATAAAATTTTTCTTTGTTTTGAAGAAGATGAACCAGTAAGAATGCGAATACTCACCGGCATATCTTTCAGCATTTTTGTAATGCTGTTAAAATGTTGCTGTGCTAAAATTTCAGTCGGCGCCATAAGGCAGCTTTGAAAGTTATTATCTGCCGCTATCAACATGCTTAGCAAAGCCACCATCGTTTTTCCGCTGCCAACATCTCCCTGCAAAAGGCGGTTCATTTGTTTGCCGCTTCCGGCATCTTTTCTTATCTCTTTTAAAACTCTTTTTTGTGCACCCGTTAATTCAAAAGGCAAATAATTTTTATAAAAAGTATTGAAAAGATTTCCAACCTTATCAAAGATCAATCCTTTAGAAAAACGATGTCGTTCAGAGCGCAACATGCCTAATCTTAATTGAGACAGAAACAATTCTTCAAACTTTAACCTGTTAACTGCAGCCCAATATTCATCAGTGTTTGCAGGGAAATGAATTTGCTTAAGCGCTTTATATCTTGAAATAAAATTTTTATTATTTATTACATCCTGCGGTAAATTTTCCTGCAGATCTTTTTCATGCAAAATTTGAAAAAGATTATTTGTTAGCAAACCAATTTGCCTGCCGCTAAGGCTTCTTGATTTTAATTTTTCTGTACTTGGATAAACGGGTTCAAGAAAGTTTTTTGCTTCAGGTTTTTGCGCAATTAATATTTCCATTTCCGGGTGCGTTATCTGCGGATGATTTAAAAAAAATCCTGCCTTGCCAAAAACCAAATATGGTGTGCCTATGCTTAATGTTTTTTGCATCCAGCTTATTCCCTGGAACCAAACAAGGTCCAACTCCCCTGTTTCATCCTGTAAAACTGCTACCAATCGCCGGCTTCGTTTATCTCCTAAAATATCAATCTGCGTTAGCTTCCCTTTTACCTGAACATACTCCGTGTCTTCCCTGATATTTATGACTTTCTTTACCTGTTATTT
>MWWJ01000083.1_pt1 | contig 10967 bp, 15 predicted proteins | sample 1047271 | NCBI WGS metagenome assembly MWWJ01 (sample SAMN06349965, study PRJNA376086) | soil metagenome | isolation source: CN-4 sample Antarctic (ecotone) soil | place: Antarctica | collected 2015-01-13 | reverse complement strand
GCGACGTTGACGAAAGTCAACGTATAAGCGCACACTCGCCCTCTCTTCGTTCCGGGCGAGCGACAAAGCGGCTGGTTGGCTAGGCCGCAGTCCGCTCGATCTGCACGGTCACACTCAGCCCAGCACGCTCCGCCAGTATGCTCAGGGCGTCGAGGCTGAACTTGCTCATCCGCCCACGAAGCAGATCGTTCAGCCGGGGCCGTGTCACGCCGAGCCGTCGCGCGGCCTGATCCTGGGTCAGCTCCCACCCTGCGACGACCTCCTGGACGGCGATCATCAGCTCGGAGCGCAGCCGCATGACGGCCGCCTCCGCCGGGCTGTCCTCCAAGGCGTCCCACACGCTGGCGAACACCTGGCCGCTGCCGGTTTCCGTCATGGCCTGCTCTTCCATAACCCAGCGGATGGGTTATGTTGCTTCATGGTCGTCGTCCACCGCGCACGGGGCTTCCGCCTCGTGATCTACACGCTCGACCATGAGCCGGCCCACGTTCACGTCACCGGCGCGGGGCAGGCGAAGATCAACCTCCTCGGGCCGGACGGCGCGCCCGAGCTGGTCTCCAGCGCGGGGATCAGCCGCTCGGACATGCGGCGGCTGATGGCGGAGGTCGTCGAGCACCAGGCGCGCCTCCTGGCGGAGTGGGAGAGGATTCATGGACCCCATGACTGACGCGCAGTTCGAGGCGGCTGAGGCGCGAGGCCGGGAGCTGCTGGACCGGGAGCCCCGCGCCTCGGCCGCCCGCTACGACCGGGCGACCGGCCGCGTGGTGATCGAGCTCGTCAACGGCTGCGCCTACGCGTTCCCCGCTCAGCTCGTGCAGGACCTGCAGGGCGCCGCTGAAGACGACCTGGCCGACGTGCAGGTGGACGGCGTGGGCTTCAACCTGCACTGGCCCGCGCTCGATGCGGACCTCTACGTTCCGGCGCTCGTGTCGGGCGTCTTCGGAACCCGGGCCTGGATGACCCGCGAGCTGGCCCGCCGCGCCGGCCAGGCCACCTCGCCCGCCAAGGCGGCGGCGGCGCGCTCGAACGGGGCCAAGGGCGGCCGACCCCGCAAGCGGGCCTGAGCGGCTTCGGAGCGGCCCCCGCCGCAAGTAAAACTCTCGCCCTGCCCGCCTCCCGGAAGCCCGGTTATACTCCCCTCCGCAAGACCTCGAGCCCCGCCCTCGCGGAATCGCCTCCAACAACTTCCCCTAGTCTCCCCGAATACCTATTCTGATTTGCGATAATGGAGGTTGCACGCGTTTAGGGGCGGGGCTCGCGGGCGCGCGGCAGCCGCGCATCGTAGCTGCACCTAGAGGCGGAGCCGACCGGCGGCGACGTTCTCGATGATCCAATCCGCCGCCTGCGTCGGTGTGAGCTCGTCAGTCTCAAGCACATGTCGCTCCAGCGGCCCCAGCCGGCGGAACTGTTGGTTCAGCGCTCTGACCGGTCCCGACGCGAGGAGCCCATGTGTCCCACGGTCTCGGACCCGATCCACCGAACGCTCCGGGGCAGCGCGGAGCACGGCGTAATGGAGCGGTGGGTCTCCCTCCCTCCGGGTCTGCCGCCAGAGGTCCAGGAACCAAGGGCCGACAATTCCATCCGCCACCACCTGATACCCGGCAGCGGCATAGGCGCGAGCCGCTGCAGCAGCGGCATGCAAGGCTGTGGAGTTCTGCGCCGCAGACTCAGGCAGCCATGGGAGGATGTAGCCCGATTTGATGTAGCGGTCGAAGAAGTCGTCCACCAGCAGGTGCACCGACCGGGGTTTCCAAGCTCGCGCAACCAGTTCGCCGGTCGTCGTCTTTCCCGCTCCCGGCGGCCCGGTCAGAATCAGGATTCCGGTTTCTATCGGCATCGGTGTCGGTTGCAGAAGCTACTTCCTACTCCCGACCAGGCGCAACTTCTGACTTGGGTCGGGAATCTCCGTTGGCTTCCACCCAAAAAGCTGACCTTTCGCCGCGCCGGAGCTTGTCCCGTTGCGCGCAACGGTTCCGAAACGTTTCTTCGAAACGATCCGCACCGACCGCTCGAATGGGGCGGAAACGGAGCGCAACACCATGCTCGGCCTGAGCGAAGCGGCGGCGGAAGTGGGCGTCGCCAAGTCTACAATTTTCAGGGCTATCAAGGTCGGGAGGCTCTCGGCCAGCCGTAGGGACGATGGCTCCTACGAGATCGACGGCGCCGAGCTGTTTCGGGTGTACCCGTCCGCGCAACGGAGCAGCAACGGTGCGTCGAAACGAGACGCACCGGCTGTCGAACAGCCCGCAACGGCCCTCGAAACGGAGATTCGGATGCTCCGCGAGCTGCTGGACGAGGTTCGGGGGGATCGCGACACCCTTCGAACCGACCGGGACGCCTGGCGCAGCCAAGCCGAGCGCCTGACGCTCGCGGCGCCCACGCCGCCCCCGGCTCCGACGCCTCTCGAAATCCTCCCCGTTCCCATGACCCGCTCTCGTCCCGGCCCCTTCGGCCTGTTCCGTCGCCGCGCCGCCTAACCCAACCTGACCTCGCCGGCGTGCTGGGCCGCCAGCTGGCGGAGCGCCTCGACGCGATCGGCGTCCTCCGCCAGCCCACGCCAGCACCGGGCGCCCCGGTCCCAAACCAGAGTCCACTCGCCCCGGAGCGCCTCGCGAAAGCTCGCTGGCGGCCTGGTCCTCCCCGTCCCGACTCATCCCGTCTTCCGTTCGCGGCTTGGGGCGTTAGCCCTAACGCATATTGCGTCTGCACGTTCGTTGCTCGCTGTCGCTCCCACTCGTGCAGAACCCCTGCGGGTGAGGCGATCATGGACTCGGGCGGCGCACTCTCGGCCCATTCAGACGCGGCGGACAGCTCGCCAGTCGGCCAGAAACGGCCCTGGGAGCCCGTTCGGCGGTCAAGGTAGTCGTCGCCCTGCCCCGGACAGCGGAAGGAGGCTCAGCGGCCAGCCCTGGGCTTCCCAGGGCCCTTTCCGCCACCACTCCCGATTCCGATTTCCCCCGCCGAAACCGCCCCTCTCTTTTCGAAGAGCCTCTTCAGGAGGTTGGTGACGGTTTCGATGGCAGTCGAAGGGGCTCCATTCCTTCTACGAACGACTTGTCGGCCGACTAGGCCGACGCCTTTTGGGGGATGCCGGGTGGGAGGACCGCGAAGCGGTCCGGGGCGGCCGAAGGCCGCGAGCCGGCGGGGGCGAAGCCCCCAAGAGGCGGTGTCTTGTTTCCCTCCCTCCTCAGCTCCGACCGCGCCGGGAAGGCTCTTCAGTTCTCTCTCTTGAGCTCCGGCCGTCGCCGCTCCGGGGTTGTCCACAGGGCCTCGACCTGCCTCCCCTTCTTAGGTTCAAGAAGGTTCTTAAGGTTCAGGGAGGAAAACCCAATCCTTTACAATGAGATACCGCTCTAAAAGCAACCGATTGCGGGGGAAAAGCAACCGATTGCGGGGGAAAAGCAACCGATTACGGGGAACTACAACCTTGCAAAGCAACCTAGGTGTTGTGAAGGTTGCTGATGGCTTCGACTCGCCAAGCCCTCGCTGACCGCGTCGATCGCCCCGACCAGCTCGTCGCGGCGGGGGAGGTTCTCGACCTGCGGTTCGGGGAAGGCGCCAAGGCCCTGAGCCTGCGCGCCGCCAAGCTCCTGCACTTGCTCGTCGCCGCTACGGGCGCGGCGGCCTGCGAGGACAAGGTGCATGTCCTGCCTATCGAGCGCCTCAACAGCTTCCACGTCTCCCTCGAGGAGTTCGTGGACACCTGCCGCGAGCTGTTCGGCACCATGGTCCGGCTTGAGATCAGGAACGCCAAGGGTCAGCCGGCCATCAAGCTCGGCCCGCTTCTGGCCGACCTTGAAAGGGACCTGGATCACGGCGGCGAGCTGCGCTTCCAGCTCTCCCCCGTGCTTCGGACGGTGCTGGCTCAGTCCAACTACTGGGCGGTCCTATCCCGCCGCGCGGTCCTGGCTTTCGAGAGCCGCTACGCCTTGCGCCTGTACGAGATCGTGGCGATCCGCGCCGGCCTGGTCGCCAAAACGGCCGAGACCTTCGACCTCGACGAGCTGCGCGAGCGCCTGGGCGTTCCGCCGGGCAAGCTGACCCGGTGGATTCATCTGAAACAGAAAGCGCTCGATCCGGCCGTTGCCGAGGTGAACCAGCTCTCGGGTTTCGAGGTGCGATATGAGCCGATCAAGCGTGGGCGTTCCATCACGGGCGTGAGTCTGTCCTGGGCGCAGCGAGACCCTGAGGGCCGGGAGGCCGTCGCCCGCGAGCTGGAAGCCTCCAGGGTGGGCAGGAAGGCCCGCCGCGAGGGAACGGCAGAGATCCTTGTGGAGGAGCCCCAGGAAGCTCTGGAGGCGCTCCCCCGGGCCTTCCCGCCTTCCGGGACCATCCGGTATGGCCGATGGGCTGAGATCGCCCGTAGCGCCCTCCCTGAGCCTACCCCGGACCTGGATCACGTCGCCGGCCGCTTCCGCGCCTGGACCGAGGGCAAGGGCATTCCCCTCGCGGCGCCGGGGATCGAGCAGACCTTCACCGGCTTCTGTCGTGGGTGGGGGCGCTGAAGGTCAGCTTTTCGGCCAGAAGCCAACGAGGACTCCCGACCCGAGTCGGACCTAGACGCTAGGCGAACAGGCTTGCGCGAGTTGCTCCAGTTCACCCGAACGGAACGACCAGAGGGCGTCCCAACGAGGGCCGGAGATAGCGATCTCGTAATGGGCTCCCGCCGGATACGCTGCGCTGCGAGGAATGTGCGTTACTCGAACAACATGGTCAGGAATGATCGCGCCTGAATGGGCGGGAAGTCTGTCCAGAACGCTGGGGTTCAGCCGCCTTCCGTCCATCATCAACCCGATGGTCCGGGCGACCGCGTTCAAGTCCTCCGGCCAATCCACAGGCCTCGTGCTGCGCTTCATCCAGTCAAGCTGAAGCCCCGCCGTCGCTTAGGCAAGGGCGGTTATCCACCCTTCTCAGCCCCTCAGCGAGTCCGCTTGAGGGCAAGCGGCCGGGGACCGCAGACCTGCTGCGCGTCGTCTCACGAAGCGCTTCCTAAACCATCCGGCGCAACGATCCGGAACCCCCTTCCGGGACGGCTGAAACAGCCCTGGAACACCCGCCGCGTCGAAAGCCGGCCGCGCGGTTGGGAGGCTGAAGGTCAGCCCTTGAGGCGAGCCAGGTGGTAGCCGATCCGCTTGCGCTCTTTGGCGGCCCGGGACGGTCCCGCTCGAACGCCTCGATGTCGGCCAGGGACCACACCCGGATACGCCCGCCGTTCACCGCCCCGAGCGGTGCGGGAAAGTCGGGCCGCGCAGCGAGCTTGTGAACACCCTGGCGCGTGTAGCTCCAGCGCTCCGCAAGGTCGGTGACGCCTACCAGATGCAGCGTGTCAGACATGGCTGCGCCGGCTTCAAAGCGACGTTGACGAAAGTCAACGTATAAGCGCGCACTCACCTTCTCTTCGTTCCCGGCGAGTGATGAAGCGGCTTGGTCAGCTAGGCCGCAGTCCGCTCGATCTGCACGGTCACACTCAGCCCAGCACGCTCCGCCAGTATGCTCAGGGCGTCGAGGCTGAACTTCCCGATCCGCCCACGAAGCAGATCGCTCAGCCGGGGTTGCGTCACGTCGAGCCGACGCGCGGCCTGAGCCTGGGTCAGTGCCCAGCTGGCGACCACCTCCTGAACGGCGATCATAAGCTCGGAGCGCAGCCGCATGACGGCCGCCTCCGTCGGGCTGTCCTCCAAGGCGTCCCACACGCTGGCGAACATTTGGCCGCTGTCGGGTTTCGTCATGGCCTGGCCCTTCCATAACCCAGCGGATGGGTTATGTTACCTGATGGTCGTCGTCCACCGCGCACGGGGCTTCCGCCTCGTGATCTACACGCTCGACCATGAGCCGGCCCACGTTCACGTCACCGGCGCGGGGCAGGGGAAGGTCAACCTCCTCGGGCCGAATGGCGCGCCCGAGCTGGTCTACAGCGCGGGGATCAGCCGCTCGGACATGCGGCGGCTGATGGCGGAGGTCGTCGAGCACCAGGCGCGCCTCCTGGCGGAGTGGGAGAGGATTCATGGACCCCATGACTGACGCACAGTTCGAGGCGGCCGAAGCGCGAGGCCGAGAGATGCTGGACCGGGAGCCCCGCGCCTCGGCCGCCCGCTACGACCGGACGACCGGCCGCGTGGTGATCGAGCTCGTCAACGGCTGCTCCTACGCCTTTCCCGCTCAGCTCGTGCAGGACCTGCAGGGCGCCGCTGAAGACGACCTGGCTGACGTGCTGGTGGACAGCCTGGGCTTCAACCTGCACTGGCCCGCGCTCGATGCGGACCTCTACGTTCCGGCCCTCGTGTCGGGCGTTTTCGGAACCCGGGCCTGGATGACCCGCGAGCTGGCCCGCCGCGCCGGCCAGGCCACCTCGCCCGCCAAGGCGGCGGCGGCGCGCTCGAACGGGGCCAAGGGCGGCCGCCCCCGCAAGCGCGCCTGAGCGGGCTCCCGGCGACCCGCCAGCAAGTAAAACGCCCGGCCTGGCGACCTCCCGTCGAGGCGTTTATACTCCCCTCCGCAATACCTCGCGTGCCGCTCTCGCGGAATCGCCTCCGACAACTTCGCCTAGTCTCCGCGAATACCTAAAATCATTTGTGATAATGGCCATTAGGGGCACTCGGGCGTTTTCTCGACCCCTTAGATTCGGTCTTTGCGCTTCCTCCTATTCACTGCTTTGTTCCAGTCCAAAATCTTGTAAGTTCCGGGCATAAGCGCCGGCCGAACAGGCCCAGCTTGCGCCGGATGGGACCGGTAGGCTTGTACCCACTAATAACCTTGATCGAGGAACGTTTATGCGTGTTGAAGGCTCGAACGGCTCGGTCGAGTTCCTCGGCGACCGTATCATTATCCGTAGAAAAGGATTTGCGAACGTTCTCACGCAAGGGTTTCAAGGTGACAAGACTGTCCCTCTATCCCGAATTATGGCTGTTCAGCTTCGTCCTGCGGGACGCATGATGGCCGGGGTTATACAATTCTCGATTCAGGGAGGGAGAGAGTTTCATGGCGGGATGATGGAGGCGACAAAGGACGAAAACGCTGTTCTCTTCACTCATCAACAAGGGTCGGAATTCTCGAAACTACACGCTCTCATTGAGAAAGCTATAATTCCTGAGATTATACCGCGACAGGATTCGCGATCGGAGTTGGATGATCTTACTAAACTGGTCGAACTATATGAAAAGGGCTATCTGACAAAAGAGGAGTTTGAGAATCGGAAAGGCGTGCTTCTCCAGCCGCCGGGCCACAAACCTCGGCCACCATCGGAGTCCAGCTCCGTCCGCCAACCTAGTCCGAAGATTGAGTTAGCGGCTACCGCATCAGCCAAAGCAACGAAAATAAGATTGCCCTGGTGGGCATGGGTTGTCGCCCTGATCGTCGGTATCACTCTGATATTTAGCCTAGTAGGCAGGAGACGTCCACCTTCAAGGTCAACCGAGAACGTATTGGCCGTTCCCGCTTCTAGCACTGTCTCTGATGAGCCGTGGTATCATGACCCGGCTCTGAAATGGGTGAAAATTACGAAGCCTATGTTGGGCTGTCAGTCGCTAGGCGATGATACCGCTACCCTCAAGGCTAAGATGCTGGAATCGGTTAAAGGTTGGCGTAATCCGGGAGCAAAGCTCCCAGAGGGCTGTAGCAAGCTTGAAGTCGGTGAAGAACTGATAATAGACGACGTTCAGTCAGCCGATTCTACAAGTTTGGAAGGATGGGTTGTCCATGGGTCTCCGTATAAGTGGCAGATAATTGCTCCTTCCGCTAACGCAGTGGGTAAGTTCTACCGGAGCACGAAGACTCCAAACTGATGCAGCGGTGCTCGCTCAGCTCGTCACCACGTCCCACGCAACGCTTCATGAACCATCTCGCGCGACGATCCGGAACCCCCTCTTGGGATGGGGTGAAACGGGGTGGGACACCATGCTGAGCATGAGCGAAGCGGCGGCGCGGACGGGGCTATCGAAATCCACGATCCATAGGGCCATCAAGGGCGGGAAGCTCTCGGCCGAGCGCCAGGAGGACGGCTCCTATGAGATCGACCCGGCCGAGCTGTTCCGGGTCTACCGTCCCGCGCAACCCGAGCTGACACGTCTCGCGGGACGATCCGGAACCCCCTCCGACACGCCTGAAACAGCCCCTGGGACGGACTGGAACGCCGTGGAGGCCCACCTTCGCGAGCTGCTGGAGATCGAGCGCCGGCGGGGTGAGGAGCTGCGGCAGGAACGGGACGCCTGGCGCACCCAGGCCGAGCGCCTGGCCCTCGTGGCGCCCACGCCTGCCCCTGCTCCGACGCCCCTCGAAATCCTTCCCGTTCCCACGACCCGCTCCCGGCCCGGCCCGTTCAGCTTGTTCCGGCGCCGAGCCGCCTAGCCCACCCCGACCTCGCCGCCGTGCGGGGCCACCAACTGGCGGAGCGCCTCGACCTGATCGGAGTCCTCCGCCAGCCCACGCCAGCACCGGGAGCCCTGGTCCCAAACCAGAGCCCACTCCCGCCGAAGCGCCTCCCGCAAGCTCTCCGGCGGCGTCCGCGCGAAACGTAGCTCGACGGGGATCTGGTTGGTCCGCGCCTGCCGGGCGCGTCGGCCGAGCTGCTCATCCGCCTCGGCCGTCAGCGGGCGCAGCGCCGTCCAGGCGCGCGGAACGTCCTCGGCGCGCACCCACGCCTTCACCTCGACCAGGCCCGCGGCGCGGCGGCGAGAACGATAATTCCGCACCCGCCGAGCGCCGACGCTGGCGGCTTGATCCTCCCCGTCCCGACTCATCCCGTCTTCCGTCCGCAGCGTTTGGGCGTTAGCCCTAACGCATATTGCGTCTGCACGTTCATTGCTCGCCTGCGCTCCCAACCAGTGCAGAACCCCTACGGGTGAGGCGTTCATGGACTCGGGCGACGCAACCTCGGCTCATTCAAGCGCGGCCGACAGCTCGCCAGTCGGCCGGAACGGCCCAGGAGCCCGTTCGCCGGGTCGAGGTAGTTCTACCTGTCCCGGGCACCGCAGGGACCTCAGCGGGCCGGCCTGGGCCTTCGCAGAGCTGTTTCCACCGCCACCTTCGGTTCCGGCTTCCCCCGCCGAACCCGCAACCCTCTTTTCGAAGAGCCTCTTGGAGGGGTTGGTGATTGTTTCGACGGTGGCTGGAAGGGCTCTGATCCTTCAACAAAGAACTTGTCGGCCGACAAGGCCGACGCCTTTTGGGGGATGCCGGGTGAGAGGACCGCGAAGCGGGCCGGGCGGCCGAAGGCCGCCCGGCGGGGGCGAAGCCCCCAAGAGGCGGTGTCTTGTTTCTCTCCTCACTGGCTCCACCATCGGTTCTCTCGGGGTTGTCCACAGGACTTCGACTTCGTCCCCCTTCTTAGGTTCAAGAAGGTTCTAAGGTTCAGGGGAAAAAAGTCGTTTGGAATCATTTGGTTGTCCGGCTAAAGGACACCGATTGCGGGATTAAAGACACCGATTGCGGGGCAAAGGACACCGATTGCGGGAACTAGACACTTGCAAGAGACACCCCGTGTTTTATCAAGTGTCCCATGGTAGCCACTCGCCAAGCCCTCGCTGACCGCGCCGATCGCGCCGACCAGCTCGTCGCGGCGGGGGAGGTTCTCGACCTGCGGTTCGGGGAAGGTGCCAAGGCCCTGAGCCTGCGCGCCGCCAAGCTCCTGCACCTGCTCGTCGCTGCTACGGGCGCCGCCGCCTGCGAGGACAAGGTGCATGTCCTGCCTATCGAGCGCCTCAACAGCTTCCACGTCTCCCTCGAGGAGTTCGTGGACACCTGCCGCGAGCTGTTCGGCACCATGGTCCGGCTTGAGATCAGGAACGCCAAGGGTCAGCCGGCCATCAAGCTCGGCCCGCTTCTGGCCGACCTTGAAAGGGACCTGGATCACGGCGGCGAGCTGCGCTTCCAGCTCTCCCCCGTGCTTCGGACGGTGCTGGCTCAGTCCAACTACTGGGCGGTCCTATCCCGCCGCGCGGTCCTGGCTTTCGAGAGCCGCTACGCCTTGCGCCTGTACGAGATCGTGGCGATCCGCGCCGGCCTGGTCGCCAAAACGGCCGAGACCTTCGACCTCGACGAGCTGCGCGAGCGCCTGGGCGTTCCGCCGGGCAAGCTGACCCGGTGGATTCATCTGAAACAGAAAGCGCTCGATCCGGCCGTTGCCGAGGTGAACCAGCTCTCGGGTTTCGAGGTGCGATATGAGCCGATCAAGCGTGGGCGTTCCATCACGGGCGTGAGTCTGTCCTGGGCGCAGCGAGACCCTGAGGGCCGGGAGGCCGTCGCCCGCGAGCTGGAAGCCTCCAGGGTGGGCAGGAAGGCCCGCCGCGAGGGAACGGCAGAGATCCTTGTGGAGGAGCCCCAGAAAGCTCTGGAGGCGCTCCCCCGGGCCTTCCCGCCTTCCGGGACCATCCGGTATGGCCGATGGGCTGAGATCGCCCGTAGCGCCCTCCCTGAGCCTACCCCGGACCTCGATCACGTCGCCGGCCGATTCCGCGCCTGGACTGAGGGCAAGGGCATCCCCCTCGCGGCGCCGGGGATCGAGCAGACCTTCACCGGCTTCTGTCGCGGGTGGGGCTGAACTGTGAACCGCAAGGCTGTGAAGCTGATCCTGTTGTTGGTTGGCGGGGCAGCCATCCTGATCGTCGCCCTGCCAGTGATGGCCGCCCTCGCCCTGGGTCTCGCGCTCTCGGCAGGAGCGACGCGCACCGTCTACGAGCGCGCCGTGTCCCCGGACGGGCGTTTGGAAGCCCGAGTTCAGTTCGACGACTGCGGAGCCGCGTGCTCGTTCGACCGCATTGTTCTCGTCAAGGAGCGCTGGCTCAACGACGAGCCCCTACTGAGCTGCCGAGCGTTTCTCGCTGACGGGGAAGCTCCGGTTCGTCTCCGATGGATTGGTCCGCGCCGCCTTCTGATTTCCCATGGCTTCAACCTCGCCGACATCACCGCGAAAGCTGATCACTGCGGGTCAGTGCGGATCGAGATCGAGCCCTCCTAAGGACGCTCCCCACCCT
>MWWJ01000082.1_pt1 | contig 10987 bp, 9 predicted proteins | sample 1047271 | NCBI WGS metagenome assembly MWWJ01 (sample SAMN06349965, study PRJNA376086) | soil metagenome | isolation source: CN-4 sample Antarctic (ecotone) soil | place: Antarctica | collected 2015-01-13 | reverse complement strand
GGGATTTAAGCGGAAGCTTTACTTTGCTTTTTAAAAAGATAAACCTGCACTGGGTAATAGTTGCAGACCATAGCAGCTAAAATTATGCCTTCCATTTTTTTATAAAAAAGAGGATCATCGCAGTGAGGCTGATGATAAACCAAACGTAGAAAATATAATTTTTTAATGCAGGCTTGTCATCAAAAAAAGCAAAATTAAATCCTATGCCAAGTGTGGTATTTACAAGCAGCCAAAGCAATCCTGCAGAAAGTGTAGTAGCAATTTTGGCAAGATAATTTCTAACCTCCGGCTCCATTCCGCTCATCTAAAATATTTTTTCTTAAAGAATTATTTCAAAACCTTTTGCACAAATTTAAGTGCCCCACCGGTTTTTATCTTTATAAAATATGTGCCTCTTGCCAAATTATAAAAAGGGATATCAACTATTTGAGAACCGGAGAAAGACACTATTTTTCTATACATTAATTGACCAAGAGAATTGTACAAATAAATATCTGCAATTGGCATATTATAATTGCTAAAATAAACTTTCAATTGATCGTTAACCGGGTTAGGGAAGAGGGTAATAATATTTTGTTGCTGGCTGCTATCTCCAATTTTTTTGCTTGTATTATTCTTTGTTATTAGCCAATAATCAGGATCTATTAAAACTGTGTCTGCAATAAAACCTATGTTATTATAAAATATTTCGCCGCTGAATTTATTGTTGACAATTATAGTTTTTTCCTGCGAAGCATTTTTAAATTTTAAGGCAACCGGCAATTCAAAAAAACCTACCGATGGATGCGATGTTGTTTGATCCATTTTTATTTTTACATAATTGTTCCCGATCTGCGACCACTGCACATTATAGCTTGGATAGCCCCGCCCGTAAAACCATTCTTTAAAAAATGTTGTAAGATCTTTACCGCTAACCTGCTCTAAATATCTTTTTAGGTCATCTGTTTTTGCAAAACCATATCTCAGTTTGGCATCATCATGATATTGACGCACACCTTTTAAAAAAACACTGTCACCTAAAATCCAGCGAAGCATATATAAAACGTGAGAGCCTTTACGGTAGCTAAGTCTGCCATCAAAGATCCTGTTCACATTTGTAGTATCATCTACCCACACAGAACCTCCGGGAATTGCAGTGATATTCGCTATTTCATTTTTCCTGTTTGTAATTGCAGTTGCCGGATATTTTTGTTCAAAATACATGCTTGCCAAATGTGTGGCAAAGCCCTCATTCAGCCATATATCCTGCCAGCTTGCACAGGTAACTTTATCACCGAACCATTGGTGCGCAAGCTCATGCGCCATCAAGCCTTCATCCGGAGTAACAATAAAAGTTGATGTCTGGTGTTCCTGTCCTCCGCCCCAGCCAAATTGCACATGACCATATTTTTCTTTGATAAAAGGATAATCTCCAAAAGTTTTATTATAGAACTGCAGTGTGCTTAAAACAAGCGGTGTATTATTTTGAAAGAGCGTTAAATTTTCAGGATAACAAAAAGTTTGCATCGGCATATTTATATTTCCTAATTGAACTGAGTTATTAAAGACTGCATAATTGGTAACAGCAAAACAAATTAAATATGTTGCAATAGGGTAGCGGTGTTTCCAATGAGTGATTGTATTTGTGCCGGAGAGTGTTTCGCTTTGTGAAAGCCCGTTAGATGCAGCTTTATATTGCGAAGGATGCGTAACAAAAACATCAATGGAATCTGCTTTATCATCCAGGCCATTTTTGCAAGGCCACCAATCGCGGCTGCCATACGGTTCACTCAGCGTCCATATAATTGGAACGCCTGCATGTGCAGTTTGAATAAATGAACCAAAGCCTGTAGTTGGGGGAACGCCATGATAAAAAATTGTAACAGAGTCCAATAAATTAATGGTAGCAGGGTTAGCAAAATTTATCTGCAATGCATTATTAATATGCTGAAAATTTAGAGAAGAATTTTTTTGTTTTATACTATCAGCAATCAAGGGGTTCATCATATCTAATGAAATGGAATTTGTTGCAGATGTGATCGTAAAATAAATAGTTACTTTCCCTTTAATAAATCTTACAGCAGGATCAACCTGCCACTCACAGCGATAATATTTTACATCAAAATTATTTGACGCTGCTGTTGCATTTGTTGTATTGGATAATCGTACATTACTTGCCTGTTCCATCGCGGCAATATCATTTATTTGCTTGCAATAGTTTATTTGAGATTGAGATTTTGCATTAAATGAAATTAGCAAAATCAATACTCCTACCATGTTTTTCATATCTATCCCTTTAACTATGTTTTAACCTCAATAAAGCCAAAAGCTACCCATAAAAATTTACTTTTGCACCCCGCTTTAAAAGCTCATGTAAAGTTCTGATTTTGGAGAAGAAAACAGCAATATAGTTTACTGATATCCGTTATTGTTTCCCCGAATCCGCAACCTAATTTAAAACAAAACATAGTTAATCTATGAACAACATCTTATCTAAAATATTGTGTGGATTTTTTATTGTATTTGCCATAAGCATTTCATTAACGGCAAAGGCTGGTTTTTCAGATACTACCATATTATTGGCAAATAACACAGTTACTAATGCTTCCCCGGTTTTTAAAACCGTTATCCGGCCTGCTAATATTGAGTTTCCGGCTTGCCTTTCAAATCAAAAAGATGCATCATTAGACTATGTTGAAAAGTTCAGCAATAAAAAAAGGGAGTTTATCATTCATTCTTTTCAGCAGGGAAAAGTGTTTTTTTCAAAGGCTGCTGCAATTTTAAAACAATATCATCTTCCGCAGGAATTAAAAGTATTGCTTGCACTGGAATCAGGGTTTAATCCCAATGCTGTTTCGCCGGTTGGCGCTGTTGGATATTGGCAGATCATGGATGAAGTTGCAAAAGACTATGGCTTAAAAATAGCCACATCTTCAAATGCTGTAAATGGAAAATTTAAGCAGCAGGATGAAAGAAAAAATTTCTCTAAATCTACTATAGCTGTTGCAAAATATTTTACTGACAGATGCAAAAATCTTGACAATAATATTTTATTAATGGTAGCTGCATACAATTGGGGAATTGGAAATATCCGCAATGCAATGCGGAAATCAGGAAAAATCAAACCTGATTTTTGGGATATAAAAAAATCTTTGCCTGCAGAAACCAGGAATTATGTAATGAATTTTATTGCCCTCAGCGTGGTTTATAATAACTATGATAATTTTTTAAAACGCCAGCTAACTTTTGCCCCTCAAACAACTGAAATGGTAATTATGCCGGATGTGATTAAACCTGTAATTACTGCAGATTAGTTTATTATTTTGAGAGTAACTTTACAACATGCCGCAGGTTAACTTAAATGACAGTATAAATTTTTTAAGCAAAATAACTTTACGCAGGGCTTGGAACGCAGCAAAGGTTTTCAGCAGTTTTCATACAAGCAGGATATTAAATAAGCCAATACAATGGGGCTATCCCATCTCAATTTCCTTTGAGCCTACAACATCCTGCAACCTTCGCTGCCCTGAGTGCCCGAGTGGTTTAAGAGCCTTTACCCGCCCAACCGGAATGCTTAAAAAAGATTTTTTCCGGCAAACAATAGATGATATTTATAAAGATCTTTTATACCTGATATTTTATTTCCAGGGAGAGCCATTTTTAAACCGGGAATTTTTAGAAATGGTGAAATATGCATCTGATAAAAAAATTTATACGGCCACATCTACAAATGCGCATTACCTCACAGATGAGATTGCAAAAAAAACCGTTGAGAGCGGATTGGACAGGCTGATAATTTCCATTGATGGAACTACGCAGGACGCTTATCAACAATACCGTGTTGGTGGTAATCTTAATAAAGTAATTGAAGGCGCAAAAAATATTGTAAAATGGAAGAAGGAATTAAAGAGTAAAACACCTTTTGTGTTCTTCCAGTTTCTTGTTGTAAAACACAATGAGCACCAGATAGAAGATATAAAAAAACTTGCCAAAGAAATTGGTGTTGATGAAGTAAGATTTAAAACGGCCCAGGTGTATGATTATGAAAATGATCCCAACAATCTTATCCCGGTAAATGAAAAATACAGCCGCTATAAAAAGAATAAAGACGGAAAATATATTGGTAAGAATAAGCTCTCAAACCATTGCTGGAAGCTCCATCACGCCAACGTTATAACATGGGATGGGCTTGTGGTTCCTTGTTGTTTTGATAAAGATGCAACCCATCGCTTAGGTAATTTACAAATGCAATCTTTTAAAGAAGTTTGGAACAATGACAATTACAAACAGTTTAGAAGAGAATTAAAAACCAGTAGAAAAAATATTGACATTTGCGCCAATTGCAGCGAAGGTGTTTCTGTTTGGCAGGAGTAGAAAAATTATTCTTCATTAATATGAAGTTCTGTTGTTGCAGAAGTTTCATAATCTTTATCATAGCTCACAAAAAAATATAGATACACAACCCGGCTTATTCTCATTAACCATGGCTGCAGCAACACCAATAAAGCTGCATTAATACTAAGCCAATAAAATATCCTGTTATCATTTACTGAGATGCCAATCAATATCCACCATGCAATAAAAGTTATTGCTGATAAAAGCATAGCCAGTCCATAACTTACATAACCAGTCCCATACCAAAAGCCGACTTCAAGATCATATTTTTGTTTGCATACCTGGCAGTTATCATACATATCAAAAATATATTTCAGGCTCATTTTTTTATACGGGTTGCTGTTCTTAAACATATCGCCACGCCTGCATCTTGGGCAGCGCATGGTTAAGATGCTCCAAAATAAATTTGGTTTAGGTTTTGCCTGAATATTCATTGAGTGAAATTAAAAAATTAAATTGTGTTAAGTAAAGCGGTTGGAAGCATTAATAAAAATGGAATACTTTTTTCATAATTTATTTCATAATAATTTACTCCGATTTGAAGATTTTTGTAATAAGCATTCCTGTGATCCCAATAATTTTTTTCAGAAGTTATGCGCCATGCATGGTCGCCTAATTTTATTGCTAAGAACCATTTTTCAATTAACCTTGCAGCTCTTCCATTTCCATCAACAAAGGGATGAATATTTACGAAAACCAAATGGATATAAGCTGCATAATAAAAAATTTCGTCAATCGTTAATTCGGCTTTAAGCAATAAATCAATATCCTTAAAAACTTTTTGTAATTCGGGTTGTATTAATTCAGGCTCAATGGCCAGGTATATCAATCTGCCTTCACTCCTTACGCCCACTTTTACTTTGCGGGTTTTTCCCCTTTCTTTTTTTATTAAGATAGATTGTGTAAAAATTTCATGCGCTTTTAAAATACTCTGAAGGGTCAAAGTATTTTCTTCTGCAAATTGATATGCATTTATCAGGTCTTCAATTTCTTTAATCTCTTTTGTTTTAAGATGCAGATTAAACTCACTTGATTTTAAATATGTATCAAAGCTAACAGTGTTGCCTTCTATGTTTGATGAATGTACAGCAGAGTTTGCAAGGTAAAATTTAAAATCATCTCCAGTGGTTTGCTTCTGCTGCAACTTCGAAAACTCTTTTTTTATATTTACAATAAGATCTTTTTTATAGAGAAAGAAAAGGTCGTGTCTAAGTATAGTTAATTTCATTTAAAACGCTATCGTTAATTTAAAACCGCTGCAGGAGCAGTCGTTACTTTTTTTCTCTCACCAATTTGCTGGCGCCACATTGCATAATACAATCCCATTTGTGAGATTAAATTTTCATGCGTGCCGGTTTCAACAACTTCACCTTTTTCCAAAACATAAATTCTGTCAGCATGCATAATTGTGCTTAGGCGGTGTGCAATTAAAATTGTTATTTGTTCCTGCTGGGATGAAACCTGTTTTATTGTATTAGTTATATCTTCTTCTGTTAATGAATCAAGCGATGAAGTTGCTTCATCAAAAATTAATAAATGCGGATGACGCAGCAATGCCCTTGCAATAGAAAGCCTTTGCTTTTCTCCGCCGGAGATTTTTATTCCGCCTTCACCAATCAATGTATCAAGTCCGTGATCTGCTCTTGCCAACAAATTGTCGCAGGATGCTTTCTTCAACACATCCAGAATATCTTCATCGGTGGCTGCCGGGTTTACGAATAATAAATTTTCTTTTATTGTGCCTGCAAAAAGTTGTGTGTCCTGTGTTACAAAACCAATCTGGGTGCGAAGAGTATCAAAATCAATTCTTTCTCCATCAGTATTATTGTATAAAATTTTGCCTTCCTGCGGCCGATATAAGCCAACCAATAATTTTACAAGCGTTGTTTTACCGGAGCCTGAAGGACCAACAAAAGCAATGGTCTCGCCACTTTTTACATCAAAGCTGATATTATTTAATGCAGGCTGGTTGGCCGTTTGATGCTTAAACTTTACATTTTTAAATTCAAGTTCTTCAATGCTTCCAAAATCAAATGGTGAATCAGGCTTTTGCTCCGGCGCTTTTATCATCAGGTTGTGAAAATTATTTAATGAGGCTTCTGTTTCCCTGTAAGAAATAATTATATTACCGATCTCCTGCAACGGACCAAAAATAAAAAATGAATAAAAAGTAAGCGTCATCACTTGCCCGGGAGTAATTAAATTTTGAAACACCAGCCATAACAACATGAACATAATTACCTGCCTTAATAAGTTCACAAATGTGCCTTGTATAAAACTTAATGTGCGTATGCTTTTTACTTTTCTTAATTCCAGCCCAAGAATTTTATAGGTGTTGTTGTTCAATCTTTTTACTTCTTGTTCAGTAAGCCCGAGACTTTTTACCAGTTCAATATTTCTCAAAGATTCTGTTGTAGAACCGGCAAGGGCTGTAGTTTCTTTTACAATATTTTTTTGTATCGACTTTATTCTTCGGCTAAGAATACTTGTAAGCGTAGATAATAAAATTATACCTCCAACATAAACCGGCATAATTGCCCAATGCAATGAAAAAGAATATATAGTTACGAAGATGATTCCGACTAAAATCCCAAAAATAATGTTGATGAAAGAAACTATAAATTTTTCTGTATCTAATCTTGCCTTGGTAAGAATTGACAAAGTTTCTCCGCTGCGCTGATCTTCAAAATCCTGGTAAGGCAATTTCATTGAATGTTTTAAGCCTTCAGTAAAAAGCTTTGCACCAAATTTTTGCACTATAACATTTCCAAAATAATCCTGGAAAGCCTTTGCAATTCTTGAGATCATTGCAACACCGATCAGCATTCCGAGGTAGCCCATTACTCCCCATAAAAAAGTATGCTCACTTCTGTTTCCCTGGTGTGGATGTGTAACAAATTTATCAAACAGCTTACCAAAAATCAGCGGATCGAACATTGAAAAAACCTGATTAATCGCTGCTAATCCCAATGCCAGCGCAAGCAGCCAGCGGTAAGGCTTTAAATATGAAGCTAATAATTTCATTCTGCAAATTTAGATAACAACTTTTGGAAAGTTTTAAAACTTTCCAAAAGTTTACTTCTGCAAAGCTTACTCTTATCCTGCCCATCCTTCTCTATCTAAACTCCGGTATTGAATAGCTTCAGCAAGATGTTCAACTTTTATATCATCACTTGCTGCAAGATCAGCAATGGTTTTGCTTACTTTTAAAATTCTGTCATAAGCTCTTGCAGAAAGATTTAATCTTTCCATTGCTACTTTTAAAAGATTAGAGCCGGCTTGTGATATCACACAAATTTCTTTAAGCATTTTGCTGCTCATTTGTGCATTGCAATAAACGCCGGGATTGTCCTTGTACCTTTCAGACTGGCGCTCCATTGCCCTGATAACTCTTTCCCTGATGTCTTCACTTTTCTCAGATCTATTTACAGAAGATAATTCGCTAAAGGCAACAGGCGTAACTTCTACATGAAGGTCTATTCTATCCAGCAATGGTCCTGAAATTTTATTGAGATATTTTTGAACAGCACCCGGCGGGCAGGTGCATTCTTTATCAGGATGATTGTAAAAGCCGCACGGGCAGGGATTCATAGAAGCGATAAGCATAAAGCTTGCAGGAAATTCCAATGCAACTTTTGCTCTCGAAATAGTGATTCTTCTTTCTTCCATTGGCTGCCGCATTACTTCTAAAACAGTTCTTTTAAACTCCGGCAATTCATCTAAAAATAAAACACCATTGTGCGCCAAAGAAATTTCTCCGGGTTGAGGAATGCCGCCGCCCCCAACCAAACCTGCATCAGAAATTGTATGATGCGGAGAACGAAATGGTCGCTTAGAAATTAATGTCGCATTTTCCGGAAGCTTGCCTGCAACGCTGTGAATTTTTGTAGTTTCTAAAGCTTCCTGCAAAGTAAGCGGTGGAAGGATTGTTGGCAAACGCTTTGCCAGCATGGTTTTGCCGGCACCGGGCGGACCAATTAAAATTGCGTTATGCCCGCCGGCGGCTGCAATTTCTAAAGCACGTTTAATATTTTCCTGGCCCTTAACATCACAAAAATCAATTTCATATTCGCTTTGGGCATGAGCAAATTCCTCTCTTGTATTTACAACCGTTGGCTGCAAAGAAGTTTCATCTAAAAAGAAATTGATAACATCATTTAAATGCTCAACACCATACACATTCAAATTATTTACCATCGCTGCTTCCCTTGCATTTTGTTTGGGAAGAATTAATCCTTTAAATTTTTCTTTTCTTGCCTGTATGGCAATTGGCAATGCACCTTTTATCGGCCTTACCGAACCGTCCAAACTAAGCTCACCCATTATCACATACTCAGAAAGTTTTTCAATATTTTCAAATTGTTCGCTCGCAGCAAGAGTACCAATTGCGATAGGAAGATCGAATGCAGTCCCGCTTTTTCGTATGTCCGCAGGCGCAAGATTCACAACAACTTTTGTCCGGGGAAAATGATAGCCATTAGTTTTGATAGCGCTTTCCATCCGCTCCAAACTTTCTTTAACAGCATTATCTGCAAGCCCGACAATAGAAGTGAATTTGCCGCTGCTTACATTTACTTCAATCGTGATAGAAATTGCCTCCACGCCATACACTGCACTGCCATAGGTTTTTACAAGCATGAAATGAAGTTAGAGAAAAATATTTATGCAGGGCTACAGACATTAAATTATAAATCAACTTTGATTTTGCGATTATAACTAAGCAGGAAAGTAAAATGAAAGAAATAATTTTTTTTATGCAGGTATAATATTTATTTTTCAAAAAAAGCAACTGAACCGCCAACCCAATCCTTATCAGCATTGTAGCGAACACCAATCATTTTTCCTTTGCTTAAACGTGCAAGATTGTTTACTGCAATAGGTCTTGTCCATCCGTCTTTCCAAAAATAAAAAATCCTTATTTCTGCTTTCGCAGGAATGTTTGGGGTTTCTATTATATCAGCATACTTTACTTTGCGCTGCAGTATCCAGTTTTCGGGTTCTTTTACTTTATCAATATCTTCTTTTTTTACATCAATTATTACCCCCTGCCCGGCAAAAGAAAATAATGGTTTAAGTACAAAATTTTCTAAGTCTGCAGGTAATTGTTTTATTTCATTTAAAAAAAAAGTTTCAGGAACGTAAGGATGTTTTATAAAAGGCAAAGTGAATTTGCTTATGCGGTAAAACCAGTTGGGGTGGGGCACCCACTCAACATCGAGGTCTTCAGTTATGTCAATAAAATTCCCGAGGCTGTCTTTTCTTTGCATCAGCTCATCAAAAATTATGCGGTTGTAAATTCTTTTTATTTCAATTTTTTTTCCTTTATCGTCTTTGTAAAATAATTTTTGTTCTTCCCTGATAAGGTCTGTAAGGTTTACTATTGGGATGTTTAAATAATCCTGCGTGCAATAAAAATCAATTCTTGTTTTTTGCTTATGCGGATCTATTTCTAAAAGAATTACATTTTCAATTTTGTGATCTCCGATAATAATTTCTTTAAAAAGATTTGTGTAAGATTCTTTGTTATAACCGCTTAAATAGTTATCAAAATTTGCCGGGATATAAAAATGCTTTTTTACAACTTCAGGATAATAAATTTGGAAAGCAAAGAGTGTGGGGAAGCCCTGCATCTCTATCAGCTGCGGTTCAAGCTCGCCGTGTTCATTTTCACAAATACCAAAATCGAATGCAATAAAATGTGTGTGCGTATTTTCATTTGGCACATTTTCACCTTTGGGGATGGCCCGCTCAGTAAGCTTTTTAAAATTTTCATCAACAATAACATCAACAATAGATTCACAGGCATCTATTATTTTTTTGGTAAAATCTTTAGGAATAAAAATTGGCGTTTCAGCAATCCTGAATTCAATGTCGCCGGGATGTTTGCTATTAAGATCATCTAAAAAAGATTGATATTTTTCCTGAGTAAAATTTTTGTTGAATTGTTGGCGTACTTCTTTTATCATGGAATGAATTATAAGGGAAATATAAACTCATAGTCACACCGGAACGGTCAAACTATGCTCAACTGCAATATTTAAAAAATTTGGAAGGATGTGAGAATACGTCCAGGAAATTTTATCGGGATCATTTAATTGCATAACCATTGATTCCCACTTTTCATTTCCATGATTTTCTACAACGGTTTTCTTTTTTTCTTCTGTTTGCAGGTACATGCTCATACCAACGGGGTCAGCTTCGGGATGAAATTGTGTACCTATGAAATAATCATTAAACCGCATGGCCATTATTGCTCGTTCATACGGCACATGAGGCCTTTCTTTTTCTATACATAAAATTTTAGCCCCTCTGTACAAAATATTCATTTGCGGCTCAATGGCTTGCCAGTCGCGGCTATCAACAGCATAAAACGGATCATTCATTCCTTCAAAAATGGGTTCATCTTTTCCATCTTCTAATATATGAATAGGAAAAATACCAAATGAAGTTGATTTTCTTGCACAAACTTTTGCAAGCTGCCAGTGCCTGCATACGAGTTGAAAAGAATGGCAAATAAAAAATACATATTTCTTTTGATAAAGGCATTTGTTTAAACTGGAACAAGGGAAAATCAATGATGGGGATGCAGGATTTTTCCAAAGCCAATCATGTT
>MWWJ01000081.1_pt1 | contig 11083 bp, 8 predicted proteins | sample 1047271 | NCBI WGS metagenome assembly MWWJ01 (sample SAMN06349965, study PRJNA376086) | soil metagenome | isolation source: CN-4 sample Antarctic (ecotone) soil | place: Antarctica | collected 2015-01-13 | reverse complement strand
AAATTGCCAATGTCGCTTCCAACAATAAAGTCTCCATCTTTGCCAACCATTTGATAATATAATTTTGTGTTAAGCGAGTTTGGGTACTGCATCTGCCGTACGTTTGAGCGATTCACAAAATTTTCAGGATTGTAAGCATACAAAAATCCATAAGGAACTTTGCCATAAATATCCTGGTGATTTTGATCGCTGGAAATTGCGCCCTGCTCACGGATCGCCATTAGTTCTTTCCAAACCTCAGGATAATTTTCTTTTATTTCATGATTGCTGTTGTCATCATTTTCCTGCCACATTACAAAGCTGTGAAAGCCATTTGCTATCACCAAATGACTTACATGTGAAGGATATTTTAATGCGTAGCCTTGTGCAACCAAGCTGCCATAAGAGTGACCAAGAACATTCCATTTATCAAAATGCAAAGCGATTCGCAAACCTTCAAGGTCTTCAATATCTCTTGTTAAAGAATATTCTTTCACATCTTTTGCTGTATCACTTTTCCCTCTGCCGAAAGCATCAAAATAAACAAGCGTAAATTTTTTTGCAAGAGAATCAAATGCCCTGTAAGAGTAATGATTTCCGCCGGGGCCACCCGGAATTATAATCAATGGCTCACCTTTGCCAGCCACCACTACATAAAGCTTGGCGCCATTTACAGTAATATATTTTCCATCGGTAAAACTATTGGGAAGTGTTTGCTCAATTGAGCATTTACAGGCAAAAGAGAAAATTATTACAATAAATATTCTTTTCATAATAACAATAATTTTTGTTGAGATGAAGATAGAAAATCAGATGGGATTAAGACAAAAAAAAGCCTCACTTTTAAATGAGACTTTTAATAAAGCGTAAGAAAAATTCATTTCTCTTTTCTTACACCTTTAAATTTTTGTTCAGTCTTTTTCACATCCATAAATTCGCCGCTTTCTTTATTTCGCTTTGTCATTGTTCCTGTGATAGGGTTCTCAAGCTGGCTGCGTTTTTTTACAGCACCCTTTCGGCTGTTATCTCCAATAGGTTTGTTTGATGCCATGGTTGTAAGTTTTGAAAAAATATTTCAATAATTATACCAGATTGTATGTTATAAAATACCAAGTTTAGCAATGGCTTTTTTAAGATCAATTCCTTTTTCCAGCACCCCTTTAAAAATATCTCCTTCACTTTTTATCCTGTCAATGGCATTAAAAATGTTGAAGTCCTTCATCTTCATTCCTTTCTTCACTTCTTCCCAATGCAAAGGCATGGAGACGGTTGCTCCCGGCTTAGGCCGCAATGAGTAAGGGCCTGCAACCGTTGCCCCTGGCCGGTTCTGCAAAAAATCAATATACATTTTGCCTTCCCTGTCTGCAATTTTTCTTTCAATGCTTGTGTACTTTGGTATTTGTGCATGAATAATTTTTGCCACCGATCTTCCAAATTCTTTTGAATCTTCATAAGTATATTTTGCACCGAAAGGAATATAAATATGCAGCCCTGTTGATCCTGAGGTTTTGCAATAAGCAGTAACATCAATTGCATCCAGAATTTTTTTAGTTACGCATGCGGCATCAATCACCTGGTTAAAAGTATTTTTATCCGGATCAAGATCAATAATGCACCAATCAGGATTATCAGGCTTTTCGGTACGACTGCTCCATGGATTAATTTCAATGCAGCCAAGCGCTGCAACGTAGAGCAGGCTTGCTTCATCGGTTATCACCAAAAATTCTTTATCACGATTATCAGTGTAACTATGGTAGGGAAACGTTTTTATCCAGGATGGCACTTTTCCTTTTACATCTTTTTGATAAAAGGTTTCGCCTTCAATACCATGCGGATAACGGTTAAGCGTTTGCGGACGATCTTTATAATAGGGAACCATGTATGGCGCTGCCTGGTAATAATAATTCAGCATGTCACGCTTGGTTACTTTTTCCTGCGGCCAATAAATTTTGCTGAGGCTGGTAAACTTCAATTCATGCCCATTTATTTCTCTCGTTTGCTGTTCGTCTTTTGGATTCAAAAAAGTTTTTCTTTCTTTTTCTCCCTGTGAAGAGATCATTTTTTTTTCATGCAAAACAGATTCTTTTTCTTTCGCTTTTTTTGCTTTCTCTCCTTCTCCACTTGTGGAGAAGGAGCCGGAGGATGAGGTGTTTTCTATTTTCACATCCTTTGCCTTTTTATCTTCCCTTAATCCTCTGAATGATGGATGACGAATTGATCCATCTTTTGTCATTTCCCGATAGCTTATTTCACAAACCACTTCCGGTTTAATCCATGTAACCTTTGCTGCCGGAGGGTTAGGGCGAAATCTTGATGGCTTATTATATTCTGGCGGAACAATGAACGGACATGTTATTATTTCAAATGGTTTAAGTTTTTGCAGAATTTCTTTTTGAAGCGCAACACTAAATCCTGTACCAACTGTGCCTAAAGATTTGAAAACATTTCCTTCAAATAATCCTAACAACAAAGCACTGAAAGGTTTTGATGAACCTTCATTTTGTGTATATCCGCCAATAATGGCTTCCTGGTGTTTTTCAGTTTTTATTTTCAGCCATTCTTTTGTACGAAGACCGGGTGTATAAACGCTGGATTCTTTTTTTGCCATGATGCCTTCCAATCCCATTTTATCCGCGATCTCAAAAAATTCTTTTCCTGTTGCATCAAAGGTTTCGCTGAGTTTTATAATGTCATTTTGAGGAGCAATTGATTTTAAAATTTCACGCCGTTCATTCAATGGAAGATTCATTAGATCAATTCCATCAAGCCATAAAATATCAAAAAGATAAAATACAAGATGCCCATCAGCTTCGCTTCTCCATGCCTGCAGGTAACTAAAATCAGGAATGCCTTTTTCATTCAGCACAGCAATCTCTCCATCAACAACTGCATTTATTTTCCATTGTTTTAATGCATTAAATATTGAGTAAAATTTTTCGTTGAAAGATTTATTATTACGGCTTTTAATATCAACATTTCCTTCATTGATATATCCGAGGGCACGGTAACCATCCCATTTTATTTCATACTGCCAGCCTTCTTCATCCACTGGTTTATCAACTAATGTTGCAAGCATTGGCTGAATATCTTCAGGAAATTTTGATAGGTTGCCTTTTTTTAGAAGATGAGCAATGACAGCGGTTTGCGGCGATTTTGTTTTCATGAATGCATTAATTCTTATGATTAGTTTTTGTAGAAATCAATTTCCATTTCCCGTATGTTCTTAAATGCTTTATCTGATGTTACAAGAGGAATCTCAAGACTAATTGAAGTAGCGGCAATAATTGAATCAGGAATTTTTAAGCCATATTTTTTTCTAACCATTATGGCAAGCTCTTTAATTGACTGATCAATTGATATTATTGTAAATTCCTGCAAAAAATTTTTAATTCCCTGTTCATCTTTTGGTTCCAAAAGTTTAGAGCCAAATAATTCTATTTCGCAGATAATAGATGTGTAAAAATGTTTTTGAGAAAGAGAAGTAGAAATAATTTGGTCGCCGCTAAGGATATAAATAATAATATTTTTGTCTAATAAAAATCTACTTCCATTCATCCCTTAATCGTTTTTGAATAACTAAGGCATCTTCATAAAATTTTACAGTTCCACAATATTTTGAGGTATCTACTCCAGCAGACTTTTGCGCTTTTTTCCTAATCCTGGTTATGTATTTTTTTTCTTTATTATCTCTTGTTACAGGCATATAAAAATTATCTTCCTAAAGATAAAAAATTCTTTTTAAAATTTCACTGCACTTGTAAACTGTTTCAAAAACCGCAGATCATTTTCACTGAATAACCGCAGATCTTTTATCTGGTACTTTAGCATTGTAATTCGTTCTATACCCATTCCAAAAGCAAAGCCGGAATATTTGTTGCTGTCTATCTTGCAATTTTCTAAAACAGTTGGATGCACCATTCCACAGCCTAAAATTTCTACCCAACCTGTGTGTTTGCAAACGCTGCAACCCACGCCACCACAAATCAAACAGCTTATATCCATTTCTGCGCTTGGCTCGGTAAAAGGAAAATAGGAGGGTCGAAAACGAATCTTCACATCTGCGCCAAACATCTCCTGAACAAAAAAATAAAGGGTTTGTTTAAGGTCTGCGAACGAAACATTTTCTGCAACATATAAACCTTCAACCTGGTGAAAAAAACAATGTGCCCTTGCGCTTATCGTTTCATTACGGTAAACTCTTCCGGGGCAAATGATTCTTATGGGTAATTTACCTTTTTCCATTTCACGAACCTGCACATTGCTAGTGTGTGTGCGCAACATCCAGTCAGTCCCGCCATCTGCGGGATGAGAGATATAGAAAGTGTCCTGCATATCTCTTGCCGGATGATTTTCCGGTAAATTTAGCGCTGTAAAATTGTGCCAGTCATCCTCAATTTCAGGTCCTTCAGCAACGGCAAAACCTAACCGATTAAAAATAGAAATGATCTTATTTTTTACAAGGCTTAAGGGGTGACGGCTACCGATCGGCAAAGCATCGCCAGGTAAAGTAAGATCTATATCATTTACTGTCAACTGCCCACTGTCAACTGTCAACTGCTTTATTTCTTCATATTTATTTTCAGCAAATAATTTAAACTCATTTAATATCAGCCCAAATTCTTTTTTGTTTTCGGCAGGCACTTTTTTCATTTCTGCCATTACATTTTTTACCAATCCTTTGCTGCCAAGATATTTGATGCGAAAAGTTTCTGCCGCATTGTTATCTCCAGAAATAAACGCTGAAATTTCTTTTTTATAATTTTTTATCTGCTGTAATAACTCATCCATAGCCTGCAAAAATAAGTGAGAAGAATTGATTTAAATAGTAAGGGAATAATCCGCCAGGTAAAATCTAAAATCTGCAATTTATCTTTTAGGTTTGTTGAAATATAAAATCAAAAATGTACGACCTGCAGGAATTTTTAGAACCAATCAATATTGCTTCATTCAATGATGATGAAGATTATAAGGATGGGCAGATGGCAAATTTTATTTCAGCTTATGAAGATGAATTGCCGGATTTGGATGGAAAAGATATTGTGCTCGCAGGTGTTTATGGTAATGAAGCAATGATTGACGATGATGCAGCAAATGCTATTAGAAAACAATTTTACCAATTGCATTATTGGCATACAGATATACAAATTGCCGATATAGGAAATATAAAATCCGGGGCAACTATAACAGATACTTATGCAGCAGTAAAAACGGTATTGGCAGAGTTACTAAGATTGAATAAAACGGTAATTCTTCTCGGGGGTAGCCATGATATTACGTTGGCTCAATACTATGCTTATAAAGAATTACAACAGATAATTGAGGCCACTGTTATTGATGCAACTATTGATCTTAAAAATTACAGCAGCAAGCGAAGTGAAAATTTTTTAATGGAGATGCTTACCGGGGAACCCAACCTGGTAAAGCATTACAATCATATCGGTTTTCAAAGCTATTTGGTAAACCCACGCATGCTGGAGACCATGGATAAGCTTCGTTTTGATTGTTACCGTGTTGGAGTTGCCAAAGAAAATATTGATGAAATGGAACCTGTTTTAAGAAATACAAACATGCTAAGTTTTGATATAGCTGCAATAAAAAACAGTGATGCCCCGGCAAATATTCTTAGCCCAAATGGCTTCACAGGCGAAGAAGCTTGTATGCTTACACGTTATGCCGGCATGAGCCCGATATTAAATTCAATAGGGATTTATGGATATGATGCTGCCAATGATATCAATGATATTACAGCAAAACAAATTGCACAAATGATATGGTATTTTGTTGATGGAAAAAGCCGCAGTAAGCAGGAAGCAGTCATGGAGGACAAACACAATTTTAATGAGTACCATACAGCATTCAGCGAAATGGATACCGTTTTTTTACAAAGCAAAAAAACAGGCAGATGGTGGATGCAACTGCCGGATAAAAAAATGATAGCCTGCAGCTATAAAGATTATGTAAATGCCAGCAACAATGAAATCCCGGAGAGATGGTTAAGAGCACAGGAAAGACTTTGATGTGCTGATATGCTAATTTGCTGATGAACCGACAATGTTGAAATGTAAAAATATAAAGTTGATTTTATTCCGATGCCTGGCCTCTCCCGATACTATCGGGAGAACGATGGTGAGGTTTTTATTTCTCATTCCTTATTTCTTATTCACCTCCTGCTCCATAAGCAAACAAATTTCAAAGCAGGCAACTGAAATATTATTAAAAGATTCTTCGATCAGCACCGGGCATATTGGTATTTGTATTTATGAGCCTGCAACCAATAAATATTGGTACAACTACCAGGCTGAGAAATATTTTATCCCTGCAAGTAATACAAAGCTTTTTACTTTTTATGCAGGCAGTAAATATTTAGGAGATAGCTTGGTGGGATTGAAAGTGACTGAATATAATAACGAAATTATTGTATTTCCATCAGGTGATCCAACCTTGTTACATGAAGACTTTAAAAATCAACCCGTATATAATTTTTTAAAACAACCTACAAATAAAACTATTTGGATTGGGAGCGGAGCCTGGCAGGAAAATGCTTTGGGCTATGGTTGGTCATGGGATGATTATAACAGCAGCGATATGGTGCAGCGTTCATCGCTGCCGGTATTTGGTAATTTAATTCACTTTTCCGGAACAAAAAATAATATCAAATACTTTCCTCAAAAAGCTATATTAAACAATGCCTTTTCTATTTATTCAAAAAATGGAGCCATTGGATTCATTGATAAAGTGACCAGAGATTTTAAACAGAATAATTTTGTTCTTAATATAGATGGAAAAGAATTGAAGCAAATAAAAATTCCTTTTATAACCTCTGAAATTTTAAATGCAGAATTGCTAATTGATTCTTTACATTCTGCAAATACGATTATGCCCCCAGGCTTTGCTCCACCGGTTCTTTCAAATGAAAATATTAATATACTTCCAAAAAAATATGTCATTCATTCCCAGCCCACCGATTCTTTCTTTAAAATAATGATGCACCGCAGTGATAATTTTTTTGCTGAGCAAACTTTATTAATGGCAAGCAATGAAAAGCTTGGCGTAATGAGTGATGAAAAAATGATTGATTATGTTTTACAAAATGATTTGAAAGATATTCCCCAAAAGGCAAAATGGGTTGATGGCAGCGGGCTTAGCCGCTACAATTTATTTACACCCAAAGACTTTGTTTATATTTTACAAAAGCTAAAAAACGAATTTGGCTTTGAAAGATTGAAAGTGATTTTGCCAACGGGCGGCACGGGAACACTTTCTTCATTATACAAAAAAGACAGCGGATATATTTTTGCTAAGACCGGTACACTCAGTAACAATGCGGCGCTCAGCGGGTTTTTAATTACACGAAGCAACCGGCTATTGCTATTCTCAATTCTTACTAATAACTTTATAGGATCTGCTGCCCCTATTCGCAAAGCTGTAGAAAAATTTTTATCCGGTATCAGGCAACGTTATTAAAACACGCCGTATCTAACTAGAACAGACCTCTTAACGAAAAACCACTTATCTAACGAAAAATCAAGTTTTATGAAAAAATTATTTACGCTTTTTTTATTAATGCTTACAGCATTCACTTTTAAATCTGCTGCTCAAAACACAAACTGCAATGCAGGCTTTGATTTTAGCATAACAAACTTTTCGGTAAAATTTAATTTCTCTGTAAGCGGCGATAGTGCACAAACCCATAGCTACTGGCGCTTTGGAGATGGCAATGTGTCTCCAGACTTTTCTCCAACACATGTTTATGTAAATGCAGGCGCTTACACTGTTACACATATAGTTTATAAAACCCAAACCGGAGTTCCGAATGCCACATGCATAGATTCTGTAACGAAGCATGTACAACTTACTGCTCCTGTATTAACCTGTAACCTTCATGCACTTTTTTCTTATAAAAGAGATTCTTCTCAAAAGAATAAAATTTATTTTACCAATCTTTCAACTCCTGCAGCAGATATTCATTATACCAAATGGAGTTTTGGTGATGGAACTTACTCTTATGATCTTAATGCGACACATGTTTATACAACTTCCGGTTTATACACCGTTTGTGTAACTGTAGAAAAAGAAGCAAACAGCACTAATTGCCAGCGTGATACATGTATGCAAATACAGGTGCAAGCGGCACCGGTTTGTAATTTAGTTGCCGGCTTTACATGGAAAATTGATTCTGCAAATCATAATAAATTATTTTTTACAAACACAAGCACACCTGCTGGCGCAGTACCAGCAATACAGTGGAATTTTGGAGATGGCACTAAATCATCTTCACAAAATCCTGATCATATTTATGCTCAACCCGGCATCTACAATGTGTGTATAAGAATTTCATCAGGTACTTTATGCTACAAAGAATTGTGCAAGGCAGTAGAGGTAAAGGGTAATGAAATAAATTGTAATGATATATCTAAATTTAATATTACAAGATCAACTGCAAATTGCCTGGAATTTAAATTTGTTCCTGTAAACTTAAATACTAACTGGCAATACCATTGGTCGTTTGGTGATGGCTCAGGCTCCAATGATATTAGTCCTTCTCATGTTTATCAGCACTCGGGAAATTATACAGTATATCTTACTGTGTACAGATCAGCAAGCTGTGTTTCTACTTCGTATAAAGTTGCAGAGACCGGCACATGTTTTAGCTGCAGCAATATTTGGGTAAAATATGAGTACAATCATTCAGTTTCTTCAACAGGTAAAACATCTTTTCATGCAACAAGCAATGCAAAAATATTATCACAAACATGGACGATAACTAATCTTTCCCTTACAGGTTCTGCACCGGTTATTCTCAACCAAAATAATCCAGAATATTTATTTACATCTCCCGGCGAATATCTTGTATGTTTAAAAGCAACTGCAGAAGGCGGATGCACGAAAGAGTATTGTGAAGTGGTGCATATTACTACGCCAACAACATGTACATTGTCATCTTATCCAAACCCTGCACATACACAGATCAGCGTTAATGTTCAGCTTACAGAATCTCAAATGATACATGCATATATTTATAATTCACTTAATGTTCTAGTGAAACAAATTGATCAGCAGGGAACCACAGGCAATAATACGGTTAACCTTAATATTGAATCGCTACATGCAGAGTGGTACACTATCAGGATAGTGTATGGTAATAAAGTTTGTTATTCAAGATTTCAAAAAATATAATTAAACCTGGTAAAAAAGCAGGCAGCCCGGCAATATTTATTGCCGGGTTTTTTGTCTGAACTGTGAGTTATGGGATTTATGGGATCAGCAGGATTCCAAAAAATTATTTAATTAAGAATAAAATATATGAAGTGCAAAACATGTTTCCCATAAATCTGATAATCCCATAAATCCCCGTACATATAAATTACCTCCCAAACATTTTATCCAGTTCGTCTTTTTTAAATTCTAAAAATGTAGGCTTGCCATTGGGAGTGCAGTTGGGGGTTTCGCAATTAAAAAGATCATCAGCTAAGGTTTGCATTTCTTTATGCTGTAATCCTGTCCCGGCTTTTACTGATTGCTGCCATGCCATTGAACGCAGTAATTTTTCACGTTTGGTAAATTTTATATCGTTGCTGAAATGCTTGTATTGCTCCAGCATTTTTTCTATGGTAACTTTTTCGTTTCCCTGTATAATATCTGCCGGTGTGCCCTGAACCACAAAAGTATTGCTGCCAAAGGGTTCTATAAGATAGCCGAGTAACTGCAGATCCTCCAACAGTTCATTTAATAAAACTGCATCAGCAGGCGTAAGCTCAATTGTTACCGGGAACAAACTTCGCTGTGTGGCAATTGGTTTGCCTTTTATAGCATTTGTAAATCTTTCATACAAAATTCTTTCATGCGCATTTTGCTGGTGAACTGCAATAAATCCATTATGGTTTTGGGCAATGATAAAGCTCTGGTGCAATTGTATAAAATGATCCGTGGTTGGTTTCTTTTCTTCTTTCTTTTGAATTGATTCAGGCTTGCATTCGCTTTCAATGTTCTTGTCAAAACCTTTCCCGGTAATAAAATCTTTTTTGCTATCAACTATCAACTGTCCACTGTCAACTGTCAACTGACTATCCCAGTGTTTCAAATCACTTTTGCTCTCAATAAAATGCGCCTGGTTTTTTTGTGTGAAGGTTTTGTACAGAGAAGAAGAAGCTGCCGCAGACTGTTGCTCTTTAGTAAAAGGCTGGCTCACTGCTTCTGATTGCTGAACAGAAACATCCAGATCAAAATCCAATGTAGGTGTTACGCTAAATTGTGCCAGTGCATGTTTAACTGCCGATTGAACAAAAGCATAAACGATTTTTTCATCCTCAAATTTTATTTCCTGTTTTGTAGGATGAACATTTATATCCAGCCTTGAAGGATCAAGATCAATGAACAAGGCATACATGGGGAAGCTGTCTTTAGCTATCATATCGCTGAAAGCATTCATCACCGCATGATTAAGGTAAGCGCTTTTTATAAAACGGTTATTCACAAAAAAATATTGATCGCCTCTTGTTTTTTTTGCAGTCTCCGGCTTACCAACAAAGCCATAAATATTAAGGTAATCTGTTTCTTCCTGAACGCTTACAAGCTTTGCTGCATAAGCGTTTCCGAGTATCTGTACAATGCGCTGTTTTAATGTTCCTTTATCAAGATGAAAAACCTGTTGCCCGTTAGATGTGAGAGAAAAAAATATCTGAGGAAAAGCCATCGACACCCTGATGAACTCATCAACAATATGTCTTAATTCAGATGAGTTACTTTTTAAAAAATTTCTTCTTGCAGGCACATTAAAGAATAGATTTTTCATTGAGATAGATGTGCCTTGCTGTGCCGCAATGGGTTGTTGTGTTTTTACCACACTGTTCTCAATTTCAATATAAGTTCCGGTTGAATTATTTTCTGTTTTGGTTTTTAATTCTACCTGCGCAACTCCGGCAATGCTTGCCAATGCTTCTCCGCGAAAACCCATTGTTTTAATATGAAACAGGTCCTCAATATTTTTTATTTTAGAAGTAGCGTGGCGCTCAAAGCTCATCCTGGCGTCGGTTTCACTCATGCCTTTGCCATTATCAATAACCTGTATCAAAGCTTTGCCGGCATCGTTTACAAATAATTTTAT
>MWWJ01000080.1_pt1 | contig 11088 bp, 9 predicted proteins | sample 1047271 | NCBI WGS metagenome assembly MWWJ01 (sample SAMN06349965, study PRJNA376086) | soil metagenome | isolation source: CN-4 sample Antarctic (ecotone) soil | place: Antarctica | collected 2015-01-13 | reverse complement strand
AATCATGGCCGACGACATGCTCGCGGGAGCTTACGCAGCAATCCTGCTGTCCCTGTTCACAACATTGTTCTTGCAACTCTAACTAAGGAGAAAGTTTGATGGATAAGCCAAAACAAGATGACCGCAGCATCAACGTTGATGTCGGCGCAAATGCAGATCGCAGCATTAACGTTGATGTCGGCGCAAAGGAAATGGGTGGCGGAGACACGCGATCCGAAGCGACGAGCAAGGAAACTACGAGAAGTTTGAAATCAAATGAAGACCAGAAGGACGAAGGCAAAGATGAGGACGCAGCAAGCGACTCCGCTCCATCGCCCGATGGTCAGTTTGATGGCTCGCGTGGTGGGCGCAACGATGCCGGCCCTATGTAAATCAAAGAGCATACTCTAAACGCAGCGACGTACATCCAAGGAAACTCTTGAGATGTGCGTCGCTGCGTTTAGCTTTTCATAAAAACATCCTGAGAGCTATCGTCGTCCGGCTTCGCGCCCAACGCTCTTAAAATTCCTGCCAGTCACTTCGGAGAAAATAAAAAACAAAAGATGTCTGCCAACAATATCAAAATTTTTGTCGCTGATGATGTTCGCGAAAGCGGCCTTGAACCTCTTCGTGCGGCGGGTTTCACCGTCGAGAAAAGAATCGGACTCACGCCTGCCGAGTTGCTTGAAGCTGTCCGCGATTGCGAGGCTCTCATCGTGCGAAGCGAAACCAAAGTGACTGCCGAGGTGTTGGACGCGGCGACGCGCCTTCGCGCAGTCGGGCGCGCAGGTGTCGGCGTTGACAACATTGACGTGAGTGCGGCGACAGCGCGGGGCGTCATCGTGATGAACGCGCCCGATGGCAACACGATCACAACAGCCGAGCATACGCTGGCTTTGCTCGTCGCTCTCGCGCGACGTGTGCCGCAAGCGAACAGTAGCCTCAAGGCCGGACGTTGGGAGCGCAAAAAATTTATCGGCGTCGAACTTCAGGGAAAGACCCTGGGCATCGTCGGGCTTGGGAGAATTGGGCGCGTGGTGGCGAGCCGTGCGCGTGGCTTCGGGATGAACATTCTCGCTTACGATCCGTTCATCGCGCCGGAGCAGGCGCGTGACATGGAGCTGGAAGTCGCGCCGCTTGATGAGGTCTTCGCGCGTGCGGATTTTCTGACAGTGCATACGCCGCTCACGGCGGAGACGCGCGGCATCATCAACGCGGAGGCGTTCTCGAAGATGAAGCGCGGCGTTCGCATTATCAACTGCGCTCGCGGCGGCCTCGTTGATGAACGCGCTCTGCTCGCGGCAATTAAAGAAGGCATCGTGGCGGGCGCGGCTCTAGATGTCTTTGAAGAAGAGCCGCCGCCGACAGATCATCCACTGCTCGCGCTCGAAGAAGTAATTGCGACGCCGCACCTCGGAGCTTCGACGACGGAGGCGCAGGAGGGTGTTGCGGTAACAGTCGCCGAACAGTTGCGCGATTATCTTTTGCATGGGACGTTGCGCGGCGCAGTCAATGTTCCCGCGCTCGCCGCGCAGGAGTTGAACGCGCTGCAACCTTACTTCGCGCTCGCGGAAAGTCTCGGCAGATTTCAGGCGCAGTTGGTTGACGAAGCTGTGCGCGAGGTGCGGCTTGAGTACGCGGGGGAGATTGCGGAGATGGACGCTGCGCCCGTGACGCGCGCCTTTCTCGCAGGACTCTTGCGCGACATGAGCGCGCGTGTCAACGCTGTCAACGCATTTCTGATCGCGGAGGAACGCGGCATCATCGTCAATTCAACTTACAAGCAAACGGGCGGCGACTTTGCTCCGGCGATTCGCGCGCGAGTCTTGACCGCGAGCGGCGAGCACATGCTGGCGGGAACGCTCTTCGGCTACACGGGCAGCAGGGAGGGGCGCATCACGGAGTTTGACGGTTTTCACATCGAAGCGATTCCGCACGGCCACATGCTCGTGATGCGTAATCGCGACGTGCCAGGCGTGATTGGACAGGTCGGCACAATCTTGGGCGAGCGCGGCGTCAACATCAGCCGCTTTCATCTCGGACGACGCGAGCGCGGCGGCGAAGCGATGGCCGTCATTGAAATTGACGCGCCGCTCGATCAAGAAACTCTCAAGACGTTGCGCGCCTTCGAGCAGGTCATCTCGGCGCAACCGATTGAGTTAGGGTTGTGAGATGATTTCAACGTCAACAGAAAGCTGCCAGTGAGCCTGCTTTAACAGACGGCAGAGTGTAGCTTACATGAGTTCGATTTAAGCGGAGCAACTCAGACGAGCCTGTGAAACAGACGGACAGAATAAAGCCCAGGGTGAAGCGATAGCACAACCCTGGGTCAGAGCAATCCAAACAAACGCTAGCCCGTGAAACGGGCGACAGATACTTGGCTCGCAACTCTGTCGCCCGTTTCACGGGCTTGATATTTTCTTCATCTGCGAACCCAGGGTTGCGCTCGCGCTTCACCCTGGGCTTTATTCTGTCCGCCTGCTCACGCAGGCTCATTGATTTCACCGACCCCTGACCCCTGACACCCGACCCCACTTCAATCTATCTCAAAACTTGTCTGCTGTGTCGCGCTTGCTTTCACAACGCGATCTATGGCGGAGACGCGCAGGGCGTAGTGACCTGCGGGAAGCGAGCCGAGAGAGATTTCGGCGGCGTAGGGCAGGCGCGCGAGGTCTGGCTTGCCTTCGGTTTCGATTTTTCGCAGGGGTGTGGTGATGACGGGTTGGTCGTCGCGAAAGATTTGTATTTGAATGGCAACGTCGGGAGGCGCATTCGTGGCGGGGTTGCGCGCAGCGTTGTAGATGTAGGTGACGAAGCGGAGGCGAGAACTGCGCGCGAAGTGACGATCCACGCTCATCTGCACTTGCTTCATCGCGTCGGAGTCGGGCGTCGTTGTCCCAGTTGGTTCAGCGATTCGTTCGCCGATGAAGAGACTGCTCATGGCGAGATGCTGCGCCGCGAGATTTGGAATTTCTATCCATTGCGTTGCCGAACCTGTCAGCCCGCTCTTCACATCGCGCGATGCGACACGCACCTGATAAAGACCTGGCGCGAGTTGCGCCTGGTAGTTATAAAAAATCGGAGTGTGCGGAAACTCTTCCGTCTTCGTTCCGCTCAGGCTAATGTTCAGGTGGTCTCGAAAAGAGTTTGCGGGTTTGCCACGATCATCAAAGACGACGCCAGCGAGATCAATCTCGGCAGTGCGTTTGCCGTTGGCGGTTGTGAAGCCGACGGCTTCGGGTTGAATCTGGATTGTTGTGTGTATCAACGCTCCGCCGACGGGCGCGTCCAGGTAGTTGACGGAGACGGCAGTCGGCAAGTTGCTTCTGGGGACATGTGTGGCGAGAGCGGCGCGCAGTTCGTCGTCAGCAGATTTGACTGGCGCGGGGCGTTTCTCTTTTGACGAACGCTTGTTCGTGGCTGCGTTAGGCGAATTGTTGTCAGGCTCGATGAAGCCGCGACGGACGCGCACGGTGAGGTCTGGGCGTCCGGTAACGCTGACTTCGATGCGACGAAACTTGCCGCTCTTATGCTCGCCTTCTTCAGGACGCCACGCGAGCAAATAGTAAACGGAAGTTTCTTTGAGCGCGTTTTTGACTCCGGCTGCCAGGTCGTTCGAGTTCCGTAAGGCGCGCCCGCCCGTGTCCGCCGCGAGCGCGTTGAGAGCTTCCTGCGACTCCGATAATTCACCCATGCTCGAACGCGCGAGGCGGCCTGTCGGGTCAAAGTTTCCCTCTGTGCTGGCGTCAGTTTGTCCGGTCGAGAGGCCACGCGCGTCCATCGTATAGATCACGGCTCCTGAACGCGCGGCAACGTCTGTGAGACGGCGCAACTCGGAAGAGACGCTCGAAGTTTGATCGTCGAGAAAGAATCCATCGGAGAGAAAGAAGAGCAGCTTGCGTCCAGGCAAGGGTGCGGTTGCGCGCAGAACGTTGTTCAGAGTTGAGAGCGTCGCGGTGGTGTAGTTTGCGCTCTGGCGCAGCATGTTGTTCGCGCGATTGCGAACCATCTCGACAGCCGTGTCGCGTCCGAGCGTCGGATTGTCTTCGAGGATGCGGTCAACAAAATAGTCAGTCACGTCCTGGCTGTAACGAGCGACGGAGAGAGCCTGAAATTCTGACATCGGCGGGCGATCCATGTCGGCAATGAGATTCGCGCGTGGCAGCAGACGCTGGACGGCGGCGCGCAAGACGGTCTTGTTGTCTGTCAGTTGTTGGAGGAAACCGATCTGTCCGGTGGCGGTGATGATGGCGGCCTGATCGTTTTGCCCCATCTCTTTTTCGATGAAGTGAAGCAGGGTGGCTCGCGTGCGGGGGACGCTGCCTGGCGAGAGATGCAGGTCGTCTATGAAGAAATAGATGAGGCGACCGCGATCAAGCGGCGTCGCGGACGAGGAGTTTTTATTGTTTGAAGATGCGCGAGAGGTTGCGCCACGCGCCGCCGCGAGTTGCGCTTCTTCATTGACGCTGCCGGCAGCGACGCGCTCGAAAAAAGAAATCGGTTGCGGCTTGCCGTCAACGCGCAGAACGAATTGTTCGCGCGAAAGTTTATCTACGAAGTTCCCGCCCTTGTCGAAGACCATCACATCTGTTTGAACCAGATCGGTGCTGACGCGCACAACGTCTTCAACCTGTTGCTGTGCTTCGGTTGATGGTTGCGGTGTCGGCGTCGTCTCGACTTGTTGTCCGCGCGCATTAGAGACCAGAAGGCTCAAGCAGAAAAGGACGATGAAGAAAACGCGCTTGAAGTGTAGATGTCGCATCATGGTTCTTTGATGGGAATGACAGTGCGAGACGTTGGCATCGAATCGCCTGATGAAACGAACGAGGCGCGATTAGGCGCAAGAACTTTCACGGTTGACGAATCGTATAAGCTGCGAACAAATTAAACGCGCTGTCTTCTTACGGCGCAACTCTTTTCGGTTATCACTCCTGAGATGTCGCATGAACCCTAACGGATGCACGCTGGTTCTTGATCGCGTCACGAAACGCTTTGAGGATTTCACAGCCGTCAACGAATTAAGCCTCACGGTTAAGTCCGGCAGAATTTTCGGTCTGCTTGGGCCAAACGGCGCTGGCAAGACGACGACGATTCGCATGATCGTCAACATCACCGTACCGGATTCGGGCAGCGTCGAAGTCTTTGGCAGACCCGTGAGCGGGGAAACGCAGGATCGTCTCGGCTATTTGCCGGAGGAGCGTGGCCTGTACAAGAGGATGAAGATCGTGGATCAGTTGCGTTTCTTCGGCGCGCTCAAAAACTTTAGCGGGCGGGCGGCTGATGAAGCGATTGAACGTTGGCTCGTCAGGCTCAAGCTTTCCGAGTGGCGAGATAAAAAGGCTTCGGAACTCTCGAAGGGGATGCAGCAAAAAATTCAGTTCATCGCCACCGTCATGCACAATCCAGATTTGCTTATCCTGGACGAACCCTTCTCCGGCCTCGATCCGATCAATGTTGAATTGTTGAAAGAGATCGTCCTTGAATTAAAGGCGGCGGGCAAGACAATCATCTTCTCAACGCATCAGATGGCGTTGGCCGAAAAGATTTGCGATGACATTTGCTTGATGAACCGCTCGCAGAAAGTTTTAGACGGCAGTATGCGCGAAATCAAAAGCAGCTTTGGGCGCAACGCTGTTGCCCTGCGTTGCGTGGGCGGCGAGGCCGTGCTTGATGATCGAAGCATCGTCGCGAAAGTGAAGCGCGAGAGCGATGAAGCGGAAGTCCTGCTGGCAAGCGGCGCGAGCGAGCAGGATTTACTCAAAGGCTTGATCGCGGCGGGCGCAATCGTGACGAAGTTTGAATTGATCGAGCCGAGCCTGAACGACATCTTCGTCAACGAATTAAGCCTCACGGTTAAGTCCGGCAGAATTTTCGGTCTGCTTGGGCCAAACGGCGCTGGCAAGACGACGACGATTCGCATGATCGTCAACATCACCGTACCGGATTCGGGCAGCGTCGAAGTCTTTGGCAGACCCGTGAGCGGGGAAACGCAGGATCGTCTCGGCTATTTGCCGGAGGAGCGTGGCCTGTACAAGAGGATGAAGATCGTGGATCAGTTGCGTTTCTTCGGCGCGCTCAAAAACTTTAGCGGGCGGGCGGCTGATGAAGCGATTGAACGTTGGCTCGTCAGGCTCAAGCTTTCCGAGTGGCGAGATAAAAAGGCTTCGGAACTCTCGAAGGGGATGCAGCAAAAAATTCAGTTCATCGCCACCGTCATGCACAATCCAGATTTGCTTATCCTGGACGAACCCTTCTCCGGCCTCGATCCGATCAATGTTGAATTGTTGAAAGAGATCGTCCTTGAATTAAAGGCGGCGGGCAAGACAATCATCTTCTCAACGCATCAGATGGCGTTGGCCGAAAAGATTTGCGATGACATTTGCTTGATGAACCGCTCGCAGAAAGTTTTAGACGGCAGTATGCGCGAAATCAAAAGCAGCTTTGGGCGCAACGCTGTTGCCCTGCGTTGCGTGGGCGGCGAGGCCGTGCTTGATGATCGAAGCATCGTCGCGAAAGTGAAGCGCGAGAGCGATGAAGCGGAAGTCCTGCTGGCAAGCGGCGCGAGCGAGCAGGATTTACTCAAAGGCTTGATCGCGGCGGGCGCAATCGTGACGAAGTTTGAATTGATCGAGCCGAGCCTGAACGACATCTTCATCGCAAAGGTTGGTGAGTCGAATGAATAAACTGCTGGCAATCATCAAACGCGAATACGTGCAGCGCGTGCGCTCTAAAATGTTTCTCGTGGCGACGGTGCTGGGGCCTGTCATGATCGTGATCTTCACAGTCGTACCGGCATTCATCATGGGCATCAAGACCAGCGCGACGCGCATCGCCATCGTTGATGAAAGCGGAAAAATGTTTGAGCGCGTTCACGACTCCCTGATGCAGGAGAGCGATGAAGAGCGGGAGCAAAGGGAGCGCCGCGCCAGCATCGGCGGCGCAGTCAACTCCAACTCAAAGGATCGAATGGAGCAGATGAGCAAGGCGACGCGCGTTTCCTACACCGTCGAGCAGGTTCCCTTGAACGGGCGCGCGATTGATGTCGTGCGAGCGGAGTTGAACGCGAGAGTGCGCGACGACAAACTCGACGGCTATCTCATCATCCCCGCAGATGTCCTGACGTCCGGTGAATCCGAATTTTTAGCGCGCAACAAGAGCGACGTTTTTACGGGCGAGCAGATCAAAGATCGTTTGAGCAGCGCGGTTCGCAACGGGCGCATCGCCGAACACAACATTGACCAGAATCTTTTGCGCGAGATTAATCAACCCGTCAAACTCAAGACCACTACGCTCGGAGACAAAGGGGAAGTGGAGAAATCCGGCAACGGCTTCTGGTTCGTCTTCATCCTTGGCTTTATGATTTACATCACCATCCTGATGTACGGGCAAACGATTCTCGGCGCGGTGGTCGAAGAAAAAGAGACGCGCATCGCGGAAGTTTTGTTTTCCTCGGTGCGCGCTTTTCCGTTGATGCTTGGAAAAATAATCGGCGTCTCACTCGTCGCTCTAACTCAACTCGCGATCTGGGGGTTGGCGTTCGCTTTCTTCGCGCTCTACGGCATCGGCATCCTGGCATCGCGTGGCATGAACATCTCTGCGCCGGAGATGCAGCCTTTAATCATCATCTATTTCATCCTCTTCTTCCTACTCGGTTATTTTATCTACGCCACGATCTACGCGCTGGTCGGCTCGATGGTGACAACGACGCAGGAAGGCGGGCAGATGGCCTTGCCCGTCATCTTCGTTTTAGTGATGGCCTTCTATCTCTCGTTTCCGATCATCCGCAGCCCAAACTCGCCGCTCGCCTTCTGGGTCTCGCTCGTCCCGTTCTTCTCGCCCATCACGATGATGGTTCGCATCGTCACGCAAACGCCGCCCTTCTGGCAGATTGCGCTCTCGCTCATCCTTGGCTTCGGCACAGTGCTCCTCCTGCTCTGGCTGGCCGCGCGCATCTATCGCGTCGGGATGTTGATGTACGGCAAACGCGCCACGATTCCAGAGGTGTGGCGTTGGATTAGACAGGCATGAAGGCTGTCCGTTGTCCGTGGTCAGTTGTCCGTTGCATTTCTTGCGCGAGTTGAAAGATAAAGATTCGCGCCTGGCTATCAGAGGGCAACGCGCAGGTGACAACCAACAACGGACAACTGACGACGGACAACGGACAGTTTTTTTATGGCAATAGAGATTGAGAAAAAATATCGCTTGACCGTCGCGCAACGCGAGCGCGTGCTTAAAAGTTTGCGCGAAGTTGGAGCAATGTATGAGGGAGAAGAGTTTGAAGAAAACACGCTCTACGCAGGCGGCAATCTACACGAGCGCAACTGCGTCCTGCGTCTGCGCCGCGTTGGTGAGCGTGCAATTCTGACGTACAAGGAACGGTATCCTTCAACGTCCTCGATCAAGCGTCAAAGGGAAGATGAGACGCAAATCGAAAATGCGGAAGCGATGGCGGACATTCTCGGCGCACTCGGCTTTAATCCCGCGCTTGTGTACGAGAAGCGGCGCGAGACGTGGCGCGTCGGGAGCGTTGAGGTAGTGGTTGACGAATTGCCGTTCGGATTTTTTATGGAGATTGAAGGAGAAGAGGAAGCGATTATTAAAGCTGAAGAGTTGCTCTGTCTTGAAGATGTGGAAGCCGTGATGGACAGCTACCCGCAGTTGACGCGAGCATACGGGAAGAGAAGCCGTGAGATGATCGAAGCGCGATTTGAGGCTTCTCCGTAGCGCGTCACCGTATTGTCTTTTTCATCTTTTGCCCATTGCATCATAGCGATAGCTGAGGCTGCTGGCGTCTCTTGGCTTGATGACTTGCACCAAACGATTCTCATAATCCCACTGGTATTGCCAGCTTCCACTGGCATCAACTTTACCAATCAGATTCCCGTTGTTGTCGTAGGTGTAAGTCGCCGTCTGTCTGTTCGAGAGTTTGCTGAAGGTTGCTCCTACACCCATAGCGGATGTTTGGATATTGTTATTATGGCTCTTTAAATCTTTTGGTTAGTCTTTGCTGAGCGGCAGAATTTTGACTTCCGCCGCAATTATTTTGATGACTGGAGGAGACACTGTTCGTCTACGTGATCCCAGTTGCCGTCTCTAGCGATAGGAACGGGTGGCTCGTTTCCCGCTGCCCAGTTGCGGGTAGCAGGCAGAGCATGAGAAGAAGGCAGAGTGAGAGGAGCTTGTGTCGTAGTTGGTTACGCACCTTAAAAATTAAGGAGCAGGAGATTATTCAAACCTGATTCGCCCGCGCGCCGCAGGAGGATCATAGGCCGGACGATATTTTGCCGCGATACATTCAGCCGTTGCAATCAAGGTCGCCAATCCACAGAGCATGGTCAAAATGGCTGCCATGATTTTAAGTCGTTGCGAGCGATTAGGAGGACACCAATCGCTCTTGAAGATTTTGGGTCTGTCGGAATCTGAAAAGCGAGCCTTATCACTGCGCTGCCTATCACTAATCCAACCCTGCACCTGAGCCGCCAGTTCAAGCACCAGACTCTCATCATTGCCAATGGTAAAGAGGCTGGCCTGCTTGCCGTCTGTGAAAATCGCATAGACGTAGTAGAGAATATTGCCGTCAACGATGACAGTGCGTTGGCAGGCGTAAGCTATCTGTTGAACGTCGGCCAGCGCGCGGAAGTTATTTCCAGGCCACGGACAAGGAACTGGCCCGCGCCACCTAGAGAAAGTCGTGCCAGTAATTGTCGTTGTGGTTTTATTGCAGACGCTGAGTGCCACACAGTAGGCCATGAATAATGTGATGATAGTGAAAGCGGGATAATATTGCAGGCTGAATCTATGCAGACCCACAGCGCCAATGTAGATCACAGCGAGCGCAACTTCTAAGAATAACCACAAGCAGATTACGAATATCCGTTTACTACCGGTCAGCCATTTATAGATGATGATTTGACGCGCCGGATCAGTGTCCACGATCAGATCATCTCCATAGCGCCGGACGATAGTAGAAGCGGTGTCTGCTGTCGTGGCGGAGCGTTGATCCTGGTGGCTGGAGGTTGTCATAGTAGCTATGCCTTCATGCCCTTGCTACTGAATATGGATTGGCGTGCTATCAGGCGTGCCTTTGGCAGACGGAAAAGCCCGTCGCAGGTCTGTCGCGTTGACCCTGTTGTAAGGCTGTGCCTTCGTCTCAGCATTTAATATCAATTGTGCGTCAATGCTCCGGTCGTTCGGAAGTCCGCCGTGCGGCAGATTAACTGTCATGCTTTCGAATTATGGCCGCCTCTGTAGAACTGCCCTGAGACTGGTTCCATCCTTGTTCACTTTATCGTCAAGGTCTGGCCGAAACTGTTTGAGGTCCTACTACTTCCCTGACTAACTCTGCAAAGCGCGGGTCGGAGCGAATATTGTCAAATCGCTGATCCACATTAATGAAGGCCACCCCGTTGTTTCGTTCCTTCAAACCTCGTTCGAGCCACTCAAAGGCTTTGTCTTTCTCGCCTAGTCCGGCATAGATGGTCGCCATGCCATAAGGTGAAATGTAGTGATCCTTTGCCCTTCGCTGTAACTCTTCCAGAACTCGACGCGCTTCCGCCTGTTTGCCGGAGACCGCATAGATATAACCGGCGACGGGGAATACTACTAGATTTTCACCGCGTATCTTCGCCACCTTTTGTATTTCGGTGATCGCGTCATCATATCTCTTCTGTTGTGCATAAGTTTGGGCAAGCCACCAGTGAGCGAGCCAGAAGTCCGGATTCATCTCAATAACTCGCTTGTACTGTGCAGCGGCCTTGTCGTAGTCGCGCGCGTGAAAGTAGGGCGCGCCCAGAGTGAGGTTGGTATAGAGCGAGAAGGGATCGAGTTGCTGCGCGAGTTTGAATTCGGAGAGGGCGTCATCAAACTTGCTCAGACTGACCAGATACCAGCCGTACCATTGATGAGCGGTCGGATACTTGGGATTGAGTTCGATGGCACGCTTGAATTCTCGCTCCGCACCCGCAAAATCCCACTCAAACCGGGTAAGGCTGTGCCTTCGTCTCAGCATTTAATATCAATTGTGCGTCAATGCTCCGGTCGTTCGGAAGTCCGCCGTGCGGCAGATTAACTGTCATGCTTTCGAATTATGGCCGCCTCTGTAGAACTGCC
>MWWJ01000079.1_pt1 | contig 11106 bp, 6 predicted proteins | sample 1047271 | NCBI WGS metagenome assembly MWWJ01 (sample SAMN06349965, study PRJNA376086) | soil metagenome | isolation source: CN-4 sample Antarctic (ecotone) soil | place: Antarctica | collected 2015-01-13 | reverse complement strand
CTTCGATAATTACCTCCAAACAAAAGTGGAGCCTCAATTAAGGGAACTGCTCACCAACTACGGTCCAATATTCGAAATATTTTTCGACACCCCTTCTATGATGACACCACAACGTGCTCAACGATTGGCGGATATTGTACGTTCACTTCAACCAGCCTGCTTAATAAATGGAAGATTGGGCGTTACCGGAGATTATGCAACTATGGGAGACAACGGGATACCGTCTGCCAATGTAGTCGGAGATTGGGAGGTGCCTGCAGAAGTGAATCACAATTGGGGGTTTGATAAAAATGACGAAGACTTTAAATCACCAAGCCAGATATTATTTAATCTTATTGACGTTGTTAGCAAGGGAGGCAACTATCTGCTCGATGTGGGTCCAACAGCTTTAGGAACAATTCCTGTTGTAGCTCAAAAAAACCTCGAAACAGTTGGACGGTGGCTAAACATTAACGGCGACGCAATATATGGTACAACGCGATCACCATTCCTTGAAAGTTACTCTGGCTATGGCAGAAAGATACAGGATGCTGCTGGTAAAATTAGTTATCTGCCTTTTTTAAATTGGCGTTGCACGGCCAAACCAGGTAAACTTTATTTCTCAATTTTTAATTGGCCGTCAAACGGTTTTAAACTACCATCGTTTAAAAATGAGATTAAGAAAGTATATCTCTTACATGATCCTGCTAAGGCGGATATACCAATTATTGTTACCAACGGAGATCGTATAGTACAAACCCAGCATTATGCGCCAACAGTTATGGCTAATGTGTTAGTTGTAGAATACAACGGAAATACAGTAGAACAATGAATAATTGAATAGCAAGTCTCATTTAAATAACGAATAGTTCAAAAACTGAGAAACCTTTATAATCTATGCTAAAGAAGATCGTGCTCCTGTTTGAAATACTAATAACGTTTACCTGTGTAAATGCATCAACGATTTACATATCACCTACGGGGAGCGATCATAATATTGGAGACAAAGCATCTCCTTTATTGACCATTACGAAAGCTCAGGAAAATACTTTGCCGGGCGATACCGTTTATATAAGAGGTGGCTCGTATACAATGTCTGTAAATCAAATTTCATCTTATTCAGGCGTTTACGCACATGTGATCGATATCAACAAAAGTGGATTGTCCCAGAAGTATATTAACTATTGGAATTATCCCGGTGAAAAGCCGGTGTTTGACTTCACCAATATAAAGTCAGATAACTTTCGCGTTTCAGCGTTTTGGGTTTCAGCTTCCTGGGTTCGCTTTAAAGGATTTGATGTAGTTGGTGTTCAGGTCACCATTAAAACGCATACTCAATCCGAAAGTTTTTCGAATGACGGCAGTCACAACATTTACGAGATGCTGAATATGCATGACGGTCAGGCAATTGGTTTGTCAACACAAAATGAATACAACCCAATTAAAAGCATTACTAAAAAAACTTTGCATCATTATGATTATAAAAACTCTTAAAGATCATTCAAAAGTTTTACTTTTTTTGTGGCTTACACCCTGGTTTTTTAGTCCGTTGTTTTCTCAAAGTGCAAAACATACTCCTGTTGGTGGTAGGCTCGATGCTGATATGTTCGTGAAAGCTTCGTATGAAGCTGAAGGAAACGCTTTTGTTTCCCACAATAGTGAACGGTTTAATAATCGACCACTATATAGTAATCAAAGCACTGCTTTGGTCATCACGGGTGATCGACCACTTATCCGTTTTGGAAATGGCCAGGCACAAAATGGGACCTTCATTGCAGCGTTGCAGCGTGGTAATAACGCTAAATGGTTACACAATTTCTCGGACATCACAACAAAATACAGATCAGGGCGCATGGAATGGCGTCTCAAAGATGCAGCATTTGGTTCCACAATGTTGATATTAGAAGCGGTAACGCTTGCTAATGGAGTTGGAGCTACGATGCACCTGCATATTGAAAATGCTCAGCCTGGTGATAAGTTAGTGTGGGCATGCGGCGGTACAGCCGAAAAGCAAGGAGGCATGCAGGCCGGCTGGGATATCACCACAAGTTCATGGGGCGTTGGTGCTGGTAATTCCAAGAAAATGCTCATACAATTTTCGCCTGATGAATGTATTGGCAACCGCGTAAGTGTTAACCCCGACGGGTTTACTCTTCAGGGGGAAGTACGTAAAACGGCTGAAAGAACGGTTGTCCATTGTAGTGCTCCGTCTGCAGTAAGCATTGCGGATGCAACCGAATGGTCTGATCCATCAAAGATTTTATTAACAAAAGGAACAGACAAACCTCTGGCATGTGCGGCAACAAGTCTGGATGGAAGGAATGAAATCTTTTGGTCAATGCTTGTACAGGATAAAAAAAATGATAGCAAAACTCAATCCGTACCAACTCCGGCAGCCATTTTTGCCGCGGGAATGAAAAGGGTAGTAGACGTAGAAAATAGAGTTGTGGTAAAAACACCAGATGCCCGGCTAAATGCACAGGTTGCGGCAGCTAACGCCGCTATTGACGGCGTATTCCGAGAGGGCGTATATACTCATGCAGGTATGCGCTGGGGAGTTCCTTTATTAGGGTGGCGTACAATATATGGTGGAACGGACTTTGGCTGGCATGACCGGGTTAAAGTGAATGCCAACTTAGCCATAGCAAAACAAATAATCAAAGATTTGCCCGACAGGCTTGTTCCAAAACCGGATGTTCTTTATGGGCTAACATCACAAGCGCCAGATTCGAAAATGTTTGGAAAGGGTCGGGTAGACTTTCACCAACCATCCCATTACGATATGCAAACGCAATTTTTCGACCAGTTAATACATTCCTGGAGATTTACAGGGGATCCGGAGTTGGAGAAGCTACTGCGTCCAGCACTGGAATTGCATTTAGATTACATCCATGATAATTTTGATCCTGATGATGACGGCTTATATGAGAGTTATGCCAATACCTGGCCAACAGACGATCAGTGGTATAACGGGGGTGGTACTGCAGAAGAGACAGCTTATGCATACGCTGCTGAAAAAGCTGCAGTTGAGATGGCCCGTCGGGCCGGTGATGGAGCATCCATTAAAAAGCATGAGCAACGCGTAGCAAAAATATACAAGAACTTCATGGCCAAGCTTTGGGTGCCAAACAAAGATTACGTTGGTGCATGGGTTGAACAAGGAGGGCATGAGCGTTTACATGAAGACTGTTGGTTGTATGCTACGTTTTGTCCGATCGATGCTGGAATGCTGAACACGCAACAGGCGTCACAGTCACTTTACTACTCCGAATGGGGATTGGAACGTGAAAAGATGCCTTATGGCGGCCAGCGTTGTTGGACGTCAAACTGGGTTCCATCAAAATGGTCGCTTCGGGAAATGTGGCCTGGAGACTCCTACGGATTGGCTTTAGCATACTTTCAAAACGGTCAGGCCGCTGAAGGCTGGGACTTATTGCGTGGAACGTTCCCTGCCATGTCCTTCTATGGACCAGTACCCGCTGATCTTGGACATCCTAATGGTGGAACAGATTTCAACGATTGCGCCAGTATGTTCTGTCGAAGTGTTGTAGAAGGATTATTCGGTTATAGACCAGATTATCCAAATGGCGTTGTAACTATAGCCCCACAACTGCCTGCTGAATGGAAGAGTTCGTCAATAAGTACTCCCGATTTTTCTATAAACATGGAAGGGAATAAATACCGTATAGCTTTAACCAAAGCTGCAGAACTGGATTTGCGCCTCCCCATAAGAGCACGGAAAGTGACCAATATAAAAGTAAATGGGGTCATAGTTAAATGGGAATTACTGCCGGGCTTTGGCTGTAGCATTGCTAAAATAAAGTTGCCGAAAGGCAAGTCAGCTAATGTCGAGATTTCTGTAGAGCAGTCTTTACCACAATACGATGCTATAAAAATACAAACAAATGTGGGTGCAAAAGTTAATCTTGCTTTTAAAGATGCATTGGTTACCAAGGCTGGCCAGATCCCTACTACTCCAGGCTATCATTTGGTCGATGAAATAGTAAAAGTCGGTGATGCACCTCAACGCAGGGTATTTAAAATAAATTTAATTGATCCTGCAACTGATGCTGCTTTGGCTGCTAAAACATTGAAGAAGGTTCCAACGAATGCAAAATGGGCGAATGTTGATATGTCAAAACAATTTAATGGCGACGTCAGAACTATATTCAAGCAACAATATTTGTCTCCCCGGCCTAATACAAGTTCATTACGATTATCGACAGACGGTTATTCCACATGGCAGATGATGTTGGGTCCCAATACAACAGGTGAGGCTAATCCATCCAAAGCACCCCTGATCGACTTATCTAATGTGCCCAGATTATCTTCGAATGGTAATGAGTTGAAAACAAAGGACGGGGTGCCATTTGCCTGGAGCAGTACCGAAAATAATATTTCCTTTACTTCCATGTGGGACAACTGGCCACGGCAAGTAAATGTACCGGTTAACCAAAAGGGTGCTGCGGTTTATTTTCTAGTCTGCGGATTTACAAATCCCATGCAGGGTAGAATAACTAACGCAGTTATTAGTATGAAATATAGTGACGGAGTAGTAGAAAAACTTGAAATAGTGCCACCTTTAAATTTTTGGTCGTTGTGCAATTTTGCAGGTTCAGATTATGATTATGAGAGGGATTGGTTTTCATTGCCAAAAGTACCGCCAACCTTAGTGCAGCTTGGTAATAATTGCCGCGCTATTTTAATGAATCAGCGGCTTCGTCCAGGTGCCACACTTCAAAGTGTATCTCTTGAAACATTATCGCAGGAAGTTATGATCGGATTAATGGGAATCACTATAATGAATCCCGATAATTAAGGTGGCATAACGACTAATAAGATCAATATTCTATTCTTTACAATATATAATCTCTAAATGGAAAATAAGGAGTCGAAGAACAAACGTAGAAATATTATAAAAGTGCATCAATGTTGGGAGCAATGGCGGCGCTATCTCCTTATGTACTTTGATGCAAGACCCACTCCAAGGCCAGATGTTGGAGTAATGGTGAAGAATATAAGTTTTAATGTCAGGGAGATCCCAACCAGCAGAAGTCAAAGTTGGAGAGATAAACTATGGCTGTTTAAATAAGTTTTAAGAAAATTTCAAGTGGCTTTTTTTCAGGTAACAAGGAGCAATTGGTTATGGGTCCGAAGACTTAAAAGATGTATCAGTTATATGATACGATGGCTACAACCATTTGCAGACAATGGGTTCGATAACATGTGGTTGCAATTTTAAAGATTTAGAAAAATTTGACATTGCTTATAAAAATAAAGCTGCTTTGATGAGTTGGTTTCTATTGGCTGGCAAAAGTTGTATAAATAAAGTTGAAAGATCAGCCTGGTTTCTTCATAACAAGAACAAAAATATGAGAATTTCCTTTGGATATCAGGGCCCTACGGAAAAACAAGTGCTTGCCGAAGAATCGGTGCATTAATTAATAAGAAAAGTGAACCTAGCGATAAAAATGTCATTTGGAAAACTAAATATATGACTATCAAAGTTTCGGAATTGGTGGTTTATTAGGGGTATCAAATGGACTTATTCCCCGTACATTCAGCTTTCGACTGTATATTTTTTGCCGACAGGCAACAAATAGAGTGTTGAATTCAGAACCCCCAAAATACAGGTTAGTTGGTGAAACATTTCCGGGCATCGGCAATATAGCCGCCACTTTGCCTGTCTGGTCAAGTACCTGAATTCCCATTCGTGTAGCAACATAAAGACGTCCCTTATTGTCGCATGTTATTCCTAGGGCGCCTGCATTTTCCGCTTGATCAGGAATATGGAGCCACCCATAACGTTGTTTATATCTGAGTGTCCCATCAGTCTTGATTTGGAAAATCCATATCCAATGAGATGCGGGTTCTATGGTGTACAACTGCGTTTGGTCTGGCGTTAAAACCAGACTTCCGAAATGATTGGTTCCTTGATCGCACAGTATTTTCTTTCCCTGAGGAGTAAGCAGGTAAAGCTTATCAGGCTTATTTGATGTTTGTTTTTCAACAAAATTCACGTTTCCATTCTTTGCCCTTATACGTTTTGTATTTATTACTTCTTGCCCGCCTTGTTCCTGTTTCCATCCCTCACCTGGTAATAGAATATCCTGCAAAAGATAATTTTTAGATTGCCCGGCAGTCACCAGTTTTGGATAATCTTTCCAAAGCCATCGCATAATCTGTGGAAATATTGATGTTACCTGTGCGCCGCTATGTGCGCCCTCTCCCCAAACGTGTGTTACCTCGTACCCAGAAAATTGTAAGGCACGTTCCATCAATTCATTTTATTTAAACCAGTCGCCGGCATAGCTATTTTGATCGTTGGTGCCATCCTGTAAAAATATTCTGATCGCTTTGGGTTCGCATTTCCTGATAAGCGTCGGGTATCGGTCACCTCCCCTAATACCAACGTATGTACCGATGCAACTGAGTACTCTCGCGAATTCTTCCGGATGTTCCCATGCTGCGGTAAATGCCGCAATGGCGCCGCTGCTGGATCCTGCAATTACCCGGTCATTTCCAGATTTGGATAAACGGATCGACCTGCCATCTGTAGCCTTTTGCTTTTCAACCTCCGGCAGTAGTTCATTCAAAAGAAAGCGGGCATATTGGTCACCCAGCCCGTCGTATTCAAAACTTCGATTGAAGCGATCAAGCGCAGTAATTGAATCAGTTGCGCTGACTCTACCTGGGCTTACAAATATTCCTATAGCTACCGGAATTTCTTTACTGTTGATCAGGTTATCGAATACTATTGGTGCCTTGAATTGTATGTTATCTTGATTGATATAAACGCAGGCAGGGTGGTCAGGGCGGTATTGAGCCGGGATATAAATCCAATAGTCACGCCAGGTTCCTGGATATATTTTGGATCCCTCCAATCTAAATTTTAAAACTTCTCCCTTTGGAACGCCGGCATGATAAACCGAAGCAGAATCGATAGGGTATTTTTCACCTGGCACCTGCGCAAACACAAGTACTTGCATGAAGGCTAAAGGGAGGAGTAGAATATTTTTAGGAGTAATCAAAACTAAAGGTAAGGCTATGGAAATCGATTTCCAAAACAATAATTTCATAAATAATAGAGAATTAAGTAGGCAAATTGCGATAACTCAAATATGAATTGAGAAGATTTAAATGATAAGAATATTGTGGCGACGAAAGTGTACATCAAATTGCATAACGATCAAATTATTATTCTATCTTGGTTAAGATATAATTATAACTTTGCGATTTCGCCATTTCATGGGCTTGCGTGTTATACTCAGTCAAACTGTTTAACAATGCTTGTTGTTGGGGCTTATAATCAAAGTATTTGTCTATTGCTGATTTTATAGTTGAGATATTTGCAGAATTTCTTCCATACACATAAGCCCGAACAGCAGCCGTATCAAGTTTATTTTGAACACTCCTAATGTTTCTATACTCAAAAAATTTTATGCTTCTATAATTAGCTTCAGTGGGAAAATATTTTTCATCTAAAAACTTTCGTATGGCTAAAGATTTCTGATATTGCGGCGTATTTGTAAAAATTGCCAGGTTAACACCCTCCTCCAATTGACCTGATGTGAAGGACCCAATAATGTTATTATCAATCCGTAACTGATAATTACCTGTAGCCAAATGTTTTACCTGCAAAATTTCCCTATTTATAGAATCTGATAAGGGAACTAATTGCAAAGCCTGTATTGCTCGTGTAATGACTGGAAATGGCAAGGATAACTCATTGCTCGTAAAGCTTACTTCTTTGAAATCTATTTTTAGCTTTGACAGCTTAATTCGATATGATTCCCGGTTACTTTTTTTAATGTTGTCTTCAATAACAGTGTTAATTGTGTTGACAGGAAGTTGCGTAGTATGTATAAATTGATAAGCCATCACTAAATTTCCTACTGCACCAGGGTGGATTCTATCTCCACCTACAATAGTTGCAGATGAGTCCGTTTTTTGTAATTTAGTATTTATATCAGACATAATAGTCCAATAATCTACAATATCCAGCTTATATTTATTTGCAAGTTCCTGCATATAGTCAGCACAGATTTTTAAAGCGTCATTGGCCCCAAAGCTGTTTTCTTTTGGAAGCTTTGCTATTTGGTCATAAATAGAAGGTTGTTGCAGAATTACCCTAATATGGTTTTTAATTAATAGCCTTACAATACTATCAAGATTACTCTTATAAGTAATTAGCGCCTGGGCACGTCTTTGCATTGTATCGCCAGCAGGTGATATGTTTAAGGTGTATAGATTGCGGACCACATCATTCATACCTATCATGATAACTGCAGTAGTAGGCTTGTGAATGAGTATGTCATCATCCATCCGATTCAATATTCCTGCTGTAACATCACCTGAAATACCGTTATTAAAGAAAAGAATATTGCGTTCAGGAAAACGGGTGAGATAGTATAAGAATATGTTATGATGAAAATCTCCTGCATGAGTAATGCTATTACCAATAAAACATACTCTTTCCCCATCTTTGAATTGGGCTATTTTGTTAATCTGTGCATTAATCCGGATTGATAAAGGAACTAAAACTAACAGCATCCAGACTTTAAAATTAATTCCAATTAAATGTATTTGCATTTTAAATTTGTTTTAATCAACATTAAATCATTAGAATGGCTTAAATCTTGACGAAAGGGTAACACCCTTAGGCAGTATAAAGTTATCCTTTAATACAACCACCATAGAGCTGATGTTACGCCACGTGGATAATGTCTTCCGCCATAAGCTGTGCCGTTATGAGTCCTGATTTGATCAGACCATCCTACTGCTGGAGAACCCAATACCTGATAAGCAAATTGTATAGCATCCGCGGCTGCAGTTTCTTTTGGAGTTTTTAAGTTCAAGATGTGCTCTGTTATATACTGCGCAAGAAAAACCTTGCTCTGCCAGGTAGTTTTACTTGTACTCGATAGCAGGAAGCCCCCCGTTTCATTAATACATATGCCTGGTTTTAAAATAGTTTGCATATGTGTTCTTAATTTTGAAATCAGCTCTTTATAGGGACCTGTTAGTGAAACCTCCTTACGCAACCCAATCATATAAGGGAAAATAAGTCCTTCTACGGCGGGCATAATCTTGGAATCAATCGACGGGTCATTAAATACTGCAGGGAAATATTGCTTAGCAGGGTTCCAATACGAGACTATACTATTGGCGGTGAGCCTGGCTGTTTTGCCGCATTGCGTTGCCAACCCTTTATCTCCGAGAAGGAAGAATAATTCTTTTAGAAAGAGGTAACACGAGAACGATTTCACACTGATGTATAAACTATTATTTACCTGCTGCAGTGATTTATCCATAGCATCATAAGTTGTAATATCGTGATCATTTTTTCCGATACACGAAACGAGAGAGGTTATTCCATCACGCTTTGTGCTGTCGATATCATCCCTTGCCTGCATGGATTGAAGGCATCTTATCAGGAGACTTCTTTTCGTTTTCAGCCATCCAAGGTCATTAGTTTTTTTAACATAAAGACCAGCGCAAAGAATCCAATTCTGTAATTCCTCCTGGGTCATAGGAACTTTATAAATTCCAGTTCCTTTCTTAAAATTGTATCCCCCGCCCATGTCATGCGCAAAACCAATCCCTCCGGAATAATGTTTATCACTCCCAGGAAATCTTAGTGTGTCTGTAAAAGAATAGTACTCGTCGAACATATCGAGTTCATTTCTAACAGTCCATGGGTGCATAGCAAGTTCATGAAAAACATGATCTACAGTGAGATCGAAAGTATTAATGCAACTGTATTCACCTTCAAGTACGGTCCATATTGGGCGATGAGTAACTTGTGTTTGGTACAAAACTGTATTCCAACGATAGGATTGCAATGAATGAGCAATTTGAAATTTACGTTCAGCATTCTCAGCTGAGCGATTAAAAACAACGTCTAATTTTTCGCTGTTTGAAATTGCTTGCTGCGTACTGCGGGAAGCAGCAGCTATCACATCACCTATGTTCTTATAATATTGAGTAAAATAAAAGGAAATGGGTTCGCCCCCAATATCGGAGAAGGTTCCTCCCCGGTAATGCCCAACAAGAAAGGTAATCTTCTTCTTTAGTCCCGCTGGAACTTTAATAGAGAAACAGCTTGCAGCTTCCTGCAAGCCAAATTGCTTTTTTACTTCTTCGCTGGTAATCAATTCTGCATCGCTATTCTTAACAGCTAAGGCACTATAATCATCTATAATGTAGCCTTTATAGTCACCCCATGTGCTTACCTGGGCTTTGCTTTTTTGTAAGCCGAACACTATCTCCAGCGGTGCTATGCCTTTGCTATTATCGAGGTCAAAAACCATCCATGTGGCGGGAAGAACAAACAAGGCTTTCTCATTATCTGTGGCTTTATCAATCTCTTTCATAGACCAATAAGGCATATAATGTTTCCAGCTTACCCCTGATCCGATCTGCCATGAGTCAGCCCCGGCAGAGAGGCTATGTTTTACCTCGTTAGGTTTAATAAATGATGTGCCTTTTTGTAGAGGTTGCGTTTCACTGTAAAACGGCATAACACGTAAACCTTCAGCCGATTTTACTGCTACGATGACCCCTTTATGTGGCAAAATTCCATCATCGTCACCAGAGCGGGCTGCCGACATTTGCATGCCGCCGCTTCCTTCCATACCATACACAAAAGTTGAGTAGGCGCCCAAAGGGCTATGGTCAACATTATAGAAAGGAACGTCACCAACGCGTACGGTGGTAATCGGGCGAGTACGGTTATCCTTCATTAATATGCGATCCTTTTTCATTGTCCCTGCTTCGCCCTGTGCAATTACTTTGCCCGTAGAATTATACAACTTTACACCATTTAGAATTGCTTTTACACCAATTCCGTTTAGTTGAATATTTATTCGTCCGCCTTCAAAATTGTAATCATATTTTTTGACGAGTGGCTTGAATGCACCACCGGCCTCCTTCAATACGTCTAAGTTTGGAGTTAATAATAAGCCGTTCGCAAATATTGCAATTCCACGCTCCTCAGGCTTTGCATACTCCATCTCCATAAAACTCAATTCAATTGTTAGCTTACCCGCATCGAGAGCTTCTGTCGCTATAGTCATAGCGTCGGCGCTAACCTGTGAAGCAAATAAAGAAGAGCCTTTTGCAGGA
>MWWJ01000047.1_pt2 | contig 11188 bp, 13 predicted proteins | sample 1047271 | NCBI WGS metagenome assembly MWWJ01 (sample SAMN06349965, study PRJNA376086) | soil metagenome | isolation source: CN-4 sample Antarctic (ecotone) soil | place: Antarctica | collected 2015-01-13 | reverse complement strand
ATTTATAAAGGCTTAGAAGACTATAGCAATTTTATTGCAAATGTTACCCTGCATAATTATCATTCCTTTCCATCAGGGCATACCGTATCTGCGTTTACGCTGGCCATGGTTTTGGCTATATCTTTTAATAATAAAAAAACAGGTATAATTTTTTTATTAATTGCAATTATTACCGGCTACAGCAGAATTTATATAGGTCAGCATTTTTTAATTGATGTGCTTGCAGGATCGTTCATTGGCGTTGTATGTGGCATCATTTGCTGGCTTGCTTTGTACAAAAAAACCTGGCTGGTTTAATATTTTTATTGTTGTGATGATTTAATATTTAAGCCTGACAATTTCTTAATAGTTAAATAAAAGATCATTGAAAAAGCGGTTAATAAAATAGTTAAGCCCCACGTACGTGGATGATATAAAGGATTAGCAATGCGCTGAGTTATACCAAAAAATAATTGTAAAGGATTTGCAATAGCATCCCAGCTATTCCATCTTAAAAATCTTCCAAGATAAACTCCAAATGAGCTTATTAGCAAACAGAAAAATATAAGAATGCTTTTAACTCTGTTGCTGAATTTTGAAAGAAAAAATAATTCTATATGCTGCAAAGAAGTATATCCTAAAATCAATCCATTTACTGCAGCAGAAAAAACCAGTATAATATCAAACCAAAATGGCACTCCATATCTTTCTTTTAAATGGATAAGATCTGTAACAATATATAATGCATTCGGGAAAAATAAAAGCCACGCAGCAAATAATAGATATTGAACAATTTTATTTTCTGTTTGAATTAAAAAGCTGCTGAATAATAATGGCATACCTGCAAGAAAAATATTCCATACAAAAAATAAATACATAAAACTACCTGAATAAAAAACCTGGAATACGATCATAGAAATTGTAAAGCCTATGGATAAAATCAATATCCGGGCTAAGGCAATAATTCTCATTAATAAGATTTATAGAGTAAATAAAATTTAGGTAAAAAAATAATTGCACCTGCGATAAAACTCAATACAGAACTGATTAAAACTGCTCCTGCAGCCATATCTTTTACCATTTTAATTTCCGGGTTTATTGTCGGGCAAACATGATCTGAAAGTTTTTCGATAGCAGTGTTTATTAACTCCATGCTCAAGACTATTGATGAGCACATCAAAATTATAATCCATTCATTACGAGTTAAATTAAAATAAAATCCAAACAACATTGCAATAGCCGCTAAAATTATTTGTGTCTTGAAATTTCTTTCTGTAAAGCAACATTGCATTATTCCGTTAAATGCGTATTTAAACGATTTTATAAATTTCATTTTACATTTTTTTAAGCATGATTTTATTCTTGTTTCTATTGCTAAAAATATTTAAACCAGCCATAAACAAAATCAATGCAACACAAACTATCCAGCCCATAAAAAGCATTTTCATAAGATCACCTTCTCTCACTTCCGTTTCTTTTAACGATCTTCCGCAAGCAACATAACTTACAGGTAATGACTTTGTATGAACCAATACCATAGCCATTCTTACGCCCTCTTGCGGATGCCAGGTAACATCGTGTTCACCGTTTACTTTTGCATTATTAAAAACGCCAGCTGGTAGTTTAGGCATATTATCATCAAGAAAACCGGAGGAACGGATGGCCCTTCCATCAGCGTTATAAAAAACTGTAAATGATGATAAGCTTTCTGCAATATCAATTGTATCAGTAAAAAAATTTTCTATGCTTTTTCCTTTCTGCAATTTTGCAGAAATATCACGTGCCATTTGTATTTGTGGATCATTTGCAGCCGTGCGATAGGTTTGCTGAACGGTTGCATAAATAACAACAAACACAACAGTTATAATTATTGACAGAGCTAAATAATTAAAAACTGGATACTTTTTCATTTCACTTTATTTTAGTGATGAATAACAAATCCATTTTAAAAGTGCTTTGAATTTCAAAGTGTTAATATAAAAATTTTTTATTTCATTCCCTTTATCATTTTTTCCAAAGCGCCCAGGTGTTGCTGAAATGCTTTTTCGCCGGCTTTTGTTACAGCATAAGTTGTATTAGTTTTTTTGCCGATGAAGCCCTTGTTAACTTTTATAAAAGCGCTCTCTTCAAGAGCTTTAATGTGTGAGGCAAGGTTTCCGTCTGTAACGTCAATCAGTTCTTTAAGGTCATTAAAATTTATCTGCTCGTTTACCATAAGCGTGCTCATTATGCCCAGCCGCACACGGCTGTCAAAAGTTTTATTAAGATTTTCTATAGGGTTCATTCGCTTATTATTGTTTGGTTGCTGCTGCTTTTACGCTCATATTTAAGCCACATTAAAATGCCGTACACAATGTGTAAAATGCCAAAGCCTGCAGCCCAAAAGTATAAGCCGTAGCCAATCATCCATAAATTAATAATGCCCAGGATTATTTGCCCATATCCTAAAAATCTTATTTCTCCCAGAGTGTACTTGCTGGCATTTACTAAAGCAAGTCCGTAAAAAATTAAACAGCCAGGAGCAATAAAACCAAATAAACCAAACTGCATCATTCTTAATAAAAAAATACCACCTGCTGCTAAGGGAATAACTGTATTCCAGAATAACCGGAATGTTGTGGTGCCCCATAATGCTGTTCCATTTTTTTTGCTTCGCAAATAAGTGAATAAAAAAGAGGTAAGAAAAGCTGCAATAAATGTAAAAATTGCAATCCAAAACAACCAAATATTTAAAAAAACTGTATAACTTTTTGCGAGGAGTTGAACCATTGCAACATTGGACTTAATAAAAAAATCTTTGCCCTCATAAATATATGGGTAAGCAAACCATGCACCTATCAATGCACAAACACCCGCAGAAATTCCGCTTAATCCGCTCAGGCTTATAAACCTGCTGCTGCGTTCCATCATTTTCTTTATGTGCTGAAGGTCCTGTAAAGATTGGTTTTGTGCATTCATAAAAAGTACTTTGAATTACAAAGTAAATGAATGCATTTGAATAATGCAAATTTATTTTAGAAATATTAAAGGTTAAGGACAGCAATAATTTTATTGCAGGCTTCTTTAATTTCTTCACTGGAAATTGTTAACGGCGGTACAATGCGCAAACATTGAGGAGCAAATAAAAACCAATCGGTAAAGATTAAGGTGTCAGACAACTTAGAGTTGTCAGACACCTGGAGTAATGCATCAATAACTTTTTTATTCATCTCTGCATTTTCAAATTCAACGGCAATCATCAAACCACAGCTTCTTATTTTTTTTATTTTAGAATGATGAAGATGTGTGATAAATATTTGCTCTTTCTCTTTTACAGAATCAATTAAATTTTCATTTTGTAAAACCTGCATAGCTGCAAAGCCTGCTGCACAGGAAACGGGGTGGCCTCCAAATGTATTAATGTGCCCAAGCACAGGATTATTTGTTAGTGAATCCATTAATTTTTTATCTGCAATAAAAGCACCGATGGGCATTCCTCCACCCAGGGCTTTCCCTAATAATAAAATATCGGGCACAACATCAAATTGTTCAAATGCCCAAAGCGTTCCGTTACGGCCAAAGCCGCACTGTATTTCATCAAGAATTAAAAGCGTTGCCGTTTGGTTACATTTTTTTTGTAAGGCTTTCAGCCAATTATTTTCAGGAACAATTACACCGGCTTCTGCCTGGATGGTTTCTGCAATAACGCAAGCTGTTTGTTCTGTAATTAATTCCAGGTCTTCAAATGAATTAAAATTTAAATGCAATACATCGGGCAATAATGGGCGAAAAGCATTGCGCCAATATTCATCTCCCATTATGCTCAACGAACCTTGCGTGCTGCCATGATAGGAATTTTTAAAAGCAATGATCTGTGTTCTTCCGGTAAAACGCTTGGCCAGCTTCATTGCGCCTTCGGTTGCTTCTGTGCCTGAAGCGGTAAAAAAAACTGAGTTGAGAGAAGCTGGTAAATTATCTGTGAGCAGCTTTGCATATTGGGTTTGCGGAGAAAGAATTAATTCTCCATTTACCATCACATGTAAATATTTATCAAGCTGCTCTTTTATTGCTTCGATAACTTTTGGGTGGCGATGGCCTACATTGCAAACACTTATTCCGCCAATGAGATCAATGTATTCTTTACCATTTATATCCCACATTTTACAACCTTCGGCTTTTACAATTTCAATTGCCAATGGCGCATCAGATGTTTGGCCTATGTGATTAAGAAATAATTGGCGGTTGGTCATAATGAAGTTATCGGTTGATAGATGGCAGTGGACGGTTAAGATATTAATGCGAATTTAGTGTATACATCTTATGGCTGCTCATTGGTATGCGGTACAAGGGAGTGACACAACGCTGATGCCAAAAGACCAAATGTTTGTAACAAAAAAATTATAAAATGAGTTTGATAATTTCAGTAAAAGGAGTGTTGCCAAAATTTGGAAGTAATTGTTTTATTGCACCAAACGCAACCATTTGCGGCGATGTAATAATGGGTGATGATTGCAGTGTTTGGTTTAATGCAGTGATTCGCGGAGATGTAAACAGCATAAGGCTTGGCAACAAAGTAAATGTGCAGGATGGCGCAATTATTCACTGCACTTATCAAAAAGCAAAAACAGTTGTAGGAAATAATGTGAGCATCGGACACAATGCAATTGTGCATGGATGCGTTATAGACGACAATGTTTTAATTGGCATGGGTGCAATAGTTATGGATAATGTTCACATTGGCTCTAACACAATTATTGCTGCCGGTGCTGTAGTGCTTGAAAACACTAAGGTTGAGCCTAAAAGTATTTATGCAGGCATACCGGCAAAAAAAATTAAAGACATTCCTGAGGAGATGATCAATGGGGATATAAACAGGATAGCAAATAATTATGTGATGTATGCGGAATGGTTTAGATGAAGTTTGTAATTAGCAGTTTTTAGTTTGCAGTTGAATGAATTAACAATGTATTGAGGCAACTAAATTTTTAAAGCGGTTATCTTTAAATTATGAAAAGAATTTTTTTGCTTGCTATGTGTGCTTACATTTTTTCGGCATGTTCGCTGTTTAGAAAAAATGTAAAATACGGTTGCCCGGGTGATGGAAGGAATGTTGGCGCTGAAAAGATTGCATCCGGTGACCCCAAAGCGATAAAGGCTGCTAACAAAGCAAAGTGGAGAGGCGGCAGAACATCTTATTAATAAATATTTCTGTATCCATAATTAAAACCTATACCTATGTGTTATCATTTAAAAACCAATTACGGCGGCACTGAAGCTGTGATTGACGACAACTGCGGCATCTCAAAATTTTATATGATCGCCGATACACTTGCAGATGAATTGCAGGTGATATTTTTAAACCAGATTGATGATGCTGAAACGCTTGACTGGGACTTTCAATACAAGAATCATTATCTCACTTTGCACTATAATATTTTCAATGGTGTATCCATTTTACCGCAAAGCCACAAAGGCAAAATGAAAGAAAATAATGCGGTGATGGAGATTGCAAATTTTTTACAGAGGAAAGCTTATTAAGTTTAGAGGTTGAGGGTTTAGAGGTTTAGGAAAATCACCGGGATTTTTTTTCGATGCTTTCCAATAATGTTAAATAACTAACGTAACGGTCCGTTGCTATCTTTTCTTCATTTACGGCTTGTTTTACAGCACAGCCGGGCTCATTCAGGTGCAGGCAATTATTAAACTGGCAGTTATTTATTAATGCTTTCATTTCCGGGAAATAGTGAGAGAGTTCCTGTTTGGTAATATCCATTAATGCAAACTCCCGCAGGCCCGGTGTATCAATAATTTTTCCGCCAAAATCAAGATCAAACATTTCTGCAAAAGTTGTAGTGTGCAAGCCTTTGCCGCTCCACCCGCTCACATTCTGTGTTTTCAATTTTAATTCAGGAAAAATAAAATTTATAAAAGATGATTTGCCTACGCCGGAGTGGCCGGTGAGCAATGTAACTTTATCTTTTAAAATATTTTTTACTTCTTCAACACCGATATTTTTTTCGATGCTCATCGCCATTACTTTGTAACCGATATTCTCATAAATATTTTTTATTTCTTCAAATTTATTTTTCTCTTTTTCTTTATAGAGATCAATTTTATTAAACACAATTATTGATGGAATATGATATGCTTCTGATGTAATTAAGAAGCGATCAATAAATCCCTGAGATGTTTTTGGGTCTTTTAAGGTTGCAAATAAAATTGCCTGGTCGAGGTTAGAGGCAATGATGTGGTGCTGATTTTTATTGTGGGGAGACTGGCGGGTGATATAATTTTTTCTGTCAATAATTTTATTGATAACAACAGAGCCCTCGCCTTCGTTTTCCATTTCAATTTCTATTTTATCACCAACGGCAATAGGGTTTGTAGAGGTTATATCATCAATTTTAAATTTACCTTTTATGCGGGCATTAAAAACTTTGCCCTCGCTTTTAACAACGTACCAGCTCCCGGTAGATTTATAAACAATTGCATTCATCGGTCGCAAGTTACAATATTGACAAGCAGACAAAGGTGCAGATGATATTTTGATCCGCTTAAATAGAAATAAAATCTTTATCAATAAAAACAAAATCTTATTTACAATACTTATCTTTTTAAATTTGCTAACTAATTTTTTAAGATGAATAGTAAAGAAGAAGTTTTAAGTGATGTGGTGATAAAATTTGCCGGCGATTCAGGCGATGGAATGCAATTAACGGGTACTCAATTTACAAATAACTCGGCAATGCTTGGTCTTGACCTTGCAACATTCCCTGATTTTCCTGCCGAGATAAGAGCACCGCAAGGCACGCTGCCAGGGGTTTCTGGCTTTCAGCTTCGCTTTTCAAGCGACAGAATTTTTACTCCCGGTGATGCATGTGATGTTTTAGTTGCCATGAATGCTGCGGCTCTCAAAACAAATTTAAAAGGCTTAAAACGCAATGGAAAAATAATTGCAAATGTTGATGGCTTTGATGCAAAAAATTTACGGCTTGCAAATTATCCTGATGGTGTGAATCCTTTGGAGAACAATAGCCTTGAAGGTTACGAAGTAATTAAAATGGATGTAACCAAAATGACGAGGGAGAGTTTGAAAGAATTTGAGATGGGAACCAAAGAAAAAGACCGTGCAAAAAATATGTTTGTGCTCGGCTTTTTATATTGGATGTATAACCGCAGCATGGATAATACCATCCAGTTTTTAAAAGAAAAATTTGGTAAGAAAGAAGATATTCTGCAAAGCAATATAAAAGTTTTACAAGCCGGTTATAACTATGGAGATACCACAGAAACCTTTACCACACGCTATTCTGTTGAAAAAGCAAAAATGCCTGCAGGAAATTACCGGAGTATTATGGGCAACCAGGCAGTTTCGTATGGCTTGATCGCTGCTTCGCAAAAAAGTGGATTGCAATTATTTTTAGGCTCATATCCCATAACTCCTGCAAGCGATATTTTGCATGAGCTTAGCCGGCATAAAGCATTTGGAGTGAAAACTTTCCAGGCAGAGGATGAGATCGCTGCAATCACTTCTGCCATTGGCGCTGCATACGGTGGCAGTCTTGGCGTTACTTCAACAAGTGGTCCGGGCATGGCATTAAAAGCAGAAGCCATGGGGCTCGCAGTGATGCTGGAAATTCCTTTAATTATTTGTAACATCCAGCGTGGTGGCCCCTCTACAGGGTTGCCTACTAAAACAGAACAAAGTGATCTGCTTCAATCTTATTATGGGCGAAATGGTGAATGCCCAATGCCAATAATTTCTGCATCTACACCAAGCGATTGTTTTAGCGCAGTATATGAAGCGGTAAGAATTTCAGTGCAACACATGACGCCGGTTATCTTTTTAAGCGATGGATATATTGCCAATGGTGCTGAGCCGTGGCGCTTTCCGCAAAGTGACGACCTGCCACCGATCGAAGTAAATTTTAAGACCGAGCTTGGTCATCATGAAGAAATTTTTCAGCCTTACTTAAGGGATGAAAAATTAGTGCGTCCCTGGGCAATACCGGGTTCACCGGGTTTGGAACACAGAGTTGGCGGATTAGAAAAGCAAAACATAACAGGCAATGTTTCTTACGATCCTGAAAATCACCAGATGATGGTGAAACTGCGGCAGGAAAAAATTGATAAGATAGCAGAATTTATTCCCGAACAAAAATTAGATAATGGCTCTGAGAAAGGAAAAGTTTTGGTACTTGGATGGGGCAGCACTTATGGCGCAATTAAAAGTGCATTGAACGATTTACTTGCCGAAGGACATTTAGTTTCTCATGCACATCTCCGTTATGTTCGGCCTTTTCCAAAGAATCTTGGAGAGATTCTTAAAAACTTTGATCACATTTTAATTCCTGAATTAAATAACGGGCAACTGATAAAAATAATTCGTGATCAATATTTAGTTGATGCAAAAGGCTATCATAAAATAATGGGAGTGCCTTTTACCAAGCATGAGATTGTTGATGAGATAAAAAAATATTTATAGATCATCTTCTTATTTTATCTCTCCCTAGAATCAGTCCCAGCTTAATGTTTAGGGAAAAGTAAGAGTCATTGCTTTCAGGATTTCCGCGTTGTGCCGGCGTATCGGTTTGCGGATTAAGTTCATTTCTGCGATCATATAATAATAATGCATTCGCCAGTTTTGCGTCGGTGAAATGATTGTAAAACACGGCGGGATCAACATAATAAACGTGGCTTACATCATCCAGGTAATCAGTTTTTAAAATGCGATAAATAACTTCTGCTCTTATATTTAAAGTTCGTGAAAGCTCGTATCGGAGACCAATACCTAAGGGAATATTTATTTGGTTCAACTTGTAATTTGGTCTCTCAGGGTATTCTGCAAAGCCTTGGCCTTCGGTATGTAAGGGTTGAAGATCAACCCACGTATTATTTAATTTTGCCTGCGGATTAAAATTGAAAAATCCAATACCAGCTAAAAAATATGGAGAAGCTCTAGGCGGATTTTTATCTTCATATCTGCTAAAAATAAATAACGGGTGAACTTCTGCAATCAGCGATATTTCTTTGATGGAAGTTTTAAAACTTAAATTTCTTTCATAGCGGCCGGAAGTGGATGGGGCTACATTTTTCAAAATACTGTCATAACCTTTTACCTGGCCAAAAGTTGTTTCTAATCTTAACGCAACAGCGTCCTGGTATGTGGCGCTCAAATATAATCCGCCACAAAGCTGGTTGTTTTTTACATTGATATCTTTGATGGTTTTTTTGCCAAGTCCTTTGCTGCCTCCAATATCTGTGAGGCAATTCATTAAGCCAATGGAGGCGCCAACTTCAAACAGTAATGGTTTATCGTAATGGTTATTATCGTAGAAATAATTTTGGGCTTCTACTTTATTCATCACAAAAAATAAAAAAATAACAACAGGTGTTAATTTCATTACAGGCAGATTGGCCTGCAATGTTAGGATTTATTTTATTAGAATCTCCTGCTAAAGAATAACGGTATTGTAATATTTACACGCAGGTTTTAATCCGCAAATCTAAGAAGTCTCAGCGGGGTCTTCACAGCAGAGGTTTTAGCGAAGGGTGAGACCCCGATGTATAAAGAATTACCATTAAAAATTGTAAGGCTTACAAACGCAGGGTCTCGTAGCTCTCTCACAAACCTTTTGAGAAGATCCGCTACGACAGGTTGTAAGGCTTTCCAAACGCTTGGTGTCGCAGCTCTTTCAAAAACTTTTTATGAAAACTTCTATAAGAAAAGAGACACGACCCAAAGCGTGGGTGTAATGGGTTTACTTTTCTTTTAAATTCATCTTTTTTTGAAGAATGGAATCAGGATAATGTTCTAAGTAAATATTATAATATTTGAAAGCACTATCTTTTTGCTTTAATAATTCAAATGTCTGTGCAAGCTGATAACTATAATCATAATTTACTTCATAAAGTTTTTTATAATCTTCAATCCCCATTTGATATTTGCCAAGTTTAATAAAAAGAGCAGCTCTATTGGCTAACGCATTTGAATATTGGATTCTGGAAATTACAAAATCATATTCTTTGAGAGCAGAATCATATTGCATACGAGCATCATAAATCTCTCCTTTGAAAACATGAAGCCCGTCATCTAAATGATTCTTATTAAGTAATTGTGTAACTATATTATCTGCACCATCTAATTTTTTTGAATCAATTAAATGTTGGATGCTATCAAAAAAAATGTTTTCTGCATGTAGTTTTCTATTGAACGAATCCAAACCAGGGCCTATTTCATTTCTTAGATCATTAATTTTTTCTACAATATTTGGTCTTTTAAAAAAAATATTTATAACCAATCCTAAAAATATCAATGTTGCTATTAAAGAAAGTACCGTAATATTCTTCTTTTTCATATTTTAGCTTCCAGTTTTGTTTAGTGTTATTACCAATAAATTTTTTAATCCTTTTCCTTAATCCTTTCCACCATCTTTTCCTTCAACATAACATTCTGATAATACCTACAAACCTGTCTCAATCCGCAAATTTCACATTTAGGTTTTCTTGCAACGCAAATATATCTGCCATGTAATATCAGCCAATGATGCATTTTTCCTAAATATTCTTCCGGTGTATTTTTTACTAATTGTTGCTCGGTTTGCAAAGGATTTTTTGCACCGGATGTTAAACCAATCCGTGCTGAAACCCTGAATACATGCGTATCTACAGCGATATTGGGCTGCTGATCTATAACAGAAGTTATTACGTTTGCAGTTTTTCTTCCCACACCGGGCAGTTGCGTTAACTCATCAACGGTCATGGGAATATTGCTGTTAAATTTTTCAACAACCATTTTTGCCATACCGATAAGATGTTTTGTTTTATTATTTGGGTAAGAAACACTTTTTATCAAATCAAATACATCTTCATTATCAGCTAAGCTTAATGCAAAAACATCAGGATATTTTTTAAAAATTGCAGGTGTAGTTACATTAATTCTTTTATCTGTGCATTGTGCTGATAAGATCACTGCTACAAGCAGTTGGTAAGCGCCTTCATAAATTAATTCAGTTTCTGCATTTGGCGCATGTATTTTAAAAAAATCTATGGTGAATTTATAGCGTTCTTTTTTGTGCATAAGGTAATGGGTACGCTAAGATAAAAGTTTAATAGCAGCACAAATGATGAACGTAATGCGACGCAATCCCGAAGTTTCGGGACTATGAAATACTAATGCTGTTACCAAAATTTTAGAAAATATGAATTGAGGTTCCTGGAAAATAAAAAC
>MWWJ01000078.1_pt1 | contig 11191 bp, 13 predicted proteins | sample 1047271 | NCBI WGS metagenome assembly MWWJ01 (sample SAMN06349965, study PRJNA376086) | soil metagenome | isolation source: CN-4 sample Antarctic (ecotone) soil | place: Antarctica | collected 2015-01-13 | reverse complement strand
GCTTTCAACTATTATTCGTGATTTTGGTTTAACCGAATACGACACCCCGAAGCACAATTTGCGAAATGTCTGCAAAGCACTGGACGAGATGAAAAATTTTGAAGTTTTGCTTTCCTACCGCATCGAGCCGACGCACGACGCGCAAGCTAGAAGACCGCCGGACAAGGCTTGTTTCTCGACGACGCGGCGGGCGTTACTTTCACGCTTTACCAATTACAGCAGGAATTAAAGCGCAACGGTCATAGTTACAGCACCGCGCAGTTAAAAGACGCTCTACTTATTTGCGCTGAAACAAAAATCCTTGTCAGCACCAGCGACGGCGCGACCGTTTTCGTTTCGAGCGTCTTTGAAACGCTCGGACTGCAAACCCGCGAAGATTGGAAAGACAAAGGACAAAAATCAAAAGCCTTTGTGCGCTTTAATTCACTTGTTACAGAAAGCATTAAGACCGGCACATTTCGACAGCTAAACTATGAAAAGGCGATGAGCTACAAAAGCATAATTGCCCGACAGCTTCACAAGCGAATGAGCCATCATTACACGCAAGCCAGCATCACGCAGCCGTATCACATAACGCTTTCAACTATTATTCGTGATTTTGGTTTAACCGAATACGACACCCCGAAGCACAATTTGCGAAATGTCTGCAAAGCACTGGACGAGATGAAAAATTTTGAAGTTTTGCTTTCCTACCGCATCGAGTCGACGCACGACGCGCAAGCTAGAAACAAATTAACAAACGCGAAGCTCATTCTTACGCCGCACCCGACGTTTGCCGGTGAGGTTATGCAAGCCAATAAAAGACACGGACGGTTCACGAAAGCCCTTGAGAAAGACAATGCAAATATGTAGTTTTGAATCCGCGAAATAGTGAAAATATGTAGCTTTGAATCCGTCAATATGTAGTTTTGAGTCCATAATGTTAAAAAACATGTGTCTTGAGGTTTTTAAAACGAAGTTTTCCACAGGCAAATATGTAGTTCTGAGTCCGCAATATATAGTTCTGAGTCCATTAGGCAGGTTGAATATGTAGTTTTGAATCCGTGAAGCACCAAAAATATGTAGTTTTGAGTCCGCCAAAATTGAAAAAACATCAAAATATGTAGTTCTGAGTCCGATTATAAACCCGTAAATTAAAGGGTACAAAGGGGTTAAAAATTTTAAGGGTGTGTCTATCCTTTTAACCTGTATTTAACCTAATAATACATTTAACCCCGCAATTATTATCAGACTCACACGACATGCGAGAAATTGTCGGATAGAAATGGTAAGATTTGGTCATAAATTTATGATGGATAAAAAAAAAATTATGAGCATCGCAATTACAGTTGAACTGCCGGAATCCATTGCTGAGAAATTTGGCAACGATAAAAAAGGTTTATCACGTGCCGCTTTGGAAGCAATCGCGCTTGAGGGATACCGCTCAGACCGCTTAACCAGCTTTCAAGTAATGGAGAGTTAGGTTTGGAAACCAGACTTGAATTAGATGCCTTTCTGAAGGCGCATCGCATTGATTTGGAATATAGCTTTGAAGACTTGGAGCGTGAACGCGCGGATTTGGATTTTCTACTTAAGAAATGATTGTTGTTTCCGACATATCGCCGCTTAATTATCCGATTCTAATTGACTGCCAGGACGTTTTGCCAGCTTTGTTCGGTCAAATTATTATACCGCAGGCAGTTTTTGCAACACTTGAGAGCGCCGGAAAGAATCAAGGATTGGGTTATTACAAAACCCGACTGGCTCGAAGTCCGAAACGTGCGTATAAGTCCGAGCCATAGACTTGAGAACTTAGATTATGGAGAACGCAAAGCAATTTTTCTGGCTGAAGAGCGTAAACCGAATTCTGCGGCAAACCGTCGTCCGCCGTCCACTGGTCAATCCGGTACTGCGCCTTTACTGCCGTCAACCCGAAACAAAGACAAAAACACAGCAACAATTTCTTTGATAAATTAGTCACAAATTTGGGAGCGCTAAAGAAACATTCAGTATTTGCGGAAAGAATTCACTCAAATTTAACTTGGAGACTATTGATTGACAAGTTAAAAAACAAAATTAAGGACGCGGCGAATATATTATTCTTGAGCGCAATTGTTTCTTCTTTCTCAAATCGTGCGAGTTTATTAGGTAAATAAAGTGTTTGCCTTCGTAGCGTAGTCGGATTTGTTCGATTTAAGTCATCAATGTCTTGCATTATTTCCAAGACATTGATTTATTGATTCATAATATTCATATTCGGGAGTGTCAAAAAACCCTTTCAAAAACCACTGATCGAAAGCCTTATTTTTCAGACATATTAGAAGAGGAGTTTGAGGTGTCAGAAAACATTAGTTTTTTGACGCCTCTTTTTATAATTCTTGCAAAAAACAATTTTTTAGGATAGCATTTAATTAGCATCTAATAATGCGAAAGTCAATTAAATTATATGATTAGTCTGAAAAATATCCAATCATTAACGAGCTTTAAACGAAATACGGTCGAATCAGTCGAGCAAATAAAAAAAACCGGAAAACCTCTGGTCTTAACCGTCAACGGCAAGGCTGAATTAGTTGTGCTTGACGCTGATGAATACGAAGAAATGCTTGTCAGGTTAGATGAAGCTGAAACTGCCGGAGCAATCAAATTAGGCATTGAAGCATTTGAAAACGGCGAACATCGTCCGGCGCGAAAAGCGTTAGCGGATTTAGGAAAGAAATATGGCGTATAGAGTGGATATTTCCATTCCCGCTCTGCAGGACGCGGAAACCGCTTTTCTTCGGATTCGAGATTTTAACATTGAGTCGGCAAAGGTTTGGTATGAAGGCTTGCTTAAGGCGATTCTCTCTCTCGAAGAGTTTCCCAATCGTTGCTCTGCCGCGCCGGAGAGTAAATTTTTAGGGCGTGAAATCAAACAGCTTCTTTACGGAAAACAAAGGCGGACTTATCGTATTTTCTTTGAAATTTCGGAAGCCGAAAAAGTCGTGAGAATCTATCGGATTTGGCATAGCTCACGAAATTGGATGAGCAGAGAAGACTTTGAGGAAGGAAAAACGATTAAAGAATAAATTATGCGAGTCGGAATTTACGCGCGCGTTTCGACGCATGACCAGCAAACTCTGCCAATGCAGCTTGAAAAGATAAGGGAATACGTCGCGCATCGCGGTTGGACGCTCACCGCAGAAGTCGAGGAAGTCGGTTCGGGTGCGAAAACACGTCCGAAACGTGAAGAACTTTTGCGGATGGCGAAACGCCGCGAGATTGACGCGATTCTGGTTTGGAAACTTGACCGCTTCGGTCGTTCCTTAGCTGACCTGGTAACGACCTTAAACGAGCTGCGGGAAATCGGAGTGGTGTTCGTTTCTTTAACCGAATCCTTAGATTTCTCTACTCCGTCGGGCAGGGCGATGGCGGGAATGCTTTCGACCTTTGCCGAGTTCGAGCGCGACATCATCCGCGAGCGCGTCAAAGCCGGAATTGCCAGCGCCAGAGAAAAGGGCAAAGCGCATGGCAGACCGCAAACCGCCGCGAAGAAAAAAGACCGGGTGAAAAAACTTTATAAAAACGGCAAAGGTTTAAATAAATCCGAGATTGCCAGAAAACTGAAAATCAGCCGCGCATCGGTTATCAATTTCCTGAAATAATTTACTTATCTTCCCCATTTTTCAATCCGCAGAATGGGATTAAAGCACAGGTTAGCTTACTGAAAACAGATTACTAAAAAAGAGCTGCACATTAGGTCTCTAGTATATCTTTTCGGGGAATGGAAAAAACAAGCCCGAATTCCGACGGATTGAAAGCTGCGATAACGCTGGCGCGGCGGATGTCCGTCGGCAAATCAATTTGAAAAAGTCCCAAATTAAAAAAACTCTCAAAACTTTTCCAACGACGATTGAGCAAACGCCCGGTTTCTTCATCCGAAAACTTCAAGTCGGTTTCGGAAAATGCTCCCGATATTTCGACAAAAAACTCGTTGTGTTCGGCGATGACCAACTTCCTTTCCGTTTCTAACAGCTCGCCCAACGCTTTGCCGTAGACTTCGCCCGCGTTGTGAAACAGCAGAATTCTCTTTTCCGCGTCCGGTTCGGTTTGAACGATTACTATCGGCATCGCGCCCGTTTCATCGGCAGCCGGAAAGCCTAATTCGTTTGCCAACGCTTTGGTCAGCGCCGCGGATTTGACGCGCCGATTCCATTTTTGATTGGGTTGGCGGACGTTTTCGGTTTTTGTTTCGGCGCGGGTTAATATGTTGCGCCCGTTCGTCGCAATTACGCGGCGGGCGTGTCCGCCCATCAGAAAAGCGCTTCCGGCGGGCAATTTGGAATCGAGATAACCGACGCGCCTGCCGGTCATCTCGTCAATCACGACCGCGCTCGCTTTTCCCGACATATTGCTGTAAAGCGTCCGCTCGTCGTCGAGTTTTTCCCACATTTCGCCCGCCCGCAAACTGTTTCCGCCGTGCATCGCCGGTCGGAAAAAATCTTTTTCAATTAAATATTCGACGATTTTATCGTATTGATTTTTTTCAATTAACGGCTCGCCTTCGGGCGTTTTGAAAAGCCCGAAGGCGTGTTCGGGATCGAGTTCGCGGTGTGTCGTTTGTTTCAGATAAGAGCAGAGCTGCTGAACAATCACCGACGGGCGAAACGCTAAACCGTTGTCCGTGGCGAGCAGCGCAGCCGTTTCCGCATCGGAATTTTTGGCGGCGCGAATGAAGACTCGAAAGACGGCTTCTTCAGTCGGCGTGCGATAAAAACAGGCGACATTTGCGCGTTTCGTGCGGCGATTGCCGCGCCCGATGCGCTGGAGAAACGAGCCTAAATTATCGGGCGCGCCGACGAGCAAAATCAAATCAACGTCGCCGATGTCTATGCCGAGTTCGAGCGTCGAAGTGGCGAAACACAAAGCCGCGCCCGCGCGGGCGAAACTTTCTTCCGCCCGGCGGCGAATGTTCTGGCTCAAATTCGCGTGATGAACCGTAACTTTGTCGCCGAACGGCGCGCCGCCGCGCAGCAAATTCACCCATTCTTCACATTCCGCCCGTTTTTGACAGAACGCCAAAACCTTTTTTACCTCTCTGGCTTTGAACGTCGCCAAAAGCTCGCGCAGAGCATCCGCGCCGCGCATCTCGAAAAGTTCCGCGTCAATTTCGCGCTGCCCTTCGGTTTGAATTAAAACCGGCTCGGCAAAGTATTTGGCGGCAACGTTCGCGGGATCGCCCATCGTCGCGGACAAAGCGCAGAATTGAATTTTGTCGGTCGGCGAATCACCTTTTGTAAAAGCGTAATTTCGTAATCTTCGCAGACGATTGAGCAAAATTCGCAGTTGGTCGCCGCGCGGCGTGTCGTCGTAAAGATGCAGTTCGTCCAAAACGACGGCGCGAATATCACGCAGCATTTTCGGGCGATTTGCCAGCAAAGAATCCAAAGATTCGGGCGTGGTGATGAGAAACTCCGGCGGGCGCGTTTGTTTCAAAGCGGGTTCATCGCTCGTTTTAACCGCCAAGCCGATTGCCATTTTTTTAAACGGCTGTTCGATGCGCCGCCGGATGTCCCGCGCCAAAGCCCGCGTCGGCACGATATACAAAAATTTGACGGTCGAGGTTTGCTTTGGTGAATTAGTTTTGAAGCGATGATGTTGATAGCGTTCAAGAATCGGAGCTAAAGCCGCTTCGGTTTTGCCGCTCGCCGTCGCCGCCGCCAAAACGCAATTTTTCCCGTCCAACAACGGCTCAAGCGCAAGTTCCTGAATAGCCGTCAATCGTCCGAAACCGGACAAAAAAGCGTCAAATGTGTGCGGCAATCTTTCGATTTTGGATTTTGGATTTTCACACTGCACTGGCGTTTGGCAACATTTCTTCGTTGTCGCTAATAATCTTGAAACTTTTTTACCAATAAATCTCGACCAAACCTGAATCGGTAATTGCCCTGTCTTTGGTAATCAAGGGTAAATCCAAATAATCGGGTGCGTGTCGGTTACAAATACGGACATAATTTGAAGTTAATTTTCTAATTCTTGTGCCGAACGATTTAGCGCATTCTTAAACTTTGCGGCGATTCCACAACTTGCGCCTTCTAAATCGTCGTCCAAAATCTCGCCGAGTCCGGCAAGTTCGCCCGCCGCCGATGGTTTATCAGATTTATTTGAAGCCGGCAGAATTGTTACTAAAACACGACGTGCGGTTTCGAGTTTTACAGATTCGTGAAAATGGATTTTACCCTTTTCGTCAATCACGGCTTCGATAGTTTGCATCATAAATTTAACACCTCTACTTTCATTATAAATTTTAACCTTCTGCAATCACAATAATGCCCGCCGCAATTCGGCGACGGCTTGGTCGGCGTTGAAGTCTTCGTAAGCATAGCAGAGGTCGAATATCTCAACCGAAAGGCGAATGACTTGGCGAAGATTTATCAGATTATTGTCCAAACATTCCAACAAACCTTGCGAAACGTCTGAAAATTGGACGTGATTTTCGTAGCCGTATGATTGACGATGAAGTCGATAAAGCCGCGCCGTCAGTTCGTCAAGGGCTTCCGAAGACAAGTATTTTTTTAACGCCAAAATTTGTTCTTCATCCAGCGAACGCTTGTAATCAAAGGTGTTTGCCGACGGCGTAACGGCAAAAAGCAGTAACAGATGACTGTTTTCTTTGAGCCGAAACGGATGCGAATGATATTGATGCAGCAAATCGTTTTCCGAAATTCGCCCGCGCCTTCCGAGCGCGGTGTAAAGCAAAGCCTTGAAAAAATTGTCGGCTTTTTCCTTGCCGCGTTGGTTGAGCAAACTGTAATGTTCGGATTCGTCAATAAAAACGGCAAGCCCGGCGTAACCGGCTTGCGTCGCCAGCCAGCCCCAGCCGTTGAGCAAATAACAGTATTGGTCGGCGGCGGTAGTTAGCTGCGAGAGCGATTTGATTTTAAATTCTTTGCTTTTGAACGCGGCATTGCGCCGCACGTCGCTGATGAAAACTTTCTCGCCCGACATCCAATCAATCAACTCTTCCAAAGCGTTATCAGGCGTGTCGCGCATCAGCAAATAATTATGCAAAGCCGTGGCGAAAAACGTTTCTTTAATGCTGTCTTGAATTTCGGAATAATTCGGCTGCGCGATAATTTTTTCCAGTAACGGCGCGATTCCGACTTCCGCCGAATCGGGAAAAAGCAAAGAACGCATCAGCGAAAGATAAATTCTCTGTGGGCGATTTGGCGGAACTTCGCGCAAATCTAAATTTGCCCGCGCCACAATAAAATTATTTGCCAGAGCCTCTTGCGCCGCTAATTCAAAAAAATGACTTTTGCCCGCGCCGTATTCGCCCAACACGACGCGCACATCTCCGCCATGTTCTTTGGTATTGGCAAACGCCCGCCGCAAGCTCTCCTTTTCCGTCTCCAGCCCGACGCTCAATTCGCGGATTTTCCTTGCCGGAACAAGCCCGTAACGCAAGGCTTCAATCGTCCGCCGCGCTTCGATTCGTTGCGATTCTTCGGGCGTAAATATTTTTTCGATTTTCGGAGCGATAAACGGTTTCGGTTCAAATTGATTTGCCGCTTCGATGGGTTGCAAAACCGACAGCATATTGCCCGGCACGCTCGCCCGAATGCCGTTGTCAAAACGCACGACCGCATCGCGTCCGGCGTTGCGTAACTCCAACACCTGCCCGCGCCCGAAAAGCGGGTGACTAGCAATTGCTCCAATCATAATTGCGGTCTCGTTATTGTTCGACAGTTTAAGATTATTCCAAACTTTTGCCTTTTACCTTTTTACTTTTGCCTTAATACTCGCCTGTTTCCGTGCGTCCGAGCTGTTCGGTAACATCGCGCAAAACGCCGTTCAGATTATCTTCTTCGTAAATATGCTCGCCCGAAACACGCTGTTCGGTGAGCATCGTGACCAACGATTTAACGAAGTGGCGACGGTGGCTGGTCGAGAGCAAAGACGCGCAGCCGGCGGCAAGCGCGGCGACGTTTTCGCCTTGCAATTCGTGATTAAAATTCATCTGATAAGCCGTTTCATAAACGCCCAAAAGTTTTTCGCCGATTAAGCGCAGCAATTCTTCGCCCGGATAATCGAGATGGTCGAGGCTGATTTGAACACTGAACGGATTTTGACGCGAAAATTTGACTTTTGAACTGATGCGCTGGCTTAACGCTTCGTAATTCGGCGCGATATTTGTGACAAAATAAGGCGGCACGGCATAGACGAACAAAGCCGACGGCAGACTTTCGCCGGCGCAGCGGTCAATGACTTCGCGCAGATTGTCGCAGGCGACTTTTTCCGTGCGCGACGAACCGATGCTGACCATCCGGTCGCCTTCGTCAAACAGCAAAACCAGACCCGCGTAACCGAGTTCGTGAACCGCTTGCGCTAGCGAACGCATCATCTTAAACGCGACGCTTTTGTCCAATTTTTCCGAGATGCTGAACGCCCGCACGTCTTTCAAAGCGACGCTTTCGCCGCGCAGCCAAGCCGCGATAACGCGCTTGTCGGTTTCGTTTTCTTCAGCGACGGCGCGGAAATAATAATAGACGGCGTGACGAAACGAAGGGCTTTCGATATTGAAACGCAAAACCGTGTCGAGCCACAAATTAACGCGCACATCAAGCCCGACGCTCGTTTTGGCGTTTTCCACGCCAAGCGTTTTCAAAGTTTGAAAAAAATGATTTTCCAGAAACGCTTCCAGCCCGTTCGTGTCCGCGCTGTCCGAGTTTGGCGAATGATAAATCAGGTTGTTGACCACGGCTTGATAAACTTTCAGTTGATTGTCGTAAGGACATTCTTTCGGGCTGAGTTCGGTGCGACTGACGACGTAGCCGAGTTCCCAAGCCAAATCACGCAGGCGATAAAGAAAATGCGATTTGCCGCTGCCGTATTCGCCGACGACCAGTTTAAAGCTCGAACCGCCGTCGCGCAGATAACCGTCTAGATACTCATCTTTCAGCGTCCCTAAAATCGAATCGATGCCGACCGTATAGGCTTCCAAGTTTCGAGCGGGCGGAATACCCGATTCGCCGAGTTTGCGAATAATGTGCTGCGCTTCGGTCTGCGTCAAAGACATTTGTTATTTCTCCTTCGTAAAGTATAAATGCTGGATAAACTGTCCTTCGTTCGCGTCCGTCGCCAAAAACATCGCACGCGCCGAATCGCTGCCGACATCAATCGTCGCCGTGCCTAAGTTCAAACGATGACCTTGATGAATCATATTTTGCCGACGGCGCAATTGCATCATATCGTAAGCAAAATGCGTCTTCGGGTAATCGAGAAATTTCTGCTTTGACGGAATTTTGCGAAACGAAGCAGGCTGCCGAACCATGATCAATTCACGATAGCAGTCGACAATTATCGTGCGTGTTCCCACAGGCTTATCCGACAATTTCAAGACGCGGTTGTAAGCCTCGAACAACTCGCCGAGCAGCGCATTCAAATCAACATCGCGTTCGCAGATTTCGCGGCGGGCGCGTTCGTATCCCGCAACGACCTGCTCGACGTTCAACTTGATTTTTTTGTCCGTGACCGGTTGCCGCGAAAAAGTCATATCAACCTGTTTGCGCCGCATATCGACTTTGATAACGAACAAATCCGCAATCAGTTCAGAAGCGGAACTGCCGCCGAGAGTGATGCCTTTTTCGCCGAACGCTCCGCGCAAGTCTCTGGCAAAAGTGAATTCCAATTCCGAGAGGTTTTCATCCGCCGCTTTTTTTAGTTTTTCGATGAGCGATTGATATTCGCCCGGCAAATCCAATTCCGGCGGCGGCATCTCCAAAGCGGCGCACGCCTCAGCCAAAGCGACGGCGTTTTTATGCGGGTCTTTTAACGCTCGAACGGCGTTTTCCAAAGGCTTGATAACATTGTTTCGCAATTTAACTTCGCCCGCCAAAATTTTGCGGACTTCGCTCAAATCCGCGCTCAAAACTTCCGTGTTTTCACTCATTAAATTTTCTGCTCCTCGACCTGACAAATGCGTATTTGAGGCTACAATAGTTCAAATGCTTTTTCAATCGTATCTTTGAAGCATTGGGGATAAATCCGTCTCACGGCTGATGGTATATTCAGCATCGGCGGCAATCGCTAAATTGATATATTTTCCGTCTTTTGAATCCCCCGCATAATTAAAAACGGGTGAGACATTTTTATAATCGCAGCTTTCGTTCTCAAAACTTCGATGAGTTTTTCAGCTCTTTCATGGGTTAGGCGAGAATATTTCGCTTGGAGTTTCGGGCGCGTAATAACGTCTTGAATTTCCGCTAAAACTTCTTCGCTGACAAATAGCTCGACAATTCCATTCTCGAATAATTAAAAACAATTAACGGCAACGCCCGATTCAGAGATTAAACTCTGCAAAAATACCATACAGTCATAGACGACTAAAAAAAGAATTCTTTCTTTTCGCACTTATTTTTTATCTTGGTTTTTTTGAAAGACTTCTTCTCTGGCTTCTTCGAGAATCTCATTAAGTTCGCTCTCAGAAATGCCGCTTCCTTTTATTTGTTCTCTGACGGGGGCAAATAAAACACGCAGATTGAGCGATGAGGAAGATAAATCTTCTTCTATCAGATAACGAACGTATTCTTCGGCGGTTGTACCGACGGCTTTAGCCCTATCGCTCACGCTTTGAATAACCGTTTCGGGAAGACCGGAAATTTGAATTGTATCCGTTAGCATTTTTGGTTCTCTCAATTTACTTCGTTTTTAATGTTTCGCCGACATAACAAAAAACAGATGCGAAAACATAAGACGCTAATGAGCGAATAATAACATAAAATCATCTTTTTATATCGTATATTTCAATCCAAACTCGGCGTGGATTTCGACTTTATGCTGATAGACGGCAAAGAAGAAGCGCAGCCAAATCTGATTTAATAACAGCTTTTCGTTTGGCTATAGCTATAATAGCTATGAAGGAGATAGTGTTTTATGCAAACCGTCAATATAGCCGACTTAAAAAACAATTTGAGCGCGTGGCTCGAACAAGTGCGAAACGGCGAAGAATTGGTAGTAAAAGACCGCAATAAACCAATAGCGCGAGTGATGCCGCTTGCCGGCGGCGAAGACTTGGACGCGGAAGAAGAAGCATTAGTCGCCGCCGGATTGATGCGCCTGCCGTTGAGAGAAAAGAATAATGATTTTCTTGATATGCCCGCGCCGCAGGTTTCAATGGAGGATATCCAAGCAGCGATTCGAGCGGAGCGCGATGAAGATTAGCATTTCCTTTTGG
>MWWJ01000077.1_pt1 | contig 11200 bp, 8 predicted proteins | sample 1047271 | NCBI WGS metagenome assembly MWWJ01 (sample SAMN06349965, study PRJNA376086) | soil metagenome | isolation source: CN-4 sample Antarctic (ecotone) soil | place: Antarctica | collected 2015-01-13 | reverse complement strand
GCTCAGTACTGCGGCGCGAGCGCGGTCTAGCAAGGCGGTCAGTGAGTGGGATTGCAAGGTGTTGCCCCTTGTAACCCTGTCCTCAGCGGGTAGACTGTGAATTCAGGGTCGCCCCCTGGCTGATGAAGCGTCACCCTTTCTTTGCGGGAGGAGGTGGCGTTTCGCTTTTGCCGGGCGCGTGAAGGTAGCATATGGGAGAGCTGCCCGAGAAGCAAGTAAAGCCGCGCCCAGACGCGAAAAGATATATGGTGTGGCTGCTGGTCAGTCCTTATGAGATGCTCTACGCTCGCGATCTACTTAGCCTTACTGGAGAAACAGGGCTGAGATAATTTGTGTAGAACCAAAACAATGAGGTGATCTGTGGACAGGAAATCTGTTGTCATTTGTCTATTTTTACAAGTATCTTCTGGTTATCTCTCTTTGGCTAGGGCCGAAGAGATGCCGAAGAATTATCCTTCTTTGTGTCAGAAAAGTTTGCAAGATGAGCTTGCATCTGCTACTACTGATTTAGGAAGAAATACTAAAGTTGTAGGAAACAGAGTTGATTTATCTCGTAAAGTACCCACTAACGACGGCAGTACTGTGTGGCTGTTAGAAATGACGATGATTTTCTCTTCTTATAAAGAAAATACCAACACGCAGTGGCCTTACGTTTGTATAGCAAGCAAACAAGATATTGTTATGTTCGGGAGAAAAGAATTTAGACGGACTCCTTATGGGGACTTACTATCTCTTAGTCTGGTGGATGTCTATGATATACCCATACAGCCAAAGAGTAGCCAAAGCAAGAACTCAGCACCTGCGCTTCCTCCTAAATTAAATGTAAATTCTGTAAGTAGAGTCATTGGCGTTTATTTTGTAGGTCTATCGAAAACTGACTTCTGCCTAAAGTACGTTTGTAAAGCCGAAAAGCAAGACAATGGGTCTGGTTATCAATTTTCAGGCTACTCTGTAGCAGGTGATCCTGAAGGCTCTAAAATGTCATTCATAATCGAGATCAATAAATCAAATGGCATAGCTGAGAAGGTGACAATGGGTAGCTACTATGTAATGTCTGGGCTTAAGAATCTCATAAATATGCCGAGAAATTATATAGATGATTGGTTTAATTTGATGACGGGCAAAACTATGAGCGACTCTCAATACAAAAAGTGCCTGAGCATTTTCAAAGAAGCCCCAAAACACGACGAATTCAGTGCCAAAGAGGATGTAGTCTTGTTTGAAGATGACAGAACTATAGCTGAATGTTATTATTCGGCGGAAGAAGGTACGCTTGGTTATAAAATTGTGCTTAAATCTTCTGCGCTTAGATAGTCAGATACTAGAATTACTTAAGGTTGCCAACCCTGAGTAGAGCCTTAATTGCTTCCGCTTTTCCGAGCGAGTGAATGAAGATTAGCGCTTTGAAAGGCCTGCTTGTCGAATCACTCTGTTGACAGTGGTCTTAGACCACCCTCTTGCCGCTGCCATTTTGCGCTCTGAGCGGTACTCCCCACTCGCCCATGCGCGGCATATCGCTTCCTTGTCTACAGCCTGGCGCGTCAGCACGGGCGAGTACGCTTGCTGATGCACGTCGCTTGTGGTCCCACGATGGGCGGCGCTCAAGATGACCCCGCGCTCGGCTGCGCTCAGGCCAGCAGCCCAATTCAACACTTCAATTGGGCCGCTTATCCGCAGTGGCTGAGATGTATTGCCTACCGACAGCTTTGGAAGTGGGCTGAGATTCTTAAGGCTCTTTGGATTTACGGCCATGCCAAAGAGTATCAAATCAGGCGTACGCTTGATAATGCCCTTCCCAGGGCGGTTACACTAGCTTTTCCACACGGTCTATCATTCGCTTGACTTGCACCGCCGAGAACATGCCACCTTGGCGGGTGCGGAATCCGCTTTCGTTAAGTGTGCGGGCGATGGCTTCCAGCGTACCACCCTGGGCGCGGAGGCTGCTGGCAAACGCGGTAGGCTGCTGCATAGCAATCTTTGCGGCTTCGCGGCTTGCTTTTGGCCCTTTCGCCCGCGCTTCCGCCGTGAGGTTGGCAACTGTGCCAAGTCGGGTTCCTCTAGCCTTCGCGGCGATTAGGGCGGCGCGGGTGCGGTCGCTAATGAGCTTTGCTTCTCGCTCAGCCAGCGCCGCCATGATGTGAACCATGCACCGATCTGCTTCCGGCATGTCGGCGGCCTGGAAGTCCACTCCCGATTCCATCAGCGCTGATGTGAAGGCGACATTGCGGGCCAACCGATCAATCTTGGCGATCAGCAGCACGGCATTGGTCTGGCGGGCAAGCTGAAGCGCGGCTTCCAACCTTGGGCGGTTCTTCTTCCGCCCGCTCTCGGTCTCGGTGAACTCCTGGGTGATGGTGAAGCCGTGCTGAGCAGCAAGGCGCTGTACGTCCACCTGCTGCGCTTCGATTCCTAGCCCTGATTGACCCTGACGCGGCGTGGACACTCGGTAGTAAGCAACGGCTGATCGGGCGGTTTGGGTCATGACCTATTTTACACTTTGTGAATGGTCAATGTCAATCTGTAATAAGCTGATTATGCAAGTGCATAAGCCCTCTGGGACAGAGTTTTCATAGCTATGATCTGAAAGCGTGCATATTTTGGGCAACGCCGGAAAGATTCTGGGGCCGAAAGTGCGAACTTTCGTTTCCTCAGATGGCGCTGGTTTCTGCCGTGCCTGCCCAATGCTATTTGCTAGGGCCATGACGAACCCCACCCCCCCCGCATCCGCGTTCGACACCGTTGCCAAAGTTGCCAGCTACTACGGCGTCAGCCGACAAACGATCTGGCGTCAGATTAGATCGGGCAAGATTCCCGCCGTGCGCGTAGGCCGATGCCTTCGCATCCCCCGAAACGCTGCGGTCCTGACGACCCTCATCCCCACCAACAACTAGGACACTGGGAGCGTGTCAAGGCGCTCCCAGTGCGGTAAATCCTTATGTCTGATAAACCCAGTATACCGAATCGTAGGGCTTACCCCGCGACGCCGCTTAGCCCTTCCATGAGGCGCACCGCGCCCCCTATCGCGTCGTCCAGGTCGTGAGGTTGTGACTCTTGGGGATGTTGACTACCAGACTGCGCTTGACGAACTGGGGATAGACCGTCAAGCCACCCTAGACACCTACGCCGAACAGTACGGCCCTGAAGACTCGTCAATGGATTGGTTTCACGCTGATTTCACCGCCGACGTTTACGCCGAACTCACCACCCGCGCAGACGTTGAGACGCTTGGCGAGCCGACTGATGCTGAACTTAACGCGCCTGCTGATCTCACGGAAGCACTCAAACGCGGTCATCAGGCTAGCCAGCGCAGGCGAGTGTCTAAGCCCACCAAGCCTAAGCCTGAGCAAAAGGAGAGCAAGACCGCTGACTTAGCGGCGGCCATGTTCAGGCAGTATGGCCCGCTCGTCTTACTGACGATGAAGCGCCCTGAAGCCAACAAATACAGCATCGTGACGGATGAGGGGAAGAAAGAATTGCAGAAAGGCAGTCGGACTGCTTGGTGGACTTGGACGGGTACACACGCCAGAGGGATACACGAACATCGGATGTTCTGCGCCTGCGTTCAGCGGTGTGAGAGAGGCAACACCCACGATCACGCCATAGCGCCGCTTGCCCATCTGAGCAAGCGTCACCGCGAAGCACTAGCCGCTCAATACGATTTGGCGCTCAAGAAAGGCGTCATTCTGACAGGCTCCCCAGAAGTTCACGCCAGAATTGTTGAGTCAGAAGAAGCCGCCCGTAGAGCAGCAAATTACGCGGCGCGGCGATACGCCCAACAATGGCCCAATGATGCCGACGAACGCGAAGACCTTAAACAGCACCTTAATGGTGAACTTCTGGAATTTGGAGGCGGCAAGACCAAACTGATTTGGCGCTGGCCTAAGCGTGGCTCTCCCCTAATACGTTGAGCGACGTTTCAGCAGTAGGGTAAGGCCTCCATGTCGTGTAGCACAGCATGGAGGCCTTACCCAGACTACCTGACTTATTAGTTCAGTATTTGCGTGAATACTCTACTGACAGTGAAAAGACACATCACCAACAATCCAGAAAAAATAAAAGAAACAGTAGGGTTTGCGTGAAGTTTGAACATTGGCACGGCACGTATCACATAGAAAGTTATAACCAAAGGTAAGACTATGATACCCCACAATGTAATGAGAGGTGCAGGAACAGCGATTGTGAAGATGAAATTCACGTACTCAAGTAGCCAGTAGATCGAGAGTAAAGCGCCAAATAAATTAAAGAATGTTACACGCCCGATTACCGACACTATAAGCGCTATGAATGCTACTCTTAAAAGATCAAGAACCCAAATCTCAGCTAGGACGGCGGCGGAAAATACTCCATAGGGCGCAAGTGCAATTAAGACCAAAATGAATAAAAGAATCGCTGGAATAATGATAGAAACGCGCTTCTGCCCGGCAACAATTGCCCGCAGTGAGTCCGGCTGGCGTACACCTACCCAACTTTGACCGACAAAGTTCAGGAACGCTCCCAACCCTACCCAAAGACTTCGCTGCACTGGACTTTGTGTCATGGAGTCCACTCTATCCGAGAGTTCGGCGGTGGGGGGAATGGGTGTGTCCGCATCCAAGTCATCGGTCAATCCAGACCCAAAGAGAAGAGATTGGTGCTTCCTGAAATTTGAAGGGTGTTACCAGAGTTACAGAGGAGCACCGGCATATTGTTTAACGTGAAACACGATTTTCTATTTCAACCGATGTACTTTTGCCCCATGGGGCAATCTTTAAGCGGGCTTGGACTTTTGGGGCAACAAATACCCCCCATTTCAAACCTATATGGAGTCCTACTACTGCCGATTCAATTTTGCATCTTCCCCGTAGGCGACGGCATTTTCACCGAACTCTCCTAGCGCCGAACCACGCTCCTGAAGCATCAGCGCCACGGCCCGCAGATATTTGGTGTCTACATCGCCACAGTCGATCATGTCAATGATCTTCTCGCCCGCGTCCTGCATCTCTAATGCAGCGTCCTGAATGTTGACCCCCAGCGCCATAAAATACGACGCCTTGTCAACACCCAGACCACTCGTCTCGCTCCGCAGACCCACAATGACGCCGTGCAATTTCACGACGGTCTCCTGCAAGCGGGCGTTCTCCTGCCGGAAATACTGCGCGTCTTCATCATTGCGAGTGGAGGCCATGGCATTTTTGAGAGCGCGTTGCGATGCCTCAGCTAACCGCTCAGCTTTTTCAGCCGCTTTTCTTCGTCGGTCAAGCTCAATTAAATCCGCGTCATTCACGCCACACCTCCATTCAGGCGGGCAGCCAGCACTGCGCCGGGCGACTTCCACGGGGCCAGCTCGGCAAGATCGACGGCCAGGCGTTGGAGTTGTAGCGCCATGCTGCTCAGGCCGGAGCGAAGCTCATTTTCATCCCTGAGCGCCGCATAGATGGCCCCGCAGTGCTGCCGGAAGCGGTTCGGCTCCCCGAGGGCGTGAGCCAGCTCAGCCCCCAGCCGCGAAACTTCCCGGTGTCGCTGCCGAGGATGCAGGCCGATCAGCGCTGGAAGGTCAAGGGCGACGGCCTGCAAAGTGCGTCCAGGACGCATGTCAGAACCCCCTTTAGCGGGATTTTTTGTCGTGTCAGGGTCAGCGGTGTATTTGTAGGCCAACTCCCACAAGGCCGACTGACCGTCTTCACAGGTGCATGGTTCTGACAAGGTGTGCTGCACATCGCGCCACGCGCCCTTCTCGCCGTAATAGTCCTCTGCAAAGTCGGGGCGGTGGGCGTGCTGGAAGTCCCAGTACCGCAGGCGCGGCGGCGGCGCGGTGGGCTTGAGGGTGACTGCCCAGAGCGTGCCGGAGTAACGCCGGAGTTTGCCCACCTGCGAGACGAATCCGCGTGAGTCGATCAGGCCAGCATTCCGCAGCTCGGCAGCGAGACGGTACGTGTGCCGCTCGGAGTATCCGGCCAGGGCGGCGGCAATCACGGCGGGCAGATGGAAGACCACGCTGGAAGGCACCACTGCATGGCCCCGCTGTTCGGTCAGGTGCAGCGCCAGGGCGTGCAGGCAATCCCACAGCCGCGCCGCGCCGGGCGATAGCGTGCGAGAGCCGCAGACCTCAGCGGCAGTGAGCAGCGTGGGCAGCAATCGCGGCGGCGGCAGCTCAGTCGGGCGCTGAAGGGTCAGCGCGGCGGCGCGGGCGTCATTCTCGGCGCGAGTCTGTGCCTGCCATCTGGTGACGCTTACAGGGACAGCGGGCGCGGCTGCTGGTGTCGTGGTGCTGCTGGTGACAGCGAGGCGGGCGCGGTGCAGGACTTCGGTGAGTGAAGATCGCAACTTCTACCCCTTGTTCCTGAGCCAGCAGCGAATAAACTAGTGGCTCAGGACTCGCTCCTGGCCGATGGAGCGCCGCCTATCTTTTCCGGGATGGGGCGGCGTTCCGCTTTGCCGAGCGAGTGAAGTCAGATTACAGGTTTGGGCGGCGGTGATGTGCGAATAGAGCAACAGGTCGCGGGGCGGTTCGCTGCTCGTTTGGCTTCCTGCGGCGCTTTTTCCGGTGCTTAGCTGGCCCAGAAACTCTGCTTTTCGAGTGCGTAACCTCGTTGCAGCAAAAAAGCACAGCGCTTTCCGACCCGATCCAACCGGAGAACTCGCTCTGCGAGGGCGTGAGGGTGGCAAGAGTGAACCGGGCCTCGACGAGGCAGAACGCAAAGCGTTCGTAGGTTCACTTATCTTGCCTCAACAGAGAAAAGTGCGTAAAAGGCTGCTTACACGCGGTCTAGCATCCGTTTGACCTGCACCGCTGAGAACATGCCGCCCTGACGAGTTCTAAAGCCGCTTTCGTTGAGCATTCGGGCGATGGCTTCCAACGTGTTCCCCTGCGTCCGTAGCATCTTGGCAAACGCGGTGGGCTGCTGCATGGCTATCCGGGCCGCTTCTCGGCTGGCCTTTGGCCCTTTCGCCCGCGCTTCCGGCGTGAGATTGGCGACGTTGCCCAGCTTGGTGCCTCTGGCCTTTGCAGCACCTAGCGCGGAGCGGGTGCGGTCACTGATCATCTTCGCCTCTTTCTCAGCGAGGGCGGCATAAATATGGATGGTAAGCCGATCTGCGTCCGGCATGTCAGCGGCGCTGAACTCAACGCCGGATTCCATCAGGGCAGAGGTGAACGCGACGTTTCGCGCTAGGCGGTCTAGCTTGGCGATCAGCAGCACGGCGTCAGTGCGCTTGGCGAGATTGAGGGCCGCTTCAAGTTGGGGCCGGTTTTTCTTCCGCCCGCTTTCAACTTCCTCGAACTCCTGGGTGATGGTGTACCCGTATTGCGCGGCGAGGCGTTGCACGTCTGCCTTCTGCGCTTCTACCCCTAATCCTGACTGTCCCTGACCTGGAGTTGAAACGCGGTAATAAGCGACGGCTGATCGGGCGGTTTGGGTCATGACCTATATTACAACTTGTGAACGGTCAATGTCAATCTGTAATAAGCTGATTATGCAAGTGCATAAGCCCTCTGGGACAGAGTTTTCGTAGCTATGATCTGAAAGTGTGCATATTTTGGGCAACGCCGGAAAGATTCTGGGGCCGAAAGTGCGAACTTTCGTTTCCTCAGATGGCGCTGGTTTCTGCCGTGCCTGCCCAATGCTATTTGCTAGGGCCATGACGAACCCCACCCCCCCCGCATCCGCGTTCGACACCGTTGCCAAAGTTGCCAGCTACTACGGCGTCAGCCGACAAACGATCTGGCGTCAGATTAGATCGGGCAAGATTCCCGCCGTGCGCGTAGGCCGATGCCTTCGCATCCCCCGAAACGCTGCGGTCCTGACGACCCTCATCCCCACCAACAACTAGGACACTGGGAGCGTGTCAAGGCGCTCCCAGTGCGGTAAATCCTTATGTCTGATAAACCCAGTATACCGAATCGTAGGGCTTACCCCGCGACGCCGCTTAGCCCTTCCATGAGGCGCACCGCGCCCCCTATCGCGTCGTCCAGGTCGTGAGGTTGTGACTCTTGGGGATGTTGACTACCAGACTGCGCTTGACGAACTGGGGATAGACCGTCAAGCCACCCTAGACACCTACGCCGAACAGTACGGCCCTGAAGACTCGTCAATGGATTGGTTTCACGCTGATTTCACCGCCGACGTTTACGCCGAACTCACCACCCGCGCAGACGTTGAGACGCTTGGCGAGCCGACTGATGCTGAACTTAACGCGCCTGCTGATCTCACGGAAGCACTCAAACGCGGTCATCAGGCTAGCCAGCGCAGGCGAGTGTCTAAGCCCACCAAGCCTAAGCCTGAGCAAAAGGAGAGCAAGACCGCTGACTTAGCGGCGGCCATGTTCAGGCAGTATGGCCCGCTCGTCTTACTGACGATGAAGCGCCCTGAAGCCAACAAATACAGCATCGTGACGGATGAGGGGAAGAAAGAATTGCAGAAAGGCAGTCGGACTGCTTGGTGGACTTGGACGGGTACACACGCCAGAGGGATACACGAACATCGGATGTTCTGCGCCTGCGTTCAGCGGTGTGAGAGAGGCAACACCCACGATCACGCCATAGCGCCGCTTGCCCATCTGAGCAAGCGTCACCGCGAAGCACTAGCCGCTCAATACGATTTGGCGCTCAAGAAAGGCGTCATTCTGACAGGCTCCCCAGAAGTTCACGCCAGAATTGTTGAGTCAGAAGAAGCCGCCCGTAGAGCAGCAAATTACGCGGCGCGGCGATACGCCCAACAATGGCCCAATGATGCCGACGAACGCGAAGACCTTAAACAGCACCTTAATGGTGAACTTCTGGAATTTGGAGGCGGCAAGACCAAACTGATTTGGCGCTGGCCTAAGCGTGGCTCTCCCCTAATACGTTGAGCGACGTTTCAGCAGTAGGGTAAGGCCTCCATGTCGTGTAGCACAGCATGGAGGCCTTACCCAGACTACCTGACTTATTAGTTCAGTATTTGCGTGAATACTCTACTGACAGTGAAAAGACACATCACCAACAATCCAGAAAAAATAAAAGAAACAGTAGGGTTTGCGTGAAGTTTGAACATTGGCACGGCACGTATCACATAGAAAGTTATAACCAAAGGTAAGACTATGATACCCCACAATGTAATGAGAGGTGCAGGAACAGCGATTGTGAAGATGAAATTCACGTACTCAAGTAGCCAGTAGATCGAGAGTAAAGCGCCAAATAAATTAAAGAATGTTACACGCCCGATTACCGACACTATAAGCGCTATGAATGCTACTCTTAAAAGATCAAGAACCCAAATCTCAGCTAGGACGGCGGCGGAAAATACTCCATAGGGCGCAAGTGCAATTAAGACCAAAATGAATAAAAGAATCGCTGGAATAATGATAGAAACGCGCTTCTGCCCGGCAACAATTGCCCGCAGTGAGTCCGGCTGGCGTACACCTACCCAACTTTGACCGACAAAGTTCAGGAACGCTCCCAACCCTACCCAAAGACTTCGCTGCACTGGACTTTGTGTCATGGAGTCCACTCTATCCGAGAGTTCGGCGGTGGGGGGAATGGGTGTGTCCGCATCCAAGTCATCGGTCAATCCAGACCCAAAGAGAAGAGATTGGTGCTTCCTGAAATTTGAAGGGTGTTACCAGAGTTACAGAGGAGCACCGGCATATTGTTTAACGTGAAACACGATTTTCTATTTCAACCGATGTACTTTTGCCCCATGGGGCAATCTTTAAGCGGGCTTGGACTTTTGGGGCAACAAATACCCCCCATTTCAAACCTATATGGAGTCCTACTACTGCCGATTCAATTTTGCATCTTCCCCGTAGGCGACGGCATTTTCACCGAACTCTCCTAGCGCCGAACCACGCTCCTGAAGCATCAGCGCCACGGCCCGCAGATATTTGGTGTCTACATCGCCACAGTCGATCATGTCAATGATCTTCTCGCCCGCGTCCTGCATCTCTAATGCAGCGTCCTGAATGTTGACCCCCAGCGCCATAAAATACGACGCCTTGTCAACACCCAGACCACTCGTCTCGCTCCGCAGACCCACAATGACGCCGTGCAATTTCACGACGGTCTCCTGCAAGCGGGCGTTCTCCTGCCGGAAATACTGCGCGTCTTCATCATTGCGAGTGGAGGCCATGGCATTTTTGAGAGCGCGTTGCGATGCCTCAGCTAACCGCTCAGCTTTTTCAGCCGCTTTTCTTCGTCGGTCAAGCTCAATTAAATCCGCGTCATTCACGCCACACCTCCATTCAGGCGGGCAGCCAGCACTGCGCCGGGCGACTTCCACGGGGCCAGCTCGGCAAGATCGACGGCCAGGCGTTGGAGTTGTAGCGCCATGCTGCTCAGGCCGGAGCGAAGCTCATTTTCATCCCTGAGCGCCGCATAGATGGCCGCGCAGTGCTGACGGAAGCGGCCCGGCTCCCCGAGGGCGTGAGCCAGCTCAGCTCCTAATCGCGAGACTTCCCGGTGACGTTGCCTAGGATGGAGGCCGATCAGCGCCGGAAGGTCAAGGGCGACGGCCTGCAAAGTGCGTCCAGGACGCATGTCAGAACCCCCTTTAGCGGGATTTTTTGTCGTGTCAGGGTCAGCGGTGTATCTGTAGGCCAACTCCCACAAGGCCGACTGACCGTCTTCACAGGTGCATGGTTCTGACATGACCTGCTGGATGTCGCGCCACGCGCCTTTCTCGCTGTAATAGTCCTCTACGAAGTCGGGCCGGTGGGCGTGCTGGAAGTCCCAGTACCGCAGGCGCGGCGGCGGCGCGGTGGGCTTGAGGCTGACTGCCCAGAGCGTGCCGGAGTATCGCCGGAGTTTGCCAACCTGGGAGACGAATCCGCGTGAGTCGATCAGCCCAGCATTCCGCAGCTCGGCAGCAAGGCGGTAGGTGTGGCGCTCGGAGTACCCAGCCAGGGCGGCGGCTATGACGGCGGGCAAGTGAAACACGATGCTGGAAGGAATGGCCTGATAACCGCGCAGAGCAGCGACGTGCAAGGCAACGGCGTGAAGCGCAGACCAGAGCCGCACAGCGCCGGGTGAGAGGGTACGAGAGTCGCAGACCTCAGCGGCGGTGAGCAGTGTGGGTAGCAATCGCGGCGGCGGTGGCTCCGTAGGGCGCTGTAGGGTCAGCGCGGCGGCGCGTGCGGCATTCTCGGCACGGGTCTGTTGCTGCCATCTGGTGAGGTCAACTGGCGCGGCGGGCGCGGTGCTGGTGTGGATGGCGCGGCTCAGTACTGCGGCGCGAGCGCGGTCTAGCAA
>MWWJ01000076.1_pt1 | contig 11225 bp, 10 predicted proteins | sample 1047271 | NCBI WGS metagenome assembly MWWJ01 (sample SAMN06349965, study PRJNA376086) | soil metagenome | isolation source: CN-4 sample Antarctic (ecotone) soil | place: Antarctica | collected 2015-01-13 | reverse complement strand
TGCGGCCTATCCTGGCACAGCAGCAGCTCGACACAACCCGGCCCGAAACACTGTCAGCAGTCCTACCATCAACGAAGCTACCCAACCCAATATGCAACCCGGTGCCGACGCAAATTGCCGCAGAATTGCCCGGAGCACTCGCTCCAGCGCCTGATTATGTCATGGCACTTGCTCAGAAATTTACGCCACAGGGCACTACTCCCCAGCGAGAATTTATGTCAAGCAACAGCAACTTAGATAATGCATTTGAACGTGAAATGCGGAAGTTTGATGAGCCTACACAAGCGGAATTGCCGCAAGCTGACACAAGCAACTTCCGCAACGCTGAGCATGAACAACTGCCGCATGACCTAGGCAAACTTCCGCACCCATCCCCAGTCCACCACTATCCACCACGACCGACTCGTGCCCGTGTCGATATGGCAGCAATTGTGGTGCAGCTCTTCCAACCTGGACCTATGCTGGCCGTGATCCTATTCGCGATCCTTGTATGGCTGATGTATTGGAAATGATGAGAGCCATGATGGAGATTGATCGAATCGCCCAGGATCGGTTACAGTAGCAGAAGTTAATGGAATTAGCCGACCCCGTTCACTCAGGCGACCAAACTTAAGTGAACAAGACCGACTAATTAAGCCCCAACGTCAGCGTCTTGGAATTGAGACCCCTGGTCGCTGCCGTTGCTATATTACGTTGTTGACTCGATGATAGCACAACTCTGGTACAAATGCCACAACCGACGGTGTCATTTTTGCCATGTGCCCATCGATCACACACGTGATGGCCTGCGAGGACCATCATGCCCAACCACCACACGCCCAACCAGTTGCAGCCGACACCCATTCAGCAGCTCCAGACGACCGCCCTTACCTTACTTGCAGCCGGCATCAGTGTTATCCCCCTCCACAACAAAGAGCCCTTTGATCCCTATAAGCGGCCCTACCACGACAGTAAAACCGGCGAGTTCGTCGAATACCCCCGGCTGAGCTGGAAACCTTACACAACCAAGCAGCCGACACGCCAGCAGGTCGAACACTGGTTCAGCCCACATCTTACAGCTCATAACCAGCCCAATGGCATTGGTTACTGTACCGGCCAAGTCAGCGGCAATATTCAGGTGCTCGACTTCGAGAGCGAGCAGCGCTACGAACGCTGGTGCAGCGAGGTAGGACCCCTCACTACGACCCTCCCCACCATCCGCACCGGACGCGGCTACAACGTCGTATGGACGTGCCCCACACCCTACACGGCCAAGGACCACGATCCCGGCCAGGTCGAGGCACGCGGCGACCAACTCTACAGCATCGCGCCCCCCTCCTGGCACCCCAAAGCACAGCGGACCTACAGCTATGTACATGGCGATCTCTTAGCCCTCCCACACCTTGACCAAGCAACCAGCGACCGTTTGATCGCGGCTGCAGCTGCCAAGGACAAACAGCTAGTACCTCCCCACCATGCACCAGCACCTGCACCCAGGCCAATACCCACGACTACGCAGATCGTCAGCGGCGAGGAACTACGTGCCCTGTATAACACTCGCTTCGAGCTTGAAGCCGAGCTACGTCACTATGGAGGCAGGCCAGCAAGTGCCGGACGTTGGCATTGCCCAGCCCATCAGGACCACGAGCACCACGACCAGGACGGTAGCTTTGATATATCGCCGAGCAAGCACCCGGAGAAATACGGCCAACTAATCGGCGGCTGCTGGCAACCAACATGCCGCTTGTTCGGCACCAAAGGCCGCATTATTAGCTCCTTCGATCTGATGCAGGTCATGGACGGTTTGACGCGCAGCCAAGCCCACCAGCACGCCGCCGAGCGCCTTAGTATTGCCCATCAACAGCACACCGTAATTGCCTCCACAACAGCACAGGAAGCCCCAGGAGTGACCGACGACCAGAACGACGATCCAGACGACAGGAGCACACCTAACGACGATCCAGATTGCCCACCAGCCAACTACGATCCCGAGGCACCTAGCACCGCACAACCTAGCAGCGACCGCTCCTACCCCACCGTATTTTGGGGAGTCAGTGTCGCCCTGATGGACTTCTTAACTGAGATGCGCACAGCCCATAAGTGCATGCCAGCTACCTTGTTCTATGCCCAGGCGATCCGCAGCATGGGACGCGAGGGAACCATCCTCGAAATGCAAGCGACGATCCGCATCCACCATTGCAGCTACAGCGATCGGCACGTCAAGAACGCCCGCCGCCAGTTCCACCAGCTCACGCAGGCATACCACCAAGCGACGGACCAGGGTGAAATTATTTCACCCCCTCTAGCACATATAGAGGAAGTTAACCTAATCCAGGCCGAAACCACGCCCTCTAACGAGAGTTTGGGGTGTGATTTTGTTTGGAGTGTTCCCCAGGTCGCACCGGACCCCAGCACCCTATCTATGCAGCTCGGCCAAGAGCAGGCCGCGCTGGAGGAGGCCCGCAGCGCCGGAGGTGATCGCCAGTTCGTGCAGGAGCGTGTGAGCCCCCCCCAGAGGGCACCTGGACCGAAGCGCCGCAGCCGGCCACTCAACACCCTATCGATCGTTGAGGACGTGCCCGAGCTGAAACGCCGGCGTTATGCCGCCCAACGTGCCGCCCAACGTGCGCACGACCAAGGCAACATAGCCCAGGCCCGTGCTATTACGCGGAGCATTCGTATCTATCGAGAGCAGATCGAGCGTCTAGAGCATGAGTATGCAGCACGCCAGGTCCAGGACCAGGCCAGCCCACCGCCTACGCTGTTTGACCTTGCCAATGTGCCAGCGCCCGCCCCAGCTCCTCCACTGGAAACACTCGTTGTAGGCAGCTATGCAGCAGCCACCCGGACGATACCGAAACAAAATCACACCTCAATCCCCGTTCGCACTCCTCAGCGGGCAGCGTGTATCGATACCGATGGTGCTCGATCGTGCTCTAACGAGCCAGCGGGAGACGGCTATAGTGTCAGATTAGGCTCTAGACCTTCGAGAAATGGTGTCAAGAAATGCGAAAATGAACCCTATTCTGACGCATTTTAGGGTCGTTCTGACGTCAGGTTGAGGTATACCCCAAATTGACAGTAAGCTACCCCTTTCTAGGGCAACGAAACGCCCCTAGTGGAGAGGACCAGGGGCAGGATGTGTTTATGTGATAGAAAGGTCAGGATGAGCGGCAAAGAACCTGACCAGGGGTAAACCTAAACCTGAGTTAACTTGAATAGACCTAGACTTGACCAACCCCAACCGCTCATCCTGCCAGAACGAGAGCTGGCAAGATGCGTGCCATGATGGATATAAAGTGCTAGATAACGAGCAACCAAACGCCCCTAGTCGAGGGGACCAGAGGCGTTGCGCTCCTAGGCGCTAGGCTAGCCCTAAGCTAACCGCATGCCCCGTTGCACGCCTTGATTATACTCTCCACCGGGGGATAGATGACCTCTGGTGCCCTAGCTAGGCATACAAACACCACCGTCCCTGCACATGGCCAGGATGAGTACAATCACTGACCTCCGCAGGGGTGACCGCTTCATCCTGGTAACAGAGATGCTGCCACGCAAAACAGCACCATCTTGGCGTGAGCTAGGATAGTGTGTTGATTAGTTTGTGTGGACCATCGCCAGGGCGAGTGCAAGGACGACAGCACGTCCGTCGTACCGGCGTCTCGTCCTGGTACTATTTATGGTACCACCCACAAAAAAACACCTGGCGTTCGGTCGGGATAGTGCTTTGAAAACCTCCATCAATCAGCTATTGAAAATCATTACTTTCCAATTGAAATATGTTAGTATTCAATGATGGGAAGGTAGCCGGTAATGACTGATAAGCCAGCTAAAACAATGGGAGGAGCCCGACCGGGAGCGGGCCGGACGCAAACGACCTACAAAATCAGTGTAGAAGCGGCCCGTAGGCTTCAGGAGATCGTCAAGCGTTACGGCGGCGATCCATCTCAACTCATCGAGGGGCTTATAAACCAGCACTACAGCATGATCAAACCAAATGTGGTCGAGCTACTGTCGGATGCTGCTACTCAGCTTGTTGCACTGCTTACACCTGAGGCGCAAACCGTCGAAACCCTCTGTAAGCGACTCAGAATGTCGAAGGCCGAGCTAGAGCGCCTCGTCATTATGCACCAAGACGAGTTGGTTAAGAAGGGTGTGCACCTGCATGTCGCCACCCATAGCGAGGTTGCACGAGCTATCAAGATCCCCGGTGGGCTGAACAGGGACGAACCGACCTATTACAGCAAACTCTCGCGGAATCTGTTTAGTTTACAGTAGCGGCGTTCTCTTTTACGCTTTACACTTAGACAGGGTATGTTGGCTTGATGCACGAGGGGGCACGGTCAGCGACCCCGCTGACGATACCGCGTGGCGATGGCCGTGAGCGGCCGCGTACGCGGGGAGCCCCGCCGGACGGGCGGTAGCAAGATAAGGCCCCTTACGGGGCCACGTTCGATGTCCACTGAATATTTGACAGTCGTAGTATGCTAAACGTGCGGGGTTCGCGGGCCACCCTTTCGAGCGGCGGTCCCTGCCCCGCATCTGGCGCAACATGTAAGGTGTTTCGTACCCATGAAACGACGACAAAACACCATTCCGAAGAAGATCCGCTTGACTGAAGATGCCCTCGAACTGATCGATGCCTGGGCAAAAGAGAATGAGGTTTCGTTTTCGGCAGCGATAGAATCACTGGCCCGGCTCGGCATGGGACAGGATGCAAGTATGGCGATGATCCCGGTCCTGGTGTCGGTGACACGTCGTGAAATCGCCAAAAACTACACGCGGCTCGTGCGTCTCATGCTGTTCTCGATTTACGAGTCAGGAACAGCGGCACGCTTTGGCGCAGCCACCGCGAAGGCGCTCAAGCCGACGGTGTACGACCAGTTGCGGGATGCGGTGCAGAAGGATGCCAGGCTCAGCTTGAAGAAGCGCATTCGCAGCGTGCTGGATGAGCCGGAGGAGGCGTGATGGCGATCGTGAAGGCGAGCTACCAGACTCGCTCAAAGGGCGTCAAAGGGGTGATGGACTCGTATCGCTACTACTCCTATCGTGAAGGGCCGGACCTGGCCGAGCGCCAGTGGTACGACCGCGATGGCCGAGCGCTGGACTTCGATACAGCTCGGGAGGAGATGCGGGAGCGTGCACAGCACTATGGCTATACCTATCGGATCACCTTGAGCACCGCCGAGGCAGAGCTTTTGCCTGATGATTACCGCACTGTGCTGGGAGAGCAGTTCCCGGAGTATTACCTGATCGAGCATGCCAATACCGAGCATCCGCACGCGCATGTCGTGGCCTTTGGCAAGCAGACGGTCAAGCGCGACGAGCTGGCGAGCATGCGGGAGCGCCTCGGCGAGCGTGAGCAGGTCCGAGAACAGGAGTTGGCACGCGAACAGGCCCGCCTCAGGGAGCAGGAGGCCGCACGCGAACAAGCGCGAGCGCAGGAACAGGCGCGTAGCCAGGAGCTTGACCATGATTTCGATATGGATTGGTAGAAGGAGGGAGTGATGTTTAAGCGTAAGCAGCAGGGAAGCGGTGCAAGCACACGTGCACACAGCCGAAAGCGCGGGCCGAGTTACAGCGCCAGCTCGAAGAGCGGTTGAGCTACTGGCAGCTCTTTTTAGGACCGCGAGTAGCATTGGAGCAGGATCCTTAATAGCGCTTAGATTCCTGTAGGAATAAGCGTTCCTACAGGAATAGACCTCATTCCACTGCATCAGCACGCGCCACCGGAGCGCTGTAGAGGTCTGATCGGGTCCTGATTATCACAGGAAACGTGGCTGTGGCACACTAAGGGCGTGTCCACTTCGGCAGATTGGATGCCGCCAGCACACGGATCACGGTGCTAGCGACATCCTATTCAGGATCTTGTTCCATTGCTACTCGCGGTCCTTTTAGAGGCGAAGCAGGCGGAGCTGGAGGAGCGGCGAGCGGCGGGTAAGTTCGCCCAGAGCGAGGAGATGCCGGAGGCGCGTGCGACGATACCGGCTCCCAAGCCGAAATCAGAGATGCCGGCAGCGGACGAAACGTTCTTCTGATATAGGCCCTCGTATAATGACACATATGTGACGGATGTGGTGAGTATGTTAAGGCCCTGGCAGTGCGACTGCGTACGTTAGATTATGCCCTACATCCGAAGGCAGCATCAATCAGGACTGTATCGTGTGGATCAACCACGTATTACGAGGCATGATGCTGGCTGCCTGAGTAACGTGCGACCGAGTCGTACACTTTTCAACGAGGAGGCAATATGTCCGACCCATCTCACTATCAGAGCTTTGTCGGGATCGATATTGCCGCGAAAACCTTCACCGCGACGTGGACACCGGCGGGACCCACCCGTCCCATTACCTTTGAGCACACGGAGGAGGGCTATCGCGGCTTTATGACACACATTCAGACCGTGCAGCCCAACCCTGGGGCGGTGCTCATCGTGATGGAAGCGACGGGATCCTATTGGGTCGCGAGTGCCGTGACCTTTCACCAGGCGGGCTATCAGGTCGCCATCGTGAACCCTACCCTCATCCACAATTTTGCCAAATCCTTGGCACGGCGTGCCAAAACGGATGCGCTCGATGCAGCGGTCATTCTGCAGTTTGCCCGTGAACGTCAGCCCCGCCCCTGGACGCCTCCACCGGTGGTCTATCATGAACTGCGTCAACGGCTGGTCGCCCGCGACGCGTTGATGGAAATGCGGCAGCAAGCGCGGAATCAGCAGCATGCCCTCGCACAGTGGCCCATTCGAGTGGAAGGAGTGGTTGTGCAGTTTCAGGCGGTGATTGCCGACCTCACCGCGCGCATTGAGCAGCTTAACCGCGAAATTGGGCAGACCCTGCAGGACGGGGCCTGGGCCGATTCGGCCCGGCTGTTAGCCAGCATTCCAGGGCTTGGGCCAACGACCAGCGCGTGGCTGTTAGTGGCAACCATGAATTTCCAACTGTGTCAGTCGCCAGAAGCGGCGGCTGCATATGTGGGACTGGCCCCGTTACAGTATGAATCGGGGACCAGTGTTCACGGTCGAAGCCACATTAGTCGTGGCGGACATGCTCGCTTACGCAAAGCGTTATATCTGGCGACCTTAAGTGCAGCTCGTCATAACCCCATGATTCGTGCCTTTTTCACACGACTACGGGTGGCGGGGAAGCCCTTTAAGGTGGCCCAGTGCGCTGCTGCCCGCAAATTACTGCACCTAGCCTGGGCGGTCGTGACGAAACAGCGGCCGTTTACTTACGCCCAGCAGGAACTGATGAGCGCAGAAGCATCGGCCTAAGGCGAAAGTGCTGGCTGTAGACGGAGTCACGGGGCCAGGCGCCCTACGTTAACAGGTGTGGTCCGCATGGAACGAGCGGTGTCAAGGCCGCCCGAAGGGCGCTTGCGCGTGCAACGCGGCCTTGACGCCAGCGACAGGATGAGTTCCCATGCTATCCCTGGCCCAAAACAACAATGTTGTTTTGGGTCGCCTGCTGCAAGCATCGTGCTCTTTCACCAAAAAGTCGTCACAATTCGTGCAGACGTCAGGCTTGACAAACAACACTGTATCTAACGTAGCGAGCACATGACCTATGGCAAACGAGACGCGGTATTCCATCTAAATCTGTAATACCGCTTGTCGAAAAAGGTGCTTACTATTACTAGCTGGCAGAGAGCATGAACTAGCATAAGAGAACACAGGAACGAGCGACAAGACTATTTATTGCTCGTTCTGGAAGCGCCTAATGCATGGTAGCGGGCCATGCAGGCATCATCAGCATAGATAACCTCAAAATGAGGATGAATTTTGCTCCTACCTTGCTGTTCATATAGGGTCTAATGTGGCGGGCCTATATGAACGCAGTAGCTATTTTTGATTTGGGCCAGAATTGTCGGTAGACCGAGCCTTATTCCTCTGTCCTGTTTGCTGTGTAGTTGACGAGTAATACTTACGGTTGGGCTGCTGGGATCAGTGCAGCTAATGCTGCGAGGGAGCGCTGGTCTGATGGCGTCTTTACTTGCGTACCCTCAATCACATACTTACCTTGAGCAGCTCCCGCTACCATGTAATGTACAGGCCCATACTGTCTCGTCATGACATCGGTTTGCGTCAGAAAGAGGACCACTGGCTGTCCTGGTTGCAGTTCAGCCTCCTCAGAGAACCGGATGCGATCTGCGTCGACTTGTCCACCCAGCGTGCGCACTATCAGCACCTTGCTTGGCTGCGCCCCTTTCAGATAGCGATTCACTTCAACAGGAGTATCCGTGTAGATGAAATTGGTAGATCCAATCTCTGTATTGGATTGGCGCAGACCGTTTGATGTATTCCACTGGCTGTGCGTTGGGCCATGGGCTACACCCTGAATCACGACATCTGCGCTCTTTGCCAGCTGTTGTGGTGTCATTGCTATAAGGGCAGCCGACACGCGCACGTCAATTGGTGTGCTTGCAGCTGACTGCATAGCAGGTGCAGTGGGATCTTTAGTTGCACTGCTTGTATGCCTTGGAACAGCAGATCCAGTGAACCGTATGGCGAAGATGCTGAGGCTGATAAGGATGATCACTGGCACGAGTTTCCGTAGAAGTCGGTACATCATGGAAGATATCTCCTCTATATACTGTGAAGCGAATCTGGTCTTTCATGAGACAGCAACGGATGAGGTATTATGGATACTGGTAGGCGGCACCGTTGATGTCTGGTAGTTCCAATGTTCGCTTCTTTGTCTCTGGTGCAGGACCTTGGACGATGGACCAGTACATCGTTTCGTCTGAGCAAGCAGAGTCATTCTTGTCATCGAGGAAGAGCCAATGGCCGAACTCGTGTGTCATAACATTTTGTACATCAAAAGCCCCAGTTGTGCCATTACTAGTCCATACATAGTAACTATTCAGAGTTGTATTTACCTGGGTCAGTGGATTTTGTCCGTACGTCCCCGGATAAGTGAGTGCGGCATATCGCGCATCAACGAGTCCATAAGCAACGTAGTTAGTAGATGATTGCTCGGAGAAAGTAACGCTTGAAGCTGCAATATTGGTCCAAGTTTGGGCAGAGGCCCGAATTGCTGTAATCATACTACTACTTGGGACACTACCATCAATGCGGAATTTGATGGTATTAGAGGTCCACGCCCCTTCACTGGTCCAGCAGTAGCCACTTCCGAAAGTGTGAATGGCAAAGGCATGCTGAGGCGTACTGAGTGTTAGGATGAGTATGATGACGAAGGTGATGAGCATCAGGCGGCGATACAGTATGGGGAAAGCAGTTGAAAGCATTATATGTCTCCTTTGGCAGAATAACGAGTATTGGGGTTTGTACTTAACCCCCGAAACGCTATATTTAGTAGTCTTGCTGCGGAACTGTGCCAAAATTCGAGCCTTGGCTGCCTTGGGACCAAGTATTGAGTTATGGGGGGTGATTACTAAACCTTACACCCTAACTACAGCTTAATGCAAGGGAAGAATTCCCGATATTTCGGGAATTCTTCCCGCTGTACCCACGCGATGGATGGAGATAGTTCAATCGAGCAGATCGAGGCGGCCCCAGTAGTACAGCATTGCCGCAGAGCGATCTGGTAGTCCGAGCTTTTCGCAGATGATCGTGATTGTATTGCTGACGGTCTTTGAGCACACACCACATGCTTCTGCAATTCGGTCGAGTGACCAGCCACGAGCGATGTAGCGGAGCATAATACGCTCTGGATCTGTTAGCACCATCGAGTAGCCGGGTGTCGAGCGATAACGCTCTCCGTGGGCGGCTCGCGTGATCGCCTCATGCAGCTCGTCACCTAGGCTATCGCCGACTAAGAGAACGGCTGGCTGGAAGCTCCATAAATCCTCCCAGTATTCTGGACAAGGATTATGAGTCGTAACAATGACCGGTTGTTCCTCGCTATCCATGTGTTCCAACTCACGTAAAGCGGAGCCCTGGGGCGCATCGACGAGCACAAGGATGGATGCTGTAGCTTCTTGCCGAAAGCCGTTCGCGTTAAGGCTATTGGTCATCAACCATTCGATGGCCGGCATGCCGCAACGGATCGTGTAGGTGAAGGGATGCGCAGGAGGATCGTAGAGGCGATCAGGAGCATACTGTCTTGAAACCACGTTGTTTCACATTTCTGGGGGGTTAGATAGTTTGGATAGACTGGAGGGGATTTCATGGTGAGTATAGCACGCAGATCAAAGGTACAACGGTTGAAAGTAGTAGTGCTGAGGTAGGTAGTGATTTGGGGGCGCTAGTCACTACCTATAGCGTATGCAGAGCGCGGTTCTCACAAGTTATCATGGAACAGCTAGCTCTTGCTTGATCGTGTAGCATATTCGCCATGACAGACAGTGACAAGGACTTATACCTGACGGTGGAACAAGTAGCTGACCGCCTAAAGTTATCTTTGCGTCAGGCTGCCCGCTATGCTGACCGGGTACAGACACGCAAGGCGGGCAAGCGTACAATGTTTCGCGCCAGCGATGTAGAAGCGCTGGCCCAGCAACTGAATGTAGAGTATCGCCCACCACCCATGCCTCGGGCCGAGCTTGTACCCATTGGTGCGACACTAGAGCACATCAGGCAGCAGGAACAGCAGTTGATCGTATTTGCTCGTGAAGTAGGACGACTTGAAGGCATTATTAGCGAGCGAGAGCATAACCAGCGCGTATTGACACAAGATGTTGACGATTTGAAAGCACGTTTAGCAGCAGTCGAGGCCGAGCGCGACCGTTTACGAGTCGAACTAGATCGACTCCGCGACCATACCTAAAAAGCATTAATACCTTGACAATTAAAGCCGTCAAGGTCGTCTGGACAGTTGACAAGGCATGTTACGATAAAGGCTAACAGAGGGAAGCACCGCGACACATCGAATATCCGGTGCATGGCCACAATTGGAAGGATCTGTAGCGATGGTATTATCTAGCAGCCCTACTCGATCCACAAGCACCCGTATCAAGAAGGCTCATCGACCCGACCCTAGCCGTGTGTATCAATCATATATCTATGAGCGTGGGCGCAAGGTATGGGGCGCATATACTCGCACCGGCCAAGCTTACGGGTTATCAGATGACACCGTGCGGCGCATCGTAGCAAAGTTTGAGAAGGTTGATGATACCCCTACCGAACTCCAATACCAACCGCTCGACGCCAACTATGAGCAATTGCGGCCTATCCTGGCACAGCAGCAGCTCGACACAACCCGGCCCGAAACACTGTCAGCAGTCCTACCATCAACGAAGCTACCCAACCCAATATGCAACCCGGTGCCGACGCAAATTGCCGCAGAATT
>MWWJ01000075.1_pt1 | contig 11329 bp, 21 predicted proteins | sample 1047271 | NCBI WGS metagenome assembly MWWJ01 (sample SAMN06349965, study PRJNA376086) | soil metagenome | isolation source: CN-4 sample Antarctic (ecotone) soil | place: Antarctica | collected 2015-01-13 | reverse complement strand
CCGCAGGAATCCACGCGACAGCAGGCCGTTAAAGCCATCAGGAAGAGCGAAGAGGAACGACGCAAATCTCACAAAGCGAACGGCACGCGCCCACTCGTCCCGCTCTTCGATTCCGGTGTCGAAGCCACAGGCCGCCCCGCCATCATGCCCCAGCGCAAAGACGTGATGGACACCGAACGCCTCGCCGAACTCGCACCTGGCGCAATGCCGCCCGCCGTCTTCGGGCAACCGATTGATCTCTGGTCGGCAGCGATGCTGCTCATTGAAGAAGGGCACTTCTCAAAACCCGCGAGCGCGGCAGACAAGGCATGGCTGCATTCAGTCTTCGCCAATCGCGACGAGATTCTCGACATCGACCTTCGCGCCGCGCTCGCCACACGTTCCACTGAACCTGTTGAGATTCGTAAGAGGGCTTAACTGTCTAGTAAGGAGTGTCAGATGCCACTGGCAGTTGATTTAACCGGACGTGTTGTAGGTCGGTTGACGGTGCTTTATCGCGTCATGAATTCGCCAAAGGGCTTCGCACAATGGCTGTGCCTCTGCAAGTGCGGCAACGTGACAAAGGTGAAGGCGAGCTATCTGAATTGCGAACGGACGCTCTCTTGTGGCTGTGCGTGGACGGACGCCTGGCAGATGAGGAACATTAAAAAGTTTCGCGATCTGGAAGGTAAAAGATTCGGACGGCTCAGAGTTCTGGAGATGGTTTTCAAGAAAGACAAAGCGTTGTTCTGGCAGTGCCTATGCAACTGTGGAAGTGAAATGATTATCAACGGTAAATCTCTCAAGCGGGGCGCGACCAAGTCATGCGGTTGTTATCAACGTGAACGCGCGAGTGCAGCGCGCAGACGCGCTTGCGCGACAAGTGGCTAGATCGAGAGGCCGCTTCGCGAAAGCTGCTTAACAGGGAGTTTGATTTCAATGACTAAGAAAATGAGGGCTTAAATCATGGCAACCGTTTTATCGCAGCAACCGCCGATGCCGCTTGATAGGTGCTTTACCTACCGATGTCCTAATCAGGCGAAGTTTATTTTCGTCACTGTTTCGCAAGTGGGTTACTCGCTGATGTGTCAAAGATGCCGCAACTTATATCAGCAACATTACGCTCTTGTGGATGTGCGCGTTGAACATTACACGCGCGAGCGCGCAGAAGAGTTAGATCAACTTGTGCGCGAAACCTATGACGTTGGAGTCATTGAGAGGTTTTGATGAATAAAAAAACTGCACAGATCAAACGCTTCGACTGCGCGCCGGACGACTGCGCTAAAGAGCGCACGCTTGGCGCAGGTCTCGCTGCCTTCGCAAAACGCTATCAGCTTTCATCGCGCAAACTCTCTGCGGCCTGCGGCGGCCCACAGTCAGGCGTCAGTAAATCTTCTGCGGATCGCATCTGCCGTGGCGTCGCGGAACTTCGCGTCGTTGAAGTGATGCGCCACGCCATTCTCGACAACCTCAAACGCTTTCTCGCCGCGCTCGGTAAGAGCGACGACGAGATCGAGTCTGAACTTCAATCAATCTTTACAACACAGGAGGTCACACAGATGATCGCAGCCCGTACCAAACTTCCATCCGAGACCGTTTCTTATTTTCATCTTCGCCGTGACCCCTTCACCGGCGATCCGCGCAGTGCGGATGAGGTCTTCACTTCTAAGACGCTCGATCACATCGTTGAGCAGGTCGAAGATGCCATCAACTATCAGGGCTTCATGGCCGTGATCGGCGAGGTCGGCTCAGGCAAAACCGTTCTCAAGAATCGCGTCATGGACAACGTCAACAAGTCTGCCGGACGCCTGCATCTTCTCTGGCCGAAATTCGCCGATCAGGAGCGCGTGCAACCTGGCGCAATCGTCGGCTTCATTCTCGAAAGCTTTGACCAGAAAGTGCGTCGCGGCCTCGTTGCCAGTCAGCGTCAACTTGAGCAACTTCTTTCGCACCTGCACGAGCAGGGCAAGCGCGTCGCGCTCGGTTTCGATGAATGCCATCACCTCAACGACACCACGCTCCTCGCCCTCAAAAACTTCTACGAACTCGGCACGGGCGGCTATGACAAGTATCTCGGCGTCGTCCTCTTCGGTCAGCCACGCTTCAAAGGCCGGATGCAGGATTACAACTTCCGCGAGATCGCCGAACGTCTTGAAGTAGTCGAGATGCCGAAGCTCGGCAAACAGGCGTGGGACTACGTCGCGCACCGCCTCAAGCTTGCGGGCGGCGACGCCGAAAAACTCTTCGAGCGCGCAGCCATCACACGCCTTGCCGAACAATCAGCAACCCCGCTTGGGCTAGGCAATCTCTGCAACGCCGCGCTCATCAAGGCGCACCAACAATTCGGCGAACACAAAGTCCTCGCCAGCATGATTAGAGCGAAAGCCGACGAACCCGCCGTGCTCGGCGTCCGCCGCGCCAGCTAAGGAAGGATTCAACATGGAAAAGATTTTCAATGCAATAAAAGAAGAGCGCCTACGACAAGACAAAATGTGGGGTGGCGCAGAGCATGATGATACTCACGATGAACAGGATTGGATTGGCTACATAGATTATCAACTATCCAAAGCCAACGATGAAGGCAAGTATCGTGAGCGATTCACCAACATTGCCGCACTCGCCGTAGCTGCGCTCGAAAGTATGGACAGGTTGGGAAGGTGAAAAGGAAACCGTTATGACTTTTGATTATCGCTTTGAAGCTTTGGATGAAGATGCCTGGCCGCGTGAAGACTTCACTTCTCCAAGTCATCGCACGCCTGCCCGTTTTGATTCTTCCTGGTCGCAAACCCTTGACCTGTTAGATCGTGAAAGCCATCAACTCAATGTGCGTCAAGGCTCCGTTGTGATCGGAACTTTTCATCGTCGCTACGATGTCCTCAGAAGCGGGAAGCTGCGCCCCGAAGTGAAGATGCCAAACAACCCAGGTGTCATCATTAAATTTGAAGTTTGGGACAGCGACCAGCGACGCTACGTGCCAGCGCAATTCGAGTGCGACCAGTTCAAGCAATGGAAGGATAACGTCCGCGCTATTGCTCTCGCCTTAGAAGCGTTGCGTAAGGTTGACCGTTATCAGGTTGGAAAGTCAGGCGCGCAATACGCTGGCTACAAAGCCCTCCCGCCCGCGCCCTTCGCCCTCTCCGGCATGACAGCCGAACAAGCTGCCGAAGAACTCGCCAAGCTTGGCTTGCGCCCTGGCAGGCTCAGGAAATCCTCTCTGACAAAGACGTGATGGAAGCCGCCTATACGAACGCCGCCAAGAAAGCGCATCCAGATCGCGGCGGAGACCAGACACAAATGGCCTCCATCAACGTCGCCAAGCAAGTGCTTCGCGAACATCACGGAGGTCAACAATGAGACCCGTCACAACCCAACAATGGCAGGACGCCGTTGACGCCGCACACGCGCTGCTCACTCTTGAACACGCGCACATCTACGGTCTCATCCTCGGAGGCCCAACGGTCAACGTCGAACGCTGCGTCGAACTCATTGAAGACGGCCAAACGCGCGGCATTCGTCCACGCATCGAGACAGTCTCGCGCCTCGTCGCGGAGCTTCCGCGCGTCACGACGGTCTGCGGCATTTGTTCAACCGTCTGCGCGCCTACTTGCCCGAATCACAGATAAAATAAGGAGAAGCATCGTGGAGAAAGCGATAGTAAAGGCACTAAAATTCACAGTGAATAACCCTCGATTCAAAGCAAGTGATTTACAGGAGTGGTCAACCTCAAGAGAAACTGTTGAGAAGAATTTACAGCGCGAAACAGAATCCCTTGTTGAGTTGCCCTTGTATGGTGTGTTCACTGCAATTTTGAAAACAGCAGACAAGAGATAAATGAAAGGAAGCTATGAGCAAAGATAATCCAAAACTAAGAAGTAAACAGGAACGTTTGACCGCAGACCTCACAACGCGGATTCGAGAATTTCAAGACGAAACGGGTTGCGCTGTTATCGGCATCGCAGTGCGAAATGAGGACGAACGCTTTGGCCCGCCGCGCCTGATTGATGTCGAGGTTATCATTGAAATAGATGTCGAGGATGAGGTGAGGAAAGAATAGCTCATGTTGATCTACGATATTGAAATCTCCAAAGCCATCCCACCGCGCTCCGGCGTTTGCGAAGACAAAGTTGAATACTGCGAAGGCTGGCACGATCATCGCGGCATGGGCATCGCCGTAATCGGCTGCTACGACTACAAGACAGACCGCTATCGCGTCTTCTGTGAAGACAACCTAACCGACTTCGGCTTCCTCGCCGTCACGCAGGAATGCGTTGTTGGCTTCAATAACAATCGCTTCGATGATCGTATTCTTGAAGCGCATGGCATCTTAATTCCATCTGCCAGGTCATACGACATCCTTCAAGAAATCTGGCGCGCTCTCGGCCTCGGCCCCGACTTCCATCCGGCCACGCACGCCGGATACAGCCTCGACGCTATGTGTCGCGCCAACTTCAAAACCTCCAAGACCGGCGACGGCACAACCGCCCCGATCCAGTGGCAGCGCGGCGAGATCGGCACCGTCATTGACTATTGCCTCAACGACATCCATCTCACCAAACGCCTCCTCGACCGCATCATCCGCACAGGTGCGCTCGCCAACCCCGTCAACGCTAACAACACTATCTACCTGCGAAAGCCAAGTTCAAAGTTATAAGCCAAAATAAGGAGTAGCATTGATGGGATACATAGCTCCGCCGCCCCCAAAACCTAAACCGAAACTTGCCCCCAAGCCGCAACATCCTAGCCCACGCCTCAATTGTCGTAACTGCGGAGCACCTCCCAACAACGATGCTCGCTGTGCCTACTGCGGAACGGAAAGCAAAAGGGGAGATCAATAGATGAGAAAACCCTGGAAAATCTTGACGCTTCTAGCCGCCATCATTACCAAAACTAACGAGGCGTGGACGGCGATTAAAAAACTTTTCGATAGTGATAATGACGAGGAAAAATAATTTATGTTGTGTGAAAACTGCCGCAGCAAAATAAATGTACCTCGCACTCAGCGTCAAGCAGAGATACTTGAATACTACCTCGACTTCCGTCAGCGGCGCGGCTTTCTTCCATCTTACGCGATGATCGCTCGACATATCGGCGTGCGTTCAAAGGCGACGATAGCCAAGCACATGGCAGCATTAAAGCGTCAAGGGTTCATTAAGGAAGGGACGCCATGAAACATCAAGAAGCACAGCGCATAGCCCAAAACCTCATTACCAAGATGCAACCATACTGTGAGCGCATCCGCATCGCTGGCTCTATCCGTCGCTATAAACCCGAAGTCAAAGACATCGAACTCGTCATCATTCCCAAGTGGGATACAGACGTAGATGCTGGCTCACTCTTTCCTGAACCGATCACAGTCAATCGTCTCCATGCCTGGGCGGAACCATCCTCAGACATTCACTGGATCAAGCCAGGCGTCGCCAACATCATCCCCTGGCCGATCAAGCCTGACGACAAATACTGGCGCGGCCTGCTGCCCTCCGGCATCAAGCTTGATCTCTTCATCGCGCAGCCTTCCAACTGGGGCATGATCTACCTCATCCGCACCGGCTCTGCCGACTTCACAACCGCCGTCGTCACACACGCCAAACGCATCGGCCTCCCCTGCGTCAACGGCTTCCTCACACGCAACGGCCAGCCTCTAGAGACGCCAGAAGAGAACGATGTCTTCAACATCCTCAACCTTGAATACATCGCGCCCGAACGTCGCACCTCTTATCATTCATTGCGCGTAATCAAACAGGAAGGTTAATCTGGACTAAAAGAATTTTGGGGAAGTTTTAGAAGGGAGTATGGTGATGAGATTAACAATCGGATACCTTTTAGCTCTTGTTTTGATTGTTCCGCTAGTAATTCTTGGGTCAATCGAAGCAATACAAAACTTTGCTCAAGGCAAAAGGCTGCCCTTTAATCTTCAAAATTTTCTATAACCAAGCGATAACGCAGCCAATCGGTCAAAAATGCATTTGAATTCTGAGGTCAAAAAATAATTTTTTGGGCGCGAAAAATAAAGTTGAAGTCTTCCTTCAACGTCGTCTTTGTCAAACACGATAACGAACAGAACTCTACTTTGACCTAGTCAAAACTCTCCTACCAAGTTCTACCAACCGCGTACTATAATTCCTATACATTATCGTGTTTCAGGTATATTGATTATCCTATCCCCCGTCACAGTAATCACCAGCCCCGTCAGGGGCGGCATAACAGTAGCCCGCAGCGTAAGCTGCGGGTTCAACCGCGCGATCAAGTTTGAAGCCCCATCGGGGCGGCATCAATGTCATCAGCAATGTCGCCCCGATGGGGCTTGATTGAATTTATCATGGCGTTGACCCAGCGCTGACGCGCTGGGCTACTGTTATGCCGCCCCTTGCGGGGCTAGCTGAAGTCAATCGTCAGTCGCTATGGTATTCAATCAATAGCATCTTCTAAGGAGACAACATGAGCAGAGACGAACGTGAAGACAACACCATCTACAAAGTCGTCGTCAACCATGAAGAGCAGTATTCGATCTGGCCTGCCCATCGAGAGAACGCGCTTGGCTGGAATGATGCGGGGAAGAGTGGGACTAAAGAGGAATGTCTGGCTTACATCAAAGAAGTGTGGACGGACATGAGGCCGCTGAGTTTGCGGAAGAAGATGGAAGAGATGGAAAGGAATAAGTAGTTGGGCGTCTTCTCTATTCAGAGACGAGAGTATGCTTGTCAGGAATCTGAAAATAAGTTTGCTGTTATTCCTATTTTGCAGCCCGATTGTCGTTGCCCAAAATCGCAAATGGCATCCATCCAGCTACAAAGGTTTGAAACTCGGCAAATCTACGAAAGCTGATGTTAAGCGCACTTTTGGAAAACCTGCATGGGTCGGGCATCCTGAAGATGAATATGACAATCCTGTCGAAAACATGATTGCTTATGAATATGAGAAAGCTGGCGGTTTTGAGGGGCGCACGGCAATCTGGATGAAAAGGCATTCGGGCGTGATTACAGAAATTATACTTTACCCATCAGATACGAAACCGCTCTCTTGGCAGAAAATCCTGAATGAGTTTGGAAGTGATTATATTGAGCGTGAGAGTAGTTTGGGTCCTTGCCCGACAACCAAAGATTTACATCGCTTCAAGCCTTCTCAGAGGCGAGAATATCCAATCTTCTTTGTGTACAAGCAGAAAGGTTTATATGTCTCCGTAAACGAGAGCAATAATGTTCAAGAGATAGTTTACATGGAGCGGTGTCCATAGACAGGTTGAATCTGTAATTGGAACACGCTGCCCAATGCAATGTCTTCGTCGGCTGCGAGACAAACAAAAGGGTTGAATTATGGCTGGACAATTTGAAGTGATGATCGAGCGACACTTTTCGAGCGCGCATCAACTGCGTGGCTACAAAGGGAAGTGCGAGAATCTGCACGGGCACAATTACAAGATTGAGATTTACGCGCGCGGGCGTGAGTTGGACAACATCGGACTGCTCGTTGATTTCGGCGAGTTGAAAGAGGCCGCCGATGAAGTCGTGCAATACCTCGATCATCGCAACATCAACGAACTGCCGCCCTTCGATGTCGAGTTGAATCCATCGGCGGAGAACATGGCGCGCTACATTCTTGAGCGTGTCGCCTCGCGCGTCGGTGATGAGCGCGTCAAGATTTACAAGGTTCGTTGCTTTGAGACGCCGACGAGCGTTGCGACTTATCAGTTAGACTAAAGAAGAAATTGAGCGCGATGGTTGATAGGTCAGTACCGCCTGCGGTAGCGGGCGGGTCGCTGGTATCTCAAGAACCCGCCCGCTACCGCAGGCGGTACTGACCTTACTCGCCACATTTATGGCTTGCTGTAAACAGTTCTGCGGCTTCATGGTTTTGAGGTTCGTAACAAACTTTTGCCGGTTGGCCTTCTCGGTATAAGCCGCTCGCAGCCCTTCCCAATACAATCTTGCGTTCGTACTCTTTGTCCTCAATGACGTACTTATAGCTCACCGAAATATCCACGATGTTTTCCGCGCCGGAGGTTGGATTCTCGCTCCGCCTTGCATAAACGTTTGTGATCGTTGCGGGAACTTCGGCGGTTAGTTGTTTGTGTCGTTCTTCGTCTTTAAGGAAGGCAAAATAACTCGCAACGCCAACCAGAGCGATAAAGATAATCACTGACGCTCCAACAACTATGTCTCGCTTAAGTTCCGTCATACAAATCGAAAGCCTTGCCGAACAACGCGCGTATCTTTTGCATTGGGTTTTTAGCCAGATGAATCTCAGGAAGCGACAAGCTGCGCGACATCAATGTTGTATTTTCTGATCTTGCTGTAGAGGCGCGGGCGATAGATGCCGAGCAGGTTGGCGGCGGCTTGCTTGTTGCCGTTGGTGCGTTGCAGGGTTTTTTCGATGACGAGTTTTTCGATGTCTTCGAGCGTCATGTTGGGCGGCACGTCCCAGGTCATGCCTTGCGTTGTGCCTTCGGGCAATGAGCCGTTGTCGAAGGGGAGGTCAACGGGTTCGATCTTGTTGCCTTTGGCGAGCAGCACGGCGCGTTCGATGACGTTCTGCAATTCGCGGACGTTGCCAGGCCAGGTGTGGCCGAAGAGACGTTGATAGGCGGCCTGCGAGACGCCCGTGATGGGGCGATCATATTTTTGCGAGTACATCTTGAGGAAGTGCTCGGTCAGGAGTTGCGTGTCTTCTGTGCGTTCGCGCAAGGGTGGAACGTGAATCGTGATCGTCGAGATGCGATAGAAGAGATCGTCGCGGAGGAGTCCGTCGCGGATGGCGTCTGCGGGGAGACGATTCGTTGAGCAGATGAGACGAAAATCAACGGCGTAAGTTTTCTCTGAACCGATCTTGCGATAGCTGCGCTCTTGCAGAACACGAAGGAGTTTCGGTTGCAACTCCACAGGCATCTCCGCGATTTCGTCGAGCATGAGCGAGCCGCCCGCAGCGTGTTGGACTAAGCCTTCTTTGTCGGCGTGCGCTCCTGTGAACGCTCCCTTCGTGTGGCCGAAGAGTTCGGATTCGATCAACTCTTTGGGGAGCGCGGCGCAGTTGACCTTAATGAAAGGTTTCTTGGAGCGGAGCGAGTTGTAGTGAATCGCGTTGGCGATGAGTTCTTTGCCGGTGCCGGATTCGCCGACGATCAAAACATTCGCGTCGGACTTAGCGACGGATTCGATGGTCTCGTAGATGGTTTGCATCTGCTTCGACGAGCCGATGATGTTGAAGTATTCGGCGCGTGTGGCGAGACGATTTCGCATCATCTCGGTCTCGGCCATCAACTCGCGGCGTTCGAGAGCCTTCTCAACGAGCGGTTGCATCTGCTCGAAGTCGAAAGGTTTTTCGACGAAATAAAATGCGCCCGCCTTCGTTGCATCAACGGCGCGTGCGACTGTGCCGTAGCCCGTGACGACGATCACCTCAGTCGCGGGGCGCGCGTCCTTCATGTGGCGCAAAACTTCGAGGCCGTCCATGTCGGGCAGTTGAAGATCACAAATCGCGAGGTGATGCCCGCCGCGATCAAAGAGTTCGATAGCTTCCGCGCCGGTAGCCGCAGTGTCCACCGTGTAGCCTTCTTCGACCAGATTCTGCCTCAGCGAATCGGTCATCATCGGTTCATCGTCTATTACAAGAATGCGTGCGTCTTTATGTTGCAACTCTGATTGTCTCCATCTCTAGGATTAGGGAATAAGAATTAGGATTTACGAAGAAGAATGTTTTTGCAGCGCGTGATATTTCTTTCTTCTGACTCCTCGGTTTTAATTCTTTGCCATCATTTGAAAAAGCGGAAGCTGAACGCGCAACGTAGCGCCTTCCTGTTCGACTTCGCCGCCATGTGCGTTGATGATCTTAGCAGCGAGTGACATGTGCAGCGCGTCACTGCCAGCGAATGAATGAAAGAGGTCAACTCCGTTGTCGATCTTCACACCATCCCATTCGATCAATGCCTCTGCGCCGCCGTTCATCTCATTTCGTCGAACTCGAATCCGCAATCCCACAGTGCCATCGCTACAACAAAGGTTAAGTGCGGCTGTCGTGATTCCTTTGAACGCCTCAGTAATCGCCGCGACATCAAACTCGCCTTCGAGCAGATTGGTGAAGAGCACGAACTTGATCGTCTCGTTTCTCTGTTCGTCGCTGACGACGCTTGTTAAAAGTTTGACGAGATCAACGCATGGTTGACGGCGTAGCTCCAACGGACGGCCATAGCGGACGAGGGCGGTCATGTCTGCGGCGGCGCGCTCAAGTCCGGCGATTAGTTTGGCGACTGTTTCCTGCTCGTCTGCGGGGCGTTCAGTCTTTTCCATGCGCTTGCGTAGGAACGTGGCATAGAGTTTGAGACCGTTTAGTTGATTTTTCAGGTCGTGAACGATTTGCACGGAAGCCCGCCCAAGTTCCTGGAGGGTGTCTGTGTCTTGAATCTCCGATATTAACGGCTTCATACGGCGTCCGACCTTCGTTACTGTTCGCTTCGCTGCCTCGCGTGCGAAAGCTCAAGCCCTGCCGCGTGTACGAATTGAACCCAAACGGGTTCATCAGGTTGTGTTGTGTTTCGATGCGGCATCTTAGCAAAGATTATAGATGTATGCTAGACATGCATCAAAGCAGGAAAGACAGAAAGATCATCCACAAAGGACGCCAGGGAACACAAAGGGAAGATAAAGACGGGACAAGAGGGGCAATGTATCTTCTCGGATTCCTTTGTGCTCCTGATGTGCCTTTTGTGGATTAACTCTTTCATTCGGTTCTGAGCCATTAAAAATAGTTAGAGTAATGGAGAAGTTTGAAAATGGATGCGAGCGCGAATGGTAAGGACAGGCAGACAGTAATGGTCGTTGAGGATTTTGAAGACAACCGTTTTATGATGCGAAGGCTACTGGAGATGAGCGGTTATAAAGTGCTGGAAGCCATCAACGGCGAGGAAGCTGTCGAAATCGCCGCGCGCGAGCGTCCCAACCTGATCCTGATGGACTTGAGCCTGCCTCTTCTCGATGGCCTCGCCGCCACGCGCCGCATTCGTCAATATGCGGAACTGCGCGACGTGCCCATCGTCGCCGTCTCCGCACACGACACGGCGGATTTTCACGCCGACGCGCTCGCCGCAGGCTGCAACGACTACGTCACCAAGCCCATTGACTTCGAGCAGTTGGAAAATCTCCTGGGTCGGCTCTTGCCTAAATAAACAGAAACTGTCCGTTGTCCGTGGTCAGTTGTCCGTTGTTCTATATTTCAACGCGACCTTCAACCCATAACTTAAAAGTAAAAACCAACGGACAACTGACCACGGACAACGGACAATCCTAATGTCAGAACATTTTGCGAATCTCATTCGGCAGTATGAAGGGGCGATCATTCGCGCCTGGGTGGACGAAATCTACGC
>MWWJ01000074.1_pt1 | contig 11336 bp, 10 predicted proteins | sample 1047271 | NCBI WGS metagenome assembly MWWJ01 (sample SAMN06349965, study PRJNA376086) | soil metagenome | isolation source: CN-4 sample Antarctic (ecotone) soil | place: Antarctica | collected 2015-01-13 | reverse complement strand
TGGTTGATGAAAATCCCTTGCGGGCAAGAAAGGCCATCACAGAGCTTTCCAATATTTTGCGAAGCAGTATGCAAGCGGAAAAAATGGAAACCGTTCCCTTGCACAAAGAGCTTGATATTGTAAAAGATTATCTTGCTTTAGAGCAAATGCGCTTTGAAGAAAGATTGAGAATTGAAATGAAAATTGATGAGGAAACATTGCAACAGCCCGTGCCACCAATGATGCTGCAAACTCTGGTGGAAAATGCAATAAAGCACGGTATTAGTAAAAATATAAATGGCGGCTGGGTAAAAATATGTTCCGATTTTAAAGATGATAATCACGAACTTGTAGTGCAAAACTCAGGGCATATAATTGGCGAAATAACTGAAGATGGATTTGGCATAAAAAGCACGCAGGACAGGCTAAGATTTCTGTATCACGGTAAAGCTAAATTCAAAATAAAAAATATTGATGGAAATATGGTGGAGAGTAAAGTGATAATGCCGGTAAAGTGGTGAGTAGTGAGTGGTGAGTAATCACAACTAATAATGAACTAACAACCCACAAATAACTATTCACAATTCACTGCTCCCAGCTGACTATTCAACTCACAAATATGAAAGCAATTATTATTGATGATGAGCGCCTCGCAAGAAATGAATTAAAAAAACTTTTACAGGAATTTCCTGAAGTGGAAGTAATTGATGAGGCCCCAAATGCAAATGAAGGCATTGATAAAATTGAAAGCCTTAATCCTGATCTTATTTTTTTAGATATCCAGATGCCTGGCAAAACAGGCTTTGAAATGCTCACTGAGCTTGAAAAAGCACCGCATGTAATTTTTGTAACTGCTTATGATGAATATGCTTTAAAGGCTTTTGAAGTAAATGCTTTGGATTATTTGATGAAGCCTGTAGAACCGAAAAGGCTTGCAGATGCATTAATGAAAGTGAAACAAAAAGATGAAGAAGAAGATTTTACTTCATCCAACATTCGCACAGGGTTATTGGGTGAACACGACCAGGTTTTTGTGAAAGATGGTGAGCGCTGTTGGTTTGTAAAGCTTTCCGAAGTGCGTTTATTTGAAAGTGTTGGCAATTACGCCAAGGTATTTTTTGCAACCAATAAGCCTCTTATATTAAAATCTTTAAATTCACTGGAAGAGCGTTTGGACGACAAAGTTTTTTTTAGAGCCAACAGAAAACACATAGTGAACCTTAGAATGATTGATAAGATAGAACCTTATTTTAATGGCGGGTTGTTGCTTGAATTAATTGGCGGAGAAAAAGTTGAAGTAAGCAGAAGACAAGCTGTAAAATTTAAAGAGATGATGAGCCTTTGAATAATTGAGAATTGTATAATGGAAAATTGAGAATTAAAAAATAATATGACAAAGTACGCACTGTTATTGGCTTTTAACTTAAGTATCTATTTTGCATCAGCACAATCAATTGATAAAATAATTAATGCTGCTGAAGTTGAAAGAATTGAAAGAGTTTTATCATCTGATAATATGCAGGGCCGCAAAACTTTTACGCCTTCAATTGATAAAGCGGCAGATTTTATTGCAGCAGAATTTAAAAAGAATGGATTGCAATATTTCTCCGGGTTAAGTACTTACCGGCAGGAGTTTAGTATGATAAAAGCGAAAATGATCTCTGCCGAAGGCAGTATAAACGGGCAGCCATTGGAAGCAAAAAATATTCTTGCCATAACAACAGAAGCTGAACTCACTATCAATAATAATTCGGGTTATGAAAAAATAAGATTGAATAAAGATTCAAATTTTAGAAAAGAAGTAATGAGAGATTTACAAAGGGAGAAAAATACGATCGTAATAGTTGACTCATCTTTCAGCAAAAATTTTCAAAGCCTTGGCAGGTTTCAGCAACAATCTTTTAAAAGAAAAAATAATATCGTTTTTATTTTATCTTCAACTAACCTTCAAAACTTTGATCTGCATATAAAAAACGAATTAACAGAATCAAAACTTGCTAATGTAGTTGGTGTGCTTCCGGGTAAAAGTAAAAAAGACGAATATGTTGTTTTCTCAGGGCATTACGATCATTTAGGAATTGGCAAGCCTGATGCAACAGGTGATTCAATTTATAATGGTGCAAACGATGATGCAGCAGGCACTACAGCGGTTATTATGCTTTCAAAATATTTTAGTGAATTAAAAAAAAGTGAACGAACCTTAATATTTGTTGCCTTTACCGCCGAAGAGATCGGCGGTTATGGTTCAAAGTATTTTTCCAAACAATTGGATGCTGATAAAGTTACAGCCATGTTCAATATTGAAATGATAGGTACAGAAAGTAAATGGGGAACAAACTCTGCTTATATAACCGGTTGCGAAAGATCAGATTTTGGAAAAATTTTACAATCAAATTTAACCGGCTCTAAATTTCATTTTGAGCCTGACCCCTATACAACGCAAAATTTATTTTACCGCAGCGATAATGCAACCCTTGCTGCGCTTGGTGTTCCCGCTCATACCATATCAACTTCTAAAATGGATAACGAGCCTAATTATCATAAGCAAAGCGATGAGATTGGTACGCTTGACATGATTAATATGGCAGAAATTATTAAAGCCATTGCCATAAGTTCAAAAACAATTGTAAGTGGAAAAGACAATCCATCAAGAGTAACAAAAGAATGATGACAATAGTATGCTGACGAAGTAATTGCGATCCTTCGACTATGCTCAGGATAAACTTCGCGATGATGCTATGAAATAATGAAGTTGGTATTTAAAAGATTAAACTCTAACCGGCACGGAATGCACGGCTGCAGCCATTTCAACAATTAGGCTCTCATTTTTTTCAATGGCATTACCAACCACAATTACATCAGCACCCGCCTTACAATTCAGGTAAGCTTTTTCAGGTTCGGTAATTCCGCCGCCGACTATTAATGGTGCTGTTATGGATTGTGAAACTCTCTGGATCATTGTTTCGGTGATAGGCCTTTTTGCGCCGCTGCCTGCATCCATATAAATTAATTTCATGCCGAGCATTTCTGCGGCCATGGCCGTACACATTGCAATTTCATTTTTATCAGCAGGCAATGGTGCGGCTCCTGAAATATAAGAAACAGTTGTGGGTGCCCCGCCATCAATAACCATGTAGCCGGTGCTCATAATTTCCAAACCGCTTTGTTTTACAAATGGCGCACTTACTACATGCTGGCCAATTAATAACTCAGGATTTCGACCGCTGATTAATGAAAGATATAAAAGCGCATCCGCATATTTAGAGATTTGCGAGGGACTGCCAGGGAAAAGTATAACAGGAATATTGCATGATTTTTTTATGAACTGAACGCACTCATCAAGATAATTTGAGATGACCAAACTGCCGCCCACTAAAAAATAATCCACCTTTGCTGTTACAGCAAGCTCTATAAGGTGATGCATCTTTTCATCGTTCACATTATCGGGGTCAACCAATACTGCAAAAGATTTTTTGCCATACCGCTTTTTTTCTGCCAGTGAGTTGTATATCCTGTGGATCATCGTTTACCGCTTAGTGTATGCAAAAATGTAAAATTTTTCTTACAATTAAAATTAACGAAAATATTTCTGTTTTAGTTCCTCTTTTGGCGTATAATGCTAATTTGTATAAATAAATTTTACCGATGATAAATTTTTTGAAAGAAATAAAATTTAAAACAGCAAGAAGCGGAGGCAGTGGCGGACAAAACGTGAATAAGGTAGAAACCATGGTGGAAGGCTATTTCAACGTATCAGCTTCTTCTTTACTTGCCATTGAACAAAAAGAACTCATTCATAAAAAGCTCTCAAATAAAATAACAGATGAAGGATTGCTGCAGATAAAAAGTCAAACAGAAAGAACACAGCTTGGTAATAAAGAAGAAGTTATTAAAAAGATGAATGCATTAATTAATGCAGCTTTAATTCAACCAAAAAAAAGAAAACCTACAAAAATTTCCAAGGCTGCAAAAGAAAGAAGGATTGATTCTAAAAAGAAAAAAGGAGAAGTAAAATTAGGAAGAAAGAAGATAAATTTTTAGCATCGATTCTTTTACATAACTAAAGGACTGCATAAAATATTATACATAACTAAACCACCAAACCTAAACCTTATAACCCTAACTTATTTTTGCCTCGCCATCAATGCACTTAAAACCTGGCGTTGCTTTTCTACTTCTGAAGATTGATCTTTTTGATCTTTTTCATTATCAACAATTTGCTGTTCTACTTTCTTTTTTCTTTTTTGCAAATCATCAGCATCGCTTTGCAGTGACTTATATTTTTTCTCTGCTTTTTTCAATTCGTCCTGTTGGGCTTTAATTTGCTGGGAAAGATCATAAGCTGCTACAGAAGGCATTAAATTATCAAGAAATTTTTTGGCATTGCTCATTGTATTGCTATCCGTTGCATCGGTAATAAAATTTTCATTGCCCGAAGAAACAAGCATGCTTACAACAGAATTATCCTTATCTTTTTTGCTTTTTTTATCTACCCTAAAATAAAGATCATACGTCTGCGTACCAATCTCCGGCAGTGTTACACCCTGATACATTGCGTAGCCTTTTACATCTTTGCTTTTATAACCCATTTTTTTCAACCTGTCATCAATTGCTGTATTAACTGTTTTTTCAGGATAAGCAAATTCTGTTTGCACCCCCGGCTTTTGCAAATCTTTGAAATCAATAAAAACATAATGCGCCTGGGATGAAGCTGATACATGAAAAGCAAGAATTGTGATAAGTGTATAGATATATTTTCTCATGTTTAAAAAATTTTATTAAAGATACACTAAACTTAAAAATGGTTGCACACATTAACATGCTCTGCAATTAAAAATTATACAACTAAATTTGAGCTACAAAAAAGAGTAATTGAGCAGCATTAAAAATTTAGCGGGGCAAACGGTTTGGTATGGCGCAAGCTCAATAGCAGCAAGGTTTTTAAATTATCTTTTAACGCCTTATCTCACGGCAAAACTTAGCGGCCCGGGTTATGGGGATGTTAGTATTTTGTATGCCGCCATTCCCTTTTTAAATGTGCTGTTTACTTATGGTTTGGAAACTGCGTACTTCCGCTTTTCACAAAAAGAAAATTTTAAAAAAGATATTTACAGTACATTATCAATTTCGATATTTATAAGCACCATTTTTTTAACTGCACTTCTGTTATTTTCTCATACAGCGGTTGCACACTGGTTAAAGTTAGATGCTCACCCTGAATTTATTACTTACAGTGCACTAATAATTGCCTTTGATACTTTAACCACATTGCCATTTGCAAAGTTGCGCCAGCAGGGCAGGCCGAAAAAATTCGCAATGATCCGCATAATAAGCATTTGCATAACTATTTTTCTTACTTATTTTTTTATTTCTATTTGCCCCAAAATAGTTGCGAATAATCCAACAGGGTTTATTGCAAAATATTATAATAACAATTATGGCGTTGGTCACGTTATTATCGCAAATCTTATTGCATCGTTTGTTACTTTAATTTTATTATTAAGAGAATTAATTGTTTTTAAGTGGAAGTTCAATAGAGTTATCTGGCTTCAGATAATGATCTACTCATTGCCCTTAATAATTGCAGGTTTTGGCGGAATGATAAATGAAACTTTTGACAGGCTGATGCTTTTGTGGTGGGCACCATTTCACAATATTAACACAGTAAAAAACGAAGTTGGAATTTACAGCTCATGCTATAAGCTATCCATTTTAATAACACTTTTTATCCAGGCTTTTCGCATGGGGGCTGAACCATTTTTCTTTAAACAATCAGGCGGTGAAAACCCACAACGCATTTATGCAAGGGTTATGAAATTTTTTGTAATTACCATCACTGTTATGTTTTTAGTTGTTGCCTTATACCTTGATGTATGGAAACATTTTATCCAGAATAAAAATTTTTGGAGCGGCCTGAAAGTTGTGCCCATATTGCTTTTGGCAAATATGTTCCTGGGTATTTATTATAATCTTTCTATTTGGTATAAGCTTACACACAAAACCATTTCCGGCGCATACATAACTTTGATTGGCGCCGCAATCACGCTTATTATAAATTTTATTTTTATTCCTTATTACAGTTACATGGCTTGTGCGTGGGCAACATTTTTTTGTTACGGAAGCATGATGGTTATTTCATTTTTATGGGGACAAAAAGCATATCGAATTCCTTATGCCTGGAAAAAATTATGTGCTTATATAATAATTGTTGTACTGCTATTTTTTGCTCACAAAGCCGTTATTCATTTTCTTAGCGGCAAGGTTATCAATTATTCTGCGGCAACTTTTTTATTGTTTTTATACTTATGGTTTCTTATGAGAATAGAAAGAAAAGAATTGCCAAAGCTGCCGGTAATAGGAAAGTTTTTTTAAGCATATTTGTTCTCTATAAACTCCCATCCATGGCCTAAATAATGAAACGCGTTCTTCAAAAAATATTACGGCCATTATTAACAAGATTAGCATCTAAAGCTTCGGCGCCAAATAAAAAAGATGTATTTAAATCTTTGAGCGGGCTTCTTAATAACCTTAGAAATAACAAAGGGAAAAAAGGGATAATAATTAACACAGATCTTTCAAAAGACCGATTTATAATTTTCAGCGATCATCATAAAGGCAATAAAGATCATGGTGATGACTTTGCCAGTAATGAACCTAATTACCTCGCAGCGCTTGATTATTATTACTCAAACAAGTTCACTTATATAAATCTTGGTGATGCAGAAGAGCTTTGGAAATACACTCCGGAGCAAGTGATTTCCAAAAATATCACCGCCTTAAAAGCTGAAAAAAAATTTCAGGATGAAGAAAAATATTATAAAACTTTTGGTAATCATGACCTGACCTGGAAAAATAAAATTGATGTTGACCTGTGGTTTAAAGATATTTTCTCTTTACCCTTGCCGGTATATGAAGGAATTTTACTGCAGGCAACAATTGATCAAAAACCACTCTCCGTTTTTTTAACGCATGGCCACCAGGGAGATAAAATGAGCGACAACAATGCTTTAAGTACATGGCTTGTATCCCACGTTTGGCGGCCATTACAGCGGTATCTGGAAATAAATGTGAACACGCCGGCCAAAGATTATACCCTGCGTGACAAGCACAATATTTTAATGTATGATTGGAGCAGCCGCAAAGAAAACCTTTTACTAATAACCGGCCATACACATAAGCCTGTGTTTGCTTCAGGCATGTATTCTGATCATCCAAACAACACGATAAACACTGAGAAAATTACTGATCCGCCTTTACAAAAATTCAGGCCTTCTTATTTTAACAGCGGCTGCTGCTGTTATAATGATGGTGATATTACGGGCATTGAAATTGGCGACGGAAAAATAGCTTTGATAAAATGGCATTGGGAAAATGAGAAATCAAATAGGTCAGTTTTGGAAGAAAAAAGTTTAAATGAGTTGGTGAAGGAGTTGTGAGAAGATTGTCGCTTATTTTTTAGCTTCTACATTGATATTTACTATTGTTCCTCATTGGTATGCGGTACAAGCGAGTGACACAACGATGACGACCATTGAATCTTCTGCTGGTTACCAAAATATTTTATTCATTTTTAAAATATTCTTTCCTGTCATTCGTCTCCATAAGTAATGGATCAGGTTCTCAACATAACTGCAGCTATGAGTGATGAGCAAAAAAATATCTCACAAACCTTTAAAGATTACAGCAGGCGCCTGCTGGGTTTTATAAAAAAACGTATAAGAATAATGAAGATGCGGAAGATATTTTGCAGGATGTGTTTTACCAGTTTGCAGGAAACACCGAACCGATAGAACAGTTATCTGCCTGGCTTTTTACCACAACACGCAATAAGATAACCGATAAATACAGGAAAAAGAAAACGGAACTTTTGGATGATATTTTCCCGGCTTCAGGTGACGATGATATTGGGTGGCAGGAAATTTTATTTACAGAAAATGATAACCCGGAAACAGACTATGTAAGAAATATTTTCTGGACAACTTTGAATGAAGCTTTGGATGAATTGCCCGCAGAGCAAAAGGAAGCTTTTATTGCTCATGAGTTGGATGATATTTCTTTTGAGCAAATGAGCAGGCAAACAAATATTCCTGTTGCAACTTTAATTTCCCGCAAACGCTATGCAGTGCTGCATTTGAGAGAACGGCTTATTACATTAAAAAACGAATTATTAAATTTTTAAAAAATATTTATGTACAACAACAAACAATTCAGAATAAAAAAGTTCTTCATGATCTTCATTTTTTCTATTGCTGCATTATTCCTTTTCAGCTTTATTGTTATGAATTTATGGAATGCAATTTTGCCTGCAGTTATACATGTTACGGCAATAACATTTTGGCAGGCATTGGGAATTTTGATTTTAAGTAAAATATTATTTGGAGGATTTGGCGGCAGAAGATGGGGAGGAAGAAGGAATCATTTTATGCAGGAAAGATTTGCAAATATGACTTCTGAGGAAAAAGAAAAATTCAAAGCACAATGGAAAGACAGGTGCAACAGGTGGAGCAGAAATGCAGCCCCCTCTAAATCTCCCCAAACGGAGGAGACTTCCGAAACACCCAGTTATAATGGTTGAATGAAATAATTAATAACTTCAAATGTTCTTATGGAAGTGCTTGTTTTCAAAACTAACATCCGGTATAAAAAGCAATTGAATGCAATACAGCAGCATATTTCAGAGCATCCGGGAATTTTAAAATGGAATATTGATTTGAAAGATTGCGATAAGGTTTTGAGGATCGAGAGTAAAAATATCGAGCCTGTAATGATTGAAAATATTGTATAGGGTCTGGGATATGTGTGTGAGGAGATGAAGTAAAAGCCCCCTATCCCCCGAAGGGGGAAATAAGGAAGATTATGGAGATGATACGGAAAGTTTAGGTGTGTTATGGAGATGATATGGAAGATCCAATGTTTGGATTTATTCTAAAGTGCCGCCGCCTCTCTGTAGGAGAGGAGGAAGGGAGGTGAGGTTACTCGAATAAAACTATAAAGCCCCCTATCCCCCGAAGGGGGAAATAAGGAAGATTATGGAGATAATTGTTGGAATGTTTAGATGTGTTCTGGAGATGATATGGAAGATAAAAGGTTTGGCAATATTCTAAAGTGCCGCCTCCTCTCTGAAGGAGAGGAGGAAGGGAGGTGAGGCTTTAATCTTTCTCTTTACTAACTTTTAAAAACACGCCTCGTGTTGGTGACGGCACCGGGCTGTTTAAACCTTTTATTCCTTTCCATAAAACCTCTGTGAATTGCGTGTCATCAATTTTATCTGCATCAGCAAAATTGAATTCTTCGCTCTTTTTAGATAGCCAGTTATTGGCAACATTTTTTTCTGAGAGATCAATATTATTTTTTCTTGCAACATAAGGTGTAATGTCTGCCGTGTTTGAAAAGCAGCGCCACATTGGTTCTGCGGCTGCATCATATTGGCTCATAGGAGGAATGCCCAAAATTAATTCCATGGTACGCAACATAGAAGATGTTGAATACATGGTATGATCAACAAAATGCCTTTTCACAAAACCGCCGGCCACAAAAGCAATGCTGCGGTGAGCATCAACATGGTCGGGCCCGTTTTGTGCATCATCTTCTACTATAAATACAACACTCTCTTTCCATATCGGGCTGTTACTTAAATGCTCAATAAATTTTCCAATTGCCAGGTCGTTATCAGCAACGTATGCAAAAGGTGTGGGCTTATCTTTTCTTATTCCTTGCGTATGATCATTTCCAAAACGAACACTGTTAAATGCAGGAACAGCATTTTGGTTTAGCAAAGAATCAAATTCTTTTTGCCAGGCATTGTACCTGATCGTATCTCTTATGTTTAAATCAAAACCGGGAAAGGTTGGGCAAACATGACCTTTTAAAACGGGAATATTTGCATGGCCGCTATCGCCAAATTCTCCATAAGTTCTGTAGGTTACTCCTGCTTTGTTTGCATGGTTCCAGATAAAGCCATTCTTTGGCCAGCCTAAAGTTTTTGAACCTTCAAAATCATAAGTGCCGCCGCGGCCGCCGTAACTTGTTACCCAGGTTTTTTCTACAAAGTCAGTGGCATAAGCTGCGGTGCTCCAGTTGTGGCCGTCAGCGCTTACTTCCGCATCAACATAAAAATTATCAAGCAAAATAAATTCCCTTGCAAGCGCATGATGATTGGGCGAAACTCTTTCGGGGAAAAGACAAAGTTTTTTATCTCCGTTTCCTTCCGGCATATCTCCCAAAACCTGGTCGTATGTACGGTTTTCTTTAATGATATAAAACACATGTTTTATGGGTGATGCTTGTCCTGCCTTTGTAGGAACAGGATTTCCGTTTTCGCCATCCGCAGTCTCTTCTTTTTGTTTGTTGTACGGTGTATTATTATAAACTGCTTTTGTAAAAGCACTCATTTTTTTCTCTGAAGGAAGATCAATAACACTCATCGTTCCTTTAAACAAACCTGCTATGTATTGCACATCAGCAGGCTTGGCAACATCACCATGCTGGTATTCAACAATCTCATCTTTACGCACAGGTTGCGGACCAAAAGGGTTTGCCATAGAAGAGAAGCCTTTGCCATTTGCAACAAATATTTTTTTGCCCGCAACCCTTACACAGGTTGGATACCAGCCCGTTGGTATAAACCCTTTACCGCTGCTAAAACCCGGCTTGGTTACATCAAAAACAGCGAGGCAATTATTATCCGCATTGGCAATAAATAAAGTTTTTTCATCTTCGCTAAGCGCTACTCCGTTTGTGGTAGAACCTGTTAGTGAATTAGGATACAACGCACAGTTTAATGTTTCAATTACTTTTTTTTGCAGCACATCAATTACAGAAACGCTGTTATCATTAGCGTTGGCAACAAACAAATATTTTCCTTTTTTAGTAAGACACATATCGTTGGGATTATCGCCTACACTTATCTCCCCGGTAATTTTTTTATCATGTGTATCAAATAATAAAACTTTATCACAGCCCCAGCAGGAAATATATAATTCTTTTTTATCAGGAGAAAGCAAACAGGCATATCCTTCTGCTTCCATCTTTATTTTTTGTAAGGTTTTTTTTGTGATTAGATCAATAACATACAGAGAATTATCTTCTTTGGTAACTACATAAAGCAAATGACTTACATCATCAACTTCAATACCTGCGGGCCATATTTTATTGGGCCATTTTGCGCCAAGAATGATGCTATCGCTTAATAACAGCTTGTTGCCTTTTATAGAATATTTTAATACCATATTATCATTACCCGCTGCCGCATATAAATATTTTTCATCTGCAGAAAATTTTAAACCAAGCCAGCTTCGCCTGATAAGTTTACTATCAATAACTTTTTCCTTTTGCACATCAATGAGCTGCACGTATTG
>MWWJ01000073.1_pt1 | contig 11348 bp, 15 predicted proteins | sample 1047271 | NCBI WGS metagenome assembly MWWJ01 (sample SAMN06349965, study PRJNA376086) | soil metagenome | isolation source: CN-4 sample Antarctic (ecotone) soil | place: Antarctica | collected 2015-01-13 | reverse complement strand
TTGTCCGTTAATTGCGCCTTAGCCGCACTTAAAATCTCGTGGAGTGAGTCAGGCGATATTTCATCTTTGGAGCGTTCCAACTTCGGCGCAATCCATTCAAAAGTTTTCATACACGACCGACCGGATGCGAGGACTTTATTGCATTCGCCTCGAATCCAATTATGAATCAAAACGCCGCAACTTAATTCTAAAATTTGATTATCGTAAATTTTTCGCCCGATGACTTCACCGCACTTTCGGCACTTCAAATCACCGTTGGAAAAATCTTTTTTATTGTTCGCCATTTTGAATCTGTCTTAAAAGTTCCATTTCAAAATCAGTAAATTTTTGCGGAACTTCTATATCAATATCAGTAGATTTTTTCGGAACTTCCAACGACCCGCCCGATATAATCTTAGTATCACTTTCGGAAGTTTGAATGATAGTAGATTGACGATGAACGCCCTCTTTAGCCTGTCTAGCAAGCTCTGAGAAGGATTCTTTTACCGGCTGAATGTTATCCTTCGGCATTCGGTCATAGACAGCCATAATCATATTTACCGCAGTTTCACGAGATTGTTTGATTTGTTCCGGCGAAGGTTCAGACGCGGTTTTAGATTCAAATTTTTGTAGTCGATTATTTTTCATTGTCGCTAAATCTCTGCTCGATTAAAGCCAAACGATTATCAAAATTCCAGTATTCCAACGAATCGTGATTGAACCGGATAATAGTATTTGCACTGCGAACTTCAGAAGGATACGAGCCGCTTGTTAAGTTTCGCTCCAAACAAGAAATTGCGGCATCATTCAGACGCAGAAGGCGACCGATGGAATGTTCCATCATCACTTTTCGGATGTCTCTTATCCTCGACTGGACAAGGCTGTTCTCCAAATACCTGTATAGAGTTCGTTCACTCAGTTTCAAAGCCGCCGCCGTGTCTTTTAAGGACTTTCCAGACGTGAGATATAAGCACATTTGCGCCTGAACGTGATTTAACTCGGTAACATTTTTCATAAGGCTGACAATCCCTGCTAATTAGCGACAATATGAGATATTTTTGAAAAAGTAGGCTCAAACGCTCCAAATAGCCACCTATTTTTCAAATTTTGAATTTTTGCGTATTGCCGGTATTTCTCAAAAGTCAATAAAAGTAAGGACTTTGGGCAGTCCGCATATCAAAGGCACGGATTGAGGAAAAGTATGCACCGGACTAGAAAAAGACTGGTTTTAATACCAAAAAGGCATTGATGTATTATCGGTTTGCTTCGCTTTTTCTTTCTTTTTTTGCGCTTCCATATTGCGTTTGAGAACAAACTTTTTGATGCTGTCAGCTACCGAGTGGCGAACCGTCAAACGCCGCAGGTCAGAAAAACTTGCTTCCATTCGCTCAGGTTGTCCGAAGTCGTTTGTATTCGATTCGTCGCTTTTTGCCCGTGTCTTGAGAGATGCGGCGTGAGCATCCGTAATTGCTTGTATTTCTTCTCTAGTCATTTTATTCACCTAACCTATTCTTAAATTCCAGATTCGTTTGACCCTTTTTTATCAGATGCAACAAAGCCGACGTTTGAGCGTGAGTTAAACTCATACAAAAAGCGTATTTATTATCAATTTGACCGTCTTCAGCAATGCTCATATCAATTTCATCTGCCAACCAATCGAGATGTTTTTCCAAAAGTTCTATTTGCGCTTCTTTCGTCATATTAAATTTGCTCCGTTATTTTACTTGCTATCAGAATTGATAGTTCGGCTTTTTTCTCGTTTGTCGTCAATCGGTTATTGTCAAAACCAAACTTCATTAACAGTAACCGCCCGTTGATGTCGGCGTGAGCTTCACGAACTTGCTGTAAAATTCCGGCTTGCCGGTCAACTTCCATAGCGGAGTTGGTCAAATCAAATTCCAACGCCTTTTGTGTTTCGACATCTGCCAGCCTTTGAGCTTGTAGTGCTGAAATTTCGGCTTTCAATGATTGAACCGAATCGAAGTGCATCCGGTCTATGATGTCGGCTTTTTCGGCTTGTAACTCTCTTAACAAATCAAAATCGCCATTGCCAGAAAGACAATCAGCAATTGATTTATTTATTTTTTCTAAGTCGTAACTACTCATAATTTTTTCGGCGGTTCGCTCGGTCTTTGAATTCGGTCAAACCGCCGTTATCTGATTCGCTCACTCTGTAATACGAATCAAAATTTTGACCGCACCGGCGAAGAGTAATCACTTGTCTAAAACCGATGCGGATTTTAACCGTGCGATGTTGACAACACGGCAAAATTAAAATATTGATAGCGGCACTGGCAACGAGGGAATCATTAAAACCCAAAACCAATGCCGCCGGAGAATAGATTGCGAATGCTACAAAGTTTGAATAGCTCAAAACCCAAACCGAGCGAACAATCTACTTAATTATTATCAGACGCGGAACAGGTTCTTGTCAAGGTAAATCTGACGAATTTAGGTTTGTTTTCTATCGGTTAAACAATGTTGTAATATGCCGATTTAAGGTTACACATTTATCTACAATGTGTGAGCTTAGACGTTTTCGGCGGCTATTATTGAGTTTGTGCGAGCGATGCAAGCATCACACGCACCGAAACAAAATAAAGCCATCCAATATAGGATTCAAACCTATACCATTCCCCGAAACCATCTCAACGACTCCACTGCTCGCAAAGCTCGCAGAATCAACTTGAGAGAAACGAACGGAAGAGCGTCGGAGCGCGATACAAGGTTTTGATTGTCGGTTAAAATCACGTCCGATAATGACTAAAAAGCATAGCCGCCGACCGTCTTCAAAATGGCGTATGGATACATTCGGCGCAGTTGTATCTTGCGAAAGTTGACCACCTTCGCTACTGTGTCTTCTAATTCGTCGGCATAGTCGTCTAGGCTGATTTCACCATCTCGCAGACGACGAAACCAACTCTTTTTCTTTGGATTCGGCGGAGCATTCGGAAAATTGTCGGAGAGTAGAGCTAAAACGCTAGGAATTATTTTCGTAGTATCAAGATATGGCGTTTGGATGAGATTCGAGAGTAAATTTAGTAAGTTGAAAACCGTCGTTTGTTTGGTTGTAGCGGGCTTTTCTTTCATCCGGCGAGCAATCCGGCGGCAAACGCCGAAAGATTCAAACATACGGAAGAAACGAGCCATTGTAGCTATCTCGACAAGTTGCTCATCTGGAATGTTTGACCACGAATCCGCTTTTGTAACATATTTGGCAATCTCGAATATGACTTTCTCTTTATTCGACATATCAACTTTCAGGACGTTGACGACCGCTAAACCGTCTTTCGTGTCGCATTGCCATTTAACGCCGTGTTTCTTAAAGGCGAACTTTAATGCTTTTGTCCATTCCTGCCGAATCTCAACAAAATTGTTTCGCTTAATTTTGTAACTGCCGACCATTAAGCCGTGTAAGTGGTAGTGAAAAACAGCATATTTGGTATAGGTAAATTCGCAGTTTTTGAACCCGCCGCGAAAATGGTTTTGAAACCAAGTCAGACTTTTCGCCGCATTCGGTTCGTAATGAGCAAACTTTTTCCAAGCCGTTTGTTTGATTGCCGCGACCTGTTCCAAAGTCAAACCTTTGAGAGCCAAATCAGGCATCGTAAAAGTATTGAAATACCAATCTTCCCCGACGAGCAACTTTAAGTTGTCCATTACATAACGAATCTTTTTACGAGATTCCTTAGACGGTTTGCCGACGCAGAAGGCACAGAACCGACTACCACACGACCAGAGCGAGCCGCGACCGTCAAAGCATTCGCCGGTTTCTCGATTGTGCAAGTCTTCGCCGATGTAAAGGTTTGAATCGTCTATGCAATGCCCTAGACGCATCGTAAGCCCAAAAATCTCTTTAGGACGCACAGCAAGCCCGCCATAGCAACCGTTTAAGTCGTCTATGGTTTTTTCGGTTAATTCTTGTTTGTATCTGATGGCTGTCAAATTTTTTACCTTTGGCGTTCAGGTAAAAACACTTGACAATAAGAAAGGAAAATCTTAAATTAGCGTTAGAACCGAACCGCCGAGAACGGTTTGCAGTTTTAGAAACGCCGCATTGCTCCTAAACTTTGCGGCGTTTTCGCTTTTTACAGCAAAAACTTGATTTGAAGTTAGCTTTTTAAGAAAAGACTGTCAAGAGAAAAATAAGCCTTTTTTTCTCAATAATTTAACAAACAAAATTTAATCGAATTAAAGGCAAGAATTAAATCAGTAGATAAAGTAAAGAGTTGAAAGCCGGTTACGGTTTCATCGTCTATGCCGAATTTCGACTATCACGGAAAGAAATAAAATCCGACTCTCTGACTAAATTCTTTGTGCCACGCTTCACGAAAGACAATTTACCATTATTGTAATTGTCTCTCACCGTCCGTTCATTGATGCCAAGTCTTTGTGCAACGTCGGCAGTCGAAAGGAAAGTTTCGTTATCAGATGCGACGTTATCAGATTCAACAATCAAACCGGCAGACGCTTTAACGGTCTTTTCGGCTTCAACCTTCACGGATTCACCTTTGACCGATTCAGGCGCGGGAGCGAGCTTGCTACGTCTCGCATTCGGCGCATAAACAAGAATATCGCCGACATCGCAGAAAAACATTTTACAAAGCAGTTCTAACGTCTCGACTGAAAAGCGGGTTACGTCGTCATTCCACAGATTGACGGCAACAGTCGGCGCAACATTCAAATACTTTTGCAATCCGTAACTGCTTTTAATATGTTGCTTTTCGGCAAGTTCACGAACCTTTGATTTAATTTTCGACTGATTTTTTGGTTGGTCTTTACTCATAGATTACAAGATACTAAATTTTTATAAGTAATACAAGAAAAAAAGTAAGTAACAAATAATCGCTCAAAAATAATTCATTATCTATAAAATAATCCTTTACATTATACTATTTATAATGTAGTATTTATCTTGTAGTAAGGAATAAATAACGGAGCAAACAAAATGTATATCTTGAATAACTTAAACCAACTCGAAAAAGCAGCAACCAAAGCACGAACCGTTAAACCGATTGTTCGTATCAAATCATTCGGCGTTTATGCCGTGCAAGGCTCAAAAGGAAACTTTTACACCGTCGAATGCAAGCGCAACGACCGAAACGAAAAAACCGTAACTTGCAGTTGCAAAGCCGGTCAATCAAATCAAATCTGTTTCCATTCGTGTTCGGTTTTAGAGCTACATTGCACGTTGGCAAAGCATAAAGCGACCGTCTAACCCTAAAACACGAAAAAAGCCGGTAGAAGCGATTCTACCGGCAACAAATGACTATTTAAGGAGATAATCAAATGGAAAATTGGGAAATTGTCAGCATCGAAGCAGAGCTTGACCGAATGCGAGATGAAAAAGAAAATTCAGACATTGCCGCGACCGGCGCAAAATCAAAAACAGGTTGCTTAATGTCAATAATTTATTTTGCGGCTGGCATCGCTCTAATCCGTATTATCGGCGAACTGCTAGGCAACTTGTAAAGTCTTAATTCGTTTGTTGCCGGTCGTCAGATGCGCCTTAGCCGCACTTAAAATCTCGTGGAGTGAGTCAGGCGATATTTCATCTTTGGAGCGTTCCAACTTCGGCGCAATCCATTCAAAAGTTTTCATACACGACCGACCGGATGCGAGAATTTTAGAACATTCGCCACGAACCCAATTATGAATCAAAACGCCGCAACTTAATTCTAAAATTTGATTATCGTAAATTTTTCGCCCGATGACTTCACCGCATTTCCGGCACTTCAAATCACCGTTGGAAAAATCTTTTTTATTGTTCGCCATTTTGAATCTGTCTTAACAATTCCATTTCAAAATCAGTAAATTTTTGCGGAACTTCTATATCAATATCAGTAGATTTTTTCGGAACTTCCAACGACCCGCCCGATATAATCTTAGTATCACTTTCGGAAGTTTGAATGATAGTAGATTGACGATGAACGCCCTCTTTAGCCTGTCTAGCAAGCTCTGAGAAGGATTCTTTTACCGGCTGAATGTTATCCTTCGGCATTCGGTCATAGACAGCCATAATCATATTTACCGCAGTTTCACGAGATTGTTTGATTTGTTCCGGCGAAGGTTCAGACGCGGTTTTAGATTCAAATTTTTGTAGTCGATTATTTTTCATTGTCGCTAAATCTCTGCTCGATTAAAGCCAAACGATTATCAAAATTCCAGTATTCCAACGAATCGTGATTGAACCGGATAATAGTATTTGCACTGCGAACTTCAGAAGGATACGAGCCGCTTGTTAAGTTTCGCTCCAAACAAGAAATTGCGGCATCATTCAGACGCAGAAGGCGACCGATGGAATGTTCCATCATCACTTTTCGGATGTCTCTTATCCTCGACTGGACAAGGCTGTTCTCCAAATACCTGTATAGAGTTCGTTCACTCAGTTTCAAAGCCGCCGCCGTGTCTTTTAAGGACTTTCCAGACGTGAGATATAAGCACATTTGCGCCTGAACGTGATTTAACTCGGTAACATTTTTCATAAGGCTGACAATCCCTGCTAATTAGCGACAATATGAGATATTTTTGAAAAAGTAGGCTCAAACGCTCCAAATAGCCACCTATTTTTCAAATTTTGAATTTTTGCGTATTGCCGGTATTTCTCAAAAGTCAATAAAAGTAAGGACTTTGGGCAGTCCGCATATCAAAGGCACGGATTGAGGAAAAGTATGCACCGGACTAGAAAAAGACTGGTTTTAATACCAAAAAGGCATTGATGTATTATCGGTTTGCTTCGCTTTTTCTTTCTTTTTTTGCGCTTCCATATTGCGTTTGAGAACAAACTTTTTGATGCTGTCAGCTACCGAGTGGCGAACCGTCAAACGCCGCAGGTCAGAAAAACTTGCTTCCATTCGCTCAGGTTGTCCGAAGTCGTTTGTATTCGATTCGTCGCTTTTTGCCCGTGTCTTGAGAGATGCGGCGTGAGCATCCGTAATTGCTTGTATTTCTTCTCTAGTCATTTTATTCACCTAACCTATTCTTAAATTCCAGATTCGTTTGACCCTTTTTTATCAGATGCAACAAAGCCGACGTTTGAGCGTGAGTTAAACTCATACAAAAAGCGTATTTATTATCAATTTGACCGTCTTCAGCAATGCTCATATCAATTTCATCTGCCAACCAATCGAGATGTTTTTCCAAAAGTTCTATTTGCGCTTCTTTCGTCATATTAAATTTGCTCCGTTATTTTACTTGCTATCAGAATTGATAGTTCGGCTTTTTTCTCGTTTGTCGTCAATCGGTTATTGTCAAAACCAAACTTCATTAACAGTAACCGCCCGTTGATGTCGGCGTGAGCTTCACGAACTTGCTGTAAAATTCCGGCTTGCCGGTCAACTTCCATAGCGGAGTTGGTCAAATCAAATTCCAACGCCTTTTGTGTTTCGACATCTGCCAGCCTTTGAGCTTGTAGTGCTGAAATTTCGGCTTTCAATGATTGAACCGAATCGAAGTGCATCCGGTCTATGATGTCGGCTTTTTCGGCTTGTAACTCTCTTAACAAATCAAAATCGCCATTGCCAGAAAGACAATCAGCAATTGATTTATTTATTTTTTCTAAGTCGTAACTACTCATAATTTTTTCGGCGGTTCGCTCGGTCTTTGAATTCGGTCAAACCGCCGTTATCTGATTCGCTCACTCTGTAATACGAATCAAAATTTTGACCGCACCGGCGAAGAGTAATCACTTGTCTAAAACCGATGCGGATTTTAACCGTGCGATGTTGACAACACGGCAAAATTAAAATATTGATAGCGGCACTGGCAACGAGGGAATCATTAAAACCCAAAACCAATGCCGCCGGAGAATAGATTGCGAATGCTACAAAGTTTGAATAGCTCAAAACCCAAACCGAGCGAACAATCTACTTAATTATTATCAGACGCGGAACAGGTTCTTGTCAAGGTAAATCTGACGAATTTACGTTTGTATTCTACTGGTTAAACAATGTTGTAATATGCCGATTTAAGGTTTCACATTTAGCCTCTATGTGTAACCTTGAGGCTATTATTGAGTTTGTGCGAGCGATGCAAGCATCACACGCACCGAAACAAAATAGAGCCATCCAATATAGGATTCAAACCTATGCCGAATACCCGAAACCATCTCAACGACTCCACTGCTCGCAAGGCTCGCAGAATAGAGTTGAGAGAAGCGACGGAGGAGCGACGGAGCGCGATACCAAATTTAGATTCGTGGTCAAAATCAGAACCCCGTCCGATAATGGCTAAAATTTCGCACCTGCTAAAGTTTGAAATGACGCTTTCGGGTAAAGTTCACGCAGTTGTTTCGTTCGATACTTCCAAGCATCGAAAAATATGTCGTCTAATTCGTCTTTGTATTCGGCGAGAGTGGTAATGCCGAGTTTGATACGCCAGAACCAACTTAATTTTCGCTTTTTCGGCGGAGCGTGTGAATAATTCGCTAGGTTAAATAAAATGTTCAGGACAATTAGACAGGTGTTATGGACATACTGCAAACCCTGTGCCTTGTGCATCTCAATCACGGTAAAAACAAGTTTGAGAGCCTTCCGAGCCATCACAGACGGAGCATAACGACGAACGGCTTTTGCGATTCGTCGGCAACTTCCCAAGACTTCAAAAAACCGATTTACTTTCTCATTTTCGGCGATGTCCGACAGATGCGCCGTTGGTATGTGTTGCCACGTTTGAGGCTTCGTAACATACTTACAAAGCTCAAAAACGACCTTCTTATCGTTAATCTGTTTATGATTATTATTCGGATTGACTTCGTGAGAAACGATTTGCTTCAAAAAAACATTGGCTAATCCGTTCGCAGTCGGACACTTCCAAACGATGCCGAACCGAGCAACGGAAATTTCTAAAGCCTTTGTCCATTCCTGTTTTATTTTCAGATGCGAGATAAAGCCAGCGTCAGCGAGTAGGTTGATATGAACGTGATACGGATTTTTCCGCAAATCATTGATAGTAAATTCAACGGTCTTAATCGCACCTTTGACGACCGACTTAAAATAATCCGAATGCCGGTAAAGATGCCGGAAAGCATATTGACAAATTTCTAATTGGGTATCTAACGAGTAATGAGAAAAAGAATCGTCGGGCATCGTTAGAACGATAAAGACTCGTTTATGTTTCGGCAGGTTATCAAAGACATATTCGGCAATCGGTCTATTTTTTCGGGCTGGACGTGCAACGCACTGATGACAAAAAACAGAGCCACAATTCCAAATGCCGCCGATGCCCGTTGCCGGTGTGCCGTTTCGATTCGTGAACATATCCTTACCAAAGAACACATTCTTATCCGAGTTACACAGTCTTATTCGTTCGGCAATCGCAGGCGCGACGCGAGAGCAAGCAAAGTCTAGCTTGTCGGCAATCAGTCGTGAATTAAATTGTTTTCCTATTATCGTCAAATCATTTTTGGGCTAAGTAAATGATTGACAATAACGAATTAAATCGGTAGGATTTTAGACGGAGCAAACATTACCGCCACTAACGGTAAAAAGTTTTGTAGAGACATCGAATAGCTGATTACTATTCGGTGTCTTTCCATTTTGGTTTTCAAAAATATCTGAATTAAGAGTAAATCCGACAAACAAAGACTGTCAAGCAAAAGTAAATCTTTTTTTCTCAATAACTTAACAAACAAAATTTAATCGAATTAAAGTCAAGAATTAAATCAGTAGCTAAGGTAAAGAATTGAAAGCCGGTTACGGTCTAAATTGTTATGCCGAATTTCGACTATCACGAAAAACAATAAAATCCGACTCTCTGACTAAATTCTTTGTGCCACGCTTCACGAATGGCAATTTACCATTATTGTAATTATCTCTTACCGTGCGTTCATTGATGCCAAGTCTTTGGGCAATGTCGGCAGTCGAAAGCAGAGTTTCGTTATCAGACGACGATTGAACGATGTCTAAAACCGAATGACTAAAACCTTCGCCACTGCTAATTTTTTTTCTCAGATGGTCAAACACTTCATCAACGTCCATCGTTTTCAATTCGGAAACATCAACGACCCTACCAACGGTTGATTTATTATCAATACTACCAACGGTTGAAACACTACCAACGGTTGAAAGCCGTCTTTCGATTGTTTCCAGTGCCAACGGTAGAAACACAGGAATTGACCTTTCGCCTAGTTCCCACCGGGAAACCGTGTTATTTGCCACGCCTAACGCTTTAGATAGCTCGCCTTGATTCAATCCGATTCTTTCACGATATTGTTTTAATTCGTCTTTGTTCATAATTTCAGATTCTACCAACGGTTAAAAATAAAGTCAATATAATTTTCTACCATTGGTAAAAGATAAGTAATTTATTTCTACCATTGGTAAAATAATTGTTGACTTTGTGTTTCAACCAATGGTAGAATAATTCTAGTAAGTCAGTAATTCACGGAGTTAAAAACACTATGCTAGAAATCACGAATCAATCAATCGAAAAGGCGACGGCAAAGGCACGAATCGAAAAACCGAAAGTCAGAGTTTTACAGTTTAGAACATACGCAGTAACCAACAAAAACGGCGTAACTTACACGGTCAAGTTCTACAAAGTCGGTAGTCGAAAAATGGCTGAATGCGACTGTGTAGCTACCAAGTGTTGTTACCACGTTGCCGCTAGTTTGCCGATACACTTGGTTTTAGCATCGCAGATGATACAGACAGCCTAGACACGAAAAAAAGCCGGTAGAATCGCTTCTACCGGCAACAAATGATTATCAGGAGTAAAACAATGGAAGATTGGGAAATAGTTTCGATTGAAGCAGAGCTTGACAGGTTGCGGGATGAACGAACCGAGAACGAAAGTCAGTTGACATCATCGCAGACGCGCACCGCGTCAAGTTCAAAAACAGGTTGCTTAATGTCAATAATTTATTTTGCGGCTGGCATCGCATTACTGAGAATAATCGGCGAATTATTAAGCAACCTGTAAAGTCTTAATCCGTTTGTTATTGTCCGTTAATTGCGCCTTAGCCGCACTTAAAATCTCGTGGAGTGAGTCAGGCGATATTTCATCTTTGGAGCGTTCCAACTTCGGCGCAATCCATTCAAAAGTTTTCATACACGACCGACCGGATGCGAGGACTTTATTGCATTCGCCTCGAATCCAATTATGAATCAAAACGCCGCAACTTAATTCTAAAATTTGATTATCGTAAATTTTTCGCCCGATGACTTCACCGCACTTTCGGCACTTCAAATCACCGTTGGAAAAATCTTTTTTATTGTTCGCCATTTTGAATCTGTCTTAAAAGTTCCATTTCAAAATCAGTAAATTTTTGCGGAACTTCTATATCAATATCAGTAGATTTTTTCGGAACTTCCAACGACCCGCCCGATATAATCTTAGTATCACTTTCGGAAGTTTGAATGATAGTAGAT
>MWWJ01000072.1_pt1 | contig 11412 bp, 8 predicted proteins | sample 1047271 | NCBI WGS metagenome assembly MWWJ01 (sample SAMN06349965, study PRJNA376086) | soil metagenome | isolation source: CN-4 sample Antarctic (ecotone) soil | place: Antarctica | collected 2015-01-13 | reverse complement strand
GCGGGGTGCCGCACCTGCCCGATGCGGTCGCGCGCGAAGCCTATGCGCAGGAAGTGAGCAGCGTCGGCTTCTGGCCGGGGAGCGCTGCCAGCCCCACGCCGATTTATTATTCCTATGCCCTCCTTGCCTCTCGTCACCTTTCGTCGATCTTTCACGATTTTCGCCGCACCAGCACGCCAGCAGACACGCCCACGCGAGCGGCCATTCGGTCATCGCCTCCGCGCAACCCGGCGAGCGTTGGCTCTACTGCTACCCAGACGACGCGAGCGCTGGATATTAAGTTGTGAATTGATTCTTCACTCGTTAGGCTAAATATTGGCCTGGCGGCATCGCGCATGCAGACACGCGCCAAAGCGCGTCTCTTCGGAGGGACATGCTTCCGCATGTCTAGGATCTGAAGCGGGGCGCTGATGTCTCAGGGATGCGGCGGGTGAAGTTGAGCTTCATCCAGCGCGTCGCGGTCCCATTTCCCCAGCCAGGAAGCTGCGTCGTAAGTGCTCTGGGCGAAGTCGAGCAGTGCATCATCCGGCGAAGCGGCGCTGCGGACGACGTCGTAAGGGAGCGTGAACTCATGTAGCTGTGCGAGATAGCTAGCCTCGTTAGGGCGGACCTGCGTTTGCGGGTAACCAGGGGGCTCGGGATAGGCATAGGAATAATAAATCGGCGTGGGGCTGGCAGCGCTCCCCGGCCAGAAGCCGACGCTGCTCACTTCCTGCGCATAGGCTTCGCGCGCGACCGCATCGGGCAGGTGCGGCACCCCGCCTGGATGCGGCGGAGCGGGGCGGCCGGAGAAGCGCGTCACCGCCAGATCGAAGCTGCCCCAGAAAAAGTGCACCGGGCTGCACTTCCCGCAAAAGCGCGCACGAAAATTCTTGAAGAGGCGATCCGATTGCACGAGCACGCGCCAAAAGCGGTTGGCGTATTCCGGATCGTAAGCGCGATGAGTTTCATCGCGGTCAAAAGCGATCGGGTTCGAAATTTCGTTAGGCAAGAGGTCGATCTTAACGGGCAACTCCAGCTCGGAGAGCCCGCCCATCACCGCCCGATAAAATTCTGCAACCGGCCGCGCGCGCAGCTTGATCAGGTGCTGTCTGCCGTCGCTTTTCAGAATGCGCAGGTGGTGATCGAGGAAGTCGAAGCGCAGCTCAAAGGTGTAGAGCCCGTGCCGGATCGGGGAAGTCGTTAGGCCGCGCGAAGTGAGGTAGAGCGTGACGTGCCAGGAGTGGTTGACCCAGGGAGTCAGCTTCAGCCGAATCTTGCCTACGATCTGCGTCCACATGTGCAGGGTCTCGGCGGTGGCTTGCCATTCTTCGAAGGGGAGCGCCGGCCAGGCGGCGTCCCGGTCGTTAACAGAGAGGTTCATTTTGGCTTTAGTTCCGCCAGGGAGATGCGGATGACAGTCTTCGTGCTTCTGTGAACTCATTTCTGCACCAAAACGGCGTGCTTGCAGCCTCGTTGACTGCAAACACGCCGATTAATTAAGGTGCAGCTCGCGGGCCGATGTGACTACGGCTTGGTGGTCTTTTTCAGCGTTGCCGTCGCCGTGTGGGTGATGGCCGGAGAACCTCCCGTGCCGGTGACAGTAAAGAGATAAGTCCCCTTGGCCGTGGATGAGCTGACCGTCAGGGTTAGCGCCGACGAAACCGTCGCGGGATTTGGGCTGAAGCTACCGGTCGTTCCCGAGGGCAAGCCGCTTACGGAGAGATTCACGGCCGAATTGAAGCCGCCGGTTGGATTAACTGTCACCGTGTAGCTAGCTGTTCCGCCCCCGCGGTTCAGGGTCACCGACGACGGACTAATTGAAAGCGAATAGTCAGGCGCAGGTGTCGGAGTAGGAGTAGGAGTAGGCGTCGGTGTCGGTGTCGGTGTCGGAGTAGGAGTCGGCGTCGGCGTCGGAGTAGGATTTCCTGAAGCTAGCTTGAAGGATCCTATGCGCGTGCGCCAGTTGAACGTGGTGGTGGAGGAGTAGTATTCGTTCGTGTACCAGAAGGTGGCATCGTCGACCGGGTCCACCGTGAGGTCGCTGTAATCGCCCCAGCGGTTCCCGGTGCCAGTCTGGCTGCCCGTGCCATCGTAAAGATGACCTTCTCCCTGACCCAAGGTGTTGAGCGGATCACCAGCCAGTCGCCCTGTGTAACGAAGCTGCGGGTTGATCGTGGAACTCGAAGCGCTGTAGCCGATCGCCAGGTTCCCCTGGCCATCCATCGCGGCGCTCCCCAGCCAGCGCCAGGTCGTATCCGGCTGGTAAGTGCTTTCCTGAAAGACAGTGACCGGGCCGGTTGTGACTCCGCGGAGCTCAAACCAACGGATGCCCGCGACTCCGCCCGCGCTGACCGTGTAAGTTCCGACCAATGCTTCGTGGTCGCCAAAATTCCGGTAAGCCAAACGGAACATCAGGCGATCGCCGATGCCATCCAGCTTGTTGGTACTGGTCACTCCCGCCTCCGGCACGCAGGAGCGCGTTGAGGGGCAGAGCGAAGTGAAGGCAGCCGCCGCGGGCGTGGCGAAGGTGGTGAAAGTAGAGTTCGCCGGTGTCGTGAAATCCGCATGGAAGTGATAAGTAGTGTACTTACCGGCTCCAGGGAAACCGACGAAGGTGTTCGGCGCGCCAACCGGCGGCAGGGCGGAGCCGTCGAGGTCAGCCGGAAGAAAAGGAGCGACAGTGCCGCCGAGCGGTCCTACCGGGCTAATGAAGGAGGAGGGGGAGCCGGCCAGCATCGCAGGGCGATTGAAGACAAAGGCCTGCGGCCCGAGGAAAGACGTGCCGGAGGAGTTAAACACGTTCATGCTCATGTAATAACCGTCGGGCCAAACGGAGAGGTGCGGGTAGTCGAAGAAGTTCGAGCCGAGGTGAAACCCATAACGGTTATAGGTGCCGGTGGCATCGCTCGTGGTCGAGACGGCGACGCACTCGTCGGTGAGCGGGGCGGAACCCGTGACGCTCGCGAACTGGCTGATGGTCCAGCGGTTCGCCAGTTGATCATAAAGAACAACCGGGTCGCCGGCGCCGCCGTTCTGGCACGCCCCGCCGAAGCCGCTCCAGAGCGAAGAGATGCTGTTTGGCCCCAGGAGTGAACTGCCGGTGGCCTTGTCGAAGACCTGATAGCCTTCGTTAACCATCTGGACGTACTGGGTGTTTCCCACGTCGCCGTTCGCATCGGGCGGGGCGCAGCTGCAACCGACGCCGGGGAAGGGGATGCCGTCAAAGTTGAGGAGCGTTGCCGGAATGCTCGGCGCGAGGAACCCGAGGATCGAGGCATTTTTCTGGATCACCGGGTCCGGGCGATCGACATGAAAGTTCGGGACCTTCGGATTTTCGGCGGCCTCTCGCTCTTGGTGACGCTCAGTATTATCCCAAGCGGGCATCTCGCGCAGGGGTCGCGAAACGTCGTTATGATAGGATGGCGTGAACTGCACCTGCTTGGGGCCGAGCGCAAAGGCTGAGCTGGCTGCTAACAAGACGCCATAGTGAGCGTGAGAATCATGGAAGGCGTCGACCTGGCGTTTTCTGGGCCTAACGCCCGTATTAATGGGGGCGGCAATCCGGCGTGGCAGTTATGAGGATCACGTGGAGATTTATTCGCCCGCCTGTCTCTTCACGAAGGACGCAGGCGGTAACGTGCTTCCCGCGGCGGCAACCATCTCAAATCTGCTCGTAGAGATTGCTTACGAACGAGCGTCAAAATCTTGGCTCCAGATTCAGCAAACATCGGTTCTGTCGTTCGTTAGTCCGCGATCGGCCAGTCATGCATTCGCGGGAGTGTAATTACTCCGCAGGCGGATTCCGAAAGATGGCGCGATACGGAGCAACGGCTTGTCAGTCTTATCTTCGCACCCGGCGGCGCCCGAACGTTGCGCGCCGACGGGGGCCTATTCAGGTCCAAGTTATGGCTCCGTGGATTTGCGGCTTCGATTGCGCTCGAATCCTTGAGCAGCGCCGGTCTGGGGCGTTGCTCTAAAGAGGTGAGAGCGTATAGGGTGCAACGCTTCCTCTCGCCCTTCGCAGAGCAAAGCGTCTAGATGCACTCCGAACCTGTCTTCCGGCTTTTCGGTCCGGCTCACCTTGTCGTTATTCTCCTCACGCTCGCGATTCCGCTGGGCTTGGGATTGGCCGTCCGCCTAACGAACTCGCAGCGCATCGATCGCGCGGTAGCCGTCTGCCTCTCGCTCCTTCTGGCTGTGAATTATTGCGCGTACGCCGCTTATCTCCTGCAGCGCCATCAACTCGTCTGGCAACAGGCGCTCCCGTTTCAGCTTTGCGACTGGGCGACGGTAACAGTCATCGTCGCGCTTCTCACCGGCCGCAGAAGCTGGAGTGAAGTCTCCTACTTCTGGGGAATCGGTGGAAGCTTCCAAGCCCTTCTCACGCCCGATCTCCAGGTCAATTTCCCCGACATCCGCGCGATTAGTTTCTTCGTGGGCCACGGCGGGATCGTCGCCGGCGTGATCTACCTCCTCATCGCGCGCCGCTTTCGCCCGACCCTCGGCTCGGTCTGGCGCACCCTCGCGTGGTCGCAGCTCTATCTCGTGACATCGCTGCTGGTCGATCACCTGACCGGCGTCAACTACGGCTTCCTCCTCCACAAACCGATCGCCGCCTCCATTCTCGATTATCTGTCCGACACTCGATGGTTCTACATCCTGCAACTGGAAGGGCTAGCTCTCCTCTTCTTTGCGCTGCTCTATGTGCCCTTCGCCATCGCGGACCTAATGAAAGAGTTTAGAATAAAGAGCTCGCGCTAACGTCATCGCTTCAGAAATCTGACCTGACTTTCTGATTACCGCGGTTTCAAGTTCGGGTCGTTTCCCAAGGCGGTAGCCGTTCCTCCAAGAGACTCGAGGACTCTGGTCGTTCCCGCCTTATTCCAAATTCGCGTACTTGGATTCGTGATGCTGGATGAAAGCCCTTTGTCGTAGATCTCGTCCTGCATCGCTTTCGCGGCGCCGTTTGAAAGCATCCACCCCAATGGCAACGGCACCGTCGCCGGCGCAAGACTAAAAAAATAGGGTCCTTGTTGATCCGCGCCACTGACGCCGATTGAGTAAGCGACTCTCTCGCAGACATTCTGTTGTTCCAAGGTGATTTCTTTCTGGCTGTAGGAGCCGTGGGCTTCGCGGGTTGAAAAGAGGGTTTGCAGCGGTGCGAGGATATCGACAAGAAATGTTCCGGGCTTGTGCTGCTTCGCTTCGCGCAAGGTGCTCTTGGTCTGGCTCATCTTACGACTGCCAGAGGCGATTCCCAGCGGGTCGTTACTTATCATGATGATCCTTGGAACCACCACACCGAGACTGCCGCTCTTATCGCGACAGAGTTCCGTTTCGACTTCGCGCAAAATGTCGAGCGCCGTCGCCGCGCCGGAGTTTTCGAAGTATCCGCCGTCTACAACATGGGTTCCGTCTTCGTCAAACCGGCCGGCGGGACTGACGTAGGTGAAGCGCGCGCTGTTGTGTGCGGCCGTGCTCAGCGGCACATCGATTTGCGGGTGCCGCCGCTCGTCGTGTTGTTTCTCGGGCGATAACTTGTCGGCGGCATCCTCAGCATCGAGAAAGTTGTTATCGATTAAGAGATTCGAAGCAATCAGGCGATTCCCAACCTCGACTGAGGTGCCGTTTAGAAAAAGAGCGGGCACATAATCCACGCTCTTCTTTTGCCAAAGATCGAGGAAAGGTTCCGCCAGCCGGTTGCTCATCTTGCCTCCCCCTTTCGCCGCCGTCTCACGCCAGGCCTTTTCCCATGATTTTTCCAGCCAGCTACCCCGGTCAAAGTAAGGAACTGGAAATGGAATAAATCGCTGAAGAAAGTCGGGGTAAAGCATCGCAGCCATCGCCGGCGAAAGAAAATCGACCCCGAGAATTTCCTGACCTCGTCTTTCAAACTCGCCCGGTTTCGTGCCATCAGCGACCAGGGCATCGAAGACCGCAGCGCCTACGCTTCCACCTGAGACTCCGCTAATCGCAAAAATATGATCGGCAAAGGAGGGATCGCCATCCTGAAGTTTCCCGAGCACCGTGGCCGTCCAGTAGGCGGCGCGAATCCCACCCCCTTCGGTGGCGACGATGAACAAGGGATGAAAAGGACGATTTGCGTATTTGTGAGTGATGTAGGTGTCCCATTCGGCAAGAGCCTTTTTAATCGGCACACGCTCCAACTTTGCGCGTGGTAGCGTCCGGACCCTATGGTTGTCGTTGTTCAAACTACAAAGCGCGACCCTTAAGACGAGGAACGTGATGATTGGTAAGCGACGCCAGCTTCCCCAATAAACCAAAGCACTTCCTGCGAAGACCCACGAAGCGGCAGCCAGCATAAGTACAGCGCCAGTGCCTATCTTGTCAGCGAAAAAAAGCGGGTGAATACTGAAAGCCACGAACGCCACAACACAAAGCACCGCGATAAGCAACAGGGCCCGTTTTGTCCCTGGCTCCAGTTCGCTCAAGCTTTGGTAGCGAACATCCAGAGACTTAGCGGTTCTGTGGCGCTCGGGTAACACTGCGGCCCCACTAGCATCCAATATTCGTCTTCGAATGATAAGCGCTCCCCAGATGGCAAACCCGCTAACGACGCAAAGGATCCCAAAACCGAGCAGCCATGGCCACGCAGAGGTAGCTCGCTCATAAGTCCGCAGCGCATTGAGAAGACTGGCCCCGACCACCCACATTGGAGCCGCTCCCAAGATACGAGGAAGCTGCGCCCGCACCCATTCGTGAATGGATTTCCAAACACCCGTCCGGCGCGGATGCGATCGCGCTTCGGCGGGAAAATCGAAGTAGAGTAAAACTCTGGCCGAATACCAATTTGCCATGCACCACAACAGTAAGGCGCTGTAGCACGCCGACCATCGCACCCAGTTTGGTAATCCTGCGGCGCTACCGGGTTCGGCCATCGCCCGCAGCACTTCCGTCCCTTCGTCCACCCGAAGAAAGATAAGCGCTGCGACGGCGGTGACGATAATAGCGAACCGGCACGGTCTTAGTTCGTGATAGAGATCTCGCAGGTGCCAAACGAAGCTTTCGAATTTATTCGGGGTGGATGCCATTTCGTTCTCCAGCTACATGCTCAGAATGACAATAGGGTACGGGGTGACCTATAATTGATACCTTTCTGGGATTTGAAACCAAGTGCCATCGGCACCCATGCCGGTTTGCTCGTGATGCTTTGCCTTAGGCTGACTCTTTCGCTTTGTTGCTCTCAGGAATCTTAAATCCGACATAGGTGCCCGCACTGATCCCAAGGAGGCCCAGGAGCGTAGCGCTGAACTGCGGCATTGCGAGTTGGTTGTAAACGTTCGCGACGAACATGATGCCGAGCACAATCGTCCAGACGAAAATCTGAAAGCGGTGAAACGAAACGACGCCCTTCTCCGCATCCTTCTCTGCTAGCAGGTCATACATCGTTGCTTTCCAAGCCGGCCACTCGAAGTAATCGAGCTGACGTTGTAGATCCGCGATTTGTTTCGTCTTGGTCGTTTGCGCGCCTGCATTCCCGGCAAGTTTTTTCCTCCGCCGCGGGATCAGTGTCGCCCCGTTTCTTCTCCAATTCTTTCAACTCCTCCTTCGCCTTGTCGATGAGATCGCGAATCTCGACGCGAATCTTCTGTCGCGGTTGTGAAAGATTGACCGCCGGCAAGTCAGATTCACTTGCTGCGGCAACCGTTTTCCCGAATCCACAAAGGCCGCCGCCAGCGCAGTGCTCGCGCTGATACCGATCAATCCGAGCACGGACGAATTCAGCGTGTCCGTGTCGCCGATGATAACCCAGAGGAAAAAGAACGCCCCAATGACGAGGAAAAACCAAAAGGCCATCTGTGCGCGCGAAAGACCGTACGGCCAGCGCTTATCCGGGCGCAGCGGCGCGGTGGTGTCGCGGATAATGTCTGTCCAGCGAGCCAGGTAGAGGAAAATGGCCAACGCTCCTAGGATAAGGACCACCCCGAGCCAGAAGCGGAATGGCGAATCAGTGTGAAAGTAAACCGGTTCAGTGACGCCTCGTCAGCCGTTGGCAGAACATAGGTTGGCAGCATTTCCTCACCATTTTCAAATCCCACCGAAACCTTCATTGGCCTTGTAAAGCGCGGGTGGTTCAAGATCTGCGTCCACCCATGCTTGGAAGTCTCCGTGCGACTAAGTGTAAAACACAGGTAATGCACCTGCGGATCTTCTTTCGAATCCGTATCCGGCGGCTGGGGCCAGGCTTGCTCGGGTGAATCCCTTTCAACGGCACGTCATCGAGATATAGAATCAGGTCACTAATGTTTGCATTCGTCGGAAACCGTTTTGTGTGCTGAGGATCGTTCAGCCATGAGTTGAGATGCTTAACGTAGATATTGATCACGTCGCCGCGGCGTGCGGGGCATGCCTCCTTGTCCAAATTCGCCCTGCGCCGATTTTCATTTTTTACGTGAAACGGACCCGTATCCGCGTACCGAAGAAAGGGCGTGGGCGACGCCTCCGCCACAGCTCCCGGGATGGTCGGGGCGGGCGACGGAGCGGCGGGAAGCGCTGCAACTGGCGCCACCTGCGCGGAAGCCAAATCCGTCAGCAGGAGAAGGAGCGAACAGAGAGGCGGAGGTTCATACGTTTCGACTTTGTTATGGCTTTAACGCTTCGGCGCCAGTTTTGCGAAATGCTCCAACACGATTTTCGTTTTGGTCTCTTCTTCCTGCTTTTCCGTGCCTGTGGATACCGAGCACCTTGGAAAGCGCCGTGGTCGCTTGAGCTGCCTGGCTTACGGGCGCCTTGGTCGAGACCTCAAATAAGATTTCCAGCGCGCTCTGGCAACTCCCATCGCTCCGCGGTGACCTTATCCAAGCCCTCCGCGGTTATATCCTTCCAGACTTTCACGTCTTCGACCGGGCCAAACGGAGTTAGCGTCTTCCAGCTCACTTCAATGCTCGCCTTATTCAGGAAATCTTTCTGATCATCATTGAAGAGCTTCTCCATGTCAGCGCCCTTGTTAGCCGCTTTGATTTCCTCCACCTGCTGCGTCTCGTCTGTCAGTAGCAGGACTCCACCTTGTCTTTGCCGATAACCTCATCAAACTCGCATTTGACGTCTTTGCCCTCCAGCTTCACGCCCCGGATTTTCACTGTGGTCTGGCCGATTTCCTGATCAGTGCCGGTGCTGTAGCGCGAACGCAGAATCGCTTTCGGGCTGTGACTGAAGAGCGCCATAGCGTCCGTATCGTAAAAGCAGATCACGCGCATCGCGCTGGGATGATCCGCATCGAGGTGCAGGTTTTTGGAAACCGTCTCAATGTTGTCTTCCGGCACCAGGTATTTGATTTCCACGCGCTCTTCTTTCCTGGCTCCGTTCTGTTCATCCTTGGGTTTGCCCAACGCGAGGTCTGGCAGGCTAAGCAGACACGCACCGGCGAACACGGCGATCAGTTTTCGAGAAGTCATAAGTGTGACTTTCTTGTCTATCAGCGAGCAAGACTTCGCCATGCGGGCTTCGGCCTAACGGCGAGCAACCCCTGCCCGAGTAGCGTCCGGCTCATGTGATCCGGAAAAGAACATGGGCGGAGCCTTTGTTGCCAAGATGTTCGTCGACGGAAAAGGTGAGATCCAATTCCGCTTCTAAATCTTCCCTCGGCCCCACATCCACCAGCGGCACGCGGGCAAACTTGCCGGTCTTCTCATTGAATACCTCAACCATCGCGCTGAGCAGTTCCGCGGAGCCAGCCAATTGCTTGAACGGCTTCCCGAAGACGCGCTCAAGGCGGCTCTTTTTTACTGAAGCTCCCCAGACGTCGCTGTTCGTCTGGACGATGTTCTCGGCTCCTGAGCCCGTACCACCATCCTGTTTGTCAAACTTCCCGAATTGCGTCGCCTTCACTTCCTCCACGCCGCTGTTACCCTCAAACCCGCCGAATTTTTCTTCGATCCTCACCACCCGGAACTCGCGCCCTTTGTAGGCATAGCCGTTCTGCCGAATGGTCGTGATATTTCCTTTCCTTACTCGCCGCTGCGTAGCGGTTAAACGTCCCAGGTCTTTGGCCTCGCGAACAGCATGAAGGTCTTCCGCCGCAGTCGTGATCTCCGTCCCGTCGCTCATCCGCAGGATTTGGCCGGAAGAGCCGGTTGTTTCCGAAGAATCTTTTTGAAATTTCCCTTTCGATAACTTGGTCGCAAAGGGGATTGGCTCGCCGGCCGGAGTTGCACCTGGGTCTGGTTGAAGCATCTCATCGTCGCCGGGCACGGTGAGATCAGTCGGTGCTGCAATCTCTGGCGGGCGGACGATGGCCGCATCGAGCTTCAGAAGCGCGGCGTCCAGGGCGAGGATCGAATCCTGGCCGACACGCCCGTCCGCGTCCAAATCGTTTGCGGCTTGAAACGCTTTGACCGCAGCTTCGGTTTTTGGGCCAAAGAACCCTCGAAAGCGGTCGCCCGGGCCGAGATTTATGGCGAATTCCGGATTGAATCGACTCAAAAGGTTGAGCGCGTCTTGCAGCGTTCCGGTTGCGTCAACCGAGGTGCCAGCAGTTGTGTGCAGCACTCCATGTCCTTCGGCAATTGCTTCGATCGCCTCATCTTCTGAAAGCAACTCTGATTGGAGCTTGCGATCTGCTCTCGTGGGCAGCGGGATCGCAAGGTCAGTTGCGGTATCTATGATCAATTCCGAGGAATCGATCAGCCCGCTCTCACCGCCGAAGAGCTGCCGAATCAATTCGTCGCTCGCCTCAAAATGCATCGAATCTTCCCGCTTCGGATTCGTCGCCGCAAAGCCGATTCCCCAATACCAGCCACGAACGTGAAAGAAGGGCGCGAGAGCGCTTGTCCCCAGCTGCATGAGGCCATCTCCCATCTCGTCACTGTCGTCGCCGAAACGGATATCGATCGCCGTTCCCCAAGAGTGATTGGAGAAGTTCCTTTTACTTCCGCGAACCGCGCGGCAGCAAAGCATCCCATCGCTCTTAGCCTGCGCGAAAACCTCGGGCAGCCTTCCCTTCACCTCGGTAAAAATCTCGGTGAGATGATCAAGCAATTGCCCGATCCCGGTCGCTTTGAACGGACCTACGTTGCGGGTTTCGATGCGTGCCTCAAGCTTTCGGTTTGCGATGTCTGAGCAATTTCGGCTGAGAGCGCCCGGCACGCCGAAAATCTTAAGCATGGTGGCCTGGTGTCCCGGATGCAGACCAATGTTAATGGTGTCTAGAGGAGGAATGGGAACGAGTTTTGCAAAGTTTCTCATAGTCATGGGTGTGTTTTCTCCTTTTCTTTTGTTCTCGCCAGCCGCCTTACACGATTGGACTAGATTTTGTGCATTAATGTTCTACAAGCGTAGCGGCGGGCGGATTCATGACATTACGAAGGTCAGGTAAGGCAAAATTGGGTAAGAGTTTCGAGATCAGAATGGCAGTTTAAAGCCGGCAAGCAGGGCGTTATGGTCTGGCCGTTCACGTAGGTGTCAGTGAAG
>MWWJ01000071.1_pt1 | contig 11437 bp, 13 predicted proteins | sample 1047271 | NCBI WGS metagenome assembly MWWJ01 (sample SAMN06349965, study PRJNA376086) | soil metagenome | isolation source: CN-4 sample Antarctic (ecotone) soil | place: Antarctica | collected 2015-01-13 | reverse complement strand
CGAGATGCTCCGCCAGATTCGTACAGGTGTAATTGATCTGACTTGATAGCAAGTATTGACAGTAGATTTGTCGTGTCGTTTTCACAAGGCAAGTCTAATGTCATTCATACAATTGAGAAAGTCCTAACTCTATGATCTGCGTCGGGAAGAGACTTTACGCAAAGCGCGCGAATGGTACAGAACGCAGTTGCATCCCGCGAGCGTTCAAGATGTCTTGAACACCTTGCGCGGAGAGCACAGCGCATACTTTCGGATGGTCACATCCTACTGGGAAATGGCTGCCTCTTTTGTCAATCACGGCGCGATAGACTGGCAGATGTTTATGGATGCGTGTGGAGAAGAACCGCTCAACGTCTTCGTCAAGCTTTACCCGTATCAAGAGGAATTGCACGCCATGTTCAGCCCAAATGAAGATAGAATGCCATCTCATCTCGAACGAGTTGTAATGCGTCTGCCGAAGGCTCAAGAGCAGCTAGTGGAAAGGATCGAGCAGTTCAAAGAGGCGCGGACACGTTGGCAGGCAGAAAGTCAGAAGAGGACTGCGTAAGACATGCTTGATGCAGTTGAATCTTATCTCTGCCGGCGTGTTGCCACAACGACGCCGACAATCGAACAAGGATGTTAGAGTAATGGATACAGGTACAGTCCGAACAGAACGTGAAGCGTCGCGCTCCGTGCGAAACAATCAAACTTCGGAGGGCGCAGAACGATGTCGCCGCAAGTTTCTTAAATTTTTTCCGAAAGGGTTTCGCGATGAGAAGTATGTCGCGTGGGAGCGTGGCTACAAATGGGAAGCGCATGAGCGATGGAACGAGTTGCTTGAGCGCAAAGTCTTCCGAAAACTTTTGCGCGAAAGCGAATACACAGAGATCGCGGCGCGTGCTGTGCGGATTGAATCGCGAACGAATCTTCTTTTTTCTTTCGAGAAGATGGCTTTGCGCGACGCTGTGAAAACGGAAGAGGGCGCGCGCCTCTTCGCTGAAGGACTCGACGAATTTCTTCATGGCGCGGGTAGAATCGAAAGCAAGTTTGAGCGTTGGTGCAGGGCGGTTGAAGAGTTGCCGCGCAAGCAGACGCGGGTTCTCACCTGGCCGCTCGTCACAGTCTTCGGCTTCATCGCGCAACCCGACACGCACATCTTTCTTAAACCCAACGTCACACGCCGCGCCGCTCGCGAATATGGTTTCGACTTCGAGTACAAATCGCGCCCGTCGTGGGAAACTTACGCGAACTTCCTGGAGTTCGCCGAAGTTGTGCGCCGCGACCTGCGCGATTTGAAACCGCAGGACATGATAGACATTCAATCGTTCATGTGGGTTCAGGGGTCTGACGAATACTAAAGCAGTTCACAAGTGCAGGAACAGATTGACACCGCGCGCAGATCATCATATCGTGCGCTCGCTCGACACGTTGCACCGCCCCTCGCATACTCGCTCATTAAGACCTAACCTTTGTGAGCCTCACTTTACTCGTTAATCCTCGCTCTTCTTGAAACTGGATCATCCAGCGATGTCGCGATTCATCGCCTCAAGTCTCACAACCTCAGAAGGAGGCTACGATATGACAACACGCAAAACGCCAATGCTCGGCCCCGACGCGCGCAAGATTCAACCCAAGCTTCGCATGATCGCCAATTGCAGCACCGTCGTAAACACCTTGCGCGCCGAACACTGTTCGTCCATCGCCATCACGCGCCGCAAGCTGCTCAAGGAGATTGAGCCACAACGCGGAGTCGGCGCGATTCCGGTTCAGCGCAGCCAGATTCCGAGACAGGCCAGCAAGGGCAAGCTTCAGGACGTGTGCGAAGACGTGCAGGCCAACGTCTTTATCGTGACGGCTGATGCGGCGGATCATCCCGCGCGTTTTCCTGGCGAGAAGGCGCGCAAGGGCAATCTCGTGACGGCGACGACCTCGCTCGCTGACTTGAAGAAGATCGCAGGGCGCGAGAAGGTGACGTACATCGAACTCGCCGAACCGCTCTCCGCGCCGAAGCCGATAGTCTCAACGAAGCGTGTCAGCGCGCCGCGACACGCCAGGCGTCGCTTCGGTTCAACGCAACAGCATCACGGCGGCAAAGATGTCCTCATCGGTTTGATTGATGTGCAGGGCTTCGACTTCGCGCATCCTGATTTTCTTGACGCGCAACAAAAACACACGCGCTTCGTCCGCATCTGGGATCAGGGCGGCACGTCGCGTCCGGCTCCGAAATTTTCAGACACGCAAAAGTTTGACTACGGCTCGGAGTTGAAGCAGGAACATCTCAACGCCGCGCTCAAGGAATCAGGCAAGGTCGGCGTCGCGCCGCAGGATTTAGAAGCCCAATCGCAGATGACGCCAGGCTCGCACGGCACGCACGTCGCAAGCATCGCCGCAGGCAATCGCGGCGTCTGCCCGCGCGCCATGATCGCGGGAGTTTTGATCTCGTTGCCAGATGAAGAAGTGCAGGACAGGCGCACGACCTTCTACGATTCGACGCGCCTCGCGCACGCCGTTGATTACCTGCTCGCGCTCGCGGACGAGTTAAAAGTCAAAGCCGTCTCGATCAACGTCAGTCTCGGCACGAACGGACACGCGCACGATGCGAGCGCGGCGATCAGTCGTTGGATAGACGCGGCGATGGTTGTGCCTGGCCGTTGCATCACGGTGGCGGCGGGCAACGCCGGACAGGAGATTTCTGAATTTGAAGGCGACATCGGTTACGTGATGGGACGCATTCACACGAGCGGGCGCGTGCCGATGCGCGAACTCTACACGGACATCGAATGGCTCGTCGTCGGCAACGGGATGGTGGACATCTCTGAAAACGAACTCGAACTCTGGTACAGCGCGCAGGATCGTTTCGCAGTTTCGTTGCGCCCGCCAGGAATGGATTGGATTGGCCCAGTCGAGCCGCGCCAGTACATCGAGAATCACCAACTCAAAGACGGCTCGCTCATCAGCATCTACAACGAGCTTTATCATACGGCCAACGGCAGCAACTCCATCTCGCTGTACCTCAGCCCGTTTCTGAATCCGCACGGGACTGTCGGCATCCGCAAAGGACGCTGGATGATTCGTCTCTTCGGACGCGAAGTGCGCGACGGCCACTATCACGCATGGATCGAACGCGACGACCCGCGCCCCATCAGTCGCATGGGCAAGCAGGCCTCCTGGAACTTTCCTTCGTTCTTCTCCGAGCGTTCCAATGTTGATAACTCTTCCGTGAGTTCGCTCGCGTGCGGACGCTACGTCATCTCCGTCGCCAACCTCGACGAAGAAGCCGAGCGCATCCACATCAGCAGCAGTCAGGGGCCGACTCGTGATGCGCGCAGCAAACCCGACGTGGCCGCGCCTGGCACAAACATCGTCGCGGCCAAAGGCTTCGCGGGGAAAGATGATCTCTGGGTTTCGATGACGGGGACAAGTATGTCGAGTCCGTTCATCTGCGGCCTCGTCGGTTTGATGTTCGCGATTGAGCCGCAACTGACCGCCGCGCAAATCGAAGGCATCATCCAACGCACCGCGCGCCCCTTACCTGGCGCGGATTTCAACTGGCTCAACGACGCGGGCTTCGGACGCATTGACCCCGAAGCCTGTCTCGCCGAAGCCGCCACGGTCAATCAACGGGAAGCGTTTGCGAAGTGACAAGTGACGAGTGACAAGTGACAAGCAAGAAGAGTGATGAGTAATAAGTTAGCGCATTGTAAATTTAGTTTTAGAATTTTTTGAATTGCCACTAGCTTCAGTTAAATTGCCACTAGCTTTAGCTAGTGGACACGAGCAACAACATCTTGTTTGGCTTTAGCCAAACTGTTCGGCTAAAGCCAAAGTCTTTCCAGCTATGTGTCCTCCAGCTAAAGCTGGAGGCAATTCAAAAATCTTTCTTCACACAACGCTAACCAGAACTTGATTCCGAAACCTCGATGCTGAAAATTATTCTTAAGGAGATAAAATGAAACTCACAGTCTTTCAATCCGACAAGGGCGACTGCACGCTCGTTACCGGCGCAGATGGCAAACTTCTTTTAGCAGATGGCGGCATGGCTGTCTCTTACACCGCGCACGTCGCGCCGCACCTCAACGAGTTGCGACAGCAAAACAAAAAACTCGACCTCGTTTATCTCTCGCACATTGACGACGACCACATCGGCGGCATCCTGCAAATGATGGACGACGAAGTCGAGTGGCGCGTCCATGAACATCAACTCAAGACCGGCAACAAAGATCACAAGCCGCCCACCTCAAAGCGCCCGCCCGCCATCTCAAACATCTGGCACAACGCCTTTCACGAACTTGTCGGGCAAAACGCGGGCGCGGTTGAAGACATGCTCGCCGCTTCATCCGTCGCCCTCTCCGGCACAACCAGCGCGCAGATCGAAGAGATTGCCATCGCGCAATCGAACCTGACGGAAAGCACGGCGCAGGCGATCAAGCTTGCGCGTCGCGTCAGCGTGGATCAACTCAAGATTCCGCTTAACAAACCTGCGAGCGGCAAGCTCATGCTCGTCCGCGACACGAAGCAACCCGTCAAACTCGGCGGCATATCGCTCTTCATCATTGGCCCGTTCAAGGAAGATTTAGATGTTCTGCGGAAGGATTGGAACAAGTGGCTCAAGGAAAACGCCGCCACGCTCAAACAGATTCAGCAACAGGCGAAGGCCGACGCCAAAGACATCGCGGATGAAGTCGAGCGCATCATTCAACCCCTACTCACGCAAGCCAAAGTGATGGGCAATCGCAGCAAAGTCACTCCGCCAAACCTCGCCTCGCTCATGCTCCTCGTGGTTGAAGGCAAGAAGACTTTGCTGCTTACCGGCGACGGACATGCCGACGATATTCTCAAGGGACTCGATCACTACGGAAAGTTTGACGCTTCGGGCAAGCTTCATGTTGACGTGCTCAAGGTGCAACATCACGGCTCTGAGCACAACATCCATGAAACATTCTGCAAGAAGGTGATCGCCGACAATTACGTCTTCTGCGGCAACGGATTTATGACGAACCCCGAAACCGATGTCATTGATCTGATCGTCAGCACAAGATTGAAAGAGCCTGGCAATTTCAAGCTCTGGTTCAACAGCAACTCATCCGTGCCAGGTTTGAAGGCAGAGAACAAGGCGCAGATGCAGAAGGTTGAGAAACTCGTCGCGCAGCTTGTCGCGAAGAACGGGAAACGGATGAAGGCGAGTTTTATGGCGGGGAATAACGATCTGTTTGAGTTAGAGATTTGAGTCGGGGGCTGATTGGTTTACGTCAAAGTTGAATATGCTGAGAAGCAGTTCACCGCAGAGACGCGGAGGACGCAGAGGGGGCGCGGAGAAAGACCATGAATGGAGAGTTGAATCAGATTACGGAGCGTGTAATCGGAGCGGCGCTTGAAGTTCATCGGACACTGGGTCCAGGGTTGTTGGAGTCAGCGTATCAAGGCTGTCTGTGCCGCGAATTGATGGTACGTGGAATCCCTTTTGAGAAAGAGAAAGCGCTGCCCTTGATGTATAAGGGAACGCATCTGGAATGTGGTTATCGCCTTGATCTATTGGTTGCGGGCGCAGTGGTCGTTGAAGTGAAATCGGTGGAGGCTCTCTCACTGATTCACGAAGCACAGCTTCTAACATGTCTCCGGCTCGGCGGTTGGAAACTTGGCCTCTTGATAAATTTCAACGTCGTCCTCCTCAAACACGGCATCTGCCGAAAAGTGCTCGGACTAAACGAGTGATTCTTTTCTCTGCGCCCCCTCCGCGTCCTCTGCGTCTCTGCGGTGAACGTTCGCTAAAACACACTCATCTCTATTAAACTTTCCGCGTCTCAATCAACTGACGGAATTTTTGTGAGCGAACTGAACGAAGAACGTTGGAGCGTGATGAGCGAGCGCGGGCGCGAAGCTGCCGGTCTGAAGTATGAACGCGCCCTCGAACTGTTCATCGGACACTGGGTCCAGGGTTGTTGGAGTCAGCGTATCAAGGCTGTCTGTGCCGCGAATTGATGGTACGTGGAATCCCTTTTGAGAAAGAGAAAGCGCTGCCCTTGATGTATAAGGGAACGCATCTGGAATGTGGTTATCGCCTTGATCTATTGGTTGCGGGCGCAGTGGTCGTTGAAGTGAAATCGGTGGAGGCTCTCTCACTGATTCACGAAGCACAGCTTCTAACATGTCTCCGGCTCGGCGGTTGGAAACTTGGCCTCTTGATAAATTTCAACGTCGTCCTCCTCAAACACGGCATCTGCCGAAAAGTGCTCGGACTAAACGAGTGATTCTTTTCTCTGCGCCCCCTCCGCGTCCTCTGCGTCTCTGCGGTGAACGTTCGCTAAAACACACTCATCTCTATTAAACTTTCCGCGTCTCAATCAACTGACGGAATTTTTGTGAGCGAACTGAACGAAGAACGTTGGAGCGTGATGAGCGAGCGCGGGCGCGAAGCTGCCGGTCTGAAGTATGAACGCGCCCTCGAACTCCTCCGTCAACTAAAACGCGAAAATGTTCATGGCCTATGCATCGTCTCCGATGAAGCCGGACGCCGACTCGCGCACAATGAGTTGCTTAAAATCAAATGACGCGAGTCAGATCATCAACACGATCTTTCCGAAACTCGCGTTCGTCTCCATTCGCTCATGCGCGGCGCGCACCTCGTTCATTTTGTAGATGCGATCAACGACGGGGCGCACAATGCTGCGTGCTAAAAGCGGAACGACGTGAGCATTGAAACGCCTGGTCGCGGCGGCCTTTTCTTCAGCCGAACGTGCGCGCAGGACTGTTCCGATAATTTGAACTCGTTTCCTCATCATCAAACCAAAATCTAAAGTCGCGCTCGCCCCTGCCGTCGTCCCAACCAACATCAAGCGACCCCTTTGTGCAAGCGCGTCGAGATTCGCCGTGAGGTACGCGCCGCCAACCAGATCGAGAATGACATTAACGCCCGCGCCCTTCGTCCACTCTTTCACGGCTTCTGCAAACCGCGCCGGCTCATTGCCCACCGCGACCACTTCATCAAGTCCATACTCACGCGCACGCTCAAGTTTTTCTGCTGTGCGCGACGTACCATAGACGATTGCGCCAGCCGCGTGTGCGAGTTGCGCGGCAGCAGTCCCAACGCCCGACCCCGCCGCATGAATCAACACGCGCTCGTCCATCTCAAGATGCGCCTGCGTGAACAAAGCATCGTGCGCCGTGATGAACGCTTCCGGCACGGCGGCAGCTTCAGCCCAATCCAGATTCGCAGGGATTTCCGCAAGCGCATCTTCGGGCACAACCACATATTCCGCCTGCGCGCCTCCGCCCGTGATGCCGAACACACGTTGGCCCACGCGCCACGCGCTCACCTCTTCGCCGACCGACGCCACTTCGCCCGCAAACTCCAAACCTGGAATATCCTGCGGCGCATTCTTCGGCGCAGGGTATCGTCCCATGCGTTGCAGCACATCCGCGCGATTCAACGCCGCCGCACGCACACGCACACAAACGCGATTCGCCGTCACGCCCGAAGGACGCGCCACCTCGCGCACTTCAAGAACCTCTGCACCGCCATGCCCGTTGATGGTCACGGCGCGCATCATCTCAACGCTCATTCGCAAAACTCCTCAAACCTGGAATGCGCCAAGCTTAACACCGAATCGCGACGACCCTTCAATGTGCTAGAGTGTGACGCGCATGAACAACGCCCCGCGCCTCCTCGTCATCATCAACCACGCCGCCGCACGCGCACGCCGCCTCTGGCCTCAAATCAAAACCACACTTCGCGCGCAAGGCATCCCCTTCGACGAACACGCGACAACGCACGCAGGCGACGCCACGACGCAAACTCGCGACGCCCTGCGCGAAGGCTATCAACTCATCGCCATCGTCGGCGGCGACGGCACACTGAGCGAAGCGGCGTCAGGATTTTTTGACTTCGACTCGGCAGACGCAAACGCATCAACTCATGCCTTACATACCTCAATTGATTTCTCACAAGCTCCGACTCTTCACTCACAACAAGACGCAGCGAGTTTGCTTCCACGCCCGATCAATAACGAAGGAGCGCTTGCCATTCTGCCTGCCGGAACAGGGAACGACTTCGCGCGCGGTCTCGCAGGTCAGCGCGAACCTTTGGTGAGGTGGATAGAAAAGTTGATCGCTTATTGCCGCCGCAATGACGACGAGCGTGCGGCGCGCATCGTTGATGTGATCTACGGCAGCGCGGACGATGGTGCAGCGAACTTCATCGCTCTCAACGCCGCAACTTTCGGCATCGGCGCAGAGACGGCGCGGCGCGTCACATCACAACGCGGCTTCGCGCTGCGACTCAACGGTGAAGCGCGCTTCGTCGCGGCAGCCTGCGGCGCACTCCTCGCCTGGCGCGAACGTCTCGTCCGGATCACGATTGACAATGGCAACAGTAACGAAGCCAACGTGATCGAATGCTCCACCAACATTCTCGCCGTCGCCAACAACATTTACGCGGGCGGCGGCATGATGTTCGCACCCAACGCGCGCCCCGACGACGGCCTTCTCGACTTACTCATCGCCTGCCACCTCTCCCGCGTCGAAGTCCTGCTTGAACTCCCGCGCATCCGCAAAGGCACACATCTCGCAAACCCGAAAGTCCGCACCTTCACAGCCGAGCGCGTCCGCGTCGAAACCCTCAACCCAAACGACGCCCTTCTCATCGAAGCCGACGGCAACGTGCGCGGCCACACGCCTGCCGAGTTTCGCATCATGCCTGCTGCGTTGAGATTGATTTAGTGAATTATCAAAGGTGGGAAGACAGCGAAGACTGTTTGAACGATTCGATGAATGGCTTACATAATAAGTGACTCACTCAGAAAATAGTTTTAAGCACTTTTTGTACTCCCTTTATCATTTCATCAATCTCATCTTTGGTTGGCTCTCTATTTTTGAAGTGTACTGACAAGTTACGTATGTCACCTAGCCTCTGAATAAACCGCCAAGTGGGAACATCATAAATCCCCTCGGTCTTAAACGAATCATTGAAATCTGCGGTGGTAGGTTCTTTCTTGCTGATTTTTGTGCCGTGATTCTGAGCGACAGTCGCAAGATGACGCTCTAACGTTACGCCCGTTAGCGCTCCAGCAGCACGAAGATGTCCCTTCTTCATAAGCTCCTCAGCAGCACTCAACTCATCATCAAATAGCTCGGCTTGTAAAGTGCCTTGAATATCTGACAATACTGAATCCAACCTACCTATACACGATACAAGAATAGTTAGCTGCTGCTGAAATTTAGAAAAGAAGGCTCTAAAAGGATTAACAACTTCCTGTTGGTCCAATCCTCTCGTTACTCTCAAGCCAAGCAAATAATCACTTATCGTATAAGTTAGGTAATCAATCTCTTTTCGCTTATCAACCTTGTATTGTTCGATAAATTCTTGATACCTCTCAGGCAAAATTTGCCGCACTACAGGGAGGGACTTTGAGTACCAGTCTTGATAAGCTTGATGTAGCGATTTCTTTGGAGTGGCCTTAACTTCCTTTTCATTAACTTTCTTTTTAGATTTACTTACCCCTTTTTTTGAAGCACCCGTTTTTGAGTGGCTTTGCTCTTCCTTAACAAACTCCGTTAAAATTAGCTCCCGCCCATCAGTAACTAACTGGTTAACAGCTTCTTTCAGTTTTTCTTTTGTTGTAGCCATAATATAAAGCAAGACGTTCTACTGATGGTTCAATTAATTCTTTCAATCTCGTCAACTTTGATAGCCGTCAAGTAAATCCCATCACTTCAAATCCATATGCTTGATCGGCACTAATCTATGTCCGAGCATATCCACACCGGCCTGGCTTTGTTCGAGCACGATGTATCCGATGAGCGGTTCATAGATGCCATCTTCCGGCTTCATCTCAACAAACAACACTTCATTGAAGATCGTGCGGAATCCTTCGATCTGGATGCGGACGGGGCCGCGAATCTCGCCTTCGACCGTTTCCTGAGTCGCCGTTTCGAGCGCGATGGTGTCAACGACTTCCAAATCTCCGAGCCTCTCCTTCCAGGCATTAGGAAGAACCATAAACGACGCGCCCGTATCAACCAGCGCATCGCACCGCAGACTTTTTGATGAGTCGGAAATGCTGGTGATCGTGACCGAAGAAACTATTCTGCCCATAATATTCTTCCCTCAAACTTCCTCGAAGAGGTCATCAACCGCCATCGTCCATTCAGGAACGGCTGGCTCGGCTTCCGCCATCTCGCCGCGCCGGTAAATCGTTGGCCGATCCGGTTCGCTTGCGCGATAGACTTTGACAACATCACGACTGAGCAAATCCACGTCCCACAAAACGAGCGTTCCCGCCGCGAAGTAATCGGCGCGCTTTTGAGCAATTTCTTTTTCGGCCTTCAGTCCGTAATCGCCCGCGCTTCTGACTTCGGCAGCGAAGACGGGGGCGCCGTCAAAGAATTTCATCCCGCTGATTTCTCCAGTGTGAAAGGCTGCGTCAGGACTAAGGGAATCACGATGTGGCAAATTAACTTTGAATCCAGCATTGTCGGTCACGGCGCGCCCCGTCTTTCGGCGGCGTGCATACTCGCGGAGGCTGGCGAAGATTTCACCTGCGGCGTAATTGGGCGCGGCTCCTGTCGGTGACATAACGATCAACTCTCCATTGATGATTTCAGCCTTGGCATCTTCCGGCACTCTGTATAAATCCTCGATTGTTGCCCGAACCTTCGTACTCATACTTTCACCTCACAAAAAATCTTATCCTGTTGTTATCTTACCCACACTGCGCGATCAATTCCGTAGATCAAAACTTCCTTCTCGAATAACTGCGTCCGCCCTTCAAGTTTCTCGCCGAGCCGCTCCGCAACTTTGATCGAGGCTTTGTTGTCAGGATCAATCAGGCTGATGACATGATCTCTGTTCATCTCCGTGAACGCATACTTAAGCGCGCGGCGTGCGCCCTCTATCGCATAGCCTTTGCCCCACGACTCTCTGCCAAGCGTCCAGCCGATCTCAAAGCCAGGCCAGCCTTCAGGATTGAGAAAGCCGATCCGCCCGATCAACTGCCCGCTCGCTTTCTCTTCGACAGCCCAGTGTCCGTAGCCGAGCAGATGCCAGTGTCCAGCAAGGAAGGCCATGTGCCGCCACGCTTCGTGACGGCTAAAAGATTTGCCGCCGAGGTACCGCATCACTTCTTCATCGGCACAGATGCGCGCGTAATCTTCAAAATCATCTTCACGCCACATCCGCAACGTGAGACGTTCTGTTTCTAATGTCACATAGATTTGTGATTTCATATTCGATTGTTTGCTGTCGCCGACATTAAAATTCAACTGCTTCTTTCCATCTCTTCAACTTTAGCGAGGCGGCGGCGATGGCGTTCCTCGCCTGTGAAGCGCGCGGCGACGAAGGCGCGCACGATCTCAAGCGCGAGTTCGATGCCGACGACACGCGCCCCCAAACACAGCACGTTGCAGTCGTCATGCTCGCGACATTGATGCGCGGAGTAGGTGTCACCGCAGAGAGCAGCGC
>MWWJ01000070.1_pt1 | contig 11472 bp, 8 predicted proteins | sample 1047271 | NCBI WGS metagenome assembly MWWJ01 (sample SAMN06349965, study PRJNA376086) | soil metagenome | isolation source: CN-4 sample Antarctic (ecotone) soil | place: Antarctica | collected 2015-01-13 | reverse complement strand
GTTGTGCCGTTGGCTGCTGCATGAAGCCATTGGCGTCTTTGAGGTTCAGGCCGTAGCGGAATTGCAAATCCCTGACGCGCTCGGCAATCACGCTGTCGCTGTATGGCACGCCGCCCCCGACGCCAAACACGCGACGAATCAGCAAACCGTTTTCGTTGACGAAGTAGTGGATGATTCGCATCCGTCTGATCGAAACCTGGCCGGTGCGATCATCAGCGACGAAATCAAGCGGCCCCCCTGCAACGGGATTGTTCAACCCGCACGTGTCGCCTGTGGCGAAGTTAAGTTTGGGCGCGGCGGAGGTTGGATTGGTGATGCTGGTGATGGTGCCAAAGGTCGCGCCCACAGCCGATGAGATGAAATAAACTTCGCCGACATTAACGCGCGCCGCATCCGCTGTCGCAACTGTGATGCTGGCGCCGTTGGCGGCCACGTCCGAGGCCGGACGATCAATTGACGTGCTAAAGCTCACATCATCGGATTCAAGCACCGTCAAACGATCCGTCAGATTAAGACCACCCCCAGGCTTCGGAGTGGAAAGCACCTTGAGCACAGGATTAGTACCGGCGATATTCGTTGTCGCCGGCACATCGTTGTCCGAGGTTAAGATCGCCAGGTTGAGATAGGTATTGTCATTAGGATCGAGCACGGGCGACGTTGACAGGTACGTTGTCACGAAGCTGATCGGGACGCGAATGTTGTTGATGCCTTTGAGTCCGTTGCCAGATGTGGTCAGGTCGCGGTTGATGAATTCGTGTGCGGTGCGGATTGCTTCCTGAGCGTTGGACATCTCAGTGGCCGTCGCTCCGATCTTCATGCTGTTGCCCATCAACGTAAAGATCGTCGCCGAAATAATGAGCATCACGCTCATGGCGATCACGAGTTCAAAGAGTGAGAAGCCAGCTTCGCTGCGGCGTGTCGAATAAATGTTCATGGATGATCTCCGGCTGTCGTTCCGTCTCTGAAAACGTGGCCTTTAAGGAATGGCATTACTGCGTGCATCGTTGTTGAGGTAGCTGATGCCGGCCTGCGTCTGCATCTTTCCGCCCCCGTCTGGAAACTGCAAAGTGACTTCGATCTTTTTGAGGTTTGGGCCTAAAGCCGTGATGGTGACTTTGCGCGTGTAGTCAGGATTGGGAGCGCGCGTCGGGTCTGTGAAATCGTCATACGTCCCGTACTTGTTATCTGCGCCTGGATTAAGCAAATCGTCCGACGTGCCGTAGATGCCGTCTGGGCCAGGGTCAGTCGTGATCGGTTGAAAGTCTGTCGGGAAGACTCCAACACTAACGCCGCTCGTGGCGACGTTTGAGATTTGGTCGTAGGTCAACTGCTTGGTGTTACGCAAAGTCTCCATCTGTTCCAGCATCGAAACGACGAGCAGTTTCGTGTTGGTAATCTGGCGGCCACGATTGCTCGCCATCATGCCGTAGCCGATGGCGGCGGCGAAGCCCATCAAAGCTATCGTCAAAATCAACAACGCGACGACCATCTCAAGCAGCGTAAAGCCAGCTTCGGATTTCGCAGTTCTCACGGAGGCAGGCGGCTGTTCGAGTTTATTCAACATACAGACTGACATTGGTGTTGTACCTCCAGACTTTGACTCTCCCTGCCGCTCCGAGAACCGAAATCGCGAAGGCGGAATCGAGATCGTACTTCGTGTTGTAAAAATAGATCGCGCGGTTGATGGGGTTGCGGTTGGCATCAACAATACTGCCGTCGGGTTGGAAAGTGATGTTGTATTGATTGGTGGCGGTGGGCAGAGCCGTGAAATTCGTTCCGTCACCGAGCGCAACCGTAGAGGCTGCCGAAGGTCTGCCATAGACGAGTTCGGAAGAGGTGATGCCGGAGTCGAGAAGCGAGATCGTGCGAACAACGACATCAGGATTAACATCAGCAGAAGCCGCCGTGCTGCCAGGTAGCGTGACCATCGTGTTCGTGGCCGGATTGAAAGTGATGTTGGATTCCTGATGGTCAATGACGGTAATCTGCTTGGTCGTATTGTCGTAGCGCAAGGTCATCACCTGACGTTGAGACATGGCTTCCTGTCGAGTCAGGCGCAGTTGCGCTTGCAGTTCATTTGGCAGACTCGACATCCTTTGCCGGCGGCGAATACTTGCCAGTTGCGGCATGGCAACGGCAGCGGCGATGCTGATGATGACCAGCACGAGCAAAGTTTCGATGATGCTAACGCCTCTCTCTGCGCGTGCGAGTTTGGGGTCTGTGTTTGAATTCATGCTTGGCTCAGTTTGCTCTAACTTAAAATTTATCGCGCCTGATGAAAGGCGCTCAGGTTATGGAAACGCCTCGCGTTCCAACGCTCTCTTTGGCAACCTGTATGCCAACTCTCATGCGCCTCCTCTGCTGACGGCTAAAGCGTTTGACAACGATAGATAAGCTCAAGCACTGGCGGCCTTCACATAAAGCCACGCCGCTTCATGTTGTTTCTTTAAGTGGCAGGCAACGGAAACGATCTTCACAACGCAGACTCATCATGGCTTATGACAGTGGGCCAACTCCTTTCACAGAATCTTTCGTCTTGCCGTGTGTCAACTCACAAAACCATTCGTCTCTTCGCAGAGCCTTAAGCTTGCCGCTCATTCGTTCAGCGTGTTAAGTTTTTGCTTGTTGGGATTGCAAGTCTTAATTTGAATTTCACTCCTCGCGTTCATTGAGCATGATGTTGATTCCGGCAAGCTATGACTGAGATCGAAGGCTTCATTCTCTGCGGCGGGCAATCTAGTCGGATGGGCACGGACAAGGCTCGGCTGCGGTTGGGAGAGCAAACTTTCGTCGAGCGCATCGCCGCCGCGCTCAAAATAATCGCAGTGCGAACGTCTCTCGTGAACAGTTTTGAAAATGATGCCGGTGCGTTATGGTCATTGCCGACAGTGAATGATGTCTATCCGCAATGGGGCGCGCTTGGCGGGCTTCACGCGGCGCTCGCAGCCTGCCGTGCAGAATGGTGCGCCGTCGTCGCGTGCGATCTGCCATTCGTCACCGGAGAACTTTTCATGCGTCTCGCTTCGCTCACACAACACAACGATGCGGTTGTTCCCATTCAACCAGACGCTCGCCCGCAACCGCTCTGTGCGCTCTATCGCACCGCGCCCTGTCTTGAGAGCGCTACCGAATTAATCAACGCCGGAGAGCGTCGCCCACGCGCCCTGCTGCAAACAGTCAACACACGTTGGGTCGCAGACGATGAACTCTCAAACCTTCAGGGCGCAACGCACTTCTTTACCAACATCAACACGCCCGAAGATTACGCACAGGCAAACGAAAGGATGAGGGATGAAGGCAGGAGAGGGTGTAGGGTGTAGGGTGTAGGGTGTAGGGTGTAGGGTGTAACGAAGAACAAGCTTTTGTCTTTCGCTACACCCTACACCCTACACCCTACACCCTTCTTCTTCCGCCTTCCGCCTTCCTACTTCCTACTTGCTCTCCATGTCTCCGCGAAGAAGGCCAGGGAAAAAGATTTTCAGATCGTTGTTGCCCATCGCGCTCGTATTGACGCTCGCGCTGGCGTGCGTGACGGCGTGGATCATCAACCGCGTGGTGCATCCGCCGTGCCTGCCTTACCTCGTCACTCCGGCCAGCTTCACACAGTTCAGTAATCGCGGTTTGATAACGAAAGATGAGACGTGGGCCAATCGTGATGGAACGAAGGCGCGCGGCTGGCTCTTGCGCGGTGCGACGGGTGCACCCGCAGTTGTCCTCCTGCATCGCTACGGCACAGATCGTTCGTTTCTCTTAAACCTCGGCGTCAAGCTCAATGAGACGACCAACTTCACAATCCTCTGGCCTGACCTGCGCGGGCATGGTTGCGATGCGCCTGTGAAGTGGACTTCCTTCGGAGCGCGTGAGGGCGACGACGTATTGGCCGCGCTTGATTATCTGCGCTCGCTCAAGACGCCGCAGGGACAACGCCTCATCGGAAAGGACATTGGGGTTTACGGTGTGGAGTTGGGAAGCTATGCCGCGCTCGCCGCCGCCGCGAAAGATGAAAACGTGCGCGCCATCGCGTTGGATTCAGTTCCCGCGTCGCCAAACGAACTGCTCGACGATGTGGTGAGGACTCGCACCGGAATGGGGAATGTTTTATGGCAGCGATTAGCGCAGACGGGCATCAACATCTATTTGCTCGGCGGCTATCAAAGCACGCCGTCGTGTAATCTCGCCGCCAGCCTCAATAATCGTCGCGTGTTGTTGTTGAGTGGAAAAGATGGGGGCTACTTGCGTGACTCAACAACCGCACTCGCGCAGTGCTTCGGAGCGCAGACAACGGTGGAGACGAAAACCGATCTCCCGCTCTCAGGTTACAGACAACCCGCCGCGACAGGCGAACAGGGCGAAGCTTATGATCGTCCCGTGATTGACTTCTTCGATAAAGCCCTGCGCGGCACGCCTTGATCGTTGGCTTGCCACTCCGTCAATGGCTAACCTCTCCTCGTTCTTTAGTCACACTCAACTGATAATCGCCATCACGAATTTTTTAAGCGGCGGGGTTCTTCGCGTCATCGCCAACAGATCATCGTCCACGTTCCGGCTTGCTTTTCACCACCACTAACGCGAGCGCTCCGTTATCACCGATGATGTTTGTCTCGATGGCTCTATAATCCGTCAACTCATTAAGATATTCGACAGGGATGATGACGAGAATGACTCCTCCGCGCTCACGCGCCGCGTCGCCCGCCGCGACTCCGCCTTCAAATCTCACAGGGTCGCCGTCGGCTTGATAAGCAAGACGGCCTCCGGCGTAAAACTCTGCGGTGCGTTCGCTCGTCAGCATTTGATAGACGGGCGCATCGCCGTATCCGCTTTGCGCTGCGCTTTGCATCAACTCGCGCACGGACTCGCGCCGCGCAAACATCTTAAGCCCCCATCCAACCTCCAACGCAATCAACGCCAGCATCGCGCACGCCACCAACGCCGCGCATAACTCTCGACGTTGCGTCCAGAGAAGCGCGGACGCGGCGGCAACTATCAATGGCGCAACCACCGCCACCGCCATGACCACAGAAGCGCCGCTCAACTGCCTTGCGTACACAATCCCTGTCACGGTCAACACAAGCAAGGCCACGCCCGTCGCGCGCATCGTCCATGAGCCGTTCCAACTTCCGCGCACAAACCCCGCAAGCCGCTCACCCGTCAGGAGCGCGGCGGCGGGCACGACGGGCAAGATGTATGAAGGCAACTTCGAGCCAGACAAGGAAAAGAAAGCGATGGGCAACAACAACCAAGCCAGCGCAAAAACATTCAACTTGCTCAACGCATCCGCCCCACGCCAACTCCAACGCCGCGCATTGATAAGAGCCGCCAGCAGAAACGCCGTCCAGGGCAAAACCAGAATCAACAGCACCGGAGGATAAAAATAAAAAGGCTGTGAATGGTGATACTTGTTTGAAACGTAGCGCGCGAAATGATGTTGAATAAAAAACTGGTCAACGAACGTCCAACCGTGCCGCTCGATCACCGGCACATACCACACCGCCGCGACGAGCAAAAACAACGGGACACCCCACAGCAAACTCAAACACACATCCAGACGCGGACGCTCGCGCCGCAACATGAAATAACTCCCGACCACGCCGAACGGAATCACAATCCCGATCAATCCTTTTGCCAGCAGAGACAATCCGATGCCCGCGTAAAATCCCGCCAGCAACAAACGCCTTCGCCGCGCGTTGTCTTCAATCTGGGAGACGAAGAAACACGCCAGCGTCGCGGTCAACGTCAATGTCAAAATGCTGTCCGTGCTCGCCCCGCGCGAAAACGTCAACAGCCCCACGCTCGTTGCCAACGCCACGCTGCTCCAACTCGCCAACCCGCTCGCCTCAACATCCGCGCTCGCGCGCTCGACGCGATGCCCCATCCAGTAAACAATCAACACTGTGAGCAAGCCCGAAAAGGCCGAACCCAAACGCGCCGTCCATTCCGAAACGCCAAACGCGCTGTACGCGGCCATCATCATCCAGTAAAGCAACGCGGGCTTTTCAAACCACGTGTGGCCGCCGAGCGTCGGCGTGATCCAGTCGCGACGCTCGAACATCTCGCGCGCCACCTGTGCATAGCGCGGCTCATCCGGCCCCAGCAAAGGCAGACGGGCTAACCCGAAAAGATAGAGCGCGGAAGCGGCAATGAAGAAGATTTGCCAGGCTCGCTTGGCAAGCGTCGAACGTTGCAATATAGTCACCCAAAAAGCTGTCAGTCGTCAGTCGTCCGTTGTCCGTTGTTCGTGACGCTTAGTTGATCTTTAGTGTTCAGCTTGCCTGAGATTAACAACGGACAACTGACAACGGGACGACTGACAATTAACATTCAAAACAGGGATTAGTAAACCATGCCACTACGCATAGCCGTCATCGGTGTCGGCCATCTGGGACGCCAGCACGCGCGCATCCACGCCGCCCTGGCCGCCGAAGGTCGCGCCGATTTCGTCTCCGCGTGCGATAGCGTTGAAGAAACAGCGCGCACCGTCGCCACCGAACGTCACACTCAATGGACGCCGGACTGGCGCACACTCATCGGCCACGTTGACGCTGTAAGCCTCGCCGTCCCAACCGAATCGCATTGCGACATCGCCTGCGAACTACTCACGGCAGGCATTCATGTCTTAGTCGAAAAACCGATTTCTCGCACGCTCGCGGAAGCGGACAGGATGATTAAAGCAGCAGAGCAAAGCGGCGCGCTTCTACAAATCGGACATCTCGAACGCTTCAACCCCGCGCTCACAGCCCTGCATCCTTTCATACGCAACCCGCTCTACTTTGAGATTCATCGCGTCGGCGAATTCACCGCGCGCTCACTCGACATTGATGTCGTTCTCGATTTGATGATTCACGATTTGGACATCGTGCAATGGCTCGTCGGCGAAAACATTGAAGTGACGGACGTGCGCGCCGTCGGCATTCCGGTTTTAACGAGCCGTGTTGACGCCGCCAACGCGCGCATCGAGTTTGCCTCCGGCGCGGTCGCCAACATCACAGCCTCGCGCGTCGGCACAGAGAAAATCCGCAAGATGCGCTTCTTCCAACCGCACGACTACATCGCCGTTGACTACGCGACGCGCCATGCTTCGATCAGCAGCCTCGCCCCGCGCGCCGATCAAACCTCGCGCCCCGATGTCAACACTAAGCATCTCGAAGTCGCAGACGTTGAGCCGCTCCGAGCCGAGATCGAAGCATTCCTTCAAGCCGCGAGCGGTCATCGTCCCGTCGCAGTCTCCGGCCACGATGGGCGGCGCGCTCTCGCCCTAGCCCTGCGCGCACTCGAACATATTCACAAACAAGCCGCGCTGATCGGTCTCAACGAATTTAAGCGAGTGTAACTATCTTGTCAGAACCGCCTGCGGTAGCGGGCGGGTGAGCCGATTGCGGATTGGTGATTGCCGAATGCGGATTAAAGAAATGACTCCTGATAATCCGCCATCCGAAATCCACATTCCGCATTCTCTCGTCCCGCCCAGCTTAAGCAGGCGGTTCTGACCGCACGCTCTTGCAATGATTGAGTTAAAAAATCCCAACGAAAAGATCAACGCGTTCCTTACTGAGCGAATCGCAGCGGGTGACTTCCCCGCAGCCGTTTACGTTGTGGCGGAGCGTGGGCGCGTCGTGCTGTCCGGTGCGCTCGGCGATGCCGTGCGCGAGCCGTTGCGACACGCGGCAACACTCGAAACAATTTTCGATCTGGCTTCGTTGACGAAACCGCTCGTCACGACTTTGCTTTGCGCTCAACTAATCGAACGCGGCGAGTTGAGATTGGATGAAGCGGTCGCGCACTACCTTCCGGAATTTGATAGTCAGGACAAGCGCGCGATGACCGTGCGCCAACTCCTGACCCATACTTCCGGCTTTCCGGCGTGGAGACCTCTCTACGTTGCGCTGAAAGAGCCAGACCGCGCACTGGGATTTCTTGCCACACAAACTCTTGAATATGTGCCAGGCACGCGGGTTGTTTACAGCGACCTGGGTTTCACCGCACTCGGCTTCCTGCTGGAAAAAATATCGGGCGTATCTCTTGCCAGCATCGCACAGGAGGAAATTTTTACCCCTTTGAAACTGCGCCGCACCTTTTTCAATCCCCCACAATCTTTGAAAAACGAAATCGCTGCCAACGAAATTGGCAACCCTGTCGAGCGTGCGTTGTACGAAGCGTTGAGCCAGGAAACGCGCGACCAGTTAAGCCGACAGGATGATCTGAGTGTCTGGCGCAACGAACTGATCTGGGGAACGGTGGATGATGGCAACGCGCATTTTCTCGGCGGCGTTGCCGGACACGCGGGAGTGTTCTCACCAGCGCACGAGACGCTGCGCCTCTCTCAACAATTTCTGGCCCAACAAACAGAATTGCTTGAACCCGAAACTTGCAAACTATTTCGCACAGACATGACGCCAAACATGGAAGAGGCGCGCTCGCTCGGCTGGCAACTGGCCGCAACGCCCAAATCAACAGCGGGTGCGAGTCTCTCTCCCGACAGCTTCGGTCATCCAGGCTTCACCGGCACAAGTTGCTGGAACGACCCTGAACGCGAACGCACATACATCCTTCTCACCAACCGCACACACGCGCACACTTTTCCCTTCGTCAACATCAACCGCATCCGCCGCCGCTTTCACACGCTGGCCGAAAGAACGCTAGGAAATGCAAACGTGGAAAAGTAATAAGAAAAAATGAAGCAACAAGGTGACATGGAAGCGCGTGGACGCGATGAAAGTGAAGGAGAGCGAGCCACCGTAACCTTACATCAACGCGAGCCTGCTGATTCTTCCCACGCTGAAACGTCTCCGCATCGCCGCGTCTCTTTCACAGAGGCGTTGCGTTTCTGGGTCAAGCTCGGCTTCATCTCGTTTGGCGGGCCGGCAGGACAAATTGCAATCATGCATCGCGAGTTGGTCGAGCGGCGGCGCTGGTTGAGTGAGGAACGATTTCTTCATGCGCTGAACTACTGCATGATTCTTCCTGGCCCCGAAGCGCAGCAACTCGCCATCTACATCGGCTGGCTGCTTCATCGCACGATGGGCGGGATCGTTGCCGGAGCTTTCTTCGTCATTCCTTCGATCTTCGTCCTGCTCGGCCTCTCTTACATCTACGCGGCTCACGGCAATGTGCTCGCCGTCGCCGGAGCGCTCAACGGTTTCAAACCTGTCGTCGTTGCCATTGTCGTTGAAGCCGCCTTGAAGATCGGCGGACGCGCGCTCAAAAGACAGGCGCACGTTCTCATCGCCGCCGCATCTTTCGTCTTGATCTACTTCTTGCACGTTCCCTTTCCTCTCATCGTTTTCGGAGCGGGCATCATCGGGTTAATCGGTTTGCGCCTCTGGCCTGCCACGTTTGGAAAGAGTGAAGACGAAGGCAAGGGTTCAGCGGCCAGCCAGCCAGCAACAGAATCGTCATCGGCTTCCCAATCATCATCCGCTTCCCATCCGCCATCATCCACCGTCATTGACGACAACGCGCCGCCGCCACCGCACACATTGCCATCGCGAGCGAGAGCGTTGCGAGTCCTGCTCGTCGGTCTCATCCTCTGGGTGTTGCCGTTCGCGTCGCTCGTCGCGTGGCGAGGTTGGACGAGTTTGCACACACAGGAGTACAGATTCTTCACGCAGGCGGCGCTCGTCACTTTTGGCGGAGCATACGCTGTCCTCGCCTACGTCACGCAGGCTGCGGCAGGCTCATACGGTTGGATCACACGCACGCAAGCGGTGGACGGACTCGCGCTCGCAGAGACGACGCCTGGCCCCTTGATAATGGTCTTGCAATTCGTCGGCTTCATGGCCGGATGGAACAACCCGCAGGGCATGAGCCAGACGGCAAGCGCAATCACAGGCGCACTCGTCACCACGTACACAACTTTTCTGCCCTGCTTCATCTTCATCTTTCTCGGCGCTCCATACATCGAAGTCCTGCGCGGCAACAAGCATTTGACAGCCGCACTGACCGGCATCACTGCGGCGGTGGTCGGCGTCATCTTGAACCTCGCACTTGTCTTTGGCGCGGCTGTCATCTGGCCGCACGGTTTCTCCGGCGGCACAGAATGGTTCGCTGTCATGATGAGCCTCGCGGCCTTCATCGCACTCTATCGTTTCAAGACGGATGTGTTGTGGGTCGTGCTCGCAGGCGGCGTGGTCGGGTTACTGCGCGCTTTGTTCGCCTGATCGAGTTGCAGCAGAAAGCTGCTCACGGATGGCGCAACGGCATAACGAAAACATCAACAAGCGATTTGCTCTTTGCCTTCGCACTCTTCTTCGCGTCTTTGCGCCTTTGCGTGAGATTTCTTTTGCCTGCCCATTAGCCCTCCTCCTCGACCAGCGATAAAGGATTCGCCTCACAGTCCAAAGAGATGTAGTAATATAAGTCTCGGCGTTCATCCCCAACGCACGCTCAACTTTTACAACAGAAAGTTTGCAGACGATGCGCCGTTTCTTCCTGTCAAAAATTTTGGCTGTGTTCCTTTCGCACCTTCTCGTTCTTTCGTCGCCTGCTTTCGCCCAGGACGCTTCACAGCAAACGCGCCCGCGCCGCACACAAAGCAACTCGCAACCTGCGACGACATGGCCTTCGACAACACCTACACCTGAAATTCAGATCACGCGCTTGAGCGATGAGCCGGTCATGCGAATCGGACTCGCGGCGGACGTGCGCTCGGCCTCGATCTCGACGAAGGGGCAACTGTTGAACGCTTCCGGCTTTGACGCGCCGCCCATCCCGCTCGCCGTTGCTCGTGTCCGTCTCGAATCGCGCTCTGCTGCAATTCAATATGTGAACGCTGACAACGCAGACTCTAATGATGAATTGGACGGAGGGAGTTCAACAGGCTCGCTTTCTTCCAACGGCTCAACGTCGCCTTCGCTTTCAACATCCCCAGCGCGCACAGTATCCCCAACGCGTTCTGCATCGTCTTCGAGTTCTACATCGCTTCCACGTCCAGCATCTTCTTCGCGTTCGTCATCCGCCTTGCCTGATTCCGCTTCGTCGTCTTCTTATCCGAACAATGTTCGCCCCGTCGCTCGCTTGAGCGCGCCGACGCGAGAGTTGGTCGCCTATGCAGTCGGCTCATCACCTCTGCTCACGTCACGCGCGCCCGTCGCGTTCGCTTCCGACGATGAGCTGAACGCGCCCGTTCGCTTCAACGATAAATCTTATCGCGGTCGCATCGAAGTTTTTCCGAATGAGCATGGACTGTTGACCGTCGTCAACGTCATCAGTCTCGAAGACTACGTGCGCGGCGTCGTGCCGAATGAACTCTCGCCTGGCAGTTACCCCGCGCTCGAAGCTTTGAAGGCGCAAGCCGTCGCGGCACGCACCTATGCCGTCAGGAATCGCGGTCAGTTCGCTTCACAGGGTTTTGATTTGTTGCCGACGACGCGCTCGCAAGTTTACGGCGGACTCTCAACGGAGCAACCGCTTTCGACGCGAGCCGTTGAAGAAACGCGCGGCATCGTTGCCACCTATCAGGGCGAACCGATCAACGCG
>MWWJ01000068.1_pt1 | contig 11548 bp, 8 predicted proteins | sample 1047271 | NCBI WGS metagenome assembly MWWJ01 (sample SAMN06349965, study PRJNA376086) | soil metagenome | isolation source: CN-4 sample Antarctic (ecotone) soil | place: Antarctica | collected 2015-01-13 | reverse complement strand
CTGCGCCGCATCGTGCCAGGCATGTTCACGCTCTTTAACGATGCGCTCTTTCTCGCCGCGCATGAGCAACTCAAACAGGCGCGCGGGCGTCACGCGATCATCGTGTTGACGGATGGGATTGATAGCGGGCGCGGCTATTCCTCTCTGGAAGCGACGTTGCGCGCGTTGCTCGAAGCGCAGGCCGCCGTCTATGTTGTCAGCAACACGGAGATTGAGCGCACGCATAAGCGTGCCGAACTCGATAACATGCTGGCTTCAACCCCATCCGCCGTGCGCTTCAATCAACTTCGTATCGGAGATTTGCGAGAAGGCCTGCGTGTCCTCGATGCCAGCGAACGCAATCTCGCGCAACTGACAGCCGCCACGGGCGGACGCCTCTACAAACCCGCCAGCTTCGACGCGCTCGATGCCACGTATGCGGAAGTTGCGGAAGAACTCCGGCATCAGTACGCGCTCTATTACACGCCGACGAATAAAGCGCGTGACGGAAGCTTTCGCCGTGTGCGCGTTGAGTTGGCAGACCATAGTCTGCAAATAGCAACGCGCATCGGTTACTACGCTCCGCATAAATAAATTCGCGCTGCTACAAACCCTCCGCATCTTTGCTTCCAGCATTCTCACTTTCAATCACATTCAGCAGGTGGGTGTCAGAATGAGCCAGACTCTTGTCATTTCTTTGTGATGGGTTCATCTGCCACGACCTTTCTGTTTGTAAATTGCGCTCTCTAAATCTTTCAATCTACTTAAGCCAAACTATTTCTCTATTTAGGCATCTGACACTGAGGCGGCACGAGCATTGCTCTTGTGAGGCTGCCATTTTGTTCATCTTCTGATACCGTGATCCATCGGTCATCAAACATACAGAGTAAGGAAAATTTCATGCGACCAATCAAACATGTCGAAAAGGGCTTGACGCTCATCGCAGGCGGAGTCTTTAACGTTATTCAGTCAGTAAATAAGTACAAACCCAATCCATCATTCACGCCCAAGTGGTCTGATAAGCCGCTCCTTAAATCATGGCAGAAGACCAAGCCGACGCTTGGCTTCCCCCGCACGACAGATTCGCTCTGCCCGAAGTGTGTCATTGAAGCACGCGAGCAGATTTTGAGCGGCAAACAGGATGTTTCCGTGCTCATCAACGAGAAGGTCGGCGAGATCAAGGCGCAGATCATCGAACGCGACGGCCAAATCTGGATGGTCAAGGATTGCCCGACGCACGGCCACATCGAAGACATGATGGCGATTGACTCGACGTTCCTCAAGCACATTGAAGGCATGTTCCCAGGCCGCGACATCGAAGCGCACAACGACGAGAAGCTGCACAATCACGGTTCGAGTACGATCAAGTATGGTCGTGGTTCTGTGTTGACCGTTGACCTCACGAATCGTTGCAACATGATGTGCGACCCGTGCTTCATGGACGCGAACCAGGTCGGTTTCGTCCACGAGTTGAGCATGGAAGACATCAAGGAGATTCTCGACAACGCGATTTCAATCAAGCCGCGTCGCCAGATGTCCGTGCAGTTCTCCGGCGGTGAGCCGACGATCTCGCCGTACTTCCTTGAATCAATCAGATACTCGCGCAAGGTCGGCTACAACAGCGTGCAGTGCGCGACCAACGGTATCGAGTTCGCCAAGAGCAAAGAGTTTTGTCGTGAGGCTGCGGACGCCGGTCTGCGCTACGCTTATTTACAATTCGATGGCATCGGTAACGACGCGAACAGCCATCGTCAAGTCGGCAACTTATTTGATGTGAAGTTGCGCGCGATTAACAACCTGCACGAAGCGGGCGTTGAAATTGTTTTGGTGACAACGCTCGTCAATGGCATCAACAACGATCAGGTTGGCTCCATCATTCGCTTCGCGCTCGACAATCCGAAGAAGATCGCGTTCCTTTCGTTCCAGCCCGTTTCGTTTACAGGCCGCGACGAAGAGATTACCGATGAGCGTCGCTTGCAGCAGCGTTACACACTGTCGCACATGGCGCGCGACGTGAAGGAACAGGTCGGCATCACGGAGCCGACACGCGACTGGTTTCCGCTTTCATTGATGGGCGCATTCGCGGATTTCGCAGACCTCGTCCACGGGCCGGAAGCAGAGTGGGGACAGGTCTCTTGCGGTTGCCATCCGAATTGCGGTGTCGGCACGGCGGTGATGATTAACAAAGAGACGAAGGAGATGGCTCCGGTTCCGCAGTTCCTCAACATTCCTGGACTCGTCGGCGACATGCGCGGGATTACGGATGCAGCACGCGGTAAGTGGTTCTCGAATTTTATGATGGCGCTCGCGCTTCTCAAGAATTATCAACCTTACGGTGCGCCGCAGAGTTTGACGATTGCGGGCATCTTCAAGAAGTTTGATAAATCTTTCGGTTTGAGCGGTAAGAGTTATGGCAAGGTTGAAGGTGACCGCACGATGGAAGACATCCAGAAGCGTCGCGCCGATCCGTGGAACTTCCTGTTCATCGCGGGCATGTGGTTTCAGGATTTATTCAACTACGATTTCCGCCGCACGGAAATGTGCATCATCCCTTACGGCACGCAGGAAGGCGAGATTTCCTTCTGCGCTTACAACACGGGCATCGGTTGGAGAAACATCATCGAGAACATGCACCAGAATGCCACCGTCGCCAAGTGGTATCAGGAGCATGGCCGCCACGAAATCTTTGCCAAGGGCAAGGAAGTCGGGATGGACGATCCTTCGCACGGCCTCGTGCTGAATGACCTTGACCTCTCGCGCCCGAACAAGCCGCAGATGGAGGGGCCGAAGACGGCGCACGAAGAAGCCGCGATGATGAAGAAGCTGTATCAGCAGATGGTGCTTGAGAAGCAGGAAATCAAAGGTGACAAGCCCGTTCAGATTCAAGGCATAAGTCGCAGCAAGGCGACAGCAGCGCAAGCGTAAGCTTATTGCGCGAACTGCTGAACGGAAGCGAACCCCGCGAGTTTGTCTTAATGCTCGCGGGGTTCGTCTGTGCAATGCTCTCAACTATCGTTAGCGCAATGTTAAAGGAGAATAGGACGATGAAGCTGAAAAGTTGCGTTTGCCTAATCCTACTGCTTGTTTTAACTTTTTTGGTTTCAACTGCTCGTGCCGATACCCATAGCACCTTCGAGACAACACGGTATTATTCATACAATCGTAAATTCTTTGTTGAAGTCACAGAGAAAAAGAGGGCTACGCTTTATCGTAATGGTAGTTGGCTGCGGCGAATTTGGAGGCGCACCCTCCCAGAACTTCCAAGACATCTGATGGTGTCAAACGATGGTAAGCGTGCGGTTATCATTGATAAGTATTACGGTAATGGAGGCCAGCCTTCGCTGAAAGTTATCACAACGTTGGACGAAAGAGGCGGGCAGCTTGTCAGCCTCGAATTGCGGGAGGTGGCAAATCTATCGCGGGTGCTACAAACAACCTCAGCAGCACATTGGTATGGCGGCGCGGAGTTCTCGCCAGATGGACGTTTTTTGATTGTCAAAACAGTTGTTGCTAAACGTCAATGTTCTGAGATTACAAAGCCTCCCGAAGAACCTGATGAATGTATGCAGTCCGTCCCATATGAGCAACTTCGCTTCGATCTGGCATCAGGTAAGTTAATCGAAAGGGCAAGTCTAGCATCACAATGAGTGCGCCGTGATGCGCTCTGCCCGCTTGACCGAAGGCGTTCATGGCATGTTAAATTGTGATCGTCAAAACTAATCTTAAAAGCATCAAAGCTTTAACCTTTAACTAAGAAATGAGATGGAGAGAGAATGGCAATCGTTAATGTGAATCAGGGCGAATCAATCGAGAGCGCGTTGCGTCGGTTCAAGCGCAGAGTGATGACGGAAGAGATTATTAAGGACGCGAAGAAACATGCGTTCTTCATGCCGCCAGGCCAGAAGGCCAAGCTCAAATCGGCGCTCGCCCGCAAGCGCAACAAGAAGAAAGGTCGCCCACGTATCACGCGCGACTAGCTTGATGACAACTCTCTTGTGCGGCCACGCGACGAGAGAAATCGCAGCCACCTCGTCAATCCTTTATCCAATCAAAAAAGTTTGGAGCGAATGCAACGCCTGGATGCTGACTCGATGAGCGAAGCGTCGGAAGCGTTGCAGTGTCTATGATGACCCGAATCCTGCTGACAAATGATGACGGCATCCACTCGGATGGTCTCATCAAACTAGAAGAAGCTCTCCGCGAAGTTGGCGACGTGTATGTTGTCGCTCCCGTGTCGGAGATGAGCGGGGCTTCGCATAGTCTGACTTTGGCGCGACCCCTGAGGATTCGGCAGATTGATGAACGGCACTGGACTGTTGACGGCACACCGACGGATTGCGTGACGCTCGCGCTCAACAAGATTTTGCCAGTTGAAGAGCATCCAGACATCTGCGTCTCCGGCATCAATCATGGCGGGAATCTCGGTGACGATGCGACATACTCTGGCACTGTGGCGGGCGCGCTCGAAGCGACTATCTTGGGCGTGCCTGGCATCGCGTTCAGTCTCGTCGCTCGCGAGAATTTTGATTTCACAGTCTCTGCGCGTTTTGCCGTCACTGCGGTTCGCAAAGTTTTGAAAGAGGGTTTGCCGGAAGGCACCTTGCTCAATATCAATTTCCCGAAGGACGAGATCAAAGGCGTGCGCGTGACGCGACAGGGAATTAAGAATGCGCGCCCCGTCATCACCGAACACATTGACCCGCGCGGCAAGCCTTACTTCTGGATCGGCGAAGAGTATTTCAATTCGGACGCCGCAGACGGCACAGACTATCATGCGGTCGAGCAGGGCTACATCTCCGTCACGCCGCTCAAGAGCGACATGACAGACCATCGCGCACTGACGGCCATTGATACCTGGAACTATCTCGAAGCCAAAGAGCTAATTCACAGCAATTAATTCTAGTCCGTTGTCAGTGGTCAGTTGTCCGTTGTTGATTAACTGATTGCCTAAGTTCATCCTGCGCTATCAACTGTATTAAGAAATGACTCAGCGAAGCTCACGAAGACAAAATGATGACGATAGAACAACGGACAACTGACCACTGACAACGGACGCATCTTGAGTTCCGCACCCCTGAAACCAAATACCCCTCCAACCGAGTACCGCATTCCGCGCGAACGAATGATCGAACGCTTGCGCGAACATTACGGCATTCGCGATGCTCGTGTGCTTGAAGCCATCCGCGCCGTGCCGCGTCACTTCTTTGTTCCCGAAGCTTTCAAGGGGCGTTCCTACGGCGACCACGCGCTGCCGATTGATGCGAACCAGACCATCTCGCAACCGTTCATCGTCGCGCGCATGAGCGAACTGTTAGAGCTTAACAATCAGAGTCGCGTGCTGGAGATTGGCGCAGGCTCAGGCTATCAAACGGCTGTCCTCGCGCACCTCGCCGCGCAGGTTTTTTCCATCGAACGCATCGGTGAGTTGGCGCGTGTCGCGCAAACGCGCATCCGCCAGTTAGAAATTCATAACGCGACGGTGAAATGTTTTGACGGCACGCTTGGCTGGAGCGCGAACGCTCCTTACGATGGGATACTGGTTGCGGCAGGCGGGCCTGATGTGCCTGAACCGTTGCAGGCGCAGTTGAAACTCGGCGGGCGACTCGTCATTCCCGTTGGCGCGACGCGCGAGGCGCAACGTCTCATCCGCGTCATTAGAACTGAAAAAGGTTTCGAGCGCGAAGATCATGGCCCCTGCGCCTTCGTACCGCTCATCGGACATTACGGTTGGTCGAATCAATAATAAAACAGTCTGGAGTCTTTAGTCGCGGGTCTGGAGTCATAAGTCAAAGACGTTAATCCGGCAAGGCGCTCGTTTGTAAATTCAGCCCGATAACTTTAGAGAACTGACGAAACTCGAAACACGGAACTCGAAACTTAGAGGAAGATAAGTGGTTGCAAGAATCATAGAGATGCTTTCGGGCTTCATCGTCGCGGTGATTTCTTCGATGGGATATGCGGGCATCGTTTTGTTGATGGCGATTGAGTCGGCGTGCATTCCTTTGCCGTCGGAAGTCATCATGCCGTTTTCAGGATATTTGGTTTACACGGGACAGTTCAATCTGTGGCTGGTCGCTATCGCTGGCGCAGTTGGTTGTGTGCTTGGTTCGCTGGTCGCTTACTGGGTCGGGATGTATGGCGGGCGTCCGATGATTGAGAAGTATGGGCGCTATGTTTTGCTTTCGTCGCACGATCTTGATCTGGCGGATCGCTGGTTCGCGCGCTACGGCGAGTTGATTGTTTTCGCCAGCCGTTTGTTGCCGGTGGTGCGAACCTTCATCGCGTTTCCGGCGGGTGTGGCGCGAATGAATCTGAAGCGATTCGTGATCTACACCTTTGCGGGTTCGTTGCCCTGGTGTCTCGGTCTGGCTTATGTCGGACAGAAGCTCGGCGAACAGTGGAACAAGAACGATACTTTGAAGTCATGGTTCCACCGTTTCGATTTTGTCATCGGAATTATCGGTGTGCTTGCCGTCGCGTGGTGGATTTGGCGTCACTTCAGAAACGCACGCGCGAGCGAGGGCAGAGTTTCTGAAGCATAAAGTCTCGGAGAAACAATCAAATACGCACAGCGAGACGCGGTGGTTTGACTTGGGAAGGTGGCTCACCTAGAATCCGTTCACTGACTTGTTTGAATTTATCGGGGCGTAGCGCAGCCTGGTAGCGCGTTCGGTTCGGGACCGAAAGGTCGGAGGTTCGAATCCTCTCGCCCCGACCAAAAATTAAATTCAGAGACTGGCGGCTATCAGCAATGATGGCCGTTTTCATTTGTCTTTACATTTTTGTAACCTGACTCAAATAAAATTCATCTTTTCCGGTCTCTCACCCGTCTAAAAAATTGCCACAGTTGGGGAGGGGTGTGTTATATTTGATTTCGCCTCAAAGCAGTTGAGCCGGACGCCCCTCCGAGCTGGTAAAGTAAGCTAACAGTTAACCCACCTCATCGAAATCGTTTTCACGTTGACCTGTGATTTAGAAAGCAGAATCCGTATGACAAACTCCGTCACGCCCTTCTGGCGCAAGAGTCTCCCGAATCTTCTGGGGCTATGCCTAATGCTGGCCGCTTCCGGCGCGTTCTGTCTTGCAGAGGCCGAGTCGAGCGGCCCTGTTTTGTTGAGCGATGCGGCTTCGACGCGCGCCATCGCCGTTGATTCTGTGACTTTTACGAGAGAGCCGTTCGCGGCCAGCGTCCCCATGAAGTTCAGCCTCGATCAGCGGACGCGGATCATGCTCTTTGCTATGAACCTCGACTTGCTGCCTGGCGAAGGCGTCAACGCTTTCACCGCAGAGGCCGAAGACGGTTCGCACCAGGTTTATAAATTAACGGTTGAGCACGTCACTCCGATTAAAGATTTTGAATGGATGAGCAGCGTCGTCTTGAGATTGAACGATGAGTTGAAGGCCGACGCGGGCGATGTCCTAATACGTCTCAACTTGCACGGCATGTCGAGCAATCGCGTGCGCGTCGCGCTCGGACACGTTGGCGGGGGACTGCCCGACGATGTTGATTCAGTTCCGACGCCCGCGCCTCCAGCCGCTCCTGCGCCAACGCCGACGCCGGAAAAAGGTTTCGAGCGCGAAGATCATGGCCCCTGCGCCTTCGTACCGCTCATCGGACATTACGGTTGGTCGAATCAATAATAAAACAGTCTGGAGTCTTTAGTCGCGGGTCTGGAGTCATAAGTCAAAGACGTTAATCCGGCAAGGCGCTCGTTTGTAAATTCAGCCCGATAACTTTAGAGAACTGACGAAACTCGAAACACGGAACTCGAAACTTAGAGGAAGATAAGTGGTTGCAAGAATCATAGAGATGCTTTCGGGCTTCATCGTCGCGGTGATTTCTTCGATGGGATATGCGGGCATCGTTTTGTTGATGGCGATTGAGTCGGCGTGCATTCCTTTGCCGTCGGAAGTCATCATGCCGTTTTCAGGATATTTGGTTTACACGGGACAGTTCAATCTGTGGCTGGTCGCTATCGCTGGCGCAGTTGGTTGTGTGCTTGGTTCGCTGGTCGCTTACTGGGTCGGGATGTATGGCGGGCGTCCGATGATTGAGAAGTATGGGCGCTATGTTTTGCTTTCGTCGCACGATCTTGATCTGGCGGATCGCTGGTTCGCGCGCTACGGCGAGTTGATTGTTTTCGCCAGCCGTTTGTTGCCGGTGGTGCGAACCTTCATCGCGTTTCCGGCGGGTGTGGCGCGAATGAATCTGAAGCGATTCGTGATCTACACCTTTGCGGGTTCGTTGCCCTGGTGTCTCGGTCTGGCTTATGTCGGACAGAAGCTCGGCGAACAGTGGAACAAGAACGATACTTTGAAGTCATGGTTCCACCGTTTCGATTTTGTCATCGGAATTATCGGTGTGCTTGCCGTCGCGTGGTGGATTTGGCGTCACTTCAGAAACGCACGCGCGAGCGAGGGCAGAGTTTCTGAAGCATAAAGTCTCGGAGAAACAATCAAATACGCACAGCGAGACGCGGTGGTTTGACTTGGGAAGGTGGCTCACCTAGAATCCGTTCACTGACTTGTTTGAATTTATCGGGGCGTAGCGCAGCCTGGTAGCGCGTTCGGTTCGGGACCGAAAGGTCGGAGGTTCGAATCCTCTCGCCCCGACCAAAAATTAAATTCAGAGACTGGCGGCTATCAGCAATGATGGCCGTTTTCATTTGTCTTTACATTTTTGTAACCTGACTCAAATAAAATTCATCTTTTCCGGTCTCTCACCCGTCTAAAAAATTGCCACAGTTGGGGAGGGGTGTGTTATATTTGATTTCGCCTCAAAGCAGTTGAGCCGGACGCCCCTCCGAGCTGGTAAAGTAAGCTAACAGTTAACCCACCTCATCGAAATCGTTTTCACGTTGACCTGTGATTTAGAAAGCAGAATCCGTATGACAAACTCCGTCACGCCCTTCTGGCGCAAGAGTCTCCCGAATCTTCTGGGGCTATGCCTAATGCTGGCCGCTTCCGGCGCGTTCTGTCTTGCAGAGGCCGAGTCGAGCGGCCCTGTTTTGTTGAGCGATGCGGCTTCGACGCGCGCCATCGCCGTTGATTCTGTGACTTTTACGAGAGAGCCGTTCGCGGCCAGCGTCCCCATGAAGTTCAGCCTCGATCAGCGGACGCGGATCATGCTCTTTGCTATGAACCTCGACTTGCTGCCTGGCGAAGGCGTCAACGCTTTCACCGCAGAGGCCGAAGACGGTTCGCACCAGGTTTATAAATTAACGGTTGAGCACGTCACTCCGATTAAAGATTTTGAATGGATGAGCAGCGTCGTCTTGAGATTGAACGATGAGTTGAAGGCCGACGCGGGCGATGTCCTAATACGTCTCAACTTGCACGGCATGTCGAGCAATCGCGTGCGCGTCGCGCTCGGACACGTTGGCGGGGGACTGCCCGACGATGTTGATTCAGTTCCGACGCCCGCGCCTCCAGCCGCTCCTGCGCCAACGCCGACGCCGTCCTTCCCGCCGCTCAGAGGGCCGATCACATACAACGACGCCGTGCGCTTTCTCGAACAATCCACTTTTGGGCCAACGCCCGCCGAAGTCGCACGCTTGCAGAGCATCGGTTACAGGACTTATCTCGATGAGCAATACGCGCTGCCTGCGACGAGCTATCCGCAGCCCGCGGCTTTCCCCGCGGCACCTGATCCAACAACCTGTCCATCCGGCTCTGTTTGCCGCAGAGACAACTATTCGATGTATCCGCTTCAACTGCGTTTCTATCAAAACGCTCTGGGACAAAACGCGCCGACGGGAACATCGGATCAACTGCGACAGCGCGTCTCATTTGCTTTACAGCAAATTCTCGTCGTCTCTGGAAACGACATCAATCTGCCGAGTTGGGTGGCTCCTTATCTCCGCATCATTGATAACAACGCCTATGGCAACTATCGCCAACTGCTTTACGAGATGACGCTCAATCCAGGCATGGGTCGTTACCTAGACATGGTCGGCAACAGCAAGACCAACCCGAACGAGAACTATGCGCGCGAGGTTCTGCAACTCTTCTCCGTCGGCGTAGATCAACTCAACAACGACGGCACGCCAAAGCTCGACGGCAACGGTGACCGCATCCCGACTTATAGCCAGGCCACTATCACCAACTTTGCGCGCGTCTTCACGGGCTGGAACTTCGCGCCGCAGCAAACGCCAGGCATCGTCAATTACGTTGACCCAATGCGGCTCGGCGGTGCGGCCAATGAAAATCCCAGCACACACGACTTCAATTCCAAGACGCTGCTCAACGGCGCGCTCGTCCCGCAAAGAACCTCAAGCGTCGCCAACGCCTATCAGGATTTGAACGACGCGATTGATAACATCTTTAACCATCCGAATGTTGGCCCGTACATTTGCAAGCAACTGATTCAACATCTCGTCACGAGCAATCCAAGCGGAGCTTACGTTGATCGCGTCGCGACTGTCTTCAACAACAACCGCACCAACCCGCGCCAGCTTCAAGCCGTCGTCGAAGCGATCCTCGTTGACCCAGAAGCGCGCGGCAGCGTGAAGACCGATCCTAACTACGGACACTTGCGCGAGCCTGCGCTTTACATCACGAACGTCCTGCGCGCCTTTAACGCGACAGCCTATAACGACACGACCAATCCAAGCGACGGCTATCTCGCGCCCAACTCTTCCGCGCTCGATGAAGACATTTTCCGCGCCCCTTCGGTCTTCAGTTTCTACGGGCCGGACTACCAGATTCCAGGCACGACGCTGCTTGGCCCAGAGTTCCAACTACTCTCCACCTCAAGCGCGCTCAAGCGCGACAACTTCGTCAATCAGATCGTCTTCACGGGCATCGCGAAATCAGCAGACCCGACGACGGGCAACGCTCCGCGCGGCACATCGCTCGACTTGCGAAGCTTGCGCGCGCTCGCCAGCGACCCGACGCAGTTGGTTGATTCGCTCAACGCACTGCTTTTGCACAACACGATGTCGAAAGAGATCAAGGCGAACATCGTCACAGCAGTTTCAGCCGTGCCTGTTTCCGGCACGACCTGGGATTTGAAACGCGCGCAGTACGCGGTGTACCTCGTCGCAACTTCTTCGCAGTATCAAGTAGAAAGATAAGATCATGGCATCAACACGCAGAGACTTCTTACGCCAGACAGGATGCGCCGCGCTGGGGCTGACCGCGCTCGCCTCCGGCATCGAAAACTTCGGCCTCGTCAACGCGCTCGCACAGCAGAGCGTAGCCGCAGCCACAGACTACAAGGCTCTCGTCTGCATCTTTCTCTCCGGCGGCAACGATGGCAACAACATGATCGTCCCGCTCGACGACTACGCTTCGTACAATGCCGTGCGAGGCCCGTCAGGCCTGGCGATTCCGCAGTCGAGCCTCTTGTCCGTTAATCCGATTAGCGGGCGGCAGTTTGGTTTGCATCCAAATCTCTCGCCGGAGGTGGCTAACCCAGGGACAGCTCCCAACCTAACACCCAAGGGATTGCTTGAACTCTGGACGTCGCAAAATCTCGCCGTCATCTGCAACGCCGGCCCGCTGGTTCAACCTTTGACGAGACAGGATTATCAAACCGGCGCGGGGCGTCCCTATCAACTCTTCTCGC
>MWWJ01000067.1_pt1 | contig 11574 bp, 9 predicted proteins | sample 1047271 | NCBI WGS metagenome assembly MWWJ01 (sample SAMN06349965, study PRJNA376086) | soil metagenome | isolation source: CN-4 sample Antarctic (ecotone) soil | place: Antarctica | collected 2015-01-13 | reverse complement strand
CCGCCGGAAAGAATGATAGTTCCGCCAAAAGCTTTACGCACAGCGTCTTTCAGGCTTTGCGGCACAGCAGGTGCACCCATAGATGAATGGTCAACCACATGAATATAAGCAATGCCGGTTTCTTTAGGCCCCGCTGCCAGTTGTATAAATTGCTGCTCTGTTTGTTCATCTGCAGTCATTTCATTAAACGCACCGAAAGGCGATAACCGAATGCCTGTTTTACCTTTACCGATTGCATTGGCAACGGCTGTTGTTACTTCATGCACAAAACGGTTACGGTTCTCCGGCGTACCACCATATTTATCAGTACGCTGATTGGAGGCGGAATTTAAAAACTGGTCAAGCAAATAACCATTTGCGCCATGTAACTCCACACCATCAAATCCGGCTTCTATAGCATACTCAGCGCTCTGTACAAATTCAGCAATTAAATCAGCAATTTCTGCGGTGCTTATTTCTATTGGCACTGGCAAAGGTTGCATGCCTTCCTGGTCTGTGTACATCTGCGTGGTACTTGCAGCCACGGCAGAAACGCCTCTTACAATGCCTTCATCAGGCAGGTTAAGCGGATGTGAAATACGACCGGTATGCATTAACTGGACAAATATTTTTCCACCGTTTTCATGCACGGCATCCGTTACTTTTTTCCAGGCCTCTGCCTGTTCTTTATTAAATAAACCGGGAATGCGGGCATAGCCTAAAGCATCCGGGGAAGGTGCAGTGCCTTCCGTAATAATGAGACCTGCCTCAGCACGGTCGCTGTAATATTTTACCATTAATTCATTAGGAATATTATTGATGGCACGGCTGCGTGTCATAGGCGCCATAACAATACTGTTTGCAAGCTTGCTGCTGCCAAGATTATATGCACTGAATAATAAAGGGAATGACTGGCTCATAATAATTTTGTTTGTAGATTTAATAATTGAGTTGATTATTTTGTTTTAAGTGCTCGTTGCTTTTGTAAAAGCTTGTCTGTAAAAAAATAAACATTACCTTTACTTGCAATTTGCAAGTACAAACATACACGATTACTTGTAAAATGCAAGTATTCTTTTTATGAAACAGAAAGAGGAAGAATTATGCCGCCGTTCTGCATGCGCTATCAGCATGGCACTGGAAAATATTGGCGATAAATGGTCGCTGCTGATACTGCGTGACCTTATGTTTACGGATAAGCGTACTTACGGAGAACTGCAATCATCTGACGAAAAAATTGCCACCAATATACTAGCAGCCCGTTTGCTCTCACTTGAAGCAAATGGTTTGATAAGAAAAGCGATTGATCCCAGCAACAGAAGGCGCAGTTTATATTTTCTTACTGAAAAAGGCATTGACCTTTTGCCTGTTATTATTGAATTAAGGCAATGGGCAGAAAAGCACAATGATGATGCAGAAGGTTACACACATGCTTTAAAACTAACAGATAAAAATCGTAGAGAAATCCTGACGTCCTATAAGAAAAAACTGAAAGCAATGCATTGTGATAAGTACCAAAACCTTATGGTAAATAAAATAAAAAAGTCCCGAAGGATATTCGGGACTCTTAAAAATTAATAGGTAATTATTTGGTTTTAGCTGAATCCATTTTCATTTTATCCATTGCCGGTTGCTGCATCATCTTCATCATTTCTTTTGCATCCACATAGGTCCAGTGTTCTACTGCTTTTCCGTTTTTAAACTTTGACATTTCCATGGCATGGAAATCATAAGGCCCGCCGGGCATTCCGCCAGCACCATTACTTGAACCGGTCCACCGCATCCAGGTAAATACATAATCATCATCTGCTAATTCATGAATCATTTCCTGTTTCATATCCTTCATATTTTCATGGGTGAATTTCACCATCGCTTTAAGGCTGTCCTTTCCTTTTACGTCGCCCCTGTCACTATGGTCCATAAAATCATCTGACACAAAGCTGTCAATTGCATTTACATTACCTGTTGTAAAAGCCTTACTGATTGCGTCTGCAGCGGCAAGGTTTTTTTGTTTTGCATCACTTCCTTTGTCATAAGCAGTATCCTTACATGAAGTGAAAATTAATAGCACTGCAAAGGCAGCAAAGAATATCTTTTTCATAATAAATGTTTTGGTTGAGGCTAAGGTAAAAATTCTTTTATAAGAAAGGGAATATTTGTATCCACGGTTACTAATTACCCGATTTTTATCGCCACATATATTTATCTTCAACCAATAAATACAATCGCCTTATGCAAAGAAGAAACTTTATTAAGAACAGCTCTCTTGCCGGTTTAACAATTGCAACAATGGGGACTGTGGCTTCGTGCAATACGCCAGCCGAAAAAGAAAAAAAAGAAGCGCCAGTAAAAACCCCTGCTGCTTTCACAGATGATTTTGTGCTTAATGAAATTACAGTTGATGAACTGCAGAAAAAAATGCAAAGCGGTGAATACACATCACGGCAAATAACACAATTATATTTAGACCGCATTGATGCGATTGATAAAAAAGGCCCGGCAATAAATGCTATCATCGAATTAAATCCTGATGCCCTTACCATTGCGGATGATATGGATAAAGAAAGAAAAGCGGGAAAGATTCGCGGGGCATTGCATGGAATTCCTGTGCTGATAAAAGACAACATAAATACCGGTGATAAAATGATGACAACCGCTGGTGCTTTGGCTTTGGAAGGAAATATTGCAGGCAAAGATGCATTCATCATTAAGCAACTGAGAGATGCAGGTGCTGTGTTGTTGGGCAAAACGAATTTGAGTGAGTGGGCAAATTTCCGTTCAACAAAATCAACAAGCGGATGGAGCAGCCGTGGACTGCAAACAAAAAATCCGTGTGTGCTTGATCGGAATCCATGTGGCTCAAGCTCCGGCTCAGGAGCCGCGGTGGCAGCCAATCTTTGCGCTGTTGCGATTGGTACAGAAACGGATGGTTCTGTTGTTGCACCATCTTCCTTCTGCGGAATTGTTGGTATAAAACCAACTGTTGGTTTGTTGAGTAGAAGTGGAATCATTCCTATTTCTGCAACACAGGACACTGCCGGGCCAATGGCAAAAACTGTAAGAGATGCTGCCATTTTATTGGGTGCATTAACCGGTGTTGACAGTGAAGATGCACTTACTAATAACAGCACAGGAAAATCGCAAAAAGACTATACACAATTTTTAGATGCAAATGGATTGGAAGGAAAAAAGATCGGCGTTGAAAAAAGTTTTATGAAAGGTCAGCCTGATGTGGTTGCATTGTACACACAGGCGATAAATGTTTTAAAGCAACAGGGCGCAATCGTTATTGAAATTGAATTGGTGAAAGAAACAGGAAAGCTGGGTGATGCAGAACTGAATGTTTTAAAATATGAATTTAAAGATGGCGTGAATAAATATCTTTCTAACGCCAATGCGAAAGTGAAAACACTGGCTGATGTAATTGCTTTCAACAAACAAAATGAAGCGAAGGCAATGCCATGGTTTAAACAGGAAATTTTAGAAAGCTGCCAGGAGAAAGGCGATCTTAACAGCAAAGAATATATTGATGCATTGGCAAAATCTACCGGCACAAGAAAATTAATTGACGACATGATGAAGCAACATCAACTGGATGCAATATGCGGTACCAGCATAGGTTTGGCTAACTGCACTGACCTTGTGAACGGGGATTATGATGTAGGGTTTTATTTTTGTCCGCCACCGGCAATGGCTGGCTATCCGCATATAACAGTGCCTATGGGAACAGTTCATGATCTGCCGATTGGGCTTTCGTTTTTCAGCACAGCTTATGATGAAGGCGGTATTTTGAAAGTTGCGTATGCGTATGAGCAGGCGAGTAAAAAAAGAGTTGCGCCAAAGTTTAAGAATACAATTGCCGGGTAATATTATGTAGAGAGTTTTTAAAAAAATATCAGGGCTTGCCAAATAGCTCGCCTTGTTTATTTTCATCTTTTTGTTCTACCCAATTCATTAATGCAGATTTGCTATAGTCCTCAAGCCTTGTGCCTACTGCCTTCCAGCCGGTAACTTCTACATTTTTGCCTATCTTATAATTAAGACTTCGAACCTGTGAACCACGACCTTTTTCAAAATGTAAAAGAGGATCAGCAGATGTTGTTACGGTTTCAAGATAATTACCTTCGCCCTCTTTTATAAATAAAAATTTGTTGTGCAGGGTTGTGGTTTCAATTTTAAAGCGCTTTACATAAAATTGCTTCTTTTCCATATCTGCATAAACTGCTGTTATTACTTTTTCAGGATCATATTTCTCAATCAACTTTATTTCTTCTGCATTTAAGCGCTGGGTTAATTCCTGGTCGGTAATTTCATAATTGCCATCTTTATACATCAACAGCAACCTGTCTTCTGCATTAAATTCTCCTAAAAAAATTCCTTTCACATCATGGTTGAGCCTGCCGAACTTATCATCAAACCAAAGCTTAATGCTTGCCAGTGTTGACTTTCCGGCTTCTGCATATTTAACCTTACTTATTTTATGCTTTGTAACTGTGTTGCCAATGCTGCTTCTGCCTTTTATTTCCAACTCTTCAAAATGAAAATCAAATTCTTTTTTTCTTGCAGCACTGCCGGGGGTTAAAATAACTTTTACAACCTCAGCCTCGCCATTGGCATTAACAGATAAATAATGCACTTTACTTTTTTCACTTTTGGTAACCTGGTACACTTTATCTCTTGTAACGCCTGTTACATTAAAGCGCTTTGCATAACTAACACCAGTTTCATAATCGGTGTAGATTATATTATATGTTGTGCGTTCATCACCTTTGCGAAAAACAGCAGCATGTTTTATATTCTTGCCGATAAATATTTTCTCCTGAACTTTTACCACTTTCATTATTCCTTCTTCAGTAAAAGCGATGATGTCATCAAAGTCTGACACCTCGCCGATGAGTTCATCTTTTCTTAAGCCCGTACCTATAAAGCCCTCGTCACGGTTCATGAAAATTTTTGTGTTGGCAATGGCAACCTGCTTTGCCTGGATGGTATCAAATAATTTTATCTCTGTTTTTCTTTGTTTATCCTTACCATATTTTTTTAAAAGATTTTCATAATAAGCAACTGCAAAATCAACAAGATTTGCAAGATCATGTTTTACCTGTTTTATATCGGCTTCAAGGTTTTTTATCTGGTCATTCAGTTCATCAATGTCTAATTTATAAATTCTGCGAACGGGTTTTTCTGTTAGCTTAAGGATATCTTCTCTTGTAATATCTCTCTCTAATAATTTTTTAAAAGGAGCAAACGCTTTATCAATTGCAAGCAAAACTTTTTCCCATGTCTCATGTTTTTTCTCAAGCTCTTTATAAATTTTTTCTTCAAAAAATATTTTTTCAAGAGAAGTGTAATGCCATTTTTCGTGCAGCTCTGCAAGCTTTATTTCTAATTCTTTCTTTAATAACTCTCTTGTATTATCGGCTGAAAGCCGCAACAGTTCATGTACACCAATGAATACAGGCTTGTGATTAACAATAACACAAGCATTTGGCGAAATCGAAATTTCGCAATCAGTGAAAGCATATAAAGCATCAATTGTTATGTCAGGAGAAATGCCGGGAGCAAGTTCTACAGCTACTTCTACATTAGCGGCTGTGTTATCTGTAACTTTTTTTATTTTGATTTTACCGCCATCATTTGCTTTTACAATAGAATCAATTAACTGCGAAGTGGTGATGCCATAAGGCACATCTTTTATTACTAAATTTTTTTTATCTACCTCTTCAATTTTTGCACGTACTCTAATTTTTCCGCCGCGACTGCCATCATTATAATTTGTAACATCAACCATTCCGCCGGTTGCAAAATCAGCAAAGAGTTCAAACTTTTTTCCGCGTAAATATTTTATAGAAGCCTCAATTAATTCAATAAAATTATGCGGAAGAATTTTTGTCGCAAGCCCGACTGCAATGCCTTCAGCGCCCTGCGCAAGAAGCAATGGAAATTTCATTGGCAATGTTACCGGCTCATTTTTTCTTCCATCATAACTCAATTGCCAGTCTGTTGTTTTATTATTGAAGGCGACTTCCAAAGCAAATTTGCTAAGCCTTGCTTCAATGTATCTTGGCGCTGCGGCATCATCGCCGGTTCTTACATCTCCCCAGTTTCCCTGCGTTTCAATCAACAGGTCTTTTTGCCCGAGATTTACCAACGCATCACCAATGCTTGCATCGCCATGCGGGTGGTATTGCATGCTTTGACCGATGATGTTGGCAACCTTATTAAAACGGCCATCATCCATTTCCTTCATTGCATGCAGAATGCGTCGCTGCACTGGCTTTAAGCCATCTTCAACAGCAGGCACAGCTCTTTCCAAAATCACATAACTGGCATAATCCAAAAACCATGTTTTGTATTGTCCGGAAACGCCTGCATCGCTGTGGAGATAATCTTCTTTTATTGATTTAGACATAGTTGAAAACAATACAAATTAGTAACATTCAATAATCAACATTCAACAAACAATACTCAAGTAAAAATGCACTACTTTTTGTTTGTTTCCAGATTCTTTTTTGCAGTATCAATGCTTTTAGCGGTTATGGAGATCAGTTGTTCATTCTCTGATTTAATTTCTTTTAATCTTTCACCAGGTTTTATCATTGCTGATTTTGAAATGATCTTCAAACAAACTCGTGTTTCTTTTAATTCCTTTAAAACAATTTTCATCTTATGAATAAAATCCATTCTTGATTCTGCGCTTTGTGCTTCTCCATATAACAATGCGGGAGCTAATCCACATCTTATTAATTGCGCTGATATATAATTTCCGGCCCTTGTATTTGGTAAAGCCTCAACGAGGTCGACAATCCTGCATGAAAAATCAACAAGCCTGTCTTCTAAATCAAAAACTTTTTCTTGCATATAATATTATGTTACCATTGAGTAGCAGGCGCTTTACTTGAGTGTTGATTATTAAATATTGAATGTTGAATATTAAAGGTTAATTAATTCTTTCAATTTCACTTCAAACTCTTTCATCCCTTTTATTTCTCCCTGCGCATCTATCTTTCCTTCTGCAATCATCAATTTTAATCGCCATAATAAATATGCATCGCCTGTTGTATTTTTTGATTTTGAAAAAAATGTGTGAAACAATTTATTTACTTTTTGCCAGTCGGCTGTTATGAATTTCAGCAATTCATTATCATAATAATTATAATCATGCTGGAGTAATTTTTTACCGCCTTCCAAAGTTCTTACACCTTTATCTTCAGTAATAAGCTTAGTCCATTCATCAGGGTCAACTTCAAATTCGGATGGCGTGATTATCCTTGCTAACTTTTTTGCTTTGATAAATTCTTTGGCTGGTATCTCAAATAGATTGGCAGGATAAAAAATATTTCCCTTTTCGTTTATGAAAGGAAGATTATGAAGATGCAAAATAAAAATTCTTCCCTGGTAATTTTTTAGCTGGCTTATCAGCCAATAATATCCTGATAAGTCATGCTTATTTGGTGCAATCCAAATCCAAAGTATTTCTTCTTTATTATTTTCTAATGTTTGAATTAATTCCCCTACAGTTTTGTTATCATCAATTTCCCCACTGTCAACCTTACCATCAATGTCGCCACCGGCTAAAACCGCTCTCCACCAATGTTTGCGGGCTTCTATACCTTCTTCAGTAAAAATATTTTTAAGAGGTCCCACAGCAAAATCATCCTTTATTTCTACAACATCTCCGGATAAACTTTCGTCCAGTTCAAAACTTTTTTTTAATGCGGCAACATCTGCCTGCTGAAAAACTATGTGGATCATTTTATTTATTTGCAGCAGTTATTAAATAATAAACGCAAGTTGTAAAATAATTTCTGAGATATGGAATGCTTTTAAGAATTGGTAATTGCTTTTTTGCCTTCCACCCAAATTTGTATTTGTAGATTGGATTGATGAGATAAAAGGTTTTATTGTTGATTGAATAATTTGTTTGCCTGACTATTTTTTCAAAACGCTCTATTGAAATACCGGTATCTTTTATTTCCAAAAGATCCTCTACCGGTTCATTATTTTTTTTAAGGATCCATCCATAAATTTTTTTTGGTAAGAGATGAAAGTATGGGAGTTTGCTAAGCCATTTTGTTCGGCAGTTTTGCTGGTGCCCGCCAAAAGGCATTTGCCAGGGAGGAAATCCAAAAAATATGGCTCCATCAGGTAACAAAAAATCATGCAGCCTTTGTAACAATTTTTTTTGATCATGAATGTGCTCTATCACATCTTTTAAAATGATAAGATCAAACTTTCCACCCAATTCTTTTTCACCAACCAAATAAATATCTTTTGCAATAAGCTGGGCTTTGTTATCTTTAATTTCATTGTTAAGAAAGCCGAACGCAAGCTGCAGGCGGCTTTCATTGAGCTCTACTCCTACTCCTTCACAATTACTTTTTACAAACGCTGCAAGCACGCCGCCCTCACCGCATCCAATCTCTAAAACCCTCGCAATATTTTTTAATTTGAATTTCTCTTGTATAAAAGGAATAACATACTCTTCAGCATTTTCTTTTTGTATCTCAAAATATCTTTTGGGGTCTGTGTGAAATTCAAACATAATAATTGATGCAGGTTACATTCCGCTTACCTCTGCCAAATCTAATTCTACTTTTAAATTATCAATAATAAAATCCTGGCGGGCTGGAGAATTTTTGCCCATGTAATAATCAAGCAATGGCTGTATATGAACGTCGGGCAAAAGCATCACAGGCTGCTTGCGCATATCTTCCCCGATAAATTTTCCAAACTCCTCAGGAGATATTTCACCAAGCCCTTTGAACCTGGTTATCTCGGGTTTGTTACCTAATTTTTTCACAGCTTCCTGCTTTTCATTTTCATCATAACAATAAATTGTTTCCTGTTTATTTCTTACCCTGAACAAAGGCGTTTCCAAAATATACACATGTCCATTCTTAACAAGGTCAGGGAAAAATTGTAAAAAAAATGTCATCAACAATAAACGAATGTGCATTCCATCTACATCGGCATCGGTAGCAAATACTATATTATTGTAGCGAAGGTCTTCATAACCTTCTTCAATATTTAAGGCATGTTGCAACAAATTGAATTCTTCATTCTCGTAAACAACTTTTTTTGTGAGGCCAAAACAATTTAATGGCTTTCCACGCAAGCTAAACACAGCCTGGGTTTCCACGTTTCTTGATTTTGTAATAGAACCGCTTGCGCTATCTCCTTCTGTAATAAAAATAGTGCTCCCAAGGCGCTTTGCTAAAATTTCATTTTTATTTTTTCCTTCAACCTCATCATTAAAATGATAGCGGCAATCTCTTAATTTTTTATTATGCAGATTTGCTTTTTTTGCCCTTTCATTTGCAAGTTTTTTTATGCCTGCTAATTCTTTTCTTTCTCTCTCATTTTGCTCAATGCGTTTTTTTAGTGCTTCTGCAGTTGAAGGATTTTTGTGTAAAAAATTATTTAATTCTTTTCCCAAAAAATCACTGATGAAATTTTTTACACTTTGTCCTCCCTCATGCATTATTTGCGAACCAAGTTTTGTTTTTGTCTGGCTCTCAAAAACCGGCTCCTGAACCCTTACACTTATGGCTGCGCAAATGCTTCCTCTTATATCAGAGGCATCATAATCTTTTTTATAAAAATCTCGAATCGTTTTTACAAACCCCTCTTTAAAAGCTGATAAATGTGTGCCCCCCTGTGTTGTAAACTGGCCATTTACGAAACTGTAATACTCTTCACCATATTGGTTTTCGTGAGATAAGGCAACTTCAATGTCCTCGCCTTTTAAATGAATGATCGGGTACCGCAATTCATCTTCATTTGTTTTTCTCTGCAGCAGATCAAGCAGTCCATTTTTGCTTACATACCTTTTGTTATTATAATTTATTACAAGCCCTGCATTTAAAAAACAATAATTCCAAAACTGGTTTTCTAAAAACTCATGCAGGTAATGGTAATTTTTAAATATCTGCTCATCCGGTATAAAACTGATCTCTGTACCATTTTCTTCAGCAGTTTTTTCTTCTTTATTATCTTTAATTAATTCGCCTCTTTTAAATTCTGCAGTTTTATTTTTGCCGTCTCTAAATGCTGCCACTTTAAAAAATTCACTCAGCGCATTTACAGCCTTTGTACCCACACCATTTAATCCCACACTTTTCTGAAACGCTTTGCTGTCGTACTTTGCGCCGGTATTTATTTTGCTAACAACATCAACAACTTTACCCAGCGGAATGCCTCTTCCATAATCCCTTACGGTTACAATTTTTTTATCAATCGTAACATCCACATGCTTTCCATAGCCCATTGTATGTTCATCAATGCAATTATCAATCACTTCTTTAAGCAATACATAAATGCCATCATCAGCGCTGCTTCCGTCGCCGAGTTTGCCAATGTACATTCCTGGGCGCAGGCGAATATGTTCCTTCCAGTCAAGGCTTTTTATCGATTCTTCATTGTAATCAAATGAGCTTCTGTTATCAGCCATCAAAATCTTTTAGGGCGCAAATTTAGTTAAACCTTTTCTGACAAATTGACTTCAACTTTTAAACATCTGTGAATAAATTCTTTTATTAAAAAAAATATTTTACATTTAATAAAATAAAAATTTATCAATATGAAAAAGTTACTAATTCTTTGCTCGCTATTTGCTTTTATGGGCACTGCATCTTTTGCCCAAACAAAAAAACACAAGCACCACAAGCATCATAAGCACATGATGAAGCATAAGGCTACTGATAAAAAAGTAAAGGATAAGGAATAAAAAATGTTCGATTAACGAATAAGAAAGTCACATGTATTTGTGGCTTTTTTTATTTTCAAAAAGATTTTCCTTCAATATTAATCAAAGAATACCTTTGATTTTAAACACTATCCATGCATAAAAAACTTTTCCCACTCTTCGTTTTCACACTTATATTTTCAAATCTTAATGCTTCAATATTATTTGTTTCACCAACAGGGAGTGATGCAAATGATGGCAGCCTCAGCAAGCCTTTTGCGACAATACAAAAAGCCCAGGATGCAGTAAAACCAGGTGATACAGTGTACATCCGCGGCGGACTTTACAAAATGCAGGAGGCACAAATTGTACGTAAAGAAAGAATATTTGCTTACGTTACTTATCTTGATAAAAGCGGTACGCAAGGCAAGCCAATAAATTATTTTGCTTATGGCAGTGAGAAACCAGTTTTCGATTATGCTGATATTAAGTCGGAAGGTTTACGAATAATTGCATTTTATGTTTCCGGTTCGTGGATACATTTTAAAGGGCTGGAAGTAACAGGCATACAGGTTACTATTAAAACACATACGCAATCAGAGTGTTTTGAAAATATTGGCAGCAATAATATTTATGAGTTGCTCAATATGCATGATGGAATGGCGATAGGTTTCTATCTTCTCAGCGGTTCAAATAATCTTGTTTTGAATTGCGATGCATACCGCAACTGGGATCCGGTTTCAGAAAATGGCAGAGGCGGAAATACTGATGGCTTTGGCTGTCATCCTTCCAAAGGCAGTACAGGCAATGTCTTCAGGGGATGCCGTGCATGGTTTAACAGTGATGATGGCTATGATGTTATCGGCGCTCATGAAAGTGTAACCTTTGAAAATTGCTGGGCAATGTAC
>MWWJ01000066.1_pt1 | contig 11666 bp, 14 predicted proteins | sample 1047271 | NCBI WGS metagenome assembly MWWJ01 (sample SAMN06349965, study PRJNA376086) | soil metagenome | isolation source: CN-4 sample Antarctic (ecotone) soil | place: Antarctica | collected 2015-01-13 | reverse complement strand
CCAGGACGACGATGACCGCGAGGCCGATACCCACGGGGGCGAGACCGGCCACGGCGTGTACGGCCTGGCGCAGCAGCACGGACAGGACGTAGCCGAGGACGGCCAGCACACCGGCGGCGGTCCCACCAATGGCCAGCGGCTTGACCCACCGCGACCTGGGCGAAGCCGAGGCGACTACAGGCGTGAGCGCCGGGATGCGTCGCAGCGTGACCAGCATGGTCACGCGCTGGTCAGTCGCGCTGATCTGACGCGGAGCGGTCGCCGCCACCAGGTGCCCGGAGTCACGGACCATGGCCAGAGCGACGCTGACCTCAGCGGCGGTACCGGTGATCCGGCGGCGGATCTGATCGGGGCGGGTGTCGGTGGCGGGGAGAGCAGTGATCGCGGTCATGACCGGGTGTCCTTTCGGGCCTGCTGGTTCTCCGCGTGAGCAGCCGTGACGTCATCGGCGGTGTAACAGGTCCGAACGCCCGAGATGGACATTCCAGCAGCCTCGGCAAGATCAGCGAGCCGGTAAGGACGCATGTAGGTCAAAGTCCTGCCATACGCGACTAGCTGACGAATCCGACGGTCAGCTTCGTCGCGATCGCGGCGAGCAGCAGCCAACTGGTCCAGCACACACGGGGCGTCGGCCCAAGGATCGGTGTTCATCGGGATACCTCCTAGTCAGTGGTTTTTGCAACCGGAGCAGTGCAGCCCAGAGCAGGGCGGAGCCGAACGCCAGCACGCGGCGACGATCAGGAACAGCAGCCCGAGGAACCCGATAACGGCGGGGGCCTGGGCGATGAGGATCGGCACAAGCCAGAAACCCGCTGCGACCAGTGCACCGACGACGGCGAGAAGGACCAGCAGGATGCGCATGTCAGGCCGCCTTACTGTCGGTCTCAACCGCGCGCCGGCTGTCGAGGTCGATCACGTTGCGCCGGCTGGTCACGTACTCGATCAGCTCCGTGATGTGGCGGTTCTCCACGTAACCGAGCCGGGCGCGGACAACCGATCGGGCGCCGTCTTCGAGGCTGAACAGCACACCAGGCATGGACTCGCTGATCTGGTGACAGGTGGCCCCGTAGTCCACGGCGTCCTCGATCAGGGCCGCATCGGTGTGCGACTCCGTGGGCAGCCGCAGCGCGATCCGCCGGGTGAACAGGTCCCGCAGGGTGAACGTGTCCTTGGTCGGTTCCTGGATCAGGAACACCACGGTGTAGCCGACCGCACGACCCTGGGTCAGGATCAGACCCAGCAGGCCATCGATCTTGCTCCGGGTCGCACGAGGCCAGTACCGGGTCAGCGGGGCACCCTCGTCCACGTAGATGACAGTCAAGGGGTGGCCGGGGCGCGGCTCGAAGTCCCGCTCGCCTTCCTGCCCGTCGCGCTCGGCGTCGCGCTGCATGTCGGCCACGACGCGTTCCAGCAGCGCCACGGTGTCATCCGGCCCGGTGGCGTAATCACCCTCGGCGAAGATGCTCGGGCATCCCTGCCGTAGCTCCTTGAGCTTCGGGTCAATGCCGATCGGGCGGACCAGGCCCGCGACGATGGCCGGTGCGATACCGCGCAGGATGTTCCACTCAACCCCGGCTTTACCAGCGCCGATGCTGCCCGACGCACACGTCGTGCCACCGAGCAGACTCATCGTGTACGGGTCCCCGAACTCGTCCATACCGATCGGGATACGCCGGAAGTCGACCTCCGCCAGGGTGGCCGGGATCGCGGTGGCCAGCACGGTCTCGATCAGCGGGTCGCGGCGCATGAAGTCCAGCCCGTACAGGGCCGGGGCGATCTCCCGCAGGTTGACCCGGGCGGAGCCGAACGCGGTACGCAACCGCTCGGCACCGTCGCGGAAGTCCTTGAACTCCTGGCCGACCTGGGCCTTAACCGTCAGCCGGTCCCAGTACGGGGTGGTCGTGACCGTCAGCAGCTTCGGCAGGTGCACCTCACCGTCGTCCTCCACGGCGAGCTGGCAGCGGGTGAGGGTCTTGACCCACCGGCGGCGGTAGGCGTACCAGCGGCGCCACCAGGTGCGGACCCACCGGCCCAGGGTGTCCTCGAAGGATGAACGATGCGCGGCCTTCCAGGTCGACGCCACCACCAGCAGGGCGCCCGCGATCGTCACGATGGCGAGCCACCCGACGTACAGCACGACCGTCGACATGATGACCAGCGACGCCGTGGTACGCGGGTGGCACACCGCCACGACGATCAACCGCCACAGCAGCCGGGTCATCATCTTGACCAACCAGACCAACACCTTGCCGACGAAATCGAACAGGAAGCCGAAGAACGAAGTCTTTTTCACCGCCACCGGATTCTCCTTATCGTCTCGCCGAATCACATGACATTTGGGCAGCGGAGAGCCACCATCGCATTGCCGAATTGGTGGTTCCCCGCGATCCCGGGAAGTGCGGTTACGCTGCCGCTGCGATTATCTTCAAGTCCCGGTCGAGAGCTTCAACCGAAGCGGCGAACTGATCGACCTTGCGCTGAATAGCGGGCATCGGTTCAGTCGTTGCCAGACCCGCAGCCATGTCCGGATCGTCCCGGCACCCGGCTTCCACGAGTCGCTGCACCTTCTCGACCTGGGCGTCGATCTCATCCAACCGACCGGAGAGGATGCTGCTCACTGGACGACCTCCGTGTAATAGATTTTCCGGCGGGAGAACAGTTCCCACTCCGACGCCGCTGCCTCCGTGGCGCCAACCGCCGCGCGACCAAGGTCGAAGACCTCATCAAGGCTCTTCAGGTCAAGGTGCGGATTGCGGTCCTCCACCCGACGGGCCTGCTGCTGAACACCGGCCACGCTGACCGCGAGCGCCCGCATCGACTTGGCGATCTCCCGGCGGCGGAGCTTCTTCAGCCGCAGCGTCCGGTAGAAATCGGCCCGGTCCCTCGCCGCGACTCTTGCCTCGCCAACTCGATTCGCGAGGTACGCCCGCACCATGCTTTTACGGACCCGCTTACGCTGCGATTTCGTCTGGAAATTCGCGTCCCTCACCGGACGAGGCCGACTAGGCGCCGTGCCCCTTGGCCTGGGTGGCATTCCAGGACTCCTTTCTCAGTTACTTCGACGGGGTAGCCGCAAGCGCCTTAACCGCCTCGGCCCGATACCACACCTGAACCCCGATAACCTTCTCCTCTCCCGTCTCAGGGTTCCGCTTCGTCTTCTCCATCACGCCGACCTCGAAATCCCGGAACTCGATCGGCGTCGACGGCATCAGCCCATCACCCGGGTTCTTATGCGAGGCGATGCCCACCTTCAACACCGCGTTCTGCGGCCGACCAAAGATGTCCCGAGTCATGGCCACGACCTGGACCTCCCACTTCGGCGTCGGGTTGTCCCCCTTGGTCATCTCCTGCCGATCCGACTTGAACGCCGTCTTCGGGTCAGACGACAGGAACAACACCGCCTGGAACGTGGACGCCTGGTTGACCTTGAAGTTGGTGAACATCAGGGCTCCTCACCCGGGCACTCCGGCCCTGTCTTGGCCACCCTGTCTAGGGGGGCCTTGCATGACCAACTGTATAGGGGGTACTTGACGCTGTCTAGAGGTCCCTAGACAAATCTTGTATCCTGCTTGCATGGCACCTCACGAAACAGACGCTGAGCAGGCGTTTTGCGACGCCGAACGCCAGCTTTCTGCTGCGTATGAGCGTGCTGTCGAGGCGATCGAGTCCATCCCCGACGCCCAGAAGTCGTTTGAAAGCGCCACGGAACTGGCGAACGATCTTCGGCAGCTCGCAGATGACGCGGCAAAGGTCCGAGCACGAGGCGCTGTACGCATCCGCGACAGCGAACGGCTTTCCCTCGCGGGGTTGGCCGAAAGGCTGAGCGTGTCCCGAGCCCGAGCAGACCAGATGGTCAGGGCCGCGACCGTCAAAAACGATCCACCGAAGGAGACCTGATGGCCGAGAACATGGGTGTGCGCGTAGAGATCTGGCCGATCGCCGCAGACGAGACGGGTATCTGGCTCGTGAGCGGGCAGGACGCCTGGCGGCCTTCCCTACCAGTCATGTCTGACAACGAGCCTCACGCCGATGTTGAACTTGAGCTTTACTCCCACGGCGTCCGGGACAAGGTAACCCTGATCCACTCCACCTCGTGGCGTGTGGACGGACCCGCGACGATCCTGACCTACGTCGCTGTAGTTCGCACCGAGGGCCTGGTCAGAGAGACGTTTCCAACCGCGCTTCCCATCGGGCCGGAGCTTGTAGACGCTGTAGGTCGACCGCCGACCGCGAGCCCGACCGGAGCACCTAGCCCTCGGTACATCGACGTCCTGATGCACGCTCTGCGGCACCTCCGATTCCTGATCGAGACTGACGCCGAAAGCCGAGACGCAATGGGTCACCTGCTCCGGGAACAGCTGGCTCCGCTCGCACCGGCGCTCGCTGCCATGTACGAACGCGAGCACCCGTCAGCAGCTTGAGTTGGTCTACGGACTGTTTTGGCGCATATAACAAGCCCAGGGCGTTGCGCCGCCGGTTGAGCGCTGAGTCGGGCCCGGCGCGGCACCCCAGAGGGGCCCCACCCCGCCGGCCCCGACTCGCCCTCCCGGGATTGGGTTGAAGGTCAACACATCAACCAGGGGGACGCGCGAAGAGGGCCGGGACGCTCGTCGGCCCCCTGCCGGCGGTTGGGATGTCGTTGCGGTTGACGTCAAGAACCATCACCGACGAGCGGGGGTGGGTGCAGGTGGGTCGCACGGCGGTATCCCCGGGTCCGGGTTGAAGATCGGCTGAGGTTGGGTCAAAGGCGCACCTTCGGCCGTTATGGGGCGTTGGTGGGTGGGCGCGGCCGTACCACCTTGCGGGTGAGTGAGGCCTGGGCAGCAGAACAGCCTCCGGGAGCGTGTCTCCGGAGGCCGCCTGTCTGCATTCACTGATGTACTGATCTACTGACTACCAGATGGTTTGTTCCTCGAAGCCGTACGGCAGCTTCGGCCGGATCTTGATGTTCTTTGACCGTTCTTCGTGCGGGTGATCGGCCAGGTTGCGGCTGTCGGTCTCGATCTCTCGGCCGTCCGGCAGGATGACCACGGCCCGGGCACCCATGTAGGCCTTGATGATCACTTTGGGTTGCCGGTAGGCGGCGGTCGGTGCGGCCGGGCGGTTGGGGACGAGGTACATCTCCTCGCCGGGACGCGGGTCCCGGGCGCTCATCGCGGGCTTCGGGTGGTGCCGATCGAACGGCTGTCCCTGCCCGCGGCAGCGGCGGCCCGGGTAGTACGGGAGTCGGCGGCGCGGGCCTGGTCCTGTACGGCTTTGACGTCGTCGGCGCTACGTTCCGGGGTGGTTCCGCATCCGAAGAGGTTGGAGGGCATGATGGGGTCGCTCCTTCTAGCGGAGTGACGGGTGGCCCCGATTGCTGTCCAGGCGGAGGGGCCGCCCGTGCCGCCGTTCTGGCGGTCACCGCACGAGACCGGAAATCCAGGTTCGGTCTCGACGGGTAGTCGTCACACGGCTACTGATCTACTGACCTTTTCTTCTTCCCTTACTCTGCTCTCAGTGTATCAGCATATACTGATCCACTGAGATAATGATCTACTGATTCTTGAGTTCAGCCAAGATCTTCTTGGCTAGGGTCTCGTCGGTCAATAGCAGGGCCACCAGGGCGTTCAGGGCATCTTGCTTGGTCACGCGGGCCCGGCCTAGCCGTACCGAGGCTTCAGCAAGCCATGCTTTGAGGTCACGGTCGCGGGCGGGGGAGAGATCGAGCGTGGTCCGGACCGGGCGAGCCAGGGGAGTCTCAACAGTGGTCGCTGGCGGCGCGGTGTGCGCGGCGGCGGCTTGCTCGACGCTCGCTTTACGCTCGTTCATCCGTTTGGCTTTGGCGGCCAGGCGTTCCTCGGCGGTGCTCATACGATCTTCTCCTGGGTTTGCAGGTCTAGCAGTTCCTCGGCCGCTGCACCGTACGGCGACTTGGCGGCGTCTCGGATCGGGTCACCCCACGCTTGGATGAACCGTTCCAGCAAGCCGACCTGGGCCTGAAGCACGATCCATCCCGCCTCGGTGGCCTGCCGGCGGTAGAAGCCCGTCGACGCGGCCCTGGGCTTGACGGCGGTCAGCAGGATGGCGTGTACAGGCGGCCGACCATCCGGGCGCAGATCGGCGGCTTCGTTGAGCAGCTCGCGTACGGCGTCCAGCCGGTCGTACTCGATCGGGCTCGGCGCCATCGGCACGACGACGTGGGTAGCGACACGAGCGGCAGAGAGGACCGTGCCCCGCTGGGCCTTCATCGGCGGGGTATCGATGACCACCGCGTCGTACCGGTCACCGACGATGCCGGGGAGCTGTTTGTGCAGGTTGGCAACGGGCATCCCGATGACCGGCCAGGGCAGGTCCGCCATCGCTTGCCAGCTGGTCAACGACTCGTTCTCCCCGTCCGCGTCAACGCCGAGCACCTTCAAGCCGGATTCGTGCAGTGCAGCGCCGAGGAAACCTGTCGTGGTGGTCTTGCGGGAGCCGCCCTTGAGGTTGACTACCGCGATCACGATCACGGCCGGGCCTGCCGCTGCCGATTCTGTTCTGTCATGCACCCAGCCTACCAGTCTCTACTGATCCACTGAAGTACTGATCTACTGATGTTCTCGTCGGATTGCGTCAGTACCCACCACAGGACCCGGACCTTTTCGAGGCGCTGCGCCGGGGATCCTGGTGTGACCACTTCGCGGTCCCACACGTCGAGGGCCTGGGCGAGCTGCTCGGCGAAGGCGGGGCCGTCGTTGACCGACACGAAGCCGCGACCGTTCTTGAGCCGGACGACACGGCGACGCACGCTCCGCCGACGACTGCTGCGAGCAGCAACGGTGTCGGCTCCGGCTAGTCCTTCGACCTCGGCGAACTCCGAGCGGATGGCACCACCTTTGGTGCGGCGTACGAGGACTTCACGGGTGGTGTCCTGAGCGCGTGCCCAACGCCGGGCGACCCGGGCGGCCTGGGTGGCCTGCTCGGGGGTGACCTCAACCGCGGCCGTAGTGCGCTTCAACATCCAGTAGCCCCAGAATCGACCGGGGCCCTTGCCTGGTGCCTGCCAGGGTTCGGGTACCCGGTGCTGGTATTCCTTGGCCCGGAAGCTGCCGTGCTTGGTGAAGTAGACCGCGACGCGTTTCGGGTCGCTGGCACGCAGCCCCTCGGAGTAGTTCACGTTGGTACCGGCGCCGCGATGCTTCTCCTTCTCCCGGGGGTCCGGGTGATCCACGATGTCGGCCCACACCACGGACAGCCACCTCTTGAAGGTCAGTCCGGCACCTACCCAGGTGGCTTTCCGGGCCTTGGGTTGCGGGGTCCTGGCGCGCCCGTGCGGGGGGACCATCAACAGGTGGAAGTGGGGTGCACCACGGTCCTGGAACTCGAGCTTCCACACCGCGTGCAGGTCGACACCCCAGGCCTTGGCGTAGCGCTTGCGGAACATCTGCAGGTGCCGTTTAGCTGCCCTGCCATCCGGCGCCACGGTGAACCAGTCGGCGGGGTAGGTCAGGGTGACCATCGCCGGTACCCGGGTCGCGTCGTTCAGCAACGGCCGGTAGTCGAGCTCGCACAGGGCGGAGACCATGTTCGCCCGCGACTTCGCGGAGAACTCGGTGACTTCCCGTGACGGCTCCGGGTCGGTCGGGCAGTTAGGGCACCGCTCGAAGATCTCAGCCTCGTGTTCGTCAGAGACGAGATGTGACGCGACCTGATCGGCGGTGTTCTTCCGGGCCTTCACGGCACGCTCTGCGGTGCGTTCCCGCCGGGCGAGATCCGGGGCGGTGACCCGGAACGACCCGGCGGACAGCACCAGGCGATGCCGGGGGCCTTCTTCACCCTTCCACGCCGGGCGCGCGTCGAACTTCAGCGCGGTGAGCTGGAGTTTCTCCGGGCTCGGGAACTGCGGCGACCATATGTTGCCGATCAGGGAAGAGACGGTATCTAGAGCCTGTGCGGTATCTGCTGGCGTGTTGGCACCGTGGGTAGCGTGCAAGAACGCGGGTGCTTCAGCTAGCCTGGTAGCAGACATTGGGTACCGCTTTCTTCCGTCGTAGGTGTGGCGGGACCCGTGTCGAAGGACCTGGCGTTAGTAGCGCCGGGTCCTTCGCTTTTTGTCGGGTCCGTCGATCACCTTGGTGGGTCGGGACGGTTCCGTCGCGGCGACACACCGCAGACGAGCGTGGAAATCCCCGATCAGTGGCCGCAGCCGGCGCAGTGCAGCCCGACGCAGACGCCTTTACGGCGACCAGCGAACACGAGGACCAGGACGACGATGACCGCGAGGCCGATACCCACGGGGGCGAGACCGGCCACGGCGTGTACGGCCTGGCGCAGCAGCACGGACAGGACGTAGCCGAGGACGGCCAGCACACCGGCGGCGGTCCCACCAATGGCCAGCGGCTTGACCCACCGCGACCTGGGCGAAGCCGAGGCGACTACAGGCGTGAGCGCCGGGATGCGTCGCAGCGTGACCAGCATGGTCACGCGCTGGTCAGTCGCGCTGATCTGACGCGGAGCGGTCGCCGCCACCAGGTGCCCGGAGTCACGGACCATGGCCAGAGCGACGCTGACCTCAGCGGCGGTACCGGTGATCCGGCGGCGGATCTGATCGGGGCGGGTGTCGGTGGCGGGGAGAGCAGTGATCGCGGTCATGACCGGGTGTCCTTTCGGGCCTGCTGGTTCTCCGCGTGAGCAGCCGTGACGTCATCGGCGGTGTAACAGGTCCGAACGCCCGAGATGGACATTCCAGCAGCCTCGGCAAGATCAGCGAGCCGGTAAGGACGCATGTAGGTCAAAGTCCTGCCATACGCGACTAGCTGACGAATCCGACGGTCAGCTTCGTCGCGATCGCGGCGAGCAGCAGCCAACTGGTCCAGCACACACGGGGCGTCGGCCCAAGGATCGGTGTTCATCGGGATACCTCCTAGTCAGTGGTTTTTGCAACCGGAGCAGTGCAGCCCAGAGCAGGGCGGAGCCGAACGCCAGCACGCGGCGACGATCAGGAACAGCAGCCCGAGGAACCCGATAACGGCGGGGGCCTGGGCGATGAGGATCGGCACAAGCCAGAAACCCGCTGCGACCAGTGCACCGACGACGGCGAGAAGGACCAGCAGGATGCGCATGTCAGGCCGCCTTACTGTCGGTCTCAACCGCGCGCCGGCTGTCGAGGTCGATCACGTTGCGCCGGCTGGTCACGTACTCGATCAGCTCCGTGATGTGGCGGTTCTCCACGTAACCGAGCCGGGCGCGGACAACCGATCGGGCGCCGTCTTCGAGGCTGAACAGCACACCAGGCATGGACTCGCTGATCTGGTGACAGGTGGCCCCGTAGTCCACGGCGTCCTCGATCAGGGCCGCATCGGTGTGCGACTCCGTGGGCAGCCGCAGCGCGATCCGCCGGGTGAACAGGTCCCGCAGGGTGAACGTGTCCTTGGTCGGTTCCTGGATCAGGAACACCACGGTGTAGCCGACCGCACGACCCTGGGTCAGGATCAGACCCAGCAGGCCATCGATCTTGCTCCGGGTCGCACGAGGCCAGTACCGGGTCAGCGGGGCACCCTCGTCCACGTAGATGACAGTCAAGGGGTGGCCGGGGCGCGGCTCGAAGTCCCGCTCGCCTTCCTGCCCGTCGCGCTCGGCGTCGCGCTGCATGTCGGCCACGACGCGTTCCAGCAGCGCCACGGTGTCATCCGGCCCGGTGGCGTAATCACCCTCGGCGAAGATGCTCGGGCATCCCTGCCGTAGCTCCTTGAGCTTCGGGTCAATGCCGATCGGGCGGACCAGGCCCGCGACGATGGCCGGTGCGATACCGCGCAGGATGTTCCACTCAACCCCGGCTTTACCAGCGCCGATGCTGCCCGACGCACACGTCGTGCCACCGAGCAGACTCATCGTGTACGGGTCCCCGAACTCGTCCATACCGATCGGGATACGCCGGAAGTCGACCTCCGCCAGGGTGGCCGGGATCGCGGTGGCCAGCACGGTCTCGATCAGCGGGTCGCGGCGCATGAAGTCCAGCCCGTACAGGGCCGGGGCGATCTCCCGCAGGTTGACCCGGGCGGAGCCGAACGCGGTACGCAACCGCTCGGCACCGTCGCGGAAGTCCTTGAACTCCTGGCCGACCTGGGCCTTAACCGTCAGCCGGTCCCAGTACGGGGTGGTCGTGACCGTCAGCAGCTTCGGCAGGTGCACCTCACCGTCGTCCTCCACGGCGAGCTGGCAGCGGGTGAGGGTCTTGACCCACCGGCGGCGGTAGGCGTACCAGCGGCGCCACCAGGTGCGGACCCACCGGCCCAGGGTGTCCTCGAAGGATGAACGATGCGCGGCCTTCCAGGTCGACGCCACCACCAGCAGGGCGCCCGCGATCGTCACGATGGCGAGCCACCCGACGTACAGCACGACCGTCGACATGATGACCAGCGACGCCGTGGTACGCGGGTGGCACACCGCCACGACGATCAACCGCCACAGCAGCCGGGTCATCATCTTGACCAACCAGACCAACACCTTGCCGACGAAATCGAACAGGAAGCCGAAGAACGAAGTCTTTTTCACCGCCACCGGATTCTCCTTATCGTCTCGCCGAATCACATGACATTTGGGCAGCGGAGAGCCACCATCGCATTGCCGAATTGGTGGTTCCCCGCGATCCCGGGAAGTGCGGTTACGCTGCCGCTGCGATTATCTTCAAGTCCCGGTCGAGAGCTTCAACCGAAGCGGCGAACTGATCGACCTTGCGCTGAATAGCGGGCATCGGTTCAGTCGTTGCCAGACCCGCAGCCATGTCCGGATCGTCCCGGCACCCGGCTTCCACGAGTCGCTGCACCTTCTCGACCTGGGCGTCGATCTCATCCAACCGACCGGAGAGGATGCTGCTCACTGGACGACCTCCGTGTAATAGATTTTCCGGCGGGAGAACAGTTCCCACTCCGACGCCGCTGCCTCCGTGGCGCCAACCGCCGCGCGACCAAGGTCGAAGACCTCATCAAGGCTCTTCAGGTCAAGGTGCGGATTGCGGTCCTCCACCCGACGGGCCTGCTGCTGAACACCGGCCACGCTGACCGCGAGCGCCCGCATCGACTTGGCGATCTCCCGGCGGCGGAGCTTCTTCAGCCGCAGCGTCCGGTAGAAATCGGCCCGGTCCCTCGCCGCGACTCTTGCCTCGCCAACTCGATTCGCGAGGTACGCCCGCACCATGCTTTTACGGACCCGCTTACGCTGCGATTTCGTCTGGAAATTCGCGTCCCTCACCGGACGAGGCCGACTAGGCGCCGTGCCCCTTGGCCTGGGTGGCATTCCAGGACTCCTTTCTCAGTTACTTCGACGGGGTAGCCGCAAGCGCCTTAACCGCCTCGGCCCGATACCACACCTGAACCCCGATAACCTTCTCCTCTCCCGTCTCAGGGTTCCGCTTCGTCTTCTCCATCACGCCGACCTCGAAATCCCGGAACTCGATCGGCGTCGACGGCATCAGCCCATCACCCGGGTTCTTATGCGAGGCGATGCCCACCTTCAACACCGCGTTCTGCGGCCGACCAAAGATGTCCCGAGTCATGGCCACGACCTGGACCTCCCACTTCGGCGTCGGGTTGTCCCCCTTGGTCATCTCCTGCCGATCCGACTTGAACGCCGTCTTCGGGTCAGACGACAGGAACAACACCGCCTGGAACGTGGACGCCTGGTTGACCTTGAAGTTGGTGAACATC
>MWWJ01000065.1_pt1 | contig 11682 bp, 8 predicted proteins | sample 1047271 | NCBI WGS metagenome assembly MWWJ01 (sample SAMN06349965, study PRJNA376086) | soil metagenome | isolation source: CN-4 sample Antarctic (ecotone) soil | place: Antarctica | collected 2015-01-13 | reverse complement strand
GCTGCAATCTCGCCCGTCGTGGTTGTCATAATCACGTCTTCGATGTCATCGGCGCAGGCGAGGCCGCATTCTGGATAGGAGAGTTTGAGCGGGCAACGATAGCAGTAAGGCGCGCGTGCGTGGACGATGCCTGCGACTTGGGCGGGGAGTTGTCGCCATGTTGAATGTCCGACCGCCGATAGCGCAGTGGCGGAGCGTCCGCTGTAACTGTGGCGGAGGACGACGATTTCGTGGCGACCTGTGTAGAGCTTGGCGGCCATGATCGCGGTGTCGTCGGCTTCCGTGCCGCTTGAGGTGAAGAAGGATTTTTTGAGGCGGCCAGGCGTGATTTGATAAAGCTTCTCGGCGAGGTCGGCCTGCGGCTTGTTGGCGTAGAGCGTTGAGGTGTGGGCGAGGGTCTTGACCTGTTCGATGATCGCCGCGTTCACTTTCGGATTCGCGTGGCCGACGCTGACGGTGAGCACGCCGCCGAAGCAATCAAGGTAACGATTGCCTTGATCGTCCCAGACGTATTCGCCTTCGCCGCGCACGAGGGCGATGGGTTCTTGATAGTAGTTGGCGACGGCGGGGAAGAGAAACTCTTTGTGTTTGCGGATGGTTTCGGATTGCGTTGTTTGTTGTTCGGCAGTGCTCATGGTGGAATGTTTCCTTGAAAGTTTGGATTTAGTTGAGAGTTGGTTTCACGCAAAGGCGCAAAGAAAAGAAAAACGAAAGAGCGCAAAAGGAATTGTTAAGCTGACTTTTTGCGCCTCCTGCTTTCTTTGTTTTGCGCCTTTGCGTGAAACACCCGTCTGGGTATCGAAATGTCAATACAGATTCCCTTCACGCTTGCGCCCTGTGTAATCCACATAGACGACTTTGAGATCAGTGTAGAAATCGAGCGCGGTTGAACCCTGTTCGCGATCACCGATGCCTGTGGACTTGATGCCGCCGAAGGGAATGTGCGCTTCGCCGCCGGTGGTGGGCGAGTTGATGTGCGTCATGCCGGTTTCGATTTCATCAACGAAGCGAAAGATGCGCGCGGCGTCGTTGGTGAAGATTGATGACGAGAGGCCGTAGTCGGAATCGTTTGCGACCTGCATCGCCTCATCGAAATCTTTGACGCGGAGGACGGAGAGGACTGGCCCGAAAACTTCTTCGCGTGCGATTCGCATATCGGGCGTGACGTTGTCGAAGACTGTGGGTTGGACGAAGTAGCCTTTATCAAGTCCGTCGCCTGTGGCACGCGCACCGCCGCAAGCGAGCGTCGCGCCGTCTTCGCGTCCGATGTCAACGTAGCGCAGCACGGTCTTGAACTGGCTCTCGTCAACACTTGGTCCCATCTCTGTTTTCGCATCGCTGCCATCGCCGATTCGCATTGACTGCGCGCGAGCAGTAATGCGTCTGACGAACTCATCAGCGACATCGTTGATGACGACGGCGCGGCTCGTCGCTGTGCAGCGTTGGCCGGACGAGCCGAACGCGCCCTGTGCGGTTGATTCGACGGCCAAATCCAAATCCGCATCTTCCATCACGACCACAGGATTCTTGCCGCCCATCTCGCATTGAACTTTTGCGCCGCGTCTTGAAACCTGTTCGTAAAGACGAATGCCCGTTTCAGTCGAGCCAGTGAAGGAGACGGCGCGCACGGCTTTGTGATTGATGATCTCGTCGCCAGCTTCGGAGCCTGAGCCGAGAATTAGATTGAGCACGCCTTTCGGGATTCCGGCTTCGACGAAAATCTCGACGATGCGAACAGCGGTTGCGGGCGTCAGCGTTGCGGGTTTGTAAACGACTGTGTTGCCGGCGACGAGCGCGGGCGCGATTTTCCAGACAGGAATGGCGACAGGAAAATTCCAGGGCGTGATGCAGGCGACAACACCAAGCGGTTGCTTGATCGTGTAGGCGAAATTCGCAGGGAGTTCGGATTGAATCGTTTCGCCATTCATGCGTCTTGATTCGCCTGCACAAAATTCCGCGACGTTGATCGAGCGTTGCAGTTCGCCGCGTGATTCGCCGATGGTCTTGCCTTCTTCGCGCGTCAGGAGCGCGGCTAGATTTTCTTTGTCTTCTTCCATCAAACGCGCGGCGCGTGCGACGATGCGCCCGCGTGCGGGAGCGGGAGTCGCGCGCCATTCGCGGAAAGCGTTGGCGGCAGCTTCTACTGCGCGGCGTGCTTCGTCGCGAGTTGCCTGTCGCACAGTGCCGAGCACGTCGTCTGTGTTGGCGGGGTTGATGTTGTCAACGGTTTTCGACGAAGTGGATTCAAGCCATTCGCCATTGATGAAGTTGCGGTAAGTGGTCGGCATAAGAAAAATTAAGAATTAAGAATTAGGAATTAAGAATTAGGAATTAAGAATTAGGAATTAAAAGACAAGGCTTTCGATTTAATTCCTAATTCTTAATTCTTAATTCTTAATTTCTGCGGTGTGGTCGTGCGAACGGTCGTTAATATATCATAGGCGGCGATGAACGAAAGCGAAAAGAGATTGCAGATTGAGGACGCAACTGTGCGGCGTGTGGAAGTTGTTGGAGAGCCGCAGAATTTGCGCGAGCTGGTTGAGCGGCGCGCAATTGAGTTTTCGTCAAAGACGTTTTTGTTTTCGGAAGCGGATGGACGGAAGTTTACGTTCGCGGAGTTTGATGCGGCGGTGAATCGTGCGGCGCGAATGCTCTTGGCGCAGGGAATTGAGAAGGGCGATGCCGTCAGTCTCCTGATGCCGAACAGTGTGGAATACATCATCGCGTATTTCGCTTGCTTCAAACTCGGCGCGCTCGCTGGCCCCGTCAACTCTTTGCTCAAGCCGCAGGAGGTGGCTTTCGTGATCGGGGACTCGGAGGCGAAAGCGTTGCTCGTGCATTCGGAGTTTCAACCGCAGATCGAGTTGATTCGTGAGCAACTTCCAGACCTTCGAGCTGTGATCGAGTTTGATGATGAAGCGAAGGCGACGAAAGAATTTGCAGACACAAACGCAGACGACGTGTTGCCCGCAATCGAAATCAAGTCTGACGATGAAGCGATTATCATTTACACCTCCGGCACGACGGGCAAGCCGAAGGGATGTTTGCTGACGCACGGCAATGTCATCGCGAACGCGCGGCAGATTACAGACTGGCTCGGCTTCGGCGCGTCGGATTGTTTGTTGACGATCATGCCGCTCTTTCACATGAACGCGGTTTCGGTGACGACGATGACGCCGCTTTACGCTGGAGCGTCGAGCGTGGTCAGTCCGCGCTTTTCGGCGTCGCGTTTCTGGAAGATCGTTTCGGATTATGGCGTGACTTCGTTTGGCTCTGTGGCGACGATGCTTTCAATGTTGCTCGCGACGTATCCGGAAGGCGTGCCCGCAGGTTTGAAGACGGAGCAACTGCGCTTCGCGATGTGCGGCTCTGCGCCCGTGCCTGCGGAAGTGCTGAAACGTTTTGAAGAGACATTCAAATGTCTCGTCATTGAAGGTTATGGATTGTCTGAATCAACGTGTCGCTCAACGTTCAATCCGCCGGATGCGCGGAGGCGTCCAGGGTCTTGCGGGATTCCGATTGGCAACGAGATGCGCGTTGTTGACGATGATGATCGAGAAGTGCCGGATGGGAGTCTGGGCGAGATCGTCATGCGCGGCGAAAATATTTTGAAGGGTTATTACAAAAATGCGGATGCCACTGCGCGTGCGTTTCGTAATGGTTGGTTTCATACCGGCGATGTCGGATACAGAGACGCGGACGGCTTTTTCTACATCGTGGATCGTAAGACCGGCATGATTATTCGCGGCGGCGAGAACATTTATCCGCGTGAGATTGACGAAGTGTTGTTTCAGCATGAAGCAGTCGCGGCGGCGGCGACCATCGGCGTGCCTGATGCGTTATACGGCGAGGAAGTAGTCGCCTTCATTGTGCTGCGCGAGGGCGCAACTGTGAGCGAAGATGAGATGCTCGACTATTGCCGCGAACGCCTGGCCGATTACAAATGCCCGAAGTCAGTGCGCTTCGTCGCGGATATTCCGAAGGGGCCGACGGGGAAGCTGCTGAAACGCGAACTGGCGCGGCAATTTGTTTGATGAACGACGAAATAAATGCCTGACGAGATGAATTAACACGCCGGAAATTTGTTGCTGTTAGCATTCATTCACCGGCGATTTTGTCGTAGGACAAGTGTTGACCTTCGTAGCCGGAGAGCGTAAATTGCCGATACCCTTTAATCGAAAAAATTCAGACGGGGTCAGCTGTGCGGGCTGATCTCAAACTTAAAACTTTTACACAAGGAGAGTGGTTGCCATGAAATTCAGAACTAACGCATTTGTGATGTCGGCCTTATTGATCGGCGTCATGTCCTTCGCAGGCGTGCAAGCCTTCGCCCAATCTCGAAACTCCGACAATGATGGAGGAAATGGAGGAAGAGGCCGGACGTTGATTGTTGACGACAATCTGCAATGTCCAGGCTCGTCCTTCAACACCATTCAGGCGGCTGTCAACGCCGCTTCCAACGGCGACACCATCAAGGTGTGTCCAGGAACTTACAACGAACAGGTGAGGATTAGTAAAGACATCACCGTGCGCGGCGTCTCTTACATGAATCAGGATGCTGCGGTGGTCAAACCAAACGTGACCGCTCCGAATTCGTCGGATGGCATCGCCGCGATCATCCTCGCGGAAAATTCCAGAAACGTCGAACTCGAAAATCTGACGGTTGACGGAGCGAGTAACAACATCAACTCGTGTAATCAGGCTCTGGCCGGAATTTATTATCACAACGCTTCCGGCGAGGTCGAAAGAATGGCTGTCAGAAATATCCGCCTCGGCGCGGGGCTAACAGGTTGCCAGAACCTTTATGGCATCCTGGTGCAAAGCGACAACAATCGCCGTGCAAGCGTCGAAGTGGTGGAAAGCAGCGTTCACGATTATCAGAAGAACGGCATCACGGCGAACAATGCAGGCACAGAACTTTACGCACGTGGCAACGCTGTGAGCGGCCTCGGCCCGACGCCGGATATCGCGCAGAACGGAATCCAGATCGGCTTCGGAGCCAGAGGCAGCATTGAAGGCAATACGGTCATCAATAACAACTACTCGCAATGCACTGCTGCCAAATGCGACTTCGTTGCCACCAACATTCTCATCTACCAATCCGACAACGTGAGAATCGCCAACAACACCACCGGCAAGAGCAACGTCAACATCTTCGTCCTCGGTAATCGCGCAGATGTTTCAGGCAACACCATTCTCGATTCCGATGTCTTCGACGGCATAGACCTCGTGGGCAACAACAACAAGGCGACGGGCAACAGCATCTTCAACAGCGATGATGCGGGCGTCTTCGTGCAGGGCAATCGCAACAGCGTGAAAGGCAATCTCATCAACGAAGCTCGTGAGGGCGTCCTTGAACAAGCTCCCAGCAGCAATAACGATCTGAACGATAATCGTTTCTACAACGTTGAGATGAAGGTCGTCCCCGCCGGAGGGTCAATGCTTGCTGCTGACACGGCAATCTCAAATGTTTCCAGAGCCAACGCCAGTCCCGCTCAACCTTAATCGGTGGAAACTGCAAAACGGCTTCAAGCGAAGAGCCTGAAGCAGCAAGCTAGCGAGGCTTCACGTTTTACGTGATAGCAAAAAGAAGAGGACGAAAACTTAATTTCGCCCTCTTCTTTTTTATCAAGTTGTAATCTGCGACTTGATTAGGCCTGCCCCATTCTCATCCCACTTTGTTTCGACGCCTTCAACCTGTCCATTACCCACGCTCCGAAAAGCCAGAGACCACACGCGACGATCATCAGCAGAGAAAACCATTTGCCGTAAAGACCTTCAGGCGAAAACTTTTCAGTCGCGGCGTGAAGCGCATCGCTGTTAGGTAAGAGTCCGGCTTCGGAGAATTCATGAAAAGAGTAGATCGCCACCTGCACCATGAAGAGCAGAAGAAAGATGCCCGTCACCTGAAAGAAGCGTTTGAGGTTGATGAGATGGCTGAAGCGCGCCCATGACCAGGCCAGCAACGCCGCCGCTCCCAGGCCGAGCAGCGCGCCTGCCAGCACCTGTCCCTGATGAACTTGAAGCAGCAACAGTGCTGTCTCCATCCCTTCGCGGCTAATCATCAAGACCGTGAACAGGAAGACGCCGAAGAAGCCCGCCAGGTGTGAAGAGTTTGAAGAAACCTTGGTTAGACGCTCCTCCATTTTCCGCTTGAGCATCGGCGCAGTCTTCCACATGTGGATGACGAGCGACGCCACCAGCACAATCGCGACCACACCGAGCACGCCTTCCCACAAAGATTGATTCACGCCCTGCATCAAAGCGTAACCAAGCACGCCGCTCACGAGAATCGAAGTCGCAATCGCCCAATAAACAGCCGGAACGAGCCGCCTCTGATTCGTCTTGCGTAAATAAGTCAGAATCACCGCCACGAGCAGAAAAGATTCAAAGCCTTCACGAAGAATAATGATGAACGATTGAAGCATTGCGCTAACCTTTCAAAAACAACATCCTGGAAAATAACTAACGAACTAAACAGAGGCGCGGCATGAGAGCCGCAAAACTTAGTATAGGCTAATTGAAAATAGATTTCAATTTCAAAAGTTAAGAGGAAGGATCATTCAGAAAAGGCTATTGCTATGTGTTGAGAGATTATTGAATTGCCTCCAGCTTTAGCTGGAGGATAACGCAGCTAAAAGATTCTGGCTTTAGCCAAATTATTCGGCTGAAGCCGCTACATCTTGTGCCAATACGTCCACTAGCTAAAGCTAGTGGCAATTCATCATTGAATCTAAACAATCTCGCTACGCAGCAATATGGATGTATGCAACTGCGCGTGAACGCAAAAGCAAAGTTATAAGCGTGGTGAGGGAATCGTCGTTAGGAAAGTTTAAGGTTTACTGTTGCGTCAGAGGAATGATCGCGAGGTCTGCGCGCACGAGGCCGAGTTCCGTTTGTGCTGTGACGCGCAGGGGCAGACGGCGCGCATCTTCGCTGACCCAGAGGCGGATTTGAAATTTATCGCTCTGGGGGTCATCGGTCGTGAGCGAAAGCTGGATGGCTGAAATTCTCTCGCCTCCAACTTCGATGCGCTCGCGGCGAAGCGATGTGATGAAGAGCGTGCGCGGGCGATTGTTGATGAGAATCGAGACGGCGTTGCGTTTCGGCGGCGCGAGGTTGAATGAGCGCAGCGCGTACAGCACGGAGACCAGGTCGTGCGTGCCGACAGGGATGTCTATGCGTTTGCCCTGGTCTGTGACGGCGTTGCCGCGATCTTGTTCGACTGTAAAAATCTGATTGGTGCGGCGGCGTCCTTCCTGCAAGACGAGTTCGGTGCGAAAGGGAAGCAACGTGTTCGGGTCAACGTAAGAATTAATTTGATCGTTGGCGATGAAAAGCTTTTGGGCGATGCCGCTTGTCTGGGCTTTGACTGTGAGCAATAGGCCGTCGTGATTGAAATATTTTGCGCGCTCGCGCACGAGGAACGACGCGGTCGCGGCGGGTTGTTTGATGCTTGGCAGAAAGACGTTGAAGTTGAGTTGCTCTCCGACCTTAAAGGGGAGACCGGAGGGCAAGGATGCGCTGGTGGGATTTATGTTAGGCCGCGTCGCCGTTGCGGGTTGCGGCGCGAGTGGAGTCCCTGTTGTTGACGGCGGCGGCGCGTTGGGGAGTTCCGCGCTGGCAAGTTCGGCGCGAATTTCTCCAGACGGATGACGCGCCGTGAGCAGGACTGGCACGTGGCGTTCATCGTCGCTGAAATAAATGCGGACGTTGTAATTGTTGGCCTCAGAATTATTGTTGAAGCGAAGTTGCGTGACGACGGTTTGAAATGAGCCGACGCTGGTCTTGATCGTCTGGCGACCGGTGACCTTGAGTTCGGCGTTGTAATCGTCTGCGTCAGTCGTGCGAACGTGAAAACGATAAAGCGTACCGTTCGTTAAGGGCAGAGCGCGCAGACGAAAAAGCGCGGAGACCGGATCAAACGTTCCGGCAAATTCGCCTGTGCTAAGTTTTGAGGGGATCGCAGACGTTCCGACAGGCTCATTGTATTCGCTCGAAGTGTTTGCTGTGCGCCCGCCTTCGCGGACGACCTGCTGCGTGCGAAAAGGAGCGCCGGACGCAGGATTGATGAAGGAGGTGTAATCGTTGTTGAGCGCGTAGAGAGCCGCGTTGACGACGCCTGTGGTTTCGACGTGAGCGCGCAGTTGCGTGCCTTCGCGATTAAAGAATGTCGCGCGGCTGACAACGAGCAGATCAACGTGCGCGGCTGTCAGAAAATTTGAAAACGAGACGTTGTAAGAAAGATGTTCACCTACGCGGTAAGGCGCATTTGAAACTTCAAGATCGGCGACATCGCTCCGGCTCTGCGCGTGCAAAGGCGTCAACAAAGCGAGTGAGACAAACAAAGCGGCAACGAACTTCACGGTGCTAAACTTCACGGAAACAAAATTCAACTGGCATCTCAAAAGTAAATTCCCCTCGCCTTCAAAAAATATGCAAACGAAAACAACGCGCTCATCTGTCGGCGCGACGAGAAGCCTACACGCCACATCCGAGTTGATTGTTCCAGATTATTTAGAGCGAGCCTCGCACAGCAAAACTCAGTTTCAGGATACAGCCTTCCGCATGATTGCGCCTAATCAGCTTGAAGCGCGTTTTTCATCTCGTTGAGAATAGTTTCGGCTGCGCTTAGCGGATCGGAAGCGTTGAGGATAGCGCGCCCCATCACGATGTAATCCGCTCCGGCGCGCACGGCATCGCTTGGGGTCATCACACGCTTTTGATCGTCGGCATCCGCGCCCGCCGGACGCACGCCTGGCGTCACGATCAGAAAATCCTGTTGCAAAACTTGAGCACGTATCGTTGAGACCTCGTGCGGCGATGCCACAACGCCGTCGAGTCCGCACGCCGCAGCGAGCCGCGCCAGTCTCACGACTTGTCCCAACGCGCCCGACGAGACACCGACTTCCGCCAGTGCATCATCATCCGCGCTTGTCAGTACCGTCACTGCAATCACACTCGGACGTTTGAGGCCTTCACGCGCGGCGACGTTGGCAACGGCCTCGACAGTGCGATGCATCATCAAGCTTCCGCCCGCCGCGTGAACGTTGAAGATCGAGACGCCGAGTCGCGCAGCTTCGACACCGGCTGCCGCCACTGTGTTCGGAATATCGTGAAACTTCAAATCGAGAAAGACGCGCCCGCCCGCCTCCACGATCTCGCGCACGATCTGCGGGCCTGCGCTCGTGAAAAGCTGCGAGCCGATCTTGAACATACACGCCACGCCGCGCAGCAATGTGAAAAGCTCACGCGCCTCGCGCGCCGTCTGTACATCAAGAGCGACGATCAACTTATTATCCGGTGAGTTGTTCATACACAATCCTTCCTCTTTCATAATCGTTCGCTCAAAATACCTTTTTCAAATCCCTGCAAGCTCAACGGCACGACAACCGACGGCTTCGTCCAATGTGCGAAAGCCCTGTTCGCTCAAAATCTTTGAGAGTCCATCGTTGATGTCTCGCACAACGCTGGGGCCTTCGTAGATGAAGCCCGTGTAAAGTTGAACGAGGCTCGCCCCAGCCGAAATTTTCTCCCATGCATCTTCTGCGTTGAAGATGCCGCCGACGCCGATGATCGCGAGCTTGCCCTGCGTCAGACGATAAAGCGATGCGATCGGCGTCACGATCAGAAAATCCTGTTGCAAAACTTGAGCACGTATCGTTGAGACCTCGTGCGGCGATGCCACAACGCCGTCGAGTCCGCACGCCGCAGCGAGCCGCGCCAGTCTCACGACTTGTCCCAACGCGCCCGACGAGACACCGACTTCCGCCAGTGCATCATCATCCGCGCTTGTCAGTACCGTCACTGCAATCACACTCGGACGTTTGAGGCCTTCACGCGCGGCGACGTTGGCAACGGCCTCGACAGTGCGATGCATCATCAAGCTTCCGCCCGCCGCGTGAACGTTGAAGATCGAGACGCCGAGTCGCGCAGCTTCGACACCGGCTGCCGCCACTGTGTTCGGAATATCGTGAAACTTCAAATCGAGAAAGACGCGCCCGCCCGCCTCCACGATCTCGCGCACGATCTGCGGGCCTGCGCTCGTGAAAAGCTGCGAGCCGATCTTGAACATACACGCCACGCCGCGCAGCAATGTGAAAAGCTCACGCGCCTCGCGCGCCGTCTGTACATCAAGAGCGACGATCAACTTATTATCCGGTGAGTTGTTCATACACAATCCTTCCTCTTTCATAATCGTTCGCTCAAAATACCTTTTTCAAATCCCTGCAAGCTCAACGGCACGACAACCGACGGCTTCGTCCAATGTGCGAAAGCCCTGTTCGCTCAAAATCTTTGAGAGTCCATCGTTGATGTCTCGCACAACGCTGGGGCCTTCGTAGATGAAGCCCGTGTAAAGTTGAACGAGGCTCGCCCCAGCCGAAATTTTCTCCCATGCATCTTCTGCGTTGAAGATGCCGCCGACGCCGATGATCGCGAGCTTGCCCTGCGTCAGACGATAAAGCGATGCGATCATCTCGGTGGAGCGTTGTCGCAAAGGCGCGCCGCTCAAACCGCCTGTGCCGCAGGCTTCAACCTCACGTGTTGAGGTCTGCAAATTGGCGCGACTCGTCGTCGTGTTCGTCGCGATGATGCCGTCGAGTTGTGCATTGCGCGCAACATCAACGATGGCTTCAAGGTCTGACATCTCAAGATCAGGGGCAATCTTGACGAGCAAGGGAACGCGCTCACGCCGCACACTGTTAAGACTTAATTCGTGATTGCGTTTTTGCAATGCGGCAAGCAAAGCGGCGAGTGCATCGGCGCGTTGCAGTTCGCGCAGGTTCGGCGTGTTGGGTGAACTGACATTGACTACGATGTAATCCGCGAGCGTGTGCGCTAACTCGAAACTGGCGAGATAGTCAGCCGTCGCATCTTCCAAAGACACGACGCGGCTCTTGCCGATGTTGATGCCCAACACACAGTCCGGACGATGCATCGCGAGATGATTGATAACCGTTGACGCGCCATCGTTATTAAAGCCGGCACGATTGATGAGCGCGCGATCCTTCGGCAAACGAAAAAGACGCGGACGCGGATTGCCAGGCTGCGCGATGTGCGTGACAGACCCGACTTCGATGAATCCGAAACCGAGCGCCGCCAGACCTTGCGCCGCGACACCGTTCTTATCAAAACCTGCGGCCAGCCCGATTGGATTCTTGAACGACAACCCGAAGCGATGCAATTCTCCGAACGGTTCGCGATTGAAATTGCGCGCTGCCTGCCGCCTGGCCCAACTTGTACCGAGCGCGCGTGTCATCGTCTGCAGCGCGAGTTCATGCACAGTTTCAGGGGGCAAGCGAAACAGGAGCGGGCGCAAGATCGAACGATAAAACATGCTTGAAGATTAGCCTTGACGCTCGCAATAAATGAGCGAACTGCTGCGCGTCGTGCCGATACCGCGATGGCTTTCGGATTCGTCCTTAGAAAAGTTTAGCGACGGCAGGCGAGACTAACAGAGCGAGAGAAAAGCTGTCAAAGATGTTGTGAATCAGGATTGCGTTGCGATTGGAACGATGAGGTACGAAAGCCTTCGTTGACATTACGAAGCTCTTCGTAGTAGAGTGCGTTCGGTCAATCACGCAAAGGAGTGTTGAGCCGCATGGCAAAGAAAAGTAAACCGCGTCCGACTGACGCCGAGTTGGAAATCCTCAAAACGTTGTGGCGGCTCGGAGCCAGCAC
>MWWJ01000064.1_pt1 | contig 11745 bp, 9 predicted proteins | sample 1047271 | NCBI WGS metagenome assembly MWWJ01 (sample SAMN06349965, study PRJNA376086) | soil metagenome | isolation source: CN-4 sample Antarctic (ecotone) soil | place: Antarctica | collected 2015-01-13 | reverse complement strand
GTTTCAATCAATTTCCAAATGTCATAATGTAAGGTCGTGTCTTCGTAAATTTATGATTAGGGGCAGTCGGAAGTGATGACGATCTGTTTTTGTCCATCATAGAGAGCATTGAAGGTGTGGAAAAATTCTTCCTGCGTTCGCTCTTTACCGGCCATAAACTGAATATCGTCCATCAAAAGTACATCTATGGAACGATATTTTTCGCGAAATGTCTGGGCTTTATCGTAACGAATCGAATTGATTAGCTCATTCATGAACTTTTCGGCTGAAATGTAAGAAAGACGCAGATGACGATTGCGTGTCTTAATTTCATGACCCGCAGCGTGCATTAAATGAGTTTTACCCAAGCCCACGCCACCGTAAATATAGAGCGGATTGTAGGTTTTGCCAGGAGCTTCCGCGACGGCCTGGGAAGCGGCATGAGCAAATTGATTGCAAGAGCCAACGACAAAGGTTTGAAAAGTATATTTTGGGTTGAGAGAAAGCTCGATTGGCTCGATATCAACAAAGGTTGTTGCAGCAGGCGTCAAGCCATCCGATTCAGCCGCTTCTAAAAGAGAAAACAAACTTGACGAGTTACCATTTCTCTTGCCGGTTGCCGTTTCCGGCAGGCTGTAAGAGTCCCCGTTATCTAGATTGTTCTCAATACTCTTCTCAGTTGTCGCGGTTTCTGTATCTTCAATCATCCAATCCACGTGGTATTCAGCTAAATTCATCTCTTCAAGAGACTGATCTATGACTTCCGAATAATTTGTGCTGACCCAGTCCTTCACCACCTGGTTAGGCGCGCGAAGGTGCAACACCTGTTCGGAGTTATCGCAACCCTCAAATTGTATGGGACGAAACCATGTATCAAAAATTTGGCGATTGAGCCGTTTTTCGACTGCATGAAGAATGTCATTCCAGAGTCTGTTCTCTATTACTGTACTCATGGTTCGTCCTTTCTTACCCCTAACAAAGATTCTGACGCCATCAAACTGGAAACAAATTGCTGTCACAAAACAATGCAAATCTTCTTTGTAGAGTTCTCAAGCACTTCTTTGAGTCAACCTACGGAAGATGTTGAAAACGCACCCGCTTGGTCAAAAACCAGACCTGTATTTGAAAGTTTTCCACAGGGTTTTCCACAGGCCTGTGGAAAACCCTTAAAACTTAAAGTGTTGCTTTAAGTGTTGCTTTATCAATGGTTTACAGGTATTTTTTAGCTGCGAAACGGGGCGGAGACTAGCATATTAAGGTTTGGGAAGCAAGAAAAATCCACAGGCTGGCGAAGAATAATTTTAGGGCTTTATTTAGCGCGTTTATTTTTAGATTTCTGGCGAGAAAGTTGGGGGTCAAATTAAGATGGTTCGATTTTGATGCACTACTCCATTTCAATCAAGTAGGGGTTAGATAGGAGTAGGAGTTGGTTTATAGCAATCAAAGATATTTGGTTAAAGGCTATTTTGTATTCAATTGTGGCGTGGCTTTCTTGACAGAATCTTGTCTGACAGTTTAGTCTTACCCTTTTAACTTGAGTGGAGAATGACCGACAATGTCAAAGCGAACCTTTCAACCAAACAATCGCCGTCGTGCCAAGACACACGGCTTTCGCGCACGGATGGCGACGAAGAATGGCCGTCTTGTTTTGAAAAGAAGGCGGGCGAAGGGACGCAAACGCCTGACGCCGGCACATTACTGATAAACCCTGCGGCTTCAAACAAACGCTCGCACTTACGCACTTCTGGAGATTTCCGTCGGGTTTATGAGCAAGGCGTTCGCTACGATAGCCGTTTTCTGACCGCCTTTGTTCAGCCCAATGGGTTATCGCACCATAGATTTGGGATTACAGCCTCGCGCAAGGCAATTGGTAATGCCATTAAGCGAAACCGCTCAAAACGTCTCCTGCGTGAGACTTTTCGCTCAAACAATGCGGCGTTAGATAATTTGCAGATGAAATATGACTGGGTCTTCAATGCTAAACGGTCTTTGTTATCTGTCAAAGTGTTAGCGCCGATTGAAGATTTCCAAAAAATTATTTCTCGCGTCGCCAGCGATGAAGGCGACGGAGTTCATAGCTTAAACGATAAACACAGGTGAGAATAGTTCTCGTCTCACTACTCAATCTCTACAAGGCAGTCTTTTCGCCGCTGCTTCCACCCTCTTGCCGTTTCGTCCCTACCTGCTCAGAATATGCGCGTGAGGCAATTGAGCGATATGGGGCTTTGCGTGGGAGTTGGATGGGATTGCGGCGGCTTTTGCGTTGTCATCCATTTCGGCCTGGCGGTTACGATCCGGTTGAGTAAGAAACGAAACTGCGCGCTCGTAAAGATCGTTTATTAGTCGTTAAATTATTTGAAGGCGCATTCTTTAAGATAAATCAGATGCAACAACAGCGTTTCGTTCTGGCTTTGGTCATTTCTGCTGCGATACTTTTGCTTTGGGGCTATCTGTTCCCAATCAAGACTCCAACGCAGAATAACGCTAATAGCGCAACAACAGAGCAACCAGCCGCAAGCCTTCCCTCGCCTTCGCCGCAACCCCTCGCTTCCGAGCAAGCAACGCAAAAATCGGAAACAGCTTTTTCTTCCGCAGACAATACACCTCAACGCACACTGACGATCAAGACTCCGTTGTATGACGTGAAGTTTGATAGTCGCGGAGCTGTCGCTACGAGTTGGGTAATCAAGAAGAACAAAGATTCGGGACATAATCTTTACTCTGTTGCGGGCAGCAACAATAATCCCCAACCGCTTGAACTTATTTCCGAAGTGGGAAAGAAGGAAGGAGAATCACCGCTCGCTTTATTTACAGATGACGCGAGCCTCAACACTATTCTCGCTTCTAAAAATTATCAAATAAATGGTGTTGAGAGTAACGACGGCGATCTCAACATTGATCTTGCAGACGGCGAGAAGCGCGTTGATTTTGTATTGCATGATGAGGCCAGCGGACTCACTGCCATCAAGAGTTTTAATTTTAGAGCGGATCGTTACAGCGTAGAAATGACTGCCAAAGTCACGCGCAACGATCAGGCAATACCGCAAGCCAAATTAGTCATTGGGCCAAGTATCGGCGATCAGGGAATTCCTCATTACAATTTTTATTCAGTCGCGCCTGAAGGAGTCGCCTTTGCAGGCGGCCAGGTTCATCGCCTCGCCGCTGTCGCTATTCACAAGAACGAGGGTGGTTGGTTTTCGTCGAAGCGTCCTGAGGGCGCTGATCGCGAGAACGTGGGCGGCAGTCTTGATTGGGCTGGAGTCGGCGATACATATTTTGCGATGGTCGCAGTTCCGTCAAGACCAACTGACGGGCTGGAATATCAGACGAAGAGTTTTGAACATCCGTTAGCGGACGGGAAGAAAGAGGAGCGATACCTGGTCAAGGCGTTAGTTCCAATCCCTCTGGACGGTTCGCCAACGCAGCTTTACGTTGGCCCAAAAGATCATAATCTTTTGAGTTCGAGTAGCGAGCAAATCAGCAAATCAGTAGGCAGGCCGCTTGATCTTGAAGGAACGATTAACTACGGCTTTTTGAGTGGTATGAGGCGCTTTCTGGCCGTGCCTATTCTTAAATCCATCAACTTCCTTCAGAGCGTGACGGGTAGCTATGGATTCTCCATCATCCTCTTCACTGGTCTCATCTATTCTCTTTTCTTTCCGCTTAAATGGCGTTCATCAAAAGCCATGAAGAAGGCGCAGAAACTTGCGCCGCGCATGAAGGAATTGCAAGAGAAGATCAAGGGGATGAAGCAGGATGATCCTAGATTAAAAGAGCTTCAAGTCGAGCAATTGCGTTTGATGAAAGAGGGCAATCCTCTCGGCGGTTGCTTGCCGCTACTCGTCCAGATGCCATTCTTTTTCGCTCTTTATACGGCGATTACAATTTCGCTTGATTTTCGTCAGGCATCGTTTTTATGGATTCCCGATCTTTCATCGGCTGAACCTTACCTCATACACATCTTGCCAATCCTGATGGCAGGCTCGATGATGGTCGTGCAACTGATTACTCCGACGCCATCCGCCGATCCGCTTCAACGCAAGATGATGGCAATCGGAATGCCTGTTTTCATGCTCTGGATTTTATGGAGCGCGCCCGCCGGACTTGTCATTTACTGGTTGGTCGGTAACGTCGTCGGATTCGCACAACAGTTCATCATCAATCGCATGACGAAGTCAGAAGATGATGAAGAGCCACCGCCGGCGGAAGGTAAAAGAGTTGATCGTAAATCGCCGAAAAATTGAGTCCGGCGCGAGCCGCTCAAACATGACGATCAACCTGTTACGAACTGAGTGTTTCGCGAAGGGATAAATAAATTGCAGGAAGCCTGTACAGAAGCACAAGATTTTCTTAACGCCATCTTTGAGAGCGCGCAGCTTGATCTCAATGCCGCTACTGAAGAAAACGCCAGTGGCTGTCTTCTGAACATTGACGGTGAAAATTCATCTCTGCTGCTTAACGAAGGCGGCGAGCTTCTTGAAGCTCTACAACATTTATTGAATCAGGTTTTTAGCAGAAACTTTCCACCAGGCGAGCGCATTGTTTGCGACGTGCAAAATTTTCGCGCGACACGCGAAGCGGAATTGCAGGTCATGGCCCAACACGCCGCCGAACGTGTTCGCTCATCAGGACTCCCCTTCACTTTTGGCCCGATGAATTCCAACGAACGACGTGTGATTCACCTAGCTCTTTCCGAGGATAAAGAATTGCTAACGGAGTCTGTCGGTGAAGGTTCCGCACGCAGGTTAAAAGTAAGTTTGAATCGTTCAGGAAAATGAATCTGAGAAAATCCCGCGTATTGCTTCAACACATTCTTCCTTTCTTTCAGCAGTGCCTTCAACAAATACCATCGTCGCTTTAGCTACTCCGCCAGGCCGGAGTGGAATTGGCGTCATTCGTCTTAGCGGTTCACTCGCTCTGGAGATTGCGCGCACGCTCACTCTTGACGAGAAATTTTCACCACAACCAAATCACGTTGTCTTAAAAAATTTAAGCGATCCCGAAACCGGCGAAGTTTTAGATAGCGCGCTCATCACCTACTTCAAATCTCCACATTCATTCACCGGCGAAGATGTCATCGAATTGAGTTGTCATGGTTCGCCTGTTTTGCTTCGCTACCTCCTTGATGTGATTTTGCGCCTTGATGCGCGCGTTGCTGATCCAGGGGAATATACTCTGCGCGCACTTTCCAACGGGCGTTTGAATCTAAGCCAGGCCGAGGCTATCCGCGACTTGATTGACGCTCAAACCGATGCCGCCAGTCGCCAGGCCGCTCGACAGTTGCGAGGGGAGCTTTCTGCTTATCTCCAACCTCTTAAACAGAGCTTACTGGAAATAATCGTTCCTTTAGAATCTGCCCTTGAATTTGTAGAAGATAATTTACCCCCGCTTGCAAAAGACGGAATAACAAATAAACTTACTAATCTTAGCCAAAGGGTCGAACAGCTTGCCTCAACCTTTCGCGCTGGGCGGCTCCTAAAAACCGGACTTAAAGTAACTCTTGCAGGTCGCCCGAACGTGGGTAAGTCGAGCGTCTTTAATGCTTTGCTAAACTCAGATAGAGCCATCGTATCTGAATTGCCAGGCACTACACGCGATAGTTTGAGTGAACTTGTAAGCTTTCACGGCGTTCCTGTTTTGTTGACAGATACGGCAGGTGTTCGATCTTCAAGTGACAAAATAGAAAATTTAGGAGTAGAACGCACGAGACGTGCAATGGCGGAAGCGGATATTATTGTCATTGTCTTAGATGGTTCAGAGCCTTTAACCGCCGAAGATAGAACAATTATCGCAAGTCTTAGGGATTCACCTTGCCTTATTGTTTTCAACAAGTCTGATCTTCAGGCCTTTGATAATCAAGATTTAAGTAATCTAAATAAAGCTGCAAGTAACTTCTTACGCCTCTCTGCGAAAACCGGCAGTGGTCTTCAAGACCTTCGCACGGCAGTTGTTAATACTTTTGCTTTCAATGAATTACAGGAATCCGACCTCGTCATAACTGATGCTCGGCATTTTGATTTACTCCAACGGTCAAACCTCGCCCTGCTCACTTCCATTGATTTATTTTCTCAGTCTGCAAGCGAAGAATTAGTTTTAGTAGGTCTTTATGATACTCTGCGTTTGCTCGGTCAAATCACAGGTGAAACGACGCCCGATGAAGTGCTTTCACAGATTTTCTCTACGTTTTGTATAGGTAAGTAGCCATGATTTTCGACGAAAAATTCGATGTCATCGTAATTGGCGGAGGCCATGCCGGATGCGAAGCTGCCTCTGCCGCAGCACGGATGGGCGCTCAAACCGTTCTAATTACTCTGAATTTGGATTTGATAGGCCAAATGTCATGCAATCCCGCGATCGGCGGAATCGCTAAAGGCCATCTCGTCCGCGAGATTGATGCTATGGGCGGGATCATGGGGCGAGTTATTGATCGCACTGGAATACAATTTCGCCTTCTGAATCGTTCACGTGGCCCCGCCGTACGTTCACCGCGCGCTCAGGCAGATCGTTCACTTTATCGGCTCGAAATGCGTCGTACCCTTGAAGCCACGCCTAATCTTCACCTGCGCCAAGGGCTTGTTGTGGATTTAATTGTGAAGGACGGGATGATTAACGGCATCGAGTTACAGGACACGCGACGGATTTTTTCTACTGCTGTTATTATCGCGACAGGCACTTTTTTGAATGGGTTAATACATACAGGCAAAAGGAGTTACCGTGCGGGTCGCGCCGGCGAACCTGCTTCAACTGAATTAGCTGATAGCTTGAAGCGTTTGAATTTTCCTGTTGGACGGCTGAAAACAGGAACTCCACCTCGCCTGGATGGACGTACAATTGATTGGCAGGCTTTTGAGCCACAGGAGGCTGATGAATGTCCTGTCCCCTTTTCTTTTGCTACTGATAGCATCAATCAACCGCAAATTAAGTGCTACATAGGTTATACCAATCAAACCGTACATGATTCGATTCGTAAAAATTTGCACGAATCCCCTTTGTATTCGGGCAAAATTAAAGGTATCGGGCCTAGATATTGTCCCTCTATTGAAGATAAAGTCGTAAAATTCGCTGAGAAAGATCGTCACCAGCTTTTTCTTGAGCCTGAAGGTAATGATACCCACGAAGTTTACCTGAATGGTTTTTCAACTTCCCTTCCGGCAACCCTTCAACAGGATTTAGTCAGGAAGATTCCTGGTTTATCTGAAGCTCAGATTATCCGACCTGGTTATGCCATTGAGTATGATTTCATTGATCCGCGCGAACTTACACATTCTCTTGAGACCTCAAAAATCAAAGGGCTTTTCCTGGCAGGGCAAATCAATGGTACGACTGGCTACGAAGAAGCCGCCTGTCAAGGTTTAGTTGCAGGCATCAACGCCGCACTTTATTCACAAGGACGCGAAAATTTCCACTTTACACGTGAGAATTCTTATATTGGAGTTTTAGTTGACGATTTAATAAAGCAGGGCGTTGATGAGCCATACCGGATTTTCACGTCACGAGCCGAATTTCGACTCTCTCTGCGTTATGATAATGCTGATCTACGTTTAACTTCTTTTGGACGGGACTTAAATCTTGTTGGAGATTCTGACTGGGAGCGGTTTAATAGACGCCGTCAACATTTGGCCGAAATCGCAAATACTCTCAAGCAAACACGTTTGAAGCGATCAGATTCAGCGTATTCTGCCCTTAGTATTTACCTTTCATCTGATCTGGGAGATTCAATAAGCCTTGCACAACTAGCTTGTCGTGCCAATACTACCCCCCAAATGATTTATGAGCTTCTACCCCATGAATTGAAAATTAATACCAGCATTCCTGATCTGGAACATGTACTGGCTGATTTTCTCTATCAAGGTTATATTAATAATCAGAAACACACTCTTGAGCGCTTACATAATCATGATGGTCTTCGTATCCCGCCTAATTTTGATTTCTCCATCATAAACGGGCTTTCTTACGAAATGATCGAAAGGTTTAGGCGCCTGAGTCCACAAACCTTTGGTCAGGCTCGAAACATAGCTGGCGTTAGCCCTACTGCCCTGTCAACTCTGTTAGTCTTCTTAAATTCAAATTAATCGCTTCAAATATTTGTCGGTTTTGATGTTTCACGTATCCCATTGATATCTTTTCTTATGGGGATACGTGAAACATTAGGCATGATGAACGTGGCTGGTTATGTCGGTTTTAGCAATATGCGGAATTTTATATGAGAGAGAGCCATCTTGTGATATTTTATAGAAAAGGCCGGCTATTGTTTCCCCATAAATATGTCCAAAATTATTGCAGTAGCGAATCAAAAGGGTGGGGTTGGTAAAACAACCACCGCTGTTAATCTAGCAGCTGCCTTATCAGTAGCAGAAATGCGCGTGCTTTTAGTGGATGCTGATCCGCAGGCAAATGCTACATCTGGCGCTGGTGTTCAAAGAGGAAGTTTTCGTCGCAGCCTATACAATGCTTTGGTTCTGAATGATAACCTGCAAAATATAATTCTCTCATCTGAACTTCCCTTATTGAAAATCCTTCCGGCAGATAGGAATTTAACAGGGGCCGAGGTTGAGCTGGTTGATTTAGAAAAGCGCGAATATCGCCTCAAAATTATCCTGGACACCCTTAAAGCCGAGTATGATTATATAATTATAGATTGTCCTCCATCTCTAGGCCTTTTAACCTTAAATGCATTGACTGCTGCTGATTCACTGTTAGTCCCAATTCAATGTGAATACTTTGCATTAGAAGGAGTTACGGAGTTGTTTGACACGCTTGCAAGAATTAGGCGAGCGCTTAATCCCAGTCTAACAATAGAAGGATTATTGTTGACAATGTATGATGAACGTACAAATTTATCTTCTGCTGTTGCTGCCGATCTAAGAGACTTTTATGGACAACAAGTGTTTGAAACAGTAATACCCCGTAATGTACGTCTCGCCGAAGCTCCAAGCTATGGAAAGCCAATAATTTTATATGATATTCGATCACGTGGCGCAGAAAGTTATATGGAACTAGCAAAGGAGGTCATGTCCCATGACAAGAAGAGTTCTGGGCAGGGGCTTGAGCGCACTATTATCAGAGACAGCCCCGACATCAACTGAAGAATTACTCGACATTGATGTGGATTTGATCGAGCCGAATCCTTCACAACCGCGTAGCCATTTTGATGAAGCGCGTCTAGAGGAACTGGCTCAATCTATCGTCTCTAATGGGATCGTCCAACCTCTACTTGTTCGGAGACGTGGCTCACGTTATGAATTAGTTGCTGGCGAGCGCCGATGGCGTGCAGCACAGCGCGCGGGTCTCCAAAGAGTTCCGGCAGTTGTACGTGATATCCCAGATGATAAAATTTTAGAGCTTGCGCTAATTGAGAATATACAACGTCAGGAACTCAATGCCATTGAGGAGGCACGTGCCTATAAAAGATTGATAGAGACACTTAATCTAACTCAGGAAGTCGTCGCGCAAAAGGTCGGCAGAGATCGGTCTTTCATTACTAACTATCTGCGTTTACTGCGTTTACCAGAAGATATTCAACTTCTTGTGGAAAAAGAAAGTCTCTCAATGGGACATGCACGTGCTTTGTTAGGTATTGATGATGTAGAGATACAAAGACATGTCGCCAAAAGCGTTATCGATAATTCCCTGTCGGTTCGAGAAACTGAGCGCGCAATTAAACGTGTCATTGCAGGATCTACACCTTCTTCTGCTACGGCTGCCCCTCCAATTCCAGGCAATGATGCCAATTTACGTGCAGCGGAAATAAAAATGCGAAGACACCTTGGCACACAAGTCCGCGTTACGCCCAGCCAAAATGGGATTGGAGGAAAAATCGAAATTGAATATTACAGTTCAAGTGATCTTGATCGGCTATATCAATTAGTGATGGGAAATCAAGAACTCTCGTCTCAAAAGTAGTTCAGGCAATTAAAATCACATCAACTGTTCTCAAGGTTTTGATAGAAAAGTAATGGTCGAAAAAAACGTGGAAAAGTAACAAGTGGAAATATCTTGAATTATAAGGGTTCGCGCTCGCACTGACATCATCGAGATTAATGAATATCAAATCTAAAACGCTGTTCTCAGTACCAATGCAAACGCAAACGCAAACGCAAACGCAAACCCTTATAGTTCGAAACTATAAACTGAATCATCGTTGTTAAGAATAAAAATCAATAATGAGAAAACGCTTGACGGAAATGGTATCAAGTGCAGGTTGAGCGGCGAAAATCGCTCCTGGCGATCTCACTCAAGTTTTGAGTGGTCTTCCTGCCCAACCATTTAATAGAAATGTTATCGTTGGCTATGATAAGTCTGATGATGCTGGAGTGTTTCATTTAAGGAACGATGTTGCTTTAGTGCAAACTGTAGATTTTTTCACACCCATAGCCAATGATCCCTTTATCTATGGGTGTATTGCGGCCAATAATGCCTTGAATGACATCTATGCAATGGGGGGGGGGCGCCTTTAACTGCTTTATCAATAGTATGTTACCCTCAAAAAGAAGATCTCGCGGTCTTGGGACAAATTTTGCACGGCGGTCAATCTGCAATGAACAAAGCTGGCGTAATAATTTTGGGAGGGCATTCTATTGACGATTCAGAAATCAAAATTGGATATGCGGTCACAGGTTTGGTTCATCCAGATCAAGTCATAACTAACGCCAAAGCAAAATCAGGTGACCTACTTGTTTTAACAAAGCCAATTGGAACTGGGGCAATAAGTACGGCTATCAAACGAGGTGTAGCTAGTAGTACAGCAATTGAGGCCGCCATGAATACGATGCAGCGTTCAGCAGCAGAAGCCGCTGAAGTAATGCAGAGGGTAGGGGTAAACGCCTGCACAGATGTCACTGGCTTTGGATTACTTGGGCACGCTTTTGAAATGGCGCGTGCAAGTAATGTTTGTCTAAAAATTAATTCGGAAAGAGTACCTCTATTACCCGATGTTTTGGATTTAATTGCACAGGGAATGCTGACACGCGGAGACAAAAATAATAGAGCTTATGTTGGGAACGCGATTGATATTGCGGATTCAGTGTCGGCTGTAATGCAAAGTATGTTGTTTGATCCTCAAACAGCTGGCGGGCTTCTTATTAGCATAGAACCATCTAAAGCAGCAGATTTTATTAAGCAAGTAGAATACGCTACGATTATTGGCGAAGTGAAAACAAGATCAGATTATTTAATTGAAGTTGTCTGATTTGAAGGATTTTCAACTATCCAGACGGTTCACCATCAAATCGAAGAATAAACCATTTCTTTGAAGTGCAGCTAAGAAAATTAATCGTTAAACTACTGGGTAGTGGGTAGTGGGTCAGTTTGAGATTCTTAATCAATTACTATGAGCACTTTAATTTGAACCTGATCCACTACCAGTCGGAAGGTAGTGGAGCGACAGTGTGTTGCTGAGAGTGGTGCGGTTTTATTTAGTGAATCCGAGTATCATCGCTAGACCGAACACCAAAGCACCTATTCCCCACACAATAATAATAGCCCGTGCAAACCATAACTCGTACTTCAAAGGTAGTCGTAGCCATGAAGCTTGAAGCTTATAACTAAGCTTTACGCCGTCCTTCGCAATTGGCTTGTTGTAAATTACAACGAGTAGCCCCAATAAAAGGATAAGCGCTCCCAGAAAGAGGTCTTTCATGGGGGGTATCAGATAGATTGTGTAAACGGTAATAATCAACTTAACCTGCTTCCAGAAAGGAATGATTATGCCGATTACCCCGGAACTCTTAGACGAACTTCTGAAAGACTACAAGTCGCCCGACGATA
>MWWJ01000063.1_pt1 | contig 11748 bp, 7 predicted proteins | sample 1047271 | NCBI WGS metagenome assembly MWWJ01 (sample SAMN06349965, study PRJNA376086) | soil metagenome | isolation source: CN-4 sample Antarctic (ecotone) soil | place: Antarctica | collected 2015-01-13 | reverse complement strand
TTAGCAAAACACTTTTTATAGAATTGTCTGAAATGGGAAGCGCTATTATTGTTGACCCGGCAATGCGAAAACTGCAAACACAAGGAAATGCTGAATTATTTTTTTTGATCTTTAGAAGCAATTATAAAAGCCTTGAGATATTAAATACAGTTGCATCACAAAATATTTTTACCATACGGTCAGAAAAATTTTTAACGCTTACTGTTGATGTGTTTAAGTTTATGGGCTGGGCAAGAAGAAAAAAAATCTCCTGTGTTATAGACCTGGAGCTATTTTCACGCTTTACAGCTTTGCTGGCTTTTTTTAGCGGAGCCCGCTCACGAGTTGGCTATACAAATTATCATGATGAGGGTTTGTACCGCGGCAACATTGTAAACAAACCAGTTCGCTATAATCCTCATGTGCACATGTCGGTAAATTTTATTTCGCTCGTAAACAGGGCATTGGGATTTTTTGATACACCTTATTCTATTACGCCTGTACAGCCTGAGGAGGTCATCTTACAAAAAGCAATAGTTACAGAAACACAAAAAATCGTTGTAAAAATAAAGATCAAAAATTTATATCCTGAATGGAACAATGAGAAAATTATTTTATTCAATGTAAATGCCTCGGATATGTTGCCGCAAAGAAGATGGCAGCCAGAGAATTTTGCGACCGTTGCAAAAGAATTACTCCAAAAATTTGATGACGTAATTATAATTGCAACCGGTGCGCCGGCTGAAAAAACTTATGTTCAGAATGTTGCTGATATGGTTAGCGATAAAAGATTTATCAATTCATCAGGGTTCTTTTTGTTTAATGAATTGATTCCCTTGTACAGCCTTAGCGAGTTTATGATAACAAATGATAGTGGTCCGGCGCATTTTGCGGCCGTTACTGATCTTAAAGTGTTTGTTTTGTTTGGCCCTGAAACACCAACACTTTACTTACCCATGGGAAATGCCGAAGCCATCTATCTTGCACTGCTGCTCACCCTGCGTTTCAGCGGCTAATCATAGAAAAACTACATGTTTACCGCGGCCATGTATTACAACAATTTCTCCTGAAATGGTTACCAATAAACTGATGAACTTTATGCTAAAAAATACGGTTCAATTTTAATTAATATTAAAGGGTGTAACAATTACTATTTGCAAAAAAGATGTTGAGCAGTTAATTGATTATACCGGTGACTTTCTAGTAAAAAAGACCTTAGCAGAAATATTTTCCTGTATAGAATAAACCATATCACTTGTTATACAGGCTGGATTACTATGCTAATAAATATATCATAGTTCAGACGAAATTATTGCGCAAGCGATATCCTCACTTGCATTCCGGCTCTTGTATTTACGGTTGGCGCGGAAGAAGAAATGTATGGGTTAACCCTTCGCTGATCAAAATATAATTTTACATTGATGCGGTTACTGATGTAATAATCTATTGTAGGGTTGATGGTAATTTCTTTGCTGCCGCCGGTTGCAAATGCACTTTGTTGATCCAGCCTGCTATTAGAGGTTACATTGTCTTTCACACTAAAATCAAGTCTGAAATTTATTTCATTATCTAATTGCTTACCGCCTTTTTTAGAGAAAGGAACTTTGAATGGAAGCTTCAATCCACGCTTGCGGAAACCTGCGCCCACAGTGATTTGTGTTGATCTTACTTCGCTCAGCTGAAAGTCAATAAGGCTCATGCTCAACTGTCGTGTTTTAGTATATTCCAGCTTGCCGGTAAACTGATTAACCAAACTAAAATCAATACCAAGCAAAGGAGAAAATTGTTCCTGGATGGTAATGTTCGGTATTAAATAATATGGAATAAAATTATTAGAAGCATCAACAAAAGAAGGATAACCATAGCGTGATACATCCTGGTAAAGCAATGCAGATGTAAAACTGTTTATGCCGAGGTTAGCTGTGTACGCATGAGTTATCGTTAAGTTGGTAAAGATTTTATCAAAAGGTTTTAACCGGCTAAGTCCGTTGTAAGCTATACGCCAATTGGGTTTTGGAAGTATTGCCCTGAAAGGATTTGATTTTAAGTTTGGATTATTTTGATTTATCAAACCAACTTTTGTAGGGTCCTGCCCGGTGTAGGCTGCAATAAATGCCGGCACTAAAACATCGGTAGCGTAACGGCCATAGCCAAGATAATATCCATCAGGGTTTAATTGCTTGCTGTAAGGATTTGCATTGCCTAATCTTGCTGATAAGATTTTTCTGTAATCCTGGAATTTTATAAAAGTTTCTGAAACCTGGTTAGGATCAAACTTGCCGAATAGAGTTTTAAACGCTATGTAGCTAACATTAAAACCGCCGCCGGCGTACGGACTAAGATGACCAAAATTATTTCCTGTGCCTGTAGTGTCTTTAAATAATTCAGTATAATTTTTATTGAAAGTTTTATCAATGTTTACATCAATTGTAAAATCGCGGAAGGGCTCAAGCTGTGCAGAGATTGAAAGATGCTGATCAAATGTTTGCCTGAAAAGCTCATTGAATAAAGAATCCTTTGTTATCAAACCCTTTCGTGCGGCATTGTTCAGCCAGTTAGAATCGGGTTGTTTGCCAAGAATAAAATCGAAGCCCGGCGCCATTGATTTAAAATCTTCTCCTAAAAATTTAGTGCTGTCAGTGTATCCCGGCAATCTTGTATTGCTGTTTTGTGAGATTGATGCATTTACTGTTTTGATGCTGGTAAGCAGCTTGCCAAAAAATCTTACGCTACCGCTAATTTCTCCCGGCGTTTTTATTTTTGCAGGTTTTTGTTTTTTTCCTTTTGATGTATCAGCCGGGTTTGGTTGTTGCGGCGGAGGTTGAAATGCAGGCTGGTCCAATGCTCTGAGGAATTTGGATTTGCCATACAATTTATTAAAATCCATTTGCAGGTTTGCTTCTTCCTGCTGGCCATTCTCTAAAATATTTCCGAGATTAACTGCTAAACGTGATGCACCTATCCACCTGTAATTAGCAGCATATTTTAAACGCATGGTTGTCCAGTCAACCAAAGGAAATTTTGATGTAGGAAGATTGTAAGAAAAATTGGCTGTTTGAGTAAAGACAACATTTCTTCCTCCTTTCCAAAAATTTTGTTTTACGGTATCTCTTTTTTCTTTGGTATCCAAGCGGCCATAAGGCTCATCAATTCTTGCATTGTTAACTGCTGCATAATCGAGATTAAGAGAGTGGGTGAGGTCCCATCTTAAAATATAATTCCTGTCAAACGTAAAATATTTATCAAATGTTTCAGGTGTATTGTATTGAACTTTTCTAAAATTATTATCAACACTTCTTGGCTTTACAACGCCAAACTGCCTGAACACATCTGCCCTGAAAGTTAGTTGCGAAGGAATAGGATTAAAATTAAAATCTTTCACAAGATCAAACCAATGCGTTTTGGTTTTCTTAAATAATTTTTTAAATGGCTCAAAATATTTAGGCGCCGGGGCATAGTTGTAACCTAAGCCAGCCCTGTGTTTGGTAACATCATTGTATTCAATCAACGGGTTATGCGCCTGCGCTCTTGTATAAGAATAACTGAGATCAAGATTTGATATATCATAGATCTTTGGCTTTTTGCCATTCACTTTATTTTTATGAACGTTGGTGAAATTCACTGTTTTTATAGAAGTGAAATCAACGGCAATTGTTTTTATAGAATCTTTTTTTGATTTGCCCTGCGCCTGGCTTAATTTATCTTTTAATGTAATGTCAAGATCATAAGGATCGTATTGCGGTGTGCTTACGGCCTGCGAGTAACTTGCATAGAAAGGTATAGAAATCGCTGCTTTTTTTGGAAGCAATTTGCCGAGCTCGAGATTTGTTGCGGCATCAAACTGCACAAAATTATCTTTATATCTTTCTGTAATTTTTTGCTCAAGTGTTCCAAATCCATTGGTGTGTGTATTAGCAGAAATAGAAATGGTGCCAAGGTCTGAAAGGTTTGCATCAATTCTCGCTAATGCAGCGCCGCCGCCATTTTCATCCAATGATGATAAGCGCAATTCATTATACCATATTTCTCCGCAGGCGGTAGATGCATTTGTATTTTCTACACCTAATAAAATCCCTTTTACTTCACCCAGATTTGGGTTACCCATTATAGAATAGGTGTGACCGTTTGCCTGTAATTGCCTGAAGATTTGATTAAGCGGAAGGCTTGATAAGTTGCGTGAGTTTTTTATTTTAGTTAGTATTTGCAGATCAAGGTCTAAGCTGTTTGAGGGTATCCATAAAGTATCGTTATAAGCATTAGAGTTGGGGTCGTTTTTAGATGCAGCATCAAGCGGTGTTAGCGTTAAAGGAATCCTTATTTCATAATAATTACTAACAAAGTCAGTACCGATGCGTACTACAGCGGTTAGGTCCTTATCTTTAATAAAAGAAGCTTGTGTTTTTTCTGCATGAATATACATCTGCAGCTTACGGAAATTTCTTAAATCCCTGTTTGCAAAAGTTTGAAACACACCTCTTGCATTTGTTTTATCAAGATTACAAAACTGCAGGGTCATTGCCTGTTCATTCTGTAATAAGTTTACACCGTTGTTACTTAAGGTTTGCACTCTTTCAATTTCTCTTGGTGTGCGGTATGGCAAAGGAACTCTTTTATCATTCTCCTCAATATTTACAGCGCCTACATTAAAATCTGTTTTTGGTGAGGGAGAATAATTTCCTGTAGAATCAATTTTAAACTGAAAGTTTCTCCATGTATTTCTTACCAAACTTAATTTACCAAAGCGCACTACAATGCTGTCATCAAAACCGGTTAAGAACATGCGTGCAAAACGGATGGATTTAAAATCGGGAATGTTGCCAATTTTTTTGTTATAAGAATCAATAGGAATCCTAAGCTGGTACCATGTTTCATTGCGTACAGTGCCATCAACTAATTTTATACCCACCACTTTTTTATCTACAATATAATTTTGGCCAATCGCCATTTCCGGCGCTGTGGATGGTTTAAGGTTTACTATATATTGAAAATATTCTTCGTTTTCATTGAGTGTGTTATCCCTGTTTAAATCTTCCTGGTCGGGGTAAAGTGTTTGTGCTGAAGAAAATTGTGCATTGTTATCCGCAACCGGTGAGTTGCCTTGCGGATTATTGTATTTTTTATACCTGCCTAAAATACCAACCTTTTGTGCATCAAGATCTGCCCCGCGGTAATAATGATAATCATCATTTGAGGGATCGCTGAATGCATCCTGGTATACTTTAGAATTTGCGCCAAAATTTGTTTGCAATACATTAAGATAATCACTTTGCCGCTTTACAACTTCGGCGCTATCATTCAATCCATCGTAGCCAACATCCTGGTATTGCCTGTCATTAGGGTCGTTGCTAAATGCATTTGTAACTTGTATAGGATTTCGCGGAACTATACCCCAAATTGAATTATCAACTTGTGCAGGAGCATTTGGAGTAGGCAAGCCATTCTCATAAAAACGCCTGCTGTCTTTTAAAACATCTTCTGAAATATTGCCGAGGTTTATGTAGAATTTTCCGCCGGTGCTGTTTGGTTTTAAAATGAAAGGATCCTGCACCCAGCATTCTATAAATTCAATGTTGGCTGTTTCAAAGTCAGTCTGGTCAAGGCTTCTCATCAATCCACCCCAGCGGCTTTTTGGGTTGAGCAATGAACCGGTTGAATTTATACGGCCTGCTGCAGCATCAAAATTATACGGGCCTCTTTCTGTTGGATAATAAGCAAGATCAAAAGTTATTAATTGGTTTTGCCCAAAATCTGTAGTGCGCTGAGGGAAAATTTCTGTTTGAGAAACTGCCCTTACCCGTGGATCTGATAATTCAGTTTTATTGCCGCTTAATGGATTGTTATCGCTTCTTACATCCTGCAAAGTTGGCTCAATCTGGTACCAGGCCATGCGGGCACGGTTCTTTCCATAATCAAGACTGTTGTTTAAAGTTGCTTCCGGAAAAATAATATTTCCATTCAAATCTGTTGCGCCTGATGGCGTAGATGCAAGCTGCCAGCTCGTTGCCGGAAAACGCAGATCAATATCACTTTTGCTTCCCTCAAAATTATCTATGTAAATAACGCCATTACTGCCTTTGCCAATTTGTGGCGCATGACCAGGTTTTAAATACGCCGCTTCTGCGTATGCGGTAATGCTTGATGGTGCAGTGCTTCTGTAAAAGGGAAGCTTGTTTAATAATTTGGTTAAACGAGGAATGTCTTCGCGGTAGTTTACATCTAACCCATACATTGTATTTTTTATCGGGTCATCACCATAATCAACTTTAGTAAAGAATGGCCTTTCGCCCAGCCGAACCATAGTAGCACCGATTGATAATTGTTTTCTTGCAGTATTTTTTGCAAGATAATCTAAGCGTAATGCCATGTAATTTTTTTGCTGCAAACCAAAGCTGGCGTTGTTTTCAAAGTTTACCTGTACGGGCAAACCTGCATTAGTGATTGCCTGGTTAATTATTTTAATTGTACCAAGATCATAGTTAATTGTATAATCAATATTTTCTTTTAATTGCTGACCGCCGGCTGAAACACTTACTGAGCCTTGCGGAATATTATATCCAATACTTATGTCAGATGACGAAGAAGTTTTTGCTGATCCTCTTAAAATAAATCTGTCAAGATTTGGAAACTGCTGCGCCACCGCTTTTATAGAATCGTACAAAGCATAATACAAAGTATCTTTTAAAACAGCAGGAGATAAGATTGGTGAATAGGTTTTAGCCGCAAGGTCTCTGCCAAAGGGTTCCAATACCGGGAAAATTACACGACTATATTGAGGGATAACTGTATAGCCTTCCACATAATCAAACACGCCATCCGGCTGCGGATCGTTTTGATTGTTTAACCTGTCTAAATTTATTAAAGTAAGAATTGGTGTTCCCTGGTTTGCATTGCCATAAGGAAAGTAACGCTTGGCGCCAAGGCCCGGCTCCTGGTACAAAACATCTAATTTAAAATCCTGCCTTTGCAATGTCCCGAAACCTACGCTGTACACGTTCTTCATCATTAATTGCCAGATTGGTAATGATGGCCGCTGAGATGTTGCTTTTAATAATTTTAAGAACAAAACTTTTTGATTTCCCGAAGTTGTATCCGGCGGAAGGTCCTGCGAAAATTCACCAACCTGGTAAACTTTTCCATTGTAAGTATATTGGTAAGCAACAGCTAAAACTTCATCAGGCTGCAAGGGCTGACTAAGAGATACAAAACCAATTTTTTGATTATAGATGTATTGACTGGAATCTAATTTTCTGGCAAAGGTTTTTTCAAAATCCTGTACAGGATTTAAACCTAAAGAAAGCAACTGGCTTGTAACCAAAGCTGGATTTCTATTGGTAGGATTACCGGCAATGGTTTGATATTCTGAATTGGCATTGTTAGTTGGTAACGTAGAATAAACTGTAAATGGATAATAAGGCTTTGATTCTCCAAGATCCATCAGGCCAACAATTTCTCTTGCATCGGTAGTTGTACCATTTTTGTTTGTAACCCATACTTCCATCCGCAAAATTTGCACAGGCGTTGTTACAGCTGGCAAGGTGCTCATCGCTGCATTATAATTATTTTTAAAATATTGGCCGAGGAGGAAATGCCTGTTCTCTTCATATTCATCAGCCTTTATTTCAAACTGCTGAGCAGATGCGCCACCCTGCAGGTTTACAGACTGGCGCTGTGATTTTTGATTAGCAAAAACCGAAGTGATAAATAATTTACCAAACTGTAATTGCGTTTTTAAACCAAATAAAGATTGAGCACCGGGTATTAAGGTGCTGCGGGAAGAAAATGAAACATTGCCGGCTTCAATTCTTTTTATTATCTCATCATCTAAACCTGTATAATCTAATTTTAATTGATTGGTAAAATCAAGATTGGCTAAAGTATTATAGCTGATTGGGAATTTTAATTTGTTACCAATATTAGCATTCACATTTAATTGTGCAGCCATGTCAAAATCAAAGCCTCCATTTTTTCTTGCTCTTTCCGGCAGTGTAGGGTTTTTAATATTTTGTCCCTGGTAGCCTGCAGTGATATCAACATTTCCCTGTGGTTGAATTTCTACCTTTCCATTTCCGAATAAGCGGTTAAAAAGGTTATCGTATAAATTTAATTTGGGCTTTACTAATCTCCGGTTTAATATGTTTAAAGTGTTTGCTCTTTTTTGAAAATATTCTATTTCATCTTTGCGGCCCTGTAATGCCATAAACTCATCAAAGGTGTACCAGGTGGGAGTTCTGTAATATTTGCTGCCTATATTTTCATAAACATAATACCTTCTTGAAATGGGATCGTAAGCAACAGAATCTTTTATATTAGATGGCTTATTAAGATCGAAAGTGCGGTTATTATCAGAAATAAAATCTCCCCTTCTGTCGTGTATAGGATAAGGAAGTGTATCATGAAATGCCTGCCCCTTTACAGAGAAAGTAAATAAGTAAAAGCAGACTAACCCTAAGCCAAAAAGTTTTGGTGCCGGTTTTCTTTTAAGGGGCATTAAATAAAAAAATTAGGGTAGAGGTTCTGTCAAATGGCTTTTAATGCTTTTTTTATTAAATCTTCCAGTTGGTTAGTGGCTGGTTCAGTGTTGGTGATTTTATTAATTGCCTGTTCTGCAATGGGTTTACTAATTCCCAAAGCTACCAAAGCATTTAACGCATCCTGTTGCAAACTATTGCCTTTTATAAGTGATAAATTAGTATCAAATGGCTGCTTACTTACCTTATCTCTCAGCTCTAAAACTAATCTTTCAGCAGTTTTCCGGCCAATGCCTTTCACACTTTCCAGCAGTTTTGCATTACCCTGCAAAATAGCCCTGGTAATTTCATCCGGCTTCATACTGGACAACATCATCCTTGCAGTTGCTGCACCAATGCCCGAAACACTTATCAGCATAACGAACATTTCTTTTTCTGTCGCATCAAAAAATCCGTATAAAGTATGAGCATCTTCTTTTATCTGCAGGTAAGTAAATAATTTTCCTTCCGTTAAATTTTGAATCTGCGACCATGTATTAAGGCTGATGTTTACTTCGTATCCAACTCCGTTAACATCAACATAAACCACTGCCGGGTTTTTATAGGAATACTTTCCTGCTAAATATGCAATCATTGTTTTAAAAGTCGGGAGCGAAAATAGGAATATTTTGGAGTAAATAATGTTATACGTATCTTTAATATAAATACAGTACGTATGACAGCGAAACTCACATTATCAATTAATAAAGATGTAATAAAAAACGCTAAGCATCTTTCTCAAAAAAAAGGTATTAGCATTTCGCAAATGGTGGAAAAATTTTTGAAACAATCAATTGAAGAACATCCTGAAAAACAATTATCAATAAAAGAAAATTTACCGCCTTTTTTGAAAAAAATGCATGGTGCAATAAAAACAACAGATAAAAGAGCATACAGAGATGTTTACAGGGAATACATAACAGAAAAATATTCCAGGTGAAGAGCATACTTATTGATACTGATATAATTCTTGATTTTTTCCTGGCAAGAAAACCCTTTGATAGAGAAGCTGGTGAAATTTTTAAATTAACATATAACAAAAAAATTCATTCATCGGTAACCATCTTAAGTTATGCGAATGCTTATTATTTTATAAGGAAATCAACAGATAAAAAAACTGCTGTTGAGCTTTTAAAAAATTTAAAAAAAATAGTAAGCACAATTAACCTTGATGAAAATATTTTAGATGATGCACTTAACTCAGAATTCACAGATTTTGAAGATGCAATGCAGTCTTATTCTGCTAGCTCAATTCCTGAAATAGAAATTATTATAACCAGAAATATTAAGGACTTTAGCAAAAGCAAATTACCAGTTTATACACCTGAACAATTTTTAAATCAATTTTTTTCAGAATGACAAATCAAAAAATAACAGCCGCCATTACAGGCGTTGGAGCCTACCTTCCTGAATACCGGTTAACTAATGCAGAATTAGAAACAATGGTTGATACCAATGATGAATGGATAAAAACAAGAACTGGTGTTGAGGAAAGAAGGATTTTAAAAGGAGAAGGCAAAGCGGTGTCAGACATGGGCGCACCGGCAGTTTTGGAGCTTTGCAAAAAACGTGGAATTGATCCGTCAGAGATTGATTTGATCATTTGCTGTACCGTTACTGCAGACATGTTATTCCCTGCAACTGCAAATATTATTGCAAATAAAATCGGTGCCGTAAATTGTTTTGGCTTCGATCTTGGCGCAGCGTGTTCCGGATTTTTATATGGCGTTACAACAGGAGCTGCATTTATTGAGAGTGGCCGATACAAAAAAGTTGTAGTTGTAGGCACAGATAAAATGAGTGCCATAACCGATTATAGTGACCGCACGACCTGTGTACTTTTCGGCGATGCAGCCGGTGCAATTTTGCTTGAGCCAAATTATGAAGGCTATGGCGTTTTAGACAGCTTATTAAAAACAGATGGAAGCGGTGAACCTTACCTCCACATGAAAGCCGGAGGCTCCAGGAAGCCCGCCAGCATTGAAACCGTGATGGCCAAAGAACATTATATGTACCAGGAAGGTCCGGCAGTTTTTAAATTTGCTGTAAAGGGAATGGCAGATATTTCCTACGATCTTTTACAAAAAAATAATTTAACGGGAGATGATATTGCGTGGCTTGTGCCGCACCAGGCCAACAAAAGAATTATTGATGCTACCGCAAACCGCATGGGTTTATCTATGGATAAAGTGATGATAAATATTCAGCGGTATGGCAATACAACTTCCGCAACTATTCCATTGTGTTTATGGGATTGGGAAAAGCAATTAAAGAAAGATGATCTTATTGTACTCGCAGCTTTTGGTGGAGGATTTACGTGGGGAGCAACGCTGGTTAAGTGGGCGTATAATAGTAATTGATTTAATTAAATTTTATGAGAATTGCGCTCGCCTTTGTTTTGTGTCTGATTACTATTATCTCTTTAGGTTTTTATATGGTGGGAATGCATGGCCGTTTAATGTTTAGATCGCATATGCGTGAAGATTGGATAATTTGGGGTATTGCGGTTAGTAGCTTTTCAATCGCTATTGTATTAATGATTTACGAACTAAGAGGTCGAAATAAGATAATCAAATAGTTATTTCTTCCTGCTAAACACAATAAAATCGGTTGAATGTATTTTATCTAAGCCCACTTGCCTTAGCATCATTATCAGCTGCCCGCGGTGAAAAGTTTGGTGATTGAATAAATGCAATAACATTTCATATACCGGTTGTTTAAATTGTTCCTTTTTAGAATTTTGGTAGGCAAACACATGGGTAATATTTAGTTCATTCGCCTGCTTTATCCAATCAAGCCATTGCTGGGAAAGTTGCAGCCATTTTTTTGAGAGCTCATCAAAATTTCCAGTAAACCATCCTGATGGTGTGGGATGTTCAACAAGTTTTAATCTTTCCCACCAAGCATTTTCCACTTCCATCAAATGCTTAACAGTTTTATAAAGAGAAGGAAAACTGCTCACAATTTCTTTATTAATCTGCTCATCTGATAATTCATTTATCAGGTCAGTAATTCTTTTATTTGCCCATAAATTATAGGCCGCATATTGTTGCAAAAGTTGCTTCATGTTTTTGTTACTTTTGCTCAAACTTAAAATTCATTTTTCATTTCGGCTCATTAATTATCAACATGTCTTCAAAAAAAATTTCATTAAGCGGCTTTGGTTCAGTTGCCATTCATAGCGGGCACACAAAAGATGCAAACTCATCTCACCTTACACCAATTTATGCAAGCAGTACATATATTTTTGATGATGCAGAGC
>MWWJ01000062.1_pt1 | contig 11788 bp, 8 predicted proteins | sample 1047271 | NCBI WGS metagenome assembly MWWJ01 (sample SAMN06349965, study PRJNA376086) | soil metagenome | isolation source: CN-4 sample Antarctic (ecotone) soil | place: Antarctica | collected 2015-01-13 | reverse complement strand
TTGTAGCCTTCTCTGTTTTGTTTGCGATGGCCGTCTCTGCAATCGGAGCGAAGGGTGCGCCGATCTTGCGAGCTTGCGAGAGTCTGTCGCAGGTGATGTTCAGGTTTACGAGTTACGTGATGCGGTTCGCTCCCTTTGGTGTCGGCGCGGCGATGGCGCACACGATTGCGACGAAAGGTCTCGGCGTGCTCGTCAATCTCGGACTCTTGATTGTCTCGCTATATGTCGCGTTGGTGATTTTCGTCGTAGTCGTGCTGGGGGCCGTTGCCGTTATCGCGCGTATTCCAATCCTGCAATTCCTGAAAGCTGTGCGCGAGCCGTTCACGATTGCATTTGCGACGACGAGCAGCGAGTCCGCGTTGCCGAAGGCGATGGAAGTGATGGAGCGTCTCGGTGTGCCGCCGCGCATCGTCGGGTTTGTGATGCCGACGGGGTACAGTTTCAATCTCGACGGCACGACGCTCTATCTCGCGATGGCTTCAGTCTTCGTCGCGCAGGCGGCGGAGGCGACGACGGGCGTGCATATCGGTTTTGGTCGTCAACTCGTGATGATGTTGACGCTGATGGTGACATCGAAAGGCGTGGCCGCAGTGCCGCGCGCCTCGCTTGTGATTCTGTCGGCGACGCTGCTGTCTTTCGGATTGCCGCTCGAAGGTGTGGCGGTAATCTTCGGCGTTGACGAGTTGATGGACATGGGGCGCACTTCCGTCAACGTGCTTGGCAACTGCATGGCGACCTGCGTGGTGGCGCGTTGGGAAGGCGAGTTTGACGACGAGCGAGCGCGCGTGTTTGGAACGCCGGAAGAAGCGCGCAGAGATTTGGCGTCGGGCGAACCCGCATTCGCCGAAGCTGCGGCGCAAGGCGATTGAAAACAATTAAGAATTAAGAATTAAGAATTAAAACAGCTACCAGTAAGGCACGCTGCTTAATTCCTAATTCCTAATTCCTAATTCCTAATTCCTAATTCCCTCTAACAGGAGACTACCAAAATGATTTTCCCGATAGGCGATGACAACTCTGATCGCGTGACTGCGCCCTACGTTAATTATTTGCTGATCGCGATTAACGTGCTGGTCTTTATCTTCGCGCAGCAGTTGGGGTCGAATGAAAAATTTACTTACGCATATTCGACTGTGCCGGAAGAGATCGTGACGGGGCGCGATGTGGTGACGCGGCCTCGCGTTGTGCAGGTGGCGGCGACGGGCGGGCAGCAGCAGATTGAGATTCCTGGTTTGCAGCCGACGCCTGGCTCTGTCTATCTGACGCTGCTGACTTCGATGTTCATGCACGGCGGAATCGCGCACATCTTTGGCAATATGCTGTTTTTATGGATATTTGGTGACAATCTCGAAGATAAAATGGGACACGTCAGGTATCTAATCTTCTATCTGGTGTGCGGCATCATCGCTTCGCTCGCACACGTCTTCACGACGGCAGCGATGAGCAGCGATGCGAGCGGGATGTTAGTGCCAAGCCTCGGCGCGTCGGGCGCAATCTCAGGCGTGTTGGGCGGATACATTCTGCTGTTCCCATCGCGCCGCGTGAAAGTAATCTTGCTGCGGATGTTGACGGACGTGCCGGCGTGGGTCGCGATTGGGATTTGGTTCGCGTTCCAATTGGTGAGCGGCCTCGGACTTTTGGGGGGCGGTTCGCAACAGGGCGGAGTCGCTTATGCGGCGCACGTTGGCGGATTTATCGCGGGACTCTTGCTCGTCAAATTTTTTACCATCGGGCGCGGCGCGGGCGATGGACGCAGTTTGAATTACGGCGGATGAGAACAAGGCGGAGGCTGGAAAACTGTCGGATGTAAAAGTTGGTGAAAGAGGTTGAGGGCGTAAAGGGCGCGATGTTTAAGAAAATGCTTTTCGCCTCCTCCCAAAACCGCTTTCTCAATAATTTTCGTAAATACTTTTGACCTTTGAAAAAGGGAAGGAAAAATAACTATGGACTACGATAACGCAACCTCAACTCTGAACAATTTGATCGAGACGTGCAAGGACGGGCAGAACGGGTATCAAACCGCCGCCGAGGGCGTCAAGAACAGCGAACTGAAAACGCTCTTCGGGACTTACTCGCATCAACGCGCGCAGTTTGCCGGTGAGTTGCAAAACGAAGTGCTCCGTCTCGGTGGCGACCCAGAAAAGACCGGCAGCGTGGCAGCGACGTTGCATCGCGGTTGGATCAACATCAAATCCACCGTGACGGGCGAAGACGAAGCGGCTGTCATCGCAGAGTGTGAGCGCGGCGAAGATTCCGCCGTGAAGAATTACAAAGAGGCTCTCAGTGAAGACTTGCCCGCCGATTTGAAATCAATCATCGAGCGGCAGTACGCGCAGGTGCAGGAAGCGCATGATCGGATTCGCTCGCTGGAACGTGCGAGTGGTAGCAAGGCGTGAGAGCCTTGAAGGAAGATGCGTTGAAGTAAAATTTAGCAAGCGACGGGGGGAAGCCGCGTGGTTTCCCCTGCGTCACGTATGGGAAACAGTTAATTGATTCAGTCAAACAAGTCAGGGAGGAATAGTAATGAGCAAAGGTAAATTCTTGATGACCGCCGCGACGGTCTTCATGTTCATCGTCGCAGTTGGGATGCCCGCTTTCGGGCAAAATGAAAATTCCAATTCCAACATGAACTCAAACTCGAACATGAACTCGAACATGAACTCAAATACAAACATGAACGGGAACATGAACGGCAATATGAACCGGAAGATGGACAAGAAAGATAAGTCTAACAAAAACGGTTCAATGAACGGCAACATGAACTCGAACATGAGCGGCGACATGAGCGGCGGCAACATGAACGGGCAGATGAATTCCAACATGAGCGGCGGCAAGATGGCCGGTGGCGGCATGATGGTCAGCGCCGCCGACAAGAAGTTTATGATGACGGCTGCGATGGGCGGCATGGCCGAAGTTGAAATGGCGCGCGTCGCTGTGCAGAAAGCTTCGAGCGATTCCGTTAAGCAGTATGCACAGCAGATGATTGACGATCACACGAAGGCCAACGACGAGTTGATGCAGATTGCCACCTCGAAGGGCGTCACCCTGCCGACTACGCCCGACGCCAAACATCAAGCGATGATGACGAAGATGCAGGCGATGTCCGGCATGGACTTTGACATGGCATACATCAAAAACGCTGGCGTCATGGATCACACGAAGATGGAAAAATTGTTCCAGAGCGAAGCAAGCAAAGGCATGGACGCCGACACCAAAGCCTTCGCCGCGAAGACGCTGCCGACAGTGCAGGGACATCTCAAGATGGCACAAGACATGTCGAGCAGCATGATGGGCACGATGAAAGGTATGAAGGGCAAAGGCTCAATGAGCAACAGCAATAGCAACAGTAAGCCTTAAATTTAGTGCGTCGCTGTGGGGCGCGCTTTTTGTTGTCAGAGTAATTCAAGAGAAGGCCACATCAAATGGCCTTCTCTTTTTTTCGTCACTTGTTTCAATGATGTAGGCGTGCGCTCCGCTTACGCCAGACGAGATAGACGGGGATGCCTGTCAGCACAAGCAGGTAGCCAACGCCGGAGGTGGAAGGCGCTAGATAGGCCAGATCAAGGACGAGTAGCAACGCGAGTGCGATGTAGATGAGAGGCACGATGGGATAACCGAATGTGCGATAGGGACGCGCCAGGTCAGGTGCGCGCCGACGCATGAAGATAACGGCTCCGACCATCAGCGCATAGAAAATCAAATCAGCCGAGACGATGTATTCGAGCAGTTGCGTATAGACGTTGCCATATGCGCTCGCACCCGTCTGCGCGTTAATCGTCACGGTGCGCGGCAGTGTCAGAAGCGATGCCCAGACGCCCTGCGCGATAAGCGCGACGGCTGGAACGTGGCGCGCGTTTAGTTGGCGGACACGCGCGAAAAATAATCCATCGCGAGCCATCGCAAAATAAACGCGCGCACCGGCGAGTATCAAACCGTTATTACAGCCGAAGGTGGAAATCATAATCGCGACGGCCATGATGAACGTGCCGCGTGCGCCAAAGATCGCTTGCACCGTCGCGGTGGCAACGCGGTTCTGCGGCGCGTTCTGAATCGAGGTGAACGGCAGCGTGACGACGTAAGCGAGATTGGCGAGCAGGTAGAGCGTGACGACGGAGGCGCATCCGATGAGCAACGAGCGCGGCAGGTTGCGTCCAGGCTCGCGTACCTCGCCGCCTGTAAACGTCACGTTGTTCCACGCCGACTGCGCGAACAATGGGCCAACCATCGCGCGCCCCAGCAGCATGATGAGTGCGAGCGCACCCGTCGCACGCAACCCCTGTTGCGCCGTTTCCGGCCTCCACCCGTTAGCCCACGAGTTCCACCACGATGAAGTGAACGCCGCGCTTCCGTCATGCAGCCCGACGCGCCAGCCGAGCGTGAGACCAAGCAGGATCAATCCGAAGAGCGCAGCCGTCTTCGTCAACGTGAAACTGTTTTGAATAAGCTTGCCCATCTGCAAGCCGCGTGTGTTCGTCGCGGTGAGAAAGATTATTAAGAGGACGGCGACGAGTTGCTGCGTCGAAAGGCTGAGCGCGTAACCGTTGAAAATGATTCCGAAGGCGGCGAAGGGCTTGATGATGACGTACGGCTCGATGAGATAGTTGGTCGCGTTGATGCTGTCCGTCAGCACGCCTGTGAAGTTCGCGAAGGCGATGGCGACGGCGGCAATCGTCCCCGTTTGAATGATGAAGAACAGCGACCAGCCGAAGAGAAAACCGACGGCTGGATTGTATGCTTCGCGCAGGAAAACATATTGCCCACCGGCCTTTGGCATCATCGCCGCAAGTTCCGCGCAACAGAGCGCGCCCGTGATCGTCAACACGCCCGCCAAAGCCCACGCCGCCAGCAACCATCCAGGCGCGCCGACGAACCTCGCAGATTCGGCGGACGTGATGAAGATGCCGGAGCCGATCATCGAACCGACAACGATCATCGTCGCGTCGAGCAAGCCCAAACCGCGCACGAGTTTTTCCGGCGAATCGTTCATCTCAAAATCTCGGCGCAATGATTCTGGCTCACGATCTTTACTATGTCATACAATCTGTGTACGAGTTGGGTTGTCTATCTGACTTTCTTATCGGAGGAAAAGTGAAAATGGCGAAAATGAGATTGAAGCGAGTCAATGTGTTAGCCGTTGCTGCTTGGCATGGCCTTTACTCTTTGATCTTCGCCTTCTTTCTAAGCTTTTTTTATCTTGCCTATTACCAAATATCTTTGGGGTATGTGCCTCGCAGAATATGGTATTACCTGGCGATAGTCCCACTGGCTTACTGTCCTCTAGGCTTTATCGCTTACGGACTTGTGGCGCTTGTTTACAACAACGTTGCCCGAAGTATTGGTGGCATAACTTTGGAGTTAGACAACGCCGAACAGGACGCGCCGCCACCACCACCTTTGTTCAAGGACTTTTGAGTCAACATCCTCATCTTGATGTAAAAGTCGTGCAGGTGTCGCACTCTTGAATCCTCTTTACGCCCCAACCTTCGCGTGCATATAGCTCCGTCTCGTGTTGCCTGTCAAGAGATAGATGTTAGGGTAGGAGAACAATCATTAAACCAGTTTCGTTTTGACGGCACACACAATCTTATTCGCTTTATTATTTGACTTCTAAACGCTTGCTTGACAGCCCGCGCGACGCTCACATAGTCTTGAACGCCAGCGCGGGCGATGCTAGAGCCACTCCTGCCTGTTAAATTTCATCCACCACATCGGAAAAATAATGAGATGAGTAAAAGCGAAATTACGAAATTGATTACGGACAAACGTGCGCGCATCGGCGTCATCGGCCTCGGCTACGTTGGCCTCCCGCTCTGCGTCGAGTTCGGGCATCAGGGCTTCAACGTCACAGGTTTTGAAGTTGACGAACGCAAAGCCGCCACGATCAACGCGGGCGAATCCTACATCGGCGATGTCCCCTCGACATCCGTCAAAGAACTGGTCGAAGCCAAGACCTTCAATGCAACGACAGACTTCATACATCTCAAAGATTGCGACGCCATCATCATCTGCGTGCCCACTCCTCTGCGGAAAACCAAAGAGCCGGATGTCTCTTACATCCTCGCCGCCGCCGAAGAGATCACAAAGAATCTACGTCGCGGCCAACTCATCGTGCTTGAATCAACCACCTATCCAGGCACTACCAACGAAGTTCTCTTGCCGATGTTTGAAGAGACCGGCTTGAAACTCGACGAAGATTTCCTGCTCGCCTTTTCGCCGGAGCGCGTTGATCCTGGCAACCCGCAATTTCAAACGCACAACATCCCGAAGGTCGTCGGCGGCTGCACGCCAGACTCAACCGAAACCGCAACGCTCCTGTACTCGCAAGTCGTCAACAACGTTCACTCCGTCAGTTCCGCTCGCGTCGCCGAAGCCGCGAAGCTTCTCGAAAACACTTTCCGCGCCGTCAACATCGGTATGGCAAATGAGATGGCGCGCCTCTGCTATGCGCTCGGCATAGACACCTGGGAAGTTATCCGCGCCGCCGCCACCAAGCCTTTCGGCTTCATGCCCTTCTATCCTGGCCCAGGCATCGGTGGGCACTGTATTCCTCTCGATCCACACTATCTTTCATGGAAGGCGCGGCAACATGGTTTCGACTCGCGCTTCATCAGCCTCGCCGAAGAGGTCAACTCGCGAATGCCCGATCACGTTGTTACGCTCGTTGCTGATGGCTTGAACGATGAACGCAAAGCGATGAATGGTTCGCGCGTGTTGTTGCTCGGCGTTGCGTACAAGAAAGACATTGACGATGTGCGCGAGAGTCCCGCGCTTTCAATCATTGATCGCCTCCGCGCGAAAGGCGCAGATGTGCGCTACCATGATCCGTTCGTCAGTGACGTGCGCTTTGACGATTCGCATACGGAAGGCGGTGGCGAACCGCTCTCATCCGTCACGCTCACCGATGAAGAATTGCGAAAAGCCGATTGCGTCGTCATCGTTACAGACCATAGCGAGATTGACTATGGGCGCGTCACCTCGCTCGCATCTCTGATCGTTGATACGCGCAACGCCCTCAATGGTGAGCTTCGCAACGCGAGCCAGGCGCGAATTATTCGTCTCTAAACAGTCTGGAGTCTGGAGTCGTGAGTCTGAAGTCAAAGGCAAAACGAAGACCGCCTTTATTCTTGATTTCAGACTCTAGACTCCAGACTCCAGACTCCAGACTGTTTTTATGCTGAAAGTTATCAATGTTGTCGGGGCGCGCCCGAACTTTATGAAGGTCGCCCCGATTGTGGAAGCGATGAAGCGAAGGGCGACGGAGTTCGCGCCGCTCATCGTGCATACGGGGCAGCACTACGACGCGCAGATGTCGGATGCGTTCTTTCACGATCTCGGATTGCCAAAGCCTGACGTTTACCTCGGCGTCGGCTCCGGCTCGCACGCGGCGCAGACGGCTGCCGTGATGCAGAGCTTCGAGCCTGTCGTGCTTGAAGAAAAGCCCGACTGGGTGTTGGTTGTCGGCGATGTTAACTCAACGCTCGCGTGCGCGCTCGTCTGCTCGAAGCTCGGCATCAAGGTCGCGCATGTCGAAGCCGGACTCCGCAGCCGCGACCGCACGATGCCCGAAGAAATCAACCGCATCCTGACAGATCAACTCGCAGACTTGCTGCTTACGCCCTCACAGGATGGCGATGCAAATTTGCGCGCCGAAGGCATTCCCGATTCGCGCATCCGCTTTGTCGGCAACGTGATGATTGATTCGCTCTTCAATCAACTCAAGCGTGCCGAAGCTTCAACGGTGCGCGATGATCTCGGCATTGCGAACAAAGATTACGCTGCGCTCACCTTGCATCGTCCATCCAACGTTGATGATGCTGCGACGTTTGCGCGTATCCTCGACGCGCTTGAACAAATCAGCCGTCGGCTTCCCATCATCTTCCCCGTTCATCCACGAACACGCGCACGCATCGTAGAGTTTGGATTCAACAAAAGAATCGAACGCGCGCAAAACCTGCGTCTCATCGAACCGCTCGGCTACATAGATTTCCTGCGACTGTATAGCGGCGCGCGTCTCGTTCTAACAGACTCCGGCGGCATTCAGGAAGAGACCACTGCGCTCAGTATTCCCTGTCTCACGCTTCGCGAAAACACCGAACGCCCGATCACCGTCGAGATGGGCAGCAACCGGATTGTCGGCACAGACACAGACAAAATCACACGCGCCGCCTTCAACGCGCTCGACGCCCCACGCACAAATCAAACGCCGCCACGCATCCCTCCGCTCTGGGACGGCCACACGGCTGATCGCATTCTCGACGCGATAACGAAGGGATGAGGGATGAGGGATGAAAAAAGAAAGGGTAAAGGGGAAAGGGGAAGGGGGAAAGGATCAGAATTCTACTTCTCCTAAACACTCTAATTCGCTTCGACACTCTACCTCCTCTTCTATCCCTTCCCCTGTCTTCTCATTCATCCCTCATCCCTCATCCCTCATCCCTAAACTCCGTCGTGCGTTGCGCGGTGAAGTAAGCGCGCGTGTCGTCGCCCTGGAAGCGTTGAGGCGCAGCCGTGTGAAGCTTGAGAGAAGGCGCGAACGTGCGAGCCTTGCGCGACTCAATGAACAGCCTGCGCGTTTACGTGCGGAGTTTGCGCGGATGTCGGGCGCAGAGTTGCTAAAGCATTTTCGCAAGCGCGCGACACCGCAATTCTTTGCAGGCTTCAACGCTTTAAGCAACATCGCTATTGCCGAAGGGCAACATAAACTTTTCCCTGAAGAGACGGCGCGATTGATTGAAAGCGCCCTCAATGGTGAGCTTCGCAACGCGAGCCAGGCGCGAATTATTCGTCTCTAAACAGTCTGGAGTCTGGAGTCGTGAGTCTGAAGTCAAAGGCAAAACGAAGACCGCCTTTATTCTTGATTTCAGACTCTAGACTCCAGACTCCAGACTCCAGACTGTTTTTATGCTGAAAGTTATCAATGTTGTCGGGGCGCGCCCGAACTTTATGAAGGTCGCCCCGATTGTGGAAGCGATGAAGCGAAGGGCGACGGAGTTCGCGCCGCTCATCGTGCATACGGGGCAGCACTACGACGCGCAGATGTCGGATGCGTTCTTTCACGATCTCGGATTGCCAAAGCCTGACGTTTACCTCGGCGTCGGCTCCGGCTCGCACGCGGCGCAGACGGCTGCCGTGATGCAGAGCTTCGAGCCTGTCGTGCTTGAAGAAAAGCCCGACTGGGTGTTGGTTGTCGGCGATGTTAACTCAACGCTCGCGTGCGCGCTCGTCTGCTCGAAGCTCGGCATCAAGGTCGCGCATGTCGAAGCCGGACTCCGCAGCCGCGACCGCACGATGCCCGAAGAAATCAACCGCATCCTGACAGATCAACTCGCAGACTTGCTGCTTACGCCCTCACAGGATGGCGATGCAAATTTGCGCGCCGAAGGCATTCCCGATTCGCGCATCCGCTTTGTCGGCAACGTGATGATTGATTCGCTCTTCAATCAACTCAAGCGTGCCGAAGCTTCAACGGTGCGCGATGATCTCGGCATTGCGAACAAAGATTACGCTGCGCTCACCTTGCATCGTCCATCCAACGTTGATGATGCTGCGACGTTTGCGCGTATCCTCGACGCGCTTGAACAAATCAGCCGTCGGCTTCCCATCATCTTCCCCGTTCATCCACGAACACGCGCACGCATCGTAGAGTTTGGATTCAACAAAAGAATCGAACGCGCGCAAAACCTGCGTCTCATCGAACCGCTCGGCTACATAGATTTCCTGCGACTGTATAGCGGCGCGCGTCTCGTTCTAACAGACTCCGGCGGCATTCAGGAAGAGACCACTGCGCTCAGTATTCCCTGTCTCACGCTTCGCGAAAACACCGAACGCCCGATCACCGTCGAGATGGGCAGCAACCGGATTGTCGGCACAGACACAGACAAAATCACACGCGCCGCCTTCAACGCGCTCGACGCCCCACGCACAAATCAAACGCCGCCACGCATCCCTCCGCTCTGGGACGGCCACACGGCTGATCGCATTCTCGACGCGATAACGAAGGGATGAGGGATGAGGGATGAAAAAAGAAAGGGTAAAGGGGAAAGGGGAAGGGGGAAAGGATCAGAATTCTACTTCTCCTAAACACTCTAATTCGCTTCGACACTCTACCTCCTCTTCTATCCCTTCCCCTGTCTTCTCATTCATCCCTCATCCCTCATCCCTCATCCCTAAACTCCGTCGTGCGTTGCGCGGTGAAGTAAGCGCGCGTGTCGTCGCCCTGGAAGCGTTGAGGCGCAGCCGTGTGAAGCTTGAGAGAAGGCGCGAACGTGCGAGCCTTGCGCGACTCAATGAACAGCCTGCGCGTTTACGTGCGGAGTTTGCGCGGATGTCGGGCGCAGAGTTGCTAAAGCATTTTCGCAAGCGCGCGACACCGCAATTCTTTGCAGGCTTCAACGCTTTAAGCAACATCGCTATTGCCGAAGGGCAACATAAACTTTTCCCTGAAGAGACGGCGCGATTGATTGAAAGCGCGGGGCGTATTGTTGATGAACATTGCTGGCCGTTGCTCGGCTTCGGCGAAAAATGTTTTGGCGATGAGCGCATCAACTGGCAACGCGACCCGCTCAACGGCGCGCAGTGGCCGCGCGATTATCACGCGGACGTGAGCCTCGCGCGGGGCGATGGTTCGGATGCGCGCGTGTTGTGGGAACTCAACCGCCTCGGACATTTCATCACGCTCGGACGCGCCTACGCGGTGACAGGCGACGAGCGTTTGAGCGCGGAATTTTTCGCGCAACTCGAAAGCTGGCGCGAACAGAACATACTGGGGCGCGGCGCAAACTGGGCGTGCGCGATGGAAGTCGCGTTGCGCGCGATGAACTTGCTCGCGGCCTTCGAGTTGTTCCTTCCTGCGCCGCAGATGAACGCGGAAACAATGCCGCCACTGCTCGCGATGTTCGATCAGCACGGCGCGCACATTCGTCGCAATCTGGAGTTCACGTATATCTCAACGAGCAATCATTATCTTTCGGATGTCGTTGGACTCCTGTGGCTCGGCGTGATGTTGCCGGAGTTAGCGGCGGCGCGTGCATGGCGCGAGTTCGGATTGCGCGAGATGTTGCGCGAGATGGATCATCAAGTCTTGCCGGACGGCGCAGACTGTGAAGCTTCGACGGGCTATCATCGCTTCGTCCTTGAACTCTTCCTCTACACGTTCATCCTCTGCCGCGCCAACAACATCGAGATTGAAGAGCGATACTGGAAGAAGCTGCGTGCGATGCTCGAATACATGCGCGCTTACATCAGGCCCGACGGACGCGCCCCGCTCATCGGCGACACGGACAGTGGACAGGTCTTGCCCGTCACGCATCGCGCGGCGGACGATCACGCCTACACGCTCGCCGTCGGCGCAACGCTCTTTCAAGAACCGCGCTTCAAAAGTTCTGATTCAAACGCGCCGGAAGAATTGCTCTGGATGTTGGGCGTTGAGGGCGTGCGCGACTATCAAAGCTTATCGTCAACTCACAGAATTTATTCGTCAACGCCTGAAGCCTTAGCGTTAACGCCTGAGTCCGCCGTAGTTTCGCAAGCTTTCCCCGATGCCGGAACGTACATCATGCGCCACGACGATCTGTACTTGCTTTGTAACGCGAGCGGCGCGGGACTCTACGGGCGCGGTTCGCACGGACACAACGATGCCTTGAGCATCGAAGTCTCGGCCTGCGGCGCAAGCTTCATCGTTGATCCTGGCACATACGTGTACAGCGCGAACCTCCATGAGCGTCACCTTTTTCGCTCCACCGCGTATCATTCAACGCTTGAAGTTGACGGCGCGGAGCAGAGCACGATT
>MWWJ01000061.1_pt1 | contig 11805 bp, 11 predicted proteins | sample 1047271 | NCBI WGS metagenome assembly MWWJ01 (sample SAMN06349965, study PRJNA376086) | soil metagenome | isolation source: CN-4 sample Antarctic (ecotone) soil | place: Antarctica | collected 2015-01-13 | reverse complement strand
GATTATACAAGCAGCCTTCATCCTGAAATAAGGCCTTTTACTCCAAAGCAAAACGTAGGAATAGAATGCATTAAAAATATTGTTACCTGAATAATCAACTCCGTTCAAGCTATATTGAAAAGGTGGAATGCCGCCTTTTACATTATTAATAATTATAGAACCTAAAGTATTATTACATGCACTTGCATTAATGCTTGTTGTTGCTGCGGATAACACAGCCGTTTCCCCAATGGAAATAGTTACAGTAGAGTTCTTACCGTTTCCGTCAGTTACTAAATAATTATATACGCCAGCTTTTACCGTAAATACACCTGTTCCTGTGTAAGGCTCTGTTCCACCAAATGCAGAGATAGTAACAACCGTAGCTCCTCCCTTACATGCAATACTGTCTGCTGTTGCAATTGCATTTAAACCTCCTAGTTCTTTATTACAGGAAATTTTGCTGCTACCCGAAAAATATCTTTCGTACGCAGGATTTGTACCGGTGTTAATTAAATTTGGAATACCAATGGATGGCCATGTACCTATAATATTCCAGAAATAAGGTTTACTAAATAAATAATAACTGCTGTCATTTAATGCTTCTGTTCCACCAGGCTGTATGATTCCTTTAATATTATTGCCGTAAGTAAAGTGATTTTTTCCAGCAAGAAGATAATTTCCTTTTTGACTATTGGTATTTGTTACTTCGTTGCCTACTATATTTTGCCGATCAGAAGTTATTGAATAATGATACTGGTCAAAAATAACAATGCCGTATAACTCTGAACGGTTTCTAAAAAAAGTATTGTAGGGTCCGGCAGGTCCCCAAAAATCATCAATAAATATATTTTGCCCAATATTACCTTCAAATAAATTTGCAAATGCATAATGCCCGTGTAACGACATATCTCCGATAGCATCCGGTGGCACCTCTGTTGTACTTTTAGCATCAAAAGAATAATTATAACCAAATACATTTCCGTTTGCACCGCTCATTAATATCATAGCATGGCCAGGCTGTTAAAAATGCAATTTTCCACTTTACAGTCACTTGTATGCGCAATCATATTTACACCATAGCCTTCGCCACCGCCACCATAATTAAATGCCTGATGAATATAACAGCCACTTATTGTAATATGACTGCAAGAGGAAAGGCTAACATGTGTTGACTGCGTTTTGTTACTTTCTACACCGATCATCCAACAATTATTTGCGAATGAAAAAGCAACATTTCTTCCATAATTATTATTTACCGGTGAATCAATTCTGTTTATTTTAATGCATTCTATTCCTACGTTTTGCTTTGGAGTAAAAGGCCTTATTTCAGGATGAAGGCTGCTTGTATAATCTATCCGCAAAGCGGGTGTAATATTCAAAACATTACCTGCTATGCCATTAATTTTTACAATCTGGCCGACGCGGTACGTGCCCGGACTTATTGTATCCCACGAGCCATTAGCTTCCCGTATTTCTGCATATCCGTTAACTATAAACGCATTGCTATTTGCAACAGTTAGAAAAGTGGAGCCTTTATTGTAACCGCTGTCTACGGGAGTAAATAAATTGGGCTGATTATTGTTTAAAACATTTATACAATTCACTTCAGAATTTATGGACGAAAGGTCAAAGTTTAAATTAGAGGTTTCACCTTCACCGCGTAATATGACATTGGATGGAAGTGAAATGGTTGATTTAATAAGGTAATTTCCAGCAGGAAAGAAAATTACACGAAGATTAGAAGAGGAATTGATTGCACTAATAATCGCATTATAATCATCATGAATACCATCTCCAGTTCCCCCAAAATCAAGAACATTTAAAATCAAAGAAGGCTGAGGAATTGAGCCTGAATAACCGGCGTGAGACCAGTCTGCTCTTAACGAATCAGGTATTACCTGCGCCTGAAGTTTCAAACAGGTATATAAAACAAATACTATGAAAAGAGTAACATTCTTTTTCATAAAAAAATTTTAAGCTTAAGAGAATATTGAGATTAAAAGAGAACTGCACATGTTTTTGGTTTTGGAATCATATGCACACAGCACGGATTAATGCAGTAAAACAAAAATCAATATTTTTTTTGGTATGAGAAAATAATATGATGTTTTTTTATAGATTACAGGATAATCGCTTTCAAGATATGTTACATAAACGAGTAATTCTGAATCAGAGAGATGCAGGGTTAAATCATCTTTTATTGAAATTAATAGGTACGAGTGGGGATTACAATTTTGCACATGTGAAAGACTCCAAAATTGAACGTTTGATATATACTCAATCCTTGATCTTGGTGCCTGAGATATTTTGTACAGTAAAGCAGTAAAATTATGAAACTAATAAACGGAAAACAATTATCAGAAAGATTTGGAAAGATTATGCAGGAATAGAGAGAGTATTTCGATAAATAGCCGTGATACTTCCTTAAGCAAATCAAAACAGTTGGATGTTGCCATACCACCATCAAAAATTGCCTTTTTATCTTCCGGTGAATTTGTGGGGATGGTAGCTGACAACCCGGATGAGAAAATAGATTTAAAGTCATTTTGCTCCGAAATAGTGAATGATCACCAAGGGTTGGCTAAAAAACAAAAGGCTTATAAAGATTTGCCGGAATTTTCAAAAGTAAATTCAAATTCCGTATTTAAGAATTACTTGCAGATTAAAAAAGATATAGTTGATCTTGTTCAAACTGAAATCGAAAGAATGCTGGATACGCCTGAGTTGGGGGATCTGATTATTAAAAAGGATTAATTAGTTAATTTTATTGAGTATAATAATTTTTAAATTTTAAAAATGCATGCAGGGAAGGAGGTATTCATAAAGAAGTAAACTTGATTGTTAGCGCCACAGCTTTGCAACACATTTGGTTGAAATAGGCGCAATATCCGATAAATAAAAAATTTACTTGGCCAGTATAACATCAAAACCACTGATCCTTTCAGTGTAGTTTTGATAGTTCTGACCTTCATTTACCAATCTCTTAATTGACTTATCTAAGAAACATTCTACGCTAACTCTGTTCAATCTTTCTTCGATAAAACATCTTTTCTATTCAAAAATGTAAATATCCAAAACGATAAAATAGTCCATATAATTCCAAGACAAAAAGAGGCAATTACATCAGTAGGATAATGTGCTCTGAGAACTATTCTACTAATGCCAATTGTAACTGCAAAAACTATTAAAAAAACAGATAAAATCCATTTATACATGGCTTTCCATTTACCATTAAATAAAATGAAAATAATAATACAGCAGAAAATAAATGAAGAAAGTGTGTGACCGCTCGGAAAACTATAAGTAGCTATGCCCTTTAGTACAGGCAGGTCAGGTCGTTTACGATGAAAGACCAGTTTAAGTACCTGTACAAGTGTTTCGCTTGACAACGCTATTATGGCAATATCAATTCCATACCTGAATTTCTTTTTGATTAAAAAATATGCAACCATAACAATATAGGCTGGAAATAAAAACGTACTTGATCCAAAGAAGGTAAAAATCTTCATTACCTGTATAAGACCAGGAGTTGTTATTGAAGAAAAAAATGCAATTACTTTGTCATCAAAAACTTTCTCATTTTCTGAAACTGCCTCATGTGCTATTAAAGCAAATATGAAAAAAGATACAATGAAAAGAATGCTAATCAAAACAACCTTAATAGATATCAGCTTAAGTAATTTATTCTTTTTATTATTCATTTTTTTATGTTAAAGAGAATTATTTTTTCTCTCGGCGAGGCAATAACACGTTTAATGCTGCTGGTATAACCGCAGCTGTGATACTGTTTGTTCTTCCGCAATATTCACCATCCGTCTGAAAATGATTTTTCTTATTTGCGGTAATTGTTACCTCCGTGGTTTGTATTATCTCAATGTACTTTTCGTCAAAAGCCTTGTGTGAAATAAGCATTTTAAAAAGCTCAGATAGTGATAATTTCCGTACTACAACCACCTCGAACTTACCATCAAAAAGATTTCCATTTGGATTAATAACTGCACCCGTGCCATAGGTTTTGGCATTTGCAATTACTACCATGTATGCAACGCGCCTTAACTTTTCTTCATTCAGTTCTATTTCGAGACGCATCAACCGTTTTGTTCTGAAAACACGAAACAAAACCTTGGCATATCCCCACATACCACGCTTGGTGCCTTCGTCAAAATATTTTATAAGCAGCGCATTTAATCCGATATCACTCAAGTGCATGGATATGTTTCCATCAACACGGATAAGATCAATTTTTCCTATAATACTATCATTAATTATATCCAGTGCTTTGTTGATATCTCCCGGTATCTCTAATTCTTTTGCCATGCCATTGGCTGAACCTGCAGGTAAAATACCTAATGAAATTTCGGTCTTTATCAATTGCTCGGCAACCATTTTCACAGTGCCATCGCCACCTACAGCAATAACTTTATGGGGTTGAAATTTTGATATATAATCTTTGAGCGCATTTTTATCATCTTTGCCAGTAAGCTTATGAATTTCCAGCTGATGCGGAGCATTTTTAAAATAATCTTTTATACCTACTTCCCAATTTACTTTTTCTTTTCCGCCGGATACAGGATTAATGACAAACAATAATTTCATAGATTCACTGTCTGACATAAAATTATTTATTTAAAAGCAAGATAGCTTAATGCAAACTAGGCAAGATAAAAAAACAATCATTCTTAATAAACCTGTATTGAATTTGAAACAAAAATTAATGCAATGGCTAAGATTGAGTAATGTTCCTATTGTAAAGCTGTATCATGGCTATGGTTTCAATCAAAAACTTTTTATTCAAGGGCATGTATTCGCATTAAGTGCTATGCCGAGAAAAAAACACAGAAATAAATTTTTAGTAAATCTTTTTTCGTTGATACGGCTTTTTACTGTGAAGCCTATTGCAAATGCTCATGTTCAACTACACTGGAAAGAAATGATTATTGACACAGAAACTGACGAAGATGGCTTTTTTAAATTTGAATTTACTATACAGGACCATCCTCTTAACGGCTGGCATGAGATAATGGCTAATCTGCTAAATGCAAACGGTAAAAGCATATCAACCGGTAATGGATTTATCTACATTCCTCATGTTACACAATTTGGTTTTATTTCAGATATTGATGATACATTTCTTATCTCGCACTCATCTACAATATTAAAACGGCTTCAAGTTTTGTTTACAAATAATGCCCACAGCAGAAAGCCATTTGAAGGGGTTGTTGAACATTACAAATTACTTGCTGAAGGACATACAAATACAGATGAGCCTAATCCTTTTTTTATGTTTCGAGCAGTGAATGGAATTTGTATGATTATTTGGTTGAATTTACACGCGTAAATGGATTGCCTCGGGGCGTATTTCTTTTAAACAGTTTAAAACAAATCAGCCAATTATTTAAAACGGGGAAGAGTAATCATTCCGGGAAATTCACACGCATTGTTCGAATACTTGAAACTGTCCCGGATCAGAAATTTATTTTATTGGGTGACAGTTCCCAACAAGACCCATATATATACACATCAATCATTGAACATTTTCCGGGAAGAATCCTGGCTGTTTATATAAGAGATATTTATAAGAAAAACCAGGCAAAAGTAAAGCAGGTGCTTGGCAAGCTTGATAATAGCGGCGTTAAGTATTGCTTTTTCTCTCATAGTAGTGAGGCAATAGAACATTCAAGAAAAATAGGGTTGATCGAATAATGTTGTTAATAATCTAAGAGTCAAAAATTTATGAGAGGAGTGGCATTACTGAGGTTAAAACGTTAACTAATGTGTAAAGGTTATTCAGTTTTCAACATCTTTATCATTTTCCTAGAATACCTGGATAACATAAATACATAAAAGGTATTTTTCTGTAAGACTTTGATACTTGATCAATGGGATACAAAATTGATTTTCTGTTAACTTAATTACTCTCTCTCTTCTCTTAACTGCTTTGTTAATAACTGGTCATTCAGAAAGTTACAACAAACATATATACATAATAAGAAGGATAAGTACATTTATTAATTGCTTTGAGTAATATCGTTAACTACCTCCACTTTAATTTTATAGAGTAAAAACTAACTATCCATCAATGGTTGTTTATGAGTTAATAACAGAAGATTATTTGCTTAACTTGCTACTTCAGGAATTGTTAAGCTAACCAGAAGCAATAAGAGCAAGTTAACTTTTGAAAGAGATTAGTCGCATATTGTACAATTTATTAAGTGCCAATCTTACTAAATGATGAAAGAATGAAAATCTATATGGATTCCATGAGATAGAAACAACTTAAGAGTCGCTCAAAATAGTTACTTGTTCCTTATGTGAATGAAAGGAATTATTCGTACAGTATAATCTCTCAGTTTAATTATTCAACTGGTGCATTTAAATTATCATTATTAACTTCCTTCTCTTTTTTAAATTCAAGTTTGCCAAATTTCCAGGTAAAGTTTATTCCTATAGAACGATAAGGAACTTTACGAACATACTTTTTGCATGATTAGCTGAATTCAAAATGTATAGCAAATGTATTTTTGAATTCTGATTAAAATTTGAATTATGTATGCCATTTAATTGTCAGTCATTTTAAGTTTGCATTTATAACAATAAAGCTGCTAATACATAGTCTGCCAACAGGATTAAAATGCAACAAACTATTACAGCTTTTGTACTGGTTCTTCCAATTTCCAAAGCACCGCCCGTTACATAAAAACCATAATAGGAAGAAACACTGCTGATAATAAAGGCAAACACATAAGCCTTCGTTAAAGCAAAATATATATTATAGGATGAAAAGTTTTTTCTTAAGCCATTATCAAAAATATCAGTGGAAATAATCCCTGTAAAGTCTGCAACCATACGACCAGCCCATATTCCAAGCACTGCAGATATGATTATCAAAGATGGTATAACAAGTAGTGCAGCAACAATTTTAGGCAACACTAAATAACCAGCGGGATTAATGCCCATCATTTTCAAAGCATCAATCTGCTCTGTAATACGCATATTACCTAGTTCACTTGCAATTTTACTTCCTACTACTCCGGCCAGTGCTATACTTACAACAGTAGGGGATAATTCAAGAATTATACTATTGCGTACAACTACGGCAATAGTAGTTTGAGGTACCAGTGGGCTTACCAACTGGTATACAGTTTGAACAGTGGTTACAGCACCAATAAAAAGGGAAATTAAGATTACAATGGGTAAAGAGCGGATACCAATTTCTGAGCATTGATGCATAAGTTCTTTCCAATATATTTTAATGTTTTCCGGTTTAGTAAACATTGATCGTAATAACAATAAATATCTCCCGATATGATATAGCATTGCAGCCATAGTTAATTATTATATTTTCAGCTATTGTATTTCTTTAACATGTCAATCTGTTTTTAATTTATAAGTAATTGCATTGAAATTTCCTTTATAACTTTTCATTCTGTACACATAAATTTCCCTTACCAGTTTGCCATCCCGGTATTGTGAAAAAGATAAAGGCCCACTTATACTATTAAAATTACTTTCATAAATTTTTCGAGGGTCAGCATTGTAATTTGAAGGTGCAATAAAGTAAGCATCGGTTCCCGGAGATATGTCACCATTAATTTTATTTAGCCAGGCATAATTGTGTATGTCAAACAAGGGTCCAATGGCGTATAATTTAATTCCATTCGGATAAGCGACATAGTAATCAATATCAGAAGCAGGAAACCATTTATTAGATATAATAACAGCATTCTTTTTCATAATGCCATTCGTTAAATCGTTCATATAAAGATGGTTGAAAAGGCCTCCAAAACCCTTCCATCCAAACATGTCTAATGTAAAATCATCCGAACCTAAATCTGATAAATTTTTGCTTCCCAACTGTACCGGAAGAACATTTATGCATAAGAAACCAAATAGTAAAATCACTCCGGTAAATATATTTGCTGCAGATAAGTACATATAAATATTTCGTTTAGAAAAAATATCATCTAAATAGTATGCAGTTAAAATTATTAAAGCAAGAAAACCCGGTCCAGACCAATGCGGTAAAGTATCACTGAATAAGGAAATTAACCAAAACAGAAGTATTAAAGGAATGCTTAACAGTAAAAGTAACGAATGAAGTTTTTTATTTTTTATGAGGGGAGAATAATAATTCGTTATTACAATTATTGTAGCAAACAAAAAACAATTAATAGGATTATGATAAAATAGTTCCCCAATCAATTCAGTTAAAAAAGAGGAAATTTTTATTCCACTGCCTGCTGATATTCTTCCGCTATGATAGGTATAGGTAATGAAATCATTTTCAAAGTTCCAATAGATTATGGGGGTAATGATTATAATTGTGATTACAATGGAAAGCCACAGATATTTATTACTTAGCTGCTTTCTGTCATAAATTAAAATGTATAAACCTGCCGCAAACCATAAATACAATCCGTGAATTTTTGATAAAGTGCAAAAACCAATAGTAATTCCTAAAAAAAGCATAGTTTTTTTTTCTCCATCTTCAAGAATAAAAATTCTTATCATTAAATAAATACTCAGAAGCCAGAATACAACCTGAGGCGAATCAGGTAATATAAATAAACCACTAATAATACTTGTATAAATGGATGAAGTATAGAGCAGTGCAGCATACAAACCGGCACTCTTGTTTTTAATTGAAGCCGTAATTTTATATATCAGCCATGTATTAAAAGCGGCGCCGATGATAGCTGTAAGCCGTACAAATATTTCCTGATTAAAATTTAAATTTAGGGTAGATAACCTGATTAAATAAGCTAATAAAGGAGGATGATCAAAATAGCTTGCATCAAGATGTAAAGCATAAGTCCAGTAATATACTTCGTCATTTCCTAATTCTGTGAAGGCCGCAAAAAACAATCGGATTACAGTGCTTAAAGAAATAATAAAAAAAAGCGGATTAGATTTAATTAACCGTATCATTAAATCGCGGAAATTTAGCTGCTATACAGTTATTAAATAATCCGCTGATGAATTAAGAATGCTTATTAACTATCTAATTAGAAATTACAATTGCTCAATTCATGATTCAGTGGATAACAATAAGATGTTGATTATAATTAAAAGGTTGGGTGCCTAAAAGAAAAAATTTTACTTGACATGCCGATTTAATCCTTAGGAGAAACGTAAATTTGTTTCCTGTTTTTAACGGTTAAATAAATAACCAAAATCAAAATTAAAAATAGAAAAAGTATACTTGTAACTGTCGTGCCTAATCCTATACCACCTTCACTAACAGGTTGTGAAAGTAAATCACCCATAGAAGCACCAAGTGGTCTTGTAAATATATAAGCAATCCAGAACGCAAGAATTGCATTCATCTTTAAATAATAATAAGCAAAGTATACCAGCCCAATTACTGCAGCAAAAAGAAGCGCTGCATAATAATAACCCAGCCCTGAACTTTCTGCTATGAGATCTCCTGCAGAAGTACCCAAAGAAAATGTAAATAAAATGGCAGCCCAATAAAACAATTCTCTTTTTGTGGTAACGATAGTGTGCACGGACAATGTTCTTTCGCTGTAATACCACCAGGCAAAAACTACTGCGAGTGCTGAACCAAATATAATAGAAGTAGTGGTTAAGCTAACACCAAAATTATCAACCAAATTATCTGAAATTAAAGTGCCAACAATACTTAGAAAAACCACCACCGCCCAATAAATTGCCGGAATGTACTTTTTGCATCTAAGCTGGATTATCAGCAATATCACCAACAACGCACCCATGACATAAGAAGTGTTTGTTAAACCGAGCTTTAATGTTTCGGATAAAAAATCTGCTGCAGTTTCACCAACTGTCGTTGCCATTATTTTTATAAGCCAGAAAAATAATGTGATTTCCGGAACTTTGTTTAACATGTTCTTCATGCGTTTTTTTCTTTTTTTTATAAGTTAAACCGGTAAAGAGTATTTCTAAAATAGTAAGAATTAAGAACACGGTTAAATAACAGGAGATAATAAATGTGTGAACAATAAAAGAGAGTATAAATTTCATATCAACTATCAAATTAAAATCTATAATTATTATAAGTTAATATTCAAACTTGCTGAAAAGCTTGCTGTGACCGGGTAATTCTTTATGGGTGTGTTTTTATTAATAGGCGTTATTGCATATTGAAGTATAGGACTGAAGCTTGCGCTGAATTGTTTATTAAGAGTATAGGATGCTTCAATTCCGGTATTAACGGTTAAGAAAATATTACGCAATCCTTCTAATTTATGAATGACTTCTTTTTCACCACCATACATAGTGTTTAAATCTATTACCAGTTTTTCACTCGTTACCTGGTTCAAACCAATTCCCGCTAAAGCACTAAAACCAATCTTGGCGTTTGATAAGCGATATTTAACGTTTATCGGGATTGATAAATATTGTAATCTTAAAGAAGAAGTATTATTAAGATTTATGCTATCACCGTTTTGAATATTTCTGTTACCTGTTTTTGTGAATACACCTAACCCATAAGTTGTTGCTAATTTAAACTTATAATTCCCTGCATTGTCCGCCGATGCTTTCACAACTGTAGGCGCTATGCTTATATAGGAAGTGGATAACACTAAACCGGATTGAAAAGACCATTTATCGGACCATTGACATTGGCCAACTAATCCAAAACTATAGGACATGTTTCTTTTTTCTCTACTGGAAATATCATTTTCATCTTCATCATTATACTCATATTGTTCACTTAACCTGCTACCCGAAACATCCGGAGATATTAAAGCACCTATAAAAAATTTACCGCCTTTTGATTTTGAACAATAATTTTTAGCAGGAACTGCAATACTCTTTTCCTGGTCTATTGATTTGTTTATTAATGTTGTAACCAGAGAATTTGGTAGCATTGAGTGAGTGTAAAAAGCAGAATCATTTTTGTTATTGATAATATGATAAAAAGGCCGGCAATTTGTTATAGTAAAATCCACATCTGAACCCCTGGCTATATTTTGTTGTCCATTATCTGTTTTTATAAAAGCATGATTTTCAATTTTTGAATAGGAATAAGTATGATAAGAATAGGCTTTTTTAAAATCGTTGTTTGCGGAATTATTTACAATTGCTTTATGTAAAGAAGGTTGTGAAATTGGAGTTTGAATATAGAAAGTATCTGAATTTGATGATTTGAAAAAGCTTCCAGTTAATAAAGATAAAAACAATAACACGGTACAAATTACTGTACGAACAAGCACTCTGTATCTTTTTTTATACTCATTTAATTGCTGTTTATTTAAGTTTTTCTCTATAACATCCCAAACCACTTTATCAGAGTCCTCCTGGAAAGTATTTAGTTTTTTAAAAAAAAAATCGTCAATGCTATGTATATGTTTTTTCATTTATTATAATGTTGGTGTTATCATATTTTACAATATTTTGTAAACTTCTTTTTAAAATTGATCTTGCCGCATGCAGGTTTGATTTTGAAGTACCTTCTGAAACATTAAGTAAAGCTGCAATTTCACGATGTTTCAAACCTTCAAATGAGTATAAATTAAAAGCCATCCGGTAACCAGGCGGTAATAATTGTATCATTTTCAATAATTCCTTTGCACTCAAGCCTGATATCATCTCATTATCAATAAATGTTTCATCATCAATAAATTCATCATCAAGACTTACAATAGCATGCAGGTAGTTGTTGTTTCTATATTTTTGCAAAGAAGTATTTACTATTATTTTTCGAATCCATCCTTCAAAAGAACCTGCTGATTTATACTGTTTAAGGCATTGAAATATCTTAATAAAACCTTCTTGTAAAATATCTTCAGCTTCTTCTTTATTCGCAGAATAGCGCAGGCAAACGCCCATCATTTGGGG
>MWWJ01000060.1_pt1 | contig 11873 bp, 7 predicted proteins | sample 1047271 | NCBI WGS metagenome assembly MWWJ01 (sample SAMN06349965, study PRJNA376086) | soil metagenome | isolation source: CN-4 sample Antarctic (ecotone) soil | place: Antarctica | collected 2015-01-13 | reverse complement strand
TTTTCTGACCGCACATCCTGGCACATCCTCCGGCTTTATGATCGCGCAAGTGACAGCCGCCGCATTGCTCAACGAAGCAAAAGTCCTTGCACATCCCGCGAGCATTGATAACGTTCCGACATCCGGCGGCAAGGAAGATCACGTCTCGATGGGGATGACGGCGGCGACGAAGTTTCGCACCATCGTTGAGAACGCGGAACACGCGCTCGCCATCGAACTGCTCGCCGCCGCCGAAGGTTTAGAGTATCGCGCCCCACTCAAACCAGGTCGCGGCGTTCGTCGCGCACACGAAGTCGTCCGCTCGCACGTCCCGCGCCTGACGCGAGACCGCGCGCTCTCGTCTGACATTCAAGAAGTTGCCGCAGCAATTCGTCGTGGTGAATTTGATTTGTGAGCGTCGGGCGCGAAACAGTCGCACGTAGCTGATTCGTTCGTCAGTGTCTTCAGAAATCCACCGAAACGCCGAGTTGAACGCCAGCGCGAGGGCTGCCTGTGAACTTGCCGCCGACGACTCCGAAGTCGAGCGTCAGATTTTTTCGCAGCGCGTAGTTGCCGCCGACGAGCGTTTGCAGTTGGCCTCTGCTCAGTTGAAAGTTGCTTTGCACGGCTCCTGTCACTTCCACTCCGAGATCGAGTTTTTGCGTAAACTGTTTGACGATTGAACCGCCGCCCGTATAGACGCGCCCGCGCGACTTGATGCCGATCTCGCCCGTCGTCGTGTTGCCCGCGAAGAGAATGCCGCCGTTCAGACGCAGTTTGGTTTTCTTCGTCACAGACTTTTGCAGGATGGTGTTGAGAAAAATATCCGTTAAGCCGGAGCCGAGTTGCTTGTTCGTGTTGCCGGTGGGAAATTCGACGGCGAGCGTTGCCGACATCGCGGGCAGGCGAGAATCTTCGCGCTCTTCGCGAAAGTTATATTTGATATGAAAGTCCAGATCACCAAAGCCTGCGAAGGTGCGAGGGACGGCGATGTGCGAGTTTGAGATTCGCAACAATGTGAGCGTCGGGCGCGAAACAGTCGCACGTAGCTGATTCGTTCGTCAGTGTCTTCAGAAATCCACCGAAACGCCGAGTTGAACGCCAGCGCGAGGGCTGCCTGTGAACTTGCCGCCGACGACTCCGAAGTCGAGCGTCAGATTTTTTCGCAGCGCGTAGTTGCCGCCGACGAGCGTTTGCAGTTGGCCTCTGCTCAGTTGAAAGTTGCTTTGCACGGCTCCTGTCACTTCCACTCCGAGATCGAGTTTTTGCGTAAACTGTTTGACGATTGAACCGCCGCCCGTATAGACGCGCCCGCGCGACTTGATGCCGATCTCGCCCGTCGTCGTGTTGCCCGCGAAGAGAATGCCGCCGTTCAGACGCAGTTTGGTTTTCTTCGTCACAGACTTTTGCAGGATGGTGTTGAGAAAAATATCCGTTAAGCCGGAGCCGAGTTGCTTGTTCGTGTTGCCGGTGGGAAATTCGACGGCGAGCGTTGCCGACATCGCGGGCAGGCGAGAATCTTCGCGCTCTTCGCGAAAGTTATATTTGATATGAAAGTCCAGATCACCAAAGCCTGCGAAGGTGCGAGGGACGGCGATGTGCGAGTTTGAGATTCGCAACAACGGCGCGTCAACGCCAACTTCAACGCCTTTCCTTAAGCCATAATCGAGTTCAAAGACGGCTGTGTTCTGGCGCAGGCTCGGATAGGCGGCGCGTTGCAGGATGTCGTACTCATTGCCGAACTGAAAATGGAATTTGTGTTTGTCTGTGACATCCGCATTGTCTGTATTGAAGGGTTGCTGAGCCTGCGTCTTGAAGGAAGCCAGGCACAGCAGCGCAAGCAACGGTAATGTCAACTTGTAGTGAAATTTCATTCGCAGCCGTGAAGATCAAACCTGCATCACCAAAGCGATGATCGCAGATGAAACTGTCGAGTCATTGTTAAGACGACGCAAATTTACATCAACACGCGCAGAGCCGTCTATCTTCTTTGGAATTCCGGCGCACCGATAATCAGCGTTATGAGTTGAGCGATAAAAGCTGGCGGCGTTGGCGGCTCATTCTTTTTCGTCACAGTCGCCGCATTGAGGCGTTGACCTGCGCTCGCGCTGGCAAACGTTGCGGACGCGACGGGCATAGCTTGTGTTTGAGACTGTGCGCTCTGCGTTGATGCGGCGGCGGCCTTGTCGAGCGCGGCGCGGGTTGGCGGAGTAAGATCACCTGCAAGCGCAAGTCGTGCGAGTTGTGTTGACACCGCGCGCGGATCGTTGAGGTCTATCCCCGCCAGAAGTTTTGGCGCATCAATGCGCGTCCCTTTGATCTTGTTGGTGGCGAGCGCGTTGGCGAAGTTGAAGCGTTCGAGCAGCGCGCCGGTTGAGAGCCATTCGTCCGCGCGGTCTGGAAATCCGTCGGGCGTGAGCCTGCCGAAAATGGGTTGGCCCATTCGCGCAACCCAATCGAGCACGGGACGCTGGCCGTCTGTTTCTGCACTGAGCGCACGCATCGCCGCCGCCGCGTATTCAAACGGCGATCTCACCTTGCTGCGATAAGCGGCGGGCGAGAAGAATTCGGGCGCGTTGATGATGGCGCGCAGAGTTTCGCTGATTGAACCATCGGTTTTGAGAAAGACTGCGGCGGCGCGGTTGATGATTGCGGCGGGCGGGTTATCGCTGATGAAGCGGCGCGCGAGTTTGGTGGCGATGAAGCGCGCCGTTGACGGATGACTCGCGAGGATGTCGAGAACACGCTCGCCATCTTTGATGCCGCCGAAGATGTGTCCCTTTGATCTTGTTGGTGGCGAGCGCGTTGGCGAAGTTGAAGCGTTCGAGCAGCGCGCCGGTTGAGAGCCATTCGTCCGCGCGGTCTGGAAATCCGTCGGGCGTGAGCCTGCCGAAAATGGGTTGGCCCATTCGCGCAACCCAATCGAGCACGGGACGCTGGCCGTCTGTTTCTGCACTGAGCGCACGCATCGCCGCCGCCGCGTATTCAAACGGCGATCTCACCTTGCTGCGATAAGCGGCGGGCGAGAAGAATTCGGGCGCGTTGATGATGGCGCGCAGAGTTTCGCTGATTGAACCATCGGTTTTGAGAAAGACTGCGGCGGCGCGGTTGATGATTGCGGCGGGCGGGTTATCGCTGATGAAGCGGCGCGCGAGTTTGGTGGCGATGAAGCGCGCCGTTGACGGATGACTCGCGAGGATGTCGAGAACACGCTCGCCATCTTTGATGCCGCCGCCTGCCGAAATTTTTTGACCGAGGACGATCTTTTCTCCGTTGTCATGCGCCGCAGGATTGAACACGAAGAGACCTTCTTCGTTCGGCTTGCGAATCGTCCAACCCGTAAAGCAACGCGCGACTTCCTGCACATCTTTTTGTGTGTAGCCGCCGTCAACGCCGAGCGTGTGGAGTTCCATCAACTCGCGCGCGTAGTTTTCGTTGATGCCGCCAGTCTGACGCGCGGGCTTACCGTTGGCCGCAGGATATTTTCGCAGGACGCTCGATTGCCAGTTGTCGAGATAGTAAAGCATCGCGGGCGAGTGCGCGGTTGCGCCTAGAAGATCGCGGAAGCGTCCGAGTGTGAAAGGGCGAATCGCTTCACGATCAAAGCCGGTCAGGAGCAGGCGGTCTGCGTCCTTCTGTGCGTAGATGCTGAAATGATTTTCCCAGAAATCAACCAGCAACTCGTTCAACTGTCGCTCGCTGTAAACTGCGCGCAGGAGCGCGGCGCGTTGCAACTCCGTGACGACCTGTTGCGGATTGCGCGCGGGCGGGAGCGGCTTCGCGGCGGTGGGCTTTGCTTGAGTTACATCAACAGGCTTCTTCATCTCGTCAACAGACTTTTTCATTTCATCCATCACTGGCATCGAAGCGGCGGGCGTTGGCGAAGCTGTCGGCATCGGTGAAGCAGAAAGCGCGGGCGATGTAGTAGGCATTGGCGAAGGTGTTGGTGTTGCGATGGGCTTCGGCGGATTATATTGTTCGATGAGCGTGGGCGTGGCGAGTGCAAGCGTCGGAAGTTTTGCGAGTCGGGCATCGAGCGCAGCATCGTCAATCGCTTCGGGGTTGAGTTGCTGCGCTATGTAAGCGTCAATGCCCATCGCTTTGACGCGCGCCGCATCTTGCGGTCTCGCGCCGAAGCTGAGCCGCGTGAGAACGTGCGCGATGCGTTGATCTTCATTCATCTCAGGCGCGGAAGAATTTGTTTTACGACGCGCTCGTCGTCCCTGTGCCGCCATACTTAAAGACACGCACGGTTCTAAAATCAGCAGCCAGCCGAGCAAGAGGACGAGCGCGAAACGAGCCGCGTTGCTTTGTAATGTTGCGCCGAACGAGTTTGAGTTCTTCATCGCTTTCCCTTTCATCAGCCGCTTGAAATTCAGTCTGAGCCACGACAGGAGCGCCACACTTGCGGCACGCACGCCTCAACTTAACTGCGCCTCGCGGCATCACTGTTGTTCAATAAGCAAGCGTCAGACGCTTACTGCTTGGAGTTAAAAATTGTCGTGGGAGATGCCTTGAGAATGGAGCAAACACAGTGCCGCGTCAAATTGATTATCATGGCGGTTTGCAAATAAGTGTGACCTTCGCCGGAGCGTCTTGTCAGAACCGCCTGCGGTAGCGGGCGGGCGATGGCTTGGTTACTATAGACTCTTGATGTTGTCCAACCTTCGCATCTTCGTTTAAGTTGTTTTGTGTGTTGAGCGCCACCCGCCCGCTACCGCAGGCGGTACTGACCTGAAGCGCCAACCGCTTGGGTTATATCCATTCTGATGAATTTCCTATGACCTATATGAATCCCAGAATCATCCGCGCCCCGCGTGGCGCAAAGCTCAACTGCAAGGGTTGGCATCAAGAGGCGGCGCTACGCTGTCTGATGAACAATCTCGATCCTGATGTCGCGGAACGTCCAGAAGATTTGGTCGTGTATGGCGGAGCGGGCAAGGCTGCGCGCAACTGGCAATCGTTCGAGGCCATCGTGCGCGAGTTGCAAACGCTCGCGAATGACGAAACGCTGCTCGTGCAATCCGGCAAACCCGTCGCGGTGTTTCGCACGCACGAGTATGCGCCGCGTGTTTTGATCGCCAATTCCAATCTCGTCGGCGCGTGGGCCAACTGGGAAAATTTCCATGAGCTTGAGCGCAAGGGCTTGATGATGTACGGGCAGATGACGGCGGGCAGTTGGATTTACATCGGGACACAGGGGATCGTGCAGGGAACATTCGAGACGTTCGCGGCGATGGCCGACAAACGTTTCGGTGGCAGCCTCGCGGGACGCCTTCTCGTTTCCGGCGGGATGGGCGGGATGGGCGGCGCGCAACCGCTCGCGGCGACTTTGAACGGCGCGGTCTTTCTTGGCATTGACGTTGACCCTGCGCGTATCGAGCGTCGCGTGCGGACTGGATATTGTGATCGTCTCGCGCTCGATCTTGATGAAGCTTTGCGAATTTGTGAAGACGCGCGCGAACAGAAGCGCGCCGTCTCCGTCGGTCTTGTCGGCAACTGCGCGGAGGTCTTGCCGGAACTCGTCCGGCGCGGCGTGACAGTTGATGTCGTCACAGATCAAACGAGCGCACATGATCCGCTTAACGGTTATGTTCCATCGGGCTTAAGTTTGAAAGAAGCGGAAGAGTTACGACGCACGGACGCGCACGGCTACATCGAACGCTCGATGCAATCAATGGCGCGACACGTTGAAGCGATGCTTGCGTTGAAACGAAGCGGTGCGGTGGCTTTCGATTACGGCAACAACATTCGCAAGCAAGCCTTTGATGCGGGATGCGTTGACGCTTTCGAGATTCCTGGCTTTGTGCCGGAATATATTCGCCCTCTGTTCTGCGAAGGCAAGGGGCCGTTTCGCTGGGTCGCGCTTTCAGGCGAGGCGGAAGACATCCGCAAGACTGACGATCTCGCGCTCGAACTTTTTCCAGAAGATGCGACATTGAATCGTTGGTTGAGGCTGGCGCGTGAGCGCGTGCAGTTTCAAGGTCTGCCGGCGCGCATCTGCTGGCTCGGTTACGGCGAGCGCGCTTTGATGGGCGACGCCATCAACGATCTCGTCAAACGCGGAGAACTTGCTGCGCCCATCGCAATTGGACGCGACCATCTCGACACAGGCAGCGTCGCTTCGCCTTATCGCGAAACTGAAGCGATGAAGGATGGCTCTGATGCGATTGCCGATTGGCCCATCTTGAACGCGCTCTTAAACACGGCGAGCGGCGCGAGTTGGGTTTCGTTTCATCACGGCGGCGGGGTCGGCATCGGCTACTCGCTCCACGCCGGACAGGTCTCCGTTGCCGACGGCACGGACGAAGCGGCGCGTAGGCTCAACCGCGTTCTCACAAACGATCCTGGCCTCGGCGTCGCGCGCCACGTTGATGCGGGTTATGAGGAAGCGGAAGAGACGGCGCGTGCGAAGGGCATCAATGTTCCGATGCTTGATTAAATGCTTGAGATTCTTTCGGACGATCAGGATTGAGACGTTGCCGAATTATTCCGTTAATGGATGTTTGGATTGATCTGGAGCGCTGATGAGAATTTTATTTTTGCTTCTGATGAGCTTCTGCCTGCTCTCCAACGTTTCTGCGATAGCGAGCACGCAAAGAGATACTCAAGAACAACCATTGATGCTGACGACAAAAATCATCAGTCAAACATATTGCGCGGCGAGCGAGAAGGTCGCGGTCTTGCAAATCAGACTGCGTTTGCGATACACGAATGTGGGAAATCGAAAGCTAATCCTTTATCGAGGTCACGACCTTTTTTACCAGGCGAAAATTCGCCGCGCTGCAAATGACACGCGAGCCAGGCCATATGAGATCACTATCCTCAATGCCAGATATTTTGACGAGCAACCCGAAGAGATTGAACGGCCAACGCCTGGCAATGTTTTTGTCATCCTCTCACCGCGTGGTGTTTACGAAACGGAAACGACGATTGGAATGGCAGTGGTCGGCCAGGAGGCTGATCGAAGTAATGACAGAATAGTTGTGGGCGATCATTCATTACAGATTATCGTTTCCACCTGGTACAAATCTAAAATCCTCGCCGAGAAACTTCGCCGGCAATGGCGCGGCAAAGGACTTTTATGGTTTGATTCGATAGGATCAACGCCAATACATTTCATGGTTGAAGAACAACGCTTATTGACCCATTGCCCGTAACACGTCAAGAGATTGTTGCACTGACAAGAGGCCTCGCACACGCTAACGCGAAAAGCAGCGATGATTAAAAGACGACTAAATGTCCTGCGTTTCGCGATTCTCATTCTTATACAACCAGTTCACCGAAAGGAAATTTCATGAGCCTACCTAAATGTTCTCTAAAGCAGATCAACACAAGCAGCATTTTTGGATTACTGTTCTTCACGCTGCTTACTTTTCCCTTCCTCATTCCAACGGACGCACAAGCACAGCAATCCAAATCCTCTTCATCATCGAAGCAAGCGATGGCGCGCGAGGTCAGGCAATACACTATCGAACAGTTTATGGACACGACGCGCATCGGCGGCAGTTCGTTTTCGCCAGATGAAAAGTCAATCCTCTTCCACAGCAACAAGACCGGCATCTTTAACGTCTATACCGTCCCGACTGCGGGCGGTGAGCCGAAGCAGTTGACGAGTTCGACGAAGGAAAGCACCTACGCCGTCTCTTATTTTCCAAACGACACGCGCATCCTCTACACCTACGATAAAGGCGGCAACGAGAATAGCCATCTCTACGTCCGCGAATTGGACGGCACGGAGCGCGACCTGACACCAGGCGAAAAGGTCAAAGCCAACTTTCTCGGTTGGAGCCACGACAGAAAATCTTTCTACTACGACACCAACGAACGCGACCCGCGCTACTTCGATCTCTTCGAGATGACGATTGCCGACTTCAAACCGACGCTCATCTACAAAGACGAGCAGGGCTTAAACTTCGGCGACATCAGCAACGACAAAAAATTTATCGCCTTCGGTAAAAGCGGCGGCTCTCCCGCAGACTCAGACGTTTATCTCTACAACACGCAGACCAAAGAGTTGAAGAACATCACGGCGCACACGGGCGAAGTCAGCAACAACCCGCAGACCTTCGACGTCAACTCGAAATATCTCTACTACCTCTCGGACAACGGCGGCGAATTTCAGCACGTCACGCGCTACGATCTCGCGACAGGCAAGTCAGAGGTGACAGAGAAAGCGCCCTGGGATGTTTCCTACACATACTTCTCGCACAACGGCAAATATCGCGTCACCGCCATCAACGAAGACGCGCGCACAAAGATTAAAATTTACGAGACAGCTTCCGGCAAACTCGTCTCGCTCCCACAACTCCCGAACGCGGACATCACAGGTGTCAACATCTCGCCGAGCGAAAAGTTGATGGCCTTCTATCTCAACGGAGACCGCAGCCCCAGCAATCTCTACGTCTATGATTTCTCGACGAAGAAGGCGACGAAGCTCACCGACAGCGTCAACCCCGCCATCAACACCGCAGACCTCGTTGACTCGCAGGTCATCCGTTACAAATCATTCGACGGCATGGAAATCCCCTCCATCCTCTACAAGCCGCAGCAAGCTGACGCGCAACACAAGGCTCCCGCGCTGCTCCTGATTCACGGTGGCCCAGGCGGACAAACCCGCGTCGGTTACAGCCCGCTCGTCCAGTACCTCGCCAATCACGGCTACGTTATTCTCGGCGTCAACAATCGCGGCTCAAGCGGTTACGGCAAAACTTTTTTCACCTCCGACGATGGCAAGCACGGACGCGAACCTTTGTGGGATTGCGTCGAAGCGAAGAAGTATCTCGCAACGCTAGATTATGTTGATGCGAACAAGATCGGGATTGCGGGTGGCTCTTACGGCGGCTACATGGTGCTGGCCGCGCTCGCCTTCAAGCCCGAAGAGTTTGCCGTCGGCGTTGACCTCTTCGGCGTCTCTAACTGGGTGCGAACCTTGCAGTCCATCCCGCCCTACTGGGAATCAATTCGCAAGTCGCTCTATAAAGAGATCGGCGACCCCACAACCGAACTGCAAAAGCTGAAAGACACCTCGCCGCTCTTTCACGCTGACCAGATCGTCAGGCCGCTCATCGTCCTCCAAGGCAAGAACGACCCGCGCGTCATCAAGCCTGAGTCCGACGAGATCGTCGAGAACATCCGGAAGCGCAAGGGCGTCGTCCAGTACGTCGTCTTCGACAACGAAGGACACGGCTTCACCAAAAAGGCCAACGAGATTCGCGCCTACAAAGCCATCCTCGATTTTCTCGATCAATACCTGAAAGGCAACGGGCAGGCTGGCGGCAATGCCGTGAGCAAGAGCAATCATTGAACCCGATAGCGATTAAATTGTTCGTTATGGCAGAGATTAAATCGCTTGTTGCGGCTGTGCCGCCTGATGTGCGGAAAGGCTTCGCCTTTCCGTCAACCGCCACCTTGATTTCGCGGCTACGCCGCCCGTTTGAGGCGTAGCCTCACGGAATTTTAAGAGCATCGTGCCGGTGAGGCGTAGCCCCACCGCACATCAGGCGGCACAGCCGCAAAGAATCATTGCTGGATTGAGCAGTCAAAGATTACTACCCAACGGCAATTCATCCAGGTAACAACATGAAATCAATCTTCCTTCCCGCGACTCTCGCAACGCTCATCATGCTTTCTTTCCCTTTTGAAACTCGCGCACAACAACAAACACCCGCCGAGCGCGTCCAGGCGATTCAAGCCGCCTTGCGCGATGCCAAACTCGACGGCTGGCTCTTCTACGACTTTCGCGGCAGCGACCCGCTCGCCTACCGCATCCTCAAACTCGACCAGCGCGGCATCACCACGCGCCGCTGGTTCTACTTCATTCCCGCCAACGGCGAACCCGTCAAGATTGTCCATTCAATCGAACGCGACAAACTCGACCAACTGCCAGGCCGCAAACTCGTCTATCTCCCCTGGCAACAGCTTCAAAGTTTTTTGCGCGAAGCACTCACCGGACGCACCAAAGAACGCCACATCGAAATCCACATCGGCATAGGCAAACGCATCGCCATGCAGTATTCGCCCAACAACGACATCCCCTACATGGCGCGCGTTGATGCCGGAACGATTGAACTGATCCGCACCTTCGGCGTCGAACCCGTCACCAGCGCAGACCTCGTCCAGCAATTTGAAGCCGTCTGGACCGACGCGCAAAAAGCCACACACATCGAAGCTGCAGACAAACTCCATCTCATCATCATGCAATCCTTCGCCGAGATTGCGCGCCGCATCCGCGCCAATGAACCAACCACCGAATACGACATCCAGCAATTCATGGTGCGCCGCTTTGAAGAAGAAAATTTAACGAGCGACAACGAACCGCCCATCATCGCCGTCAACGCCAACGCCGCTAACCCGCACTACGAACCGACGCGCGAGATTCATCTGCCCATTAAGCGCGGCGACTTCGTTCTCTTCGATGTCTGGGCAAAATCAAAGACGCCTGGCGCGGTCTATGCAGATCAAACGTGGACGGGCTACGTTGGCGAGAGCGTGCCCGAAGAGTACACGCGCATCTTCAACATCGTCCGCGATGCGCGAGACTCCGCCGTGCGCTTCGTGCAAGAAAGTATGCGCGCGGGCAAGACGATCAAAGGCGCGGAGATTGATGATGTCTCTCGCGGCGTCATCACACGCGCTGGCTACGGCGCGCAGTTCCTGCACCGCACAGGCCACTCCATCGGCGAAGAAGTTCACGGCAACGGCGCAAACATAGACGACCTCGAAACCAGAGACTCGCGCCGCATCGTCCCACACACCTGCTTCTCCATCGAGCCTGGCATCTACCTCGAAGGCAAGTTCGGCGTCCGCTCCGAGATTGATGTCTATGTCACCGAACGCGACGCGCAGGTCACAGGTCAACCGATTCAAACAAAGGTCGTCGCTATTCTCGGCAATCAATGAAGGCTGTCAGTGGTCAGTTGTCCGTTGTCCGTTGTTAGAAAACCCGTTCGTTGTTCACCGTCACTCATCATTTATCGGTAGCCCTCCGTTTACCGTTCGTCATCACTTGTCGCAATCGCCTCTTAATCTTTACTATTCAACCCACGCGAGAGAAACAACGGACAACTGACGACGGACAACGGACAGCTTTTGGAATTCAATGCTTAACTTTGCCATTCAAACAGCGCGCGATGCCGGACGCATTCTCGCCGATTACATGGGACGCGCGAAGATCACGCACAAGGGCGACATCAACCTCGTCACCGAAGCAGACCTCGCCGCAGAGAAGCTAATCATCGAGCGCATCAACTCTTACTATCCGCGCCACGCCATCCTCGCCGAAGAATCCGGCGCATCGAATGAAGTTGCCGGACAACCAAGCGAATGGAAGTGGATCATTGACCCGCTTGACGGGACAACGAACTACGCACACTCCTATCCATGCTTCTGCGTCTCTATCGCGCTCGAACACGACGGCGTTTTGGAAATCGGCGTCATCTATGACCCGACACGCGATGAACTGTTCGCGGCTGAGAGAGGCGACGGCGCAACGCTCAACGGGCGACGCATCCACGTCTCCGAGATTGAAGACCTCAATCAAGCGATGCTCTGCACGGGCTATCCTTACGACGTGCGCGGGAGCGTTGATTTCACGCGCCACTTTCGCAACTTCATCATGCACGCGCAGTCTGTGCGCCGCGACGGTTCAGCCGCCCTCGATCTCGCTTATGTGGCCTGCGGAAGATTTGATGGATTCTGGGAAGAAGGCTTGCGCCCCTGGGATGTTGCTGCCGGAGTCCTCTTAATCGAAGAAGCGGGCGGGCGCGTCTCACGCTATGACAATTCATCATTCAACATCTACTCGCCGCCCATCCTCGCCAGCAACAATCTTGTGCATGAAGCGATGATGCGAGTGCTTGCAAAGCAGTGAAGAAAAACAAGGATACGAATCA